>ERZ724504.1736-NODE-1736-length-11958-cov-6.088633_pt1 | contig 11958 bp, 14 predicted proteins | sample MGYA00376037_ERZ724504 | MGnify/ENA primary metagenome ERZ724504 (study PRJEB28724, sample SAMN07190888) | wastewater metagenome | isolation source: influent of sewage treatment plant in Hong Hong | place: USA: Christiansburg, Virginia | collected 2016-03-01 ... | reverse complement strand
GGCGTGCTGGCGGTGCTGCTGTCGCTGGCGAGCCGGCGCGCGGTTTCAACAAAAGGAGTCTGATCATGCTGAACATCAAGGTTCTCGGCCCCGGCTGTGCCAACTGCCGCAAGCTCGAGGAGGTCGCCCGCGAGGCGGTGTCCCAGCTGGGCGTGGAGGCGGCGATCGAGAAAGTGACCGCCACCGAGGCCATCCTCGCCTACGACATCCTCAAGACGCCAGGGCTGGTCATCAACGAAAAACTCGTCTCGTCGGGCCGCATTCCGGCGGTGGGCAGCGTGGTGGAGTGGATTCGCGACGCTGCGGCGTGATGCGGGCGGGCGGTGCGCCCGCGGGAATCCCGCTTGCCTGTTGCCAGTGGATTTTGCCGCCAATCGCCATGCATTCAAGCGCGCAACGAAATCGCGCTCACCCGGCGGCGGCCGTTCATGCGCGTGGCCGGCTCCGGTAAATCCCTGATCGCCGCCCGTGTGACGGCGCGCTAAACTCGGCGGCCCGCCTTCTTCCGCACGCGCTCCCCGTCATGACCCACCCAGGCCACCGCCTCGGGCTCCTCTTCGCCGTCCTCGGCGCTGTGGGCTTCTCGTTCAAGGCCATCCTCATCAAGCTGGCCTATCCCTACGGCGTTGACGCCATCACCCTGCTGGCCCTGCGCATGGGTTTGTCGCTGCCTTTTTTTCTTGCCCTGGGCTGGGCTGACCAGCGTCGCCGCCAGCCCGCGCCGCTGGCCGGGCGCGATATCGGCATGATGCTGGCGCTGGGTTTCAGTGGCTACTATCTCTCCAGCTACCTGGATTTTCTCGGGCTGCAGTACATCTCGGCGGCGCTCGAGCGGCTCATCCTGTTCGCTTACCCGACGCTGGTCGTGGTGCTGTCGGCGATCTTTCTTGGCAAGCCGCTCACCCGGCGCGGGCTGGGCTGCATCGCCCTGTGCTACGCCGGCATTGCGCTGGCCGTTACCCACGACCTGAATCTTGCCGGCACCGCCGACAACGTATTGACCGGCGGCACGCTGGTGTTTGCCAGCGCGGTGTCCTACGCCCTCTACCTGATGGGCAACGGCCAGGCCGTGGGCCGCCTCGGTGCCGCCCGCGTGACGGCCTGGGCCAGCACCGCCGCCTGTGTGCTGTGCCTCGCCCACTTCGCGGCCACCCGCCCGCTGTCCGATCTCGTCCAGCCGGCCCCGGTGATGCTGCTGGCCGCGGGCATGGCGCTGTTCTCGACGGTGCTGCCGGTGTGGATGGTGTCCGAAGCCATCCGCCGCCTCGGCGCCGGGCCGGTGTCGCTGATCGGCACCCTCGGCCCGGTGGTCACGCTTTTCCTGGGCTGGCTGATCCTGGCCGAACCGATCGGCCTTTTCCAGCTCCTCGGCGGCACGCTGGTGGTGGCCGGGGTGATGCTGGTGGGCAAGAAGGGCTAGCGGCTGCCGGGCTTCAAAAAGCGTCTAGTATGAAATTCGAACCACGAAGCCCCTTCGCAAAAAGCGCAGAAAGGGCCGGAGGGTTCGCTTCGTGATGCCACACCCCAAGGAGGTTTCCATGTCGAAAGTCCTCGTGCTCTATTACTCCACCTACGGTCATATCGAAACCATGGCGCAAGCGGTGGCCGAAGGTGCCCGTGCCGCCGGCGCCACGGTCGAACTCAAGCGGGTTCCGGAAACCGTTCCGGAGGAGATCGCCCGTCCGGCCCATTTCAAGCTCGACCAGGCGGCTCCGGTGGCAACGGTTGCAGAGCTGGAGGGCTACGACGCCATCATCGTGGGCTGCCCGACCCGTTTTGGGCGCATGCCTTCGCAACTGGCCAGCTTCTTCGACCAGGCCGGCGGGCTGTGGGCGCGCGGTGCCCTCAACGGCAAGGTGGGCGGGGCGTTCACCTCCACCGCCACCCAGCACGGCGGGCAGGAGGTCACGCTGTTTTCGGTGATCACCAATCTGCTCCACTTCGGGATGACCATCGTCGGCCTGCCCTACAGTTTCCAGGGCCAGACGACGCTCGATGAAATCGTCGGCGGCAGCCCCTACGGCGCCACCACCATCGCCGGTGGCCAGGGCCAGCGGCAGCCCAGCGCCATCGAACTGGACGGCGCGCGCTTCCAGGGCAAGCTGATTGCCGAAACCGCCAACAAGCTGTTCGGCTGATTTTTGGCTGAACCCGCGCCGCGCCTGGCCCGGGCGGCGCAGCTCCCGCACATCATGAACTCTGACGATCTCAAGCTCTTTGCGCAGGTCATTCGCGCCGGGAGCATTTCGCGTGCCGCGATGGAACTGGGCGCCGATCAATCCACCGTGAGCCGGCGCGTCGGCCAGCTGGAGAGCGAACTGGGGGTCAGGTTGCTGCATCGCAATGGCCGCGGCGTGACGCCCACCGACCCGGGCCGCCAGTTGCTGGATTACGCCGGTGCGGTGGCGGCGCTGCTGGACCAGGCCTCGGGCGCTCTTCGCGAGCAGGCCGAGACGGGGCCGGCGCAGCTGTGCATCGGTGCCCAGCCCACCATCGCACGCATCCTGTTCGGGCCGCTGGCGCGGGCGCTGGCTGTGCGCTATCCGCAAACCCGGCTGCGTCTTGTCGAAGCGCTGGGAAGCCAGATCCTTGAAAAGCTCGGCAACGGCGAACTCGATTTTGCGGTGATCTACCTGCCCGAGCAGATCGGCACGCTGCAGTTCGATCCGCTCCTGAGCGAAGGCGTCCACCTGATTGCCCCGCCCGGCCTGGGGCTGGAGGGCGATGTGATTGACACGGCGCGACTGGGCGAGCTGCCGCTGATCTTGCCGAGCACCCACCACGGCTTGCGCCTGCTGGTCGAATCCCTCGCCGCGCGGCATGGTTTCACGCCGCGCATCGCGCTGGAATGCGACGGCTCCACCGCGCTCACCACGCGTCTGGTCATGCAGCACTGCGGCTGCACCGTGCTGCCGCTGGCGGCCGTCAGCGACGAAGTGGCCAGCGGCCGGCTGCGGGCCTTGCGTATTACGTCACCTGAAGTGCGGCGCAAGGTGGGCATCGTGCCGGGGCGCAATCGCGCCATTCCGGCCGGTTTGTCTCAGGTGACCCGGCTGGTCAGGCTGCAGGTGGATGAACTCGTGCGCGCCGGGGCCTGGCCGGACGCGCTGTTGCTGGATGCGCTCAGGCCAGCCGCGCCTGAGGCGTGATCTGGCGCGGATCGACGCACAGCTCGATCAGGGCCGGCAGGCCCGCTTTCGATGCGCGGGCAAACGCCGCCGCAAAATCGGTAGTCTGCGTAACCCGTTCGGCGTGGGCCCCGAAGGCCCGCGCGAGGGCGACGAAATCCGGATTCGCCAGTTTTGTGGCCACCGGCCGCCCGGGGTATTCGCGCTCCTGGTGCATGCGAATGGTGCCGAGCATGCCGTTATTGACCACGATCACCACCACGGCTGCGCCGTATTGCATGGCGGTGGCCAGCTCCTGCGGATACATCATGAAGCAGCCGTCGCCGGCAAAGCACACCACGCTGCGCTCCGGGTGGCGGAGCTTGGCGGCGATGGCCGCGGGCAGGCCGTAGCCCATGGCGCCGTTGGTGGGCGCCAGCTCGGTGGCCGGCTGGCGGTAGCGGAAGAAGCGATGCACCCAGACGGTGTAGTTGCCGGCACCGTTGGCGATGATCGCGTCGTCGGGCAGGGTGGCGTCCAGGTGCGCCATCACCCCGGCGAAATCGACGCCGTCCAGGGCCGGGTGCGGCGCCGGCGGGGTGGAGTGGGCCAGGTAGTCGGCGCGCAGCTGCCGCGTCCAGGCGTCCCAGCCCTGGGTGGTGACCGGCACCAGCTCGGCGAGGGCCGCCGCGGCCCGGGCGACGCTGGCGTGGATCGGCAGCGCCGCCTGATACACACGCCCGAGTTCATTCGGGTCGGCGTGGATGTGGATCAGCGTTTGCCGTGGCTGCGGGCTTTCGATGAGCGTATAGCCCGACGACGATGCTTCGCCCAGCCGGGCACCGATCACCAGCAGCAGGTCGGCCTCGCGCACCCTTTCGGCCAGCCGCGGTGATACGCCCAGCCCCAGCTGGCCGACGTAATGGCGGCTGCGGTTGTCGAACAGATCCTGGCGCCGGAAGGAGGCCGCGACCGGCAGGTCGTTACGCTCGACAAAATGGGCGAGCGCCGCAGAGGCCGCGCCATCCCAGCCGGTGCCGCCCACGATGACGAGCGGACGCCGGGCGTCCTGCAGCCGCGTGTGCAGTTCGGCCATGTCGGCCGCAGCCGGCGCGGCGCGGGCGATGCGGGGCGGGGCGACATCCACGGCGCTGCCACGGCCAAACAGCACGTCTTCGGGCAGGGCGACCACCACCGGGCCGGGGCGCCCGGACAGCGCCACGCTGAAGGCCTGGGCGACGATTTCCGGGATGCGCTCGAGGCGGTCCACCTGCGTGAACCACTTGGCCACGCTGCCGAACATCTGGCGGTAGTCGATTTCCTGGAAGGCTTCGCGGCCCATGAAGGCGGAGTCGACCTGGCCGATGAACAGGATCATCGGCGTCGAATCTTCGCGGGCGGTGTGGACGCCGTTGCTGGCGTGGGTGGCGCCGGGGCCGCGGGTCACGAAGCAGATGCCGGGCCGGCCGGTCAGCTTGCCGTAGGCGTCGGCCATGTTGGAGGCCGCGCCTTCGTGGCGGGTCACGATGGTCTGGATGTCCGGCCGGTCGTGGAGTGCGTCGAGTACGGGCAGATAGCTTTCGCCGGGCACGCAGTAAAGGGTGTCGACGCCGTTGCGGTGCAGCGCCTCGACCAGGATCTGCCCGCCGTTGCGCTCTGCGTTGCCTGCCGCCATGTTTGCCTCCGTTTTCGATGGGGCAAGTATGGGCCACGTCAGCTGTTCGGGCCTTGCGCGCCGTGCATGGCTGCTTTGTGCGCCGGCCCGTGGCGGGCCGGGGGCAGCCTTACTGCCGGGTGAGCTGGAGCTTGCTGAGATCGAAGCCTTTGCGGGCCAGGCGTTCGAGCAGGGCGTCGTAGGCTTTTTGATCGACCTGCCTGGTTCTGGAGAGAACCCACAGGTATTCGCGGGTGGGTTCGCTGACGGCGACCAGCTGGTAGGCGTCGTCGAGGTCGATCACCCAGTAGTTGCCCCACACAAAGGGCAGGAAGGAGAGCCACGCCGGGGCGAAGCGGACTTCGAGCTTCGGCGAGTCGGCGCCGCCCACCTGTCTGGCCGTGCCGACGGCTTCGTTCATGGTGCCGTTTTCGAGCCGGCAGCGGTTGATCACCTGCACCTGACCGTCGGTGAGCGGGGTGTATTCGGCCCGGGATTCGCCGGTGCATTTTTTCTGGAACCAGGCCGGGAAGCGGGCGATTTCGTACCAGGTGCCCATGTAGCGTGGAACGTCGAGGGCGGCGATGGGGGTGAGCGGCGCGGCTGCGCTGTCGCTGGCGAGGGTGCCGAGCGGGGTCAGGGAGCAGAAGCAGAGAGCGGCGGCGATCAGTCTGGATTTCATGGGCGGGTTTGTTTTTGTCGGGGAGCCTGCTCCCGCCGGGGGGCGGAAGCAGGTGGGGTTCAGTGCATGAAGGGGTAGTCCGTGTAGCCCTCTGCGCCGGGCGAATAGAAGGTGTCCGGGTTGGGGCTGTTGAGCTGGGCGCCGGCCTTGATGCGGGCGGGGAGGTCGGGGTTGGCGAGGAAGGCGGTGCCGAAGGCGACGGCGTCGAGTTGGCCGCTTTCGATGGCGTTGGCGGCTTCGGCGGGGGTGTAGCCCATGTTGCCGATCAGCACGCCTGTGTAGTGCTGGCGGGCAGGGGTGAGCACGTCGCCCTTTTGCAGGCCGAAGAAGTCGCCGCGCATGAGGTGCAGGTAGGCGAGTTTGTAGTCGTTGAGGCGGGTGGCGAGCCAGGTGATGAGGCCGACCGGGTCGCTGTCGGCCATGTCGTTGAAGCTGTTGAGGGGCGACAGGCGCAGGCCGACGCGCTCGCCGCCCCATACGGCGACGGTGGCGTCGAGGACTTCGAGGAGCAGCCGGGCGCGGTTTTCGATGGGGCCGCCGTAGGGGCCGCTGCGGGTGTTGCTGCCGTCGCGCAGGAATTCGTCGAGCAGGTAGCCGTTGGCGCCGTGGACTTCGACGCCGTCGAAGCCGGCGGCCTTGGCGTTTTCGGCGGCGTGGCGAAAGCCGGCGACGATGGCGGGCAGTTCGTCATCGCGGAGTTCGCGCGGGGTGACGTAGGGCTTCTTGCCCTCGGGGGTGTGGACTTCGTCGTTGCGGATGGGCAGGGCGCTGGGGGCGACGGGCTGGGCGCCGTTGTTGAGCAGCGGGTGGCAGGCGCGGCCGCCGTGCCAGATCTGCAGGAAGATGCGTCCGCCGGCCTTGTGTACGGTGTCGGTGACTTTTTTCCAGCCGGCAACCTGGGCGGCGTTGTGGATGCCGGGTTCGTGCCAGAAGGCGGAGTTGCCTTCGATGGCCATGGTGGCTTCGGCGATCAGCAGGCCGGCGCTGGCGCGCTGGGCGTAGTGGATGGCCATGAGTTCGCCGGGGATGTGGCCGTCTTCGGCGCGGCAGCGGGTCAGCGGGGCCATCAGGATGCGGTTGGGAAGCAGCAGGGCGCCGGCTTGCAGCGGCTGGAAGAGGGCGGACATGAATCGGAACTCCTTGATCGGGTGAATCAATAAAAAACCCAAGTCGCTTGGGCTGCGCCAGCGGGGGATTGTTCCCGGCATCGGTTCGGCGCTAATCCGGCATGAGGGGCCGAGTGTGCCAGTTGTAGCGGATGGTGAGCATGCGCACGATGAAGAACAGGGCGATGGTGGCCCAGGCGGCGGGTGCGGTGGCGACCTGCAGGCCGAGGGTGAGGCCCAGGAAGGCGATGCAGGTGAGCAGCACGACGGGCGTGAAGAACTGGCCGGGCTGGAGGATGAAGGGGATGTCGCGGACGATGACGTCGCGCAGCACGCCACCGCCGACACCGCTGACGGCGCCCACCAGGATGACGCCCGGCAGCGGGATGCCGGCTCCCAGCGCGAGCTGCAGACCCACCACGGCGAAGGCCGGCGTGCCGATGGCGTCGATGGTGCCGACCAGTGTGTCGATCATGCGCAGGTTGGCGATGCGGTGGCGAAAGATGGCGGCGAGCAGCGTGGCGGCGAGGATCAGCGGGAGGTAGAAGAGGTCGGTGAGCACCGGCGGCGGGCGCTGCAGGAAGACGCCGTCGCGCAGGATGCTGCCGCCCATCGAGGTGAGCAGCGCCAGCACGAAGACGCCGACGATGTCGAAATGCTTTCGGAGGCCGACGATGGCGCCGGAGAGCGCCCAGGCAAAGGTGGCGATGTAGTCGAAATAGACCGGGACGTGGAAGGCGCCGTTCATGTCTCGCTGGCGAAGACGAGCCGGTTGCGTCCGGCATCCTTGGCGCGGTACATGGCGTCGTCGGCGCAGATGGTGAGGCTTTCGGGGGTGCTGGCGTCGTCGGGGTAGATGCCGATGCCGATCGAGGTGGATATCTGGAGGTTGTGCTGGTCGATGGTGAAGGGCAGGGCGATGGCCGAGCGGATCCGCTCGGCGACGAGCTGGGCGTCGGCCTGGCTGTCGATGTGGGGCAGCAGCACCACGAATTCGTCGCCGCCCATGCGGGCGAGGGTGTCGGATTCGCGCAGGCAGTCACGCATGCGGGCGGTTGCGGCCAGCAGCAGGCGGTCGCCGATGGCGTGGCCGTGGATGTCGTTGACGGGCTTGAAGTGGTCGAGGTCGACGAACATCAGGCCACTGCGGGTCTTGTCGCGGCGGGCCAGGGCGAGGGCGGCGTGCAGGCGGTCGGCCAGCAGGGCGCGGTTGGGCAGCAGGGTGAGGGCGTCGTGCTGGGCCATGTGGCGCATGCGCTCCTCGCTTTCGCGCAGTTCGCGGGTCATGGTGAGGGCATGGGCGTAGGCGCGGGCCCGGCCGGTGACCAGTTGATGCATGAGCAGGGCCAGCAGCAGGCTGACGCAGGTGCCGGCAATGGCGATGATGGTGGCCGAGCCGCGGTCGCGGCGCAGCTCGAAGGCGGGGATGCTGCGGATCTGCAGGGTCCAGTTGCTCTGGGGAAAGCTGATGTATTCGGTGGCCTTGAAGCGCGGCGGGGCGGGGTCGTCGCCGGGGTGGGAGTCGAAGATCAGGCTGGCGGCGTCGGTGCGTACGCCGTCGTAGATGCGCAGCGCGATGCCGGGTGTGTCTTCGCCGTACAGGCTGGCCATGAGGTCGTGGAGACGGAAGGCAATATGCACCCAGCCGTTCAGGTGGGCCTGGCGGGCCGCGAGGGTGTCGATAGGGCGGCCTCTGGCATAGGTGGCCAGGTACATGGCGAAGGCCGGGCGGTTGGCGGGCCGATCCATCAGCAGGTTGATCCGGGGGGTGATGGCGATGCCGCCGGAATCCCGCGCCTGGAACATGGCGTCCCGCCGGGCCGGATCGGTGAGGATGTCGTGGCCGAGGGCCTTGCGGTTGTCGGGGCTGGCCGGGGCCACGTAGGTGACGGGGCCGAGAATGTCCCGCTTACCCGGCGGCTGGATGCGGTAGCCGGGGTCGCCGAGGGCGCGCCGGGTGGCCACGTGGCGGGCCACCTGCGCGCCGCTGAGCCGGGGCGTGAACAGCATGGCCTGCAGGCCGGCAAGCTCGGTGCCGCCGGTGAGGGCATCCACGAATTTGCGGAAATCCTCCTGGCTGACGTCCTCCGAGGCGTCGAACAGCCCGCGGGCGGCGCGCAGCATCTGCTCGTAGGTGGCGACGCGCTGTTCGATGCGCCCGGCGGTCTGGCGCACGCTGACATCGAAATCGGCGCGCAGCGTGGCGTCGAGGCCTTGCTGTTCGTGATGCCACAGCACGCCGGTGAGGGCGAGTGACGCGGCGCCCGTGCACAGGGGCAGGAGCAGGTTCCGGAGGTGTGTCGGCGGGGTCAAAATCGCGTCAGGGCCTGGCTGAGTTCGGGCTTGAAGTATTTATCGAAAATGCGCTCGACGGTGCCGTCGGCGCGCATTTCATCCACCAGCGCGCGCCATCGGGCCTGCTCCTGAGGCGCAATGGCACGTTTTGACATGATGAGCCCGTGGGGCACGGGCGGGTCGTCGAATTCGAGGATGTGGGTTTGCCCTCGGATGGCCGCGCTTTCCAGGGCGGGGTAGTCGAAGGGCTCGATGATCATGCCCTGGATCTGGTTGGCGAGCAGGGTGGCGTAAAGCGGCGCGAGGCCGGAGGCGTGACTGACCCGCATGTCGCTGTCGAGGGCGTCCACCAGCCGGTTGGCGCCTGGCCCGTAGCGGAAGCTGCGGATCGCGCCGAGGCGCAATTGCGGGTTGCGGATGAAGTCGCCAACCCGCTGAACGCCGGCATCGCGGCGCACCAGCAGGTAGTACTTGTTGGAGAAATACCAGGCGAAGGCGGCGAAGCGTTCGCGCTGTTCGTTGCTGATGCCCGACAGGCTGAAATCCAGCCCGCCGGATTCGATGAGCTGCCAGATGCGCGCGCGCGGCAGCACGGTGACGGTGATCCGGCAGCCGCTGCGGCGGATCAGTTCGTCGGCGAAATCCTTGTCGATGCCCTCGCCGGTCTGGCGCGAGTAGAGCAGCCCGTGATCATGCAGGGCGAGGCTCAGGGGGCGCGAACAATCGGGGCGCTCGGCGGCCTGAGCCCCGCCACCGGCCAGCAGCAAGGCCAGCAGCAAGGCGCGCATCAGGGGGTGTAAAAAAGGGTCGATTCCCAAACGAGGCTTTCCTTTCCCCGCCCAGGTGTGTGCGGGTTGGTGTTCCCGCTGCACGTTCAGGCCATTTCGCGCAGGTAAAGTGCCTCGACCTGCTCGCGCGCCCAGGGCGTGCGGCGCAGAAACTTGAGGCTGGACTTGATGCTGGGGTCGTTCTGGAAGCAGCGGATGTTGATGACCGAGCCGAGGCTCTCCCAGCCATAGCGCTCCACCAGCCGGGTGAGCATGTGTTCGAGGGTGATGCCGTGGAGCGGGTTGTTTGTCTGGGAAGTCATGGCCGGCAGAAAAGGCGGGATGGATCGTCGGGAACTTTGACCGACTTTGTCGGCGCTGCCAAGAGCGCCGCAGCAAAACGGCGTGGCTGTGTTAAATTTTTTGGGGCGGCGAGCTTTTGCAGTGCCGCCCGGACGGACGTGTTTCCCCCGGCTGGCGGGATGACATTCGGGAGGCGTGCCGGTAGGCTCTCGGCCCTGCCCGTAACGGAATCGCCCCCCAGTCCATGATGCCTCGCGATAGCGCCATTCTCCTTCCCCTTTTTGCCCTTGCCGGGTGGACCTTGCTGGTGCTGTGCCTGGTCGCCTTTCGGCGCATCGGGGCCGGGTTTGCCGGCCGGGTGCAGGCGTCCGACTTCCGGTGCGGCGAGTCGGCAGGCGTTCCGGCCGATGTCTGCCTGCCCAACCGCAACTACATGAACCTTCTCGAGTTGCCGGTGCTGTTCTACGTGGTGTGCCTGCTGATTTTCACGACGGGCCAGGGGGCGGCGCTGCAGGTGGGGCTGGCCTGGGCGTATGTGGCCTTGCGGGTTGTGCATAGTCTCATCCACCTCTCCTACAACCATGTGTATCACCGCCTGGCCGCCTTCGTGGTGAGCAACGGGGTGCTGGCCGCGCTGTGGGCGCTGGCGGGGCTGGGGCTGGTGTCCGGCGCCTGAGCCGGAAGTGCCGGCGTGCCTCCGTGCTACCTTTCGGCCCTGGAATCTGAAAGGAGCGCGCATGTCGCCGAGTTTTCGTGCCGGGGCCCGGGAGGGTTTCCGGCTGTGCCTGCCGGTGTCGGTGGGAATCATTCCGTGGGCGCTGGTTACGGGGCTGGCGATGGTCGGCGCGGGTTTTACGGTGGTGCAGGCGATGGGCATGAGCCTGATCGTCTTTGGCGCCACGGCCCAGCTGGGCACGCTGCCGCTGATCGTGGCCGGGGCGCCGCTGTGGCTGATCGTGGCCACGGCGCTGGTGGTGAATCTGCGCTTCGTGATCTTCAGCGCGGCGCTGGCCAGGCCGCTGTCCGGTGGAACCCTGGCCCAGCGCTGGCTGTGCGGCTATGCGCTGACTGACGGCGTTTTTGCCACCACGCTCGAGCACCTGCGCAGCGAGCCGGACCCCCAGCGGCGGCTCGGCTTTTACCTGGCGCCGTCCCTGTGGTGCGCGCTGATATGGCAGACGTCCACCCTGGTGGGCGTGCTGGCGGCGGGGTCGATCCCGCGCAACTGGTCGCTGGAGTTCATGGCCAGCATCGCCTTGCTGGTGCTGCTGGTGCCGATGTCCAAAGTGCGTCCGATGCTGCTTGCCATGATTACCGGCGGTGCGCTGGCGGTGTTGCTGCGTGGCATGCCGCTGCGCCTGGGGGTGATGGTGGCGATCGTTGGCGGCATCGCGGCGGGTTTTGCCGCCGAGCACTGGCAGGCACGGGGGGCGTCGCGATGAGTGACGAATGGACGCTGTGGCTCACCTTCATCCTGATCGGGCTTCTCGCCACCACCCTGCCGCGGGCGAGTTTCATCGTGCTGGGCGAGCGGGCCAGCCTGCCGGATGTGCTGCTCAAGGCCCTGCGCTACGCCCCGGCCGCCGCGCTGGCGGCCATTGTCGTGCCGGATCTGGTGCTGGTGGGCGGGGCCGTCGATGTGATCAACCCCAAGCTTGGCGGCGCCATTGCCGCGGTGCTGGCGACGCAGGTTTCACGCAATCCGTGGCTGCCGTTTGCCGCCGGCATGGCGGCGCTGTGGGTGCTGCGTTGAGGCCCGTCCAGAAAAGGCGCGCCGGGGTCGTTCAGCCCTGGCGGCGGCTGGCCCACACGGCCATGCTGATGCCGGCGAGGATCATCGGCAGCGACAGCCATTGGCCCATCGACATGCCGAAGGTCAGCAGGCCCAGGAAGTCGTCCGGCTCGCGGCCGAATTCGGCGATGAAGCGGAAGGCGCCGTAGCCGATCAGGAACACCGCAGAGATCAGCCCGCGGGGCCGCGGTTTGGCCGAAAACCACCACAGGATCAGGAACAGGCACACGCCCTCCAGCGCAAACTGGTAGA
>ERZ724504.1730-NODE-1730-length-12007-cov-5.233434_pt1 | contig 12007 bp, 8 predicted proteins | sample MGYA00376037_ERZ724504 | MGnify/ENA primary metagenome ERZ724504 (study PRJEB28724, sample SAMN07190888) | wastewater metagenome | isolation source: influent of sewage treatment plant in Hong Hong | place: USA: Christiansburg, Virginia | collected 2016-03-01 ... | reverse complement strand
CTCCACGGGTTCGATGTCGGCCAGGCGACGTTCACCCAGCCAAGGAAACAGGTCACGTTCAAGCTGGCGCTTGGCGCGGGTGGCGTGGGCTTCACTCCATTGGGGTTCTTGCTTTTCGTACCACTCCAACGCCACCACCTTGAAGCTGTCACCCGCTGGGTTCGTGGCTTTGAGCTTTTCGACCTTGCGGGCCTGCACGGGGTCGGTGCCCCCTGCCTTTTGCAGCTTGGCCGCGTCACGGGCTCGCCGCGCCGCCGTCAGGCCCACCGTGGGGTAACTACCCAGCGCCAGCCGGGTTTCTTTGCCATCGCGGTACAGCTTCATGAACCAGCGTTTTGACCCGGCGGGGCTGACCTCCAGATACAGCCCTCCGGCATCGGTCAATCGGGCGCGAGCCTTGTCGGCTGGGCAGGTGGCGTTACGGCATTGGGCGTCGGTCAGCATGGGGTGGTATCGGGGAACAAGTAAACCGGGGAATAGGGGCAAAACACCCCCTAGAGGGAGCTTGTTCCCCGGTTGGGCGGGGAACAGGCGTTTTGTTCCCCGGTATGTTCCCCGGTCACGGTCTGGCTGTCAATGTACGGCTTTGTATGCCTTTGTAGAGTAAGACATTGATTTTCCAAAGAAAAAGGCCGCTAAGTGGATGTCCTTAGCGGCCTTTGTCAGTCGGTATGGTGGAGCTGGGGGGATTTGAACCCCCGTCCGCAAACCTTCCTCGTACAGATCTACATGTTTAGCGGTCTGATTTGAGTCTCGCCACCGGGGTCGCGCAGTCGCACGCTACACCGGACGCCAGTACCCTATGATCTCGCCCCCACCCAAGGTACCCGGGTCGAAGCCAGCCGATGTGAATATCTTTACAGCCTGGACAACCCAACCTTGCGATCAGATCACCCTTGCCCAGCCCATCGGCCTGCTGTTGTAAAGCTCACTGGTGTTTAAGCAGCGAGTGCGAAACGTTCGTCGTTTGCAGTTAGTTTGTTTGAATCTGTTTTACGAGCGCATTCAGCTCGACATGCACCGCCACGATTCCAACCCACGTCGAAACCAATGCAGCCCCAAGTCTTCCATTTTAGGCTGAGTTCAGCAATTTCAAGAGCTCCAGCGGCGAATTGATAGCCGCATGGGCCTTCCACAGCGAGATATCGGCTTTTTCGCCCAAATAACCGTAGGTGGCAGCCACGGTCGCCATGCCGGCGGCGTGCCCCGCCACGATGTCGCGCTCATCGTCACCTACATAAAGGCAGCGCTCAGGGGCCACGCCGATGCGCCGCGCCGCCTCAAACAGTGGCTCGGGATGCGGCTTGGCGTGCGGTGTCGTGTCGCCGCTGACCACGGCAGCAGCGCCAGCAAACAGCGGCATGGCGCGGGTCAGCGGCTCAGTGAAGCGCGCTGATTTGTTGGTCACCACGCCCCAAGGCAGTTGGCGCGCTTGCAACTCGGCAATCAGCTCGGCCACGCCATCAAAAGCGTAGGTGTTCACCGTCATGCCGCGTTCGTAATTGATGAAGAACTCTTCGCGCAGCGCGTTGTAGTCAGGATGCTCGGGAGTGATGCCAAAGGCCAATCCCAGCATGCCACGTGCACCAGCGCCCGCCATCGGACGGTAGTGACTCAAGGGCAGCGAGGGCTGACCTCGGTCGGTGCGCATCTTGTCGGCGGCAGCGCCGAGGTCGGGGGCGCTGTCGATCAGCGTGCCATCCAAGTCGAACAGCACGGCTTGTAAATGCTGAAACATATCAACCTCAAGACGCTGTCGGGGAGCTGACGGCCTTGCGCGTGGCCAGCAGGTAGTTGACGCTGGTGTCGGCACTCAAGCCATAACGACGGGTGATGGGGTTGTATTCCATGCCACGGGTGGCTTGCAAATCAAGGCCCGATTCGCGGCAGTCGCGCGCCAACTCGCTAGGGCGGATCAGGCGTGCATATTCATGGGTGCCGCGCGGCAGCAGCTTCAGCACGTACTCCGCGCCCACGATGGCGAACAAGAAGGACTTGAGGTTGCGATTGAGTGTCGAGAAAAACACCCAGCCGCCCGGCTTGACCAGCGCCGCACAAGCTTGAACGATAGAAGCCGGATCAGGCACGTGCTCCAGCATTTCCATACAGGTGACGACATCAAAACTGGCGGGCGCTTCAGCCGCCAAAGCTTCAGCACTGACCTCGCGGTACTGCACGCCGTTGGTTTGGGCTTCTAGGGCGTGTAACTGTGCGACGCGCAAGGACTTGGTCGCCAAGTCGATACCCAACACATCGGCACCTTTGCGGGCCATGGCATCAGCCAAAATGCCGCCACCACAGCCCACATCCAACACGCGCTGCCCCGCCAGGGGAGCCAAGCTGTTGATCCACTCCAAGCGCAGCGGATTGATTTGATGCAGAGGACGAAATTCGCTTTCAGGATCCCACCAGCGGTGAGCCAGATCGGAAAACTTGGCCAGTTCAGCCGGGTCGACGTTGGATGTTATGGTCATGCTGCAATTTTCTGCGAAACCATGAAAAAAGCCCCATCGCTGGGGCTTTTTTTAAGCGATCCGGGAAGGATTACTTGGCGGGAGCAGTGGTCTTGGTACCAACCACTTCGATTTCAACGCGACGGTTCTTGGCGCGGCCAGCGGCAGTCTTGTTGTCAGCAACGGGTTGCTTTTCGCCCTTACCTTCGGTGTAGACGCGGTTCTTTTCCACGCCCTTGGACACCAAGTAAGCCTTGACGGCTTCGGAACGCTTCACTGACAGCTTTTGGTTGTAAGCATCGGTACCGACCGAGTCAGTGTGACCCACGGCGATGATGACTTCCAGATTCACGTCCTTGACCTTGCTGGTCAGATCGTCGAGCTTGGCCTTGCCTTCGGGCTTCAGGACAGCCTTGTCGGTGTCGAAGAAAGCGTCGGCAGCGAAGTTCACCTTGGTCACGACGGGTGCGGGCGGCACCACAGGAGCGACAGGCACGGGAGCGGGCTTCGGAGCCACCACAGGAGCGGGAGCCGGAGCAGGCATCGGAGCAGGTGCAGGAGCCGGAGCGGGGGCAGGAGGAGCGATAGCGCCGTCGCAACCGGTAGCAGCGGTAGCGGGAGTCCAGTTGGCATCGCGCCAGCACAGTTCGTTGGTACCGTTCTTCCAGACCAAGGCGTTGTCGGCATTGCGCCAGTTATCAACAGTTTGAGCTCCGGCAGCAGACACGAGGGCGGCGGAGGCAAACAACATCGCCACTTTGTTCAGTTTCTTCATGGTTCTCCTCTGGGGGAAAAAGCCGCAGCCTCATGCTGCGAATCAGGGACGCTTGAGATGACCATCACCAAAAACGTTAAATTCATTGTGCCACAGGCAACTAGTAGGGAAAGAGACGCCGATTGATCCGCTTCGGGGATTGCGGAGGATTGCCGCAGCACTGTTGCGCAATTGCTACAACGACTTCACCCTAAAATCTGAAACTTTCCCGCGCGCACTACCTCTCATGACCCAATTTGCCAAAGAAACCCTGCCCATTAGTCTAGAAGAGGAAATGCGTCGGAGCTACCTCGACTACGCCATGAGCGTGATCGTGGGGCGAGCGCTCCCCGATGCCCGCGACGGCCTCAAACCTGTGCATCGGCGCGTGCTGTTTGCCATGCACGAGCTGAACAACGACTGGAATCGTCCTTATAAGAAGTCGGCCCGTATCGTGGGTGATGTGATCGGTAAGTACCACCCGCACGGCGACATCGCGGTGTACGACACCATCGTGCGCATGGCGCAAGACTTCTCGCTGCGGCACATGCTGGTTGATGGGCAAGGCAACTTCGGCTCGGTGGATGGCGACAACGCCGCCGCGATGCGTTACACCGAAATCCGCTTATCCAAGATCGCTCATGAGATGCTGGGCGACATCGACAAAGAAACCGTCGATTTCGGCCCGAACTACGACGGCAGCGAAAAAGAACCGCTGGTGCTGCCCAGCAAGCTGCCCAACCTGCTGGTGAACGGCTCTGCCGGTATCGCCGTGGGCATGGCCACCAACATCCCGCCGCACAACCTCAACGAAGTGGTTGATGCCTGCCTGCACTTGCTCAAGCACCCCGAAGCCAGCATCGACGAGCTGATGGAAATCATCCCCGCGCCGGACTTCCCCACCGCCGGGATCATTTACGGCATCAACGGCGTGCGCGATGGCTACCGCACAGGCCGAGGCCGCGTGGTGATGCGCGCCAAGTGCCACTTTGAAGACATCGACCGGGGCCAGCGCCAAGCCATCATCGTCGATGAGTTGCCATACCAGGTGAACAAGAAGACCCTGCAAGAGCGCATGGCCGAGCTGGTTCACGAAAAGAAGATCGACGGCATCAGCCACATCCAAGACGAGTCTGACAAGTCCGGCATGCGGCTGGTCATCGAACTCAAGCGCGGCGAAGTGCCCGAGGTGGTGCTCAACAACCTGTACAAGCAAACTCAGTTGCAAGACACCTTCGGCATCAACATGGTGGCGCTGGTTGATGGTCAGCCCAAACTGTGCAACCTCAAGGACTTGATCAGCGTCTTCTTGCAGCACCGCCGCGAAGTGGTCACGCGCCGCACGGTGTTCGAGCTGCGCAAGGCGCGCGACCGGGGCCATGTGCTGGAAGGTCTGGCCGTGGCGCTGGCCAACATTGACGACTTCATCGCCATCATCCGCAGTGCGCCCACGCCGCCGGTGGCGAAAATCGGTCTGATGGAGCGCGCTTGGGACAGCGAGTTGGTGCGCCAAATGCTGACCCGCACTCGCGCCGATGGCGGCGTGATCAACGCGGACGACTACCGCCCCGAAGGGCTGGAGCGCGATTTCGGCATGGGCGCGGACGGCCTGTACCGCCTGTCAGAGACGCAAGCGCAAGAAATTTTGCAAATGCGCCTGCAACGCCTGACCGGCCTGGAGCAGGACAAGATCGTCGCCGAATACAAAACCGTGATGGCCGAGATTGAAGACCTGCTCGACATCTTGGCCCGCCCAGAGCGCGTGTCCGCCATCATCAGCGACGAGCTGAACGTGATTCGCTCGGAATTCGGCCAATCCAAGTTGGGTGCGCGCCGCAGCCACATTGAGCACAGCGCCTACGACCTCTCCACCGAAGACCTGATCACGCCCACCGACATGGTGGTCACGCTCAGCCACAGCGGCTATATCAAAAGCCAGCCGCTGTCGGAATACCGCTCGCAAAAGCGCGGCGGGCGCGGCAAGCAAGCCACCGCCACCAAAGACGACGATTGGGTTGATCAACTCTTCATCGCCAACACGCACGACTACATCCTGTGCTTCTCCAACCGAGGCCGCCTGTACTGGCTCAAGGTCTGGGAAGTGCCGCAGGGCTCGCGCGGCTCACGCGGTCGGCCCATCGTCAACATGTTCCCGCTGCAAGAGGGCGAAAAAATCAACGTCGTGCTGCCGCTGACGGGCGAGGCCCGCACCTTCCCGGCGGATCACTACGTGTTCATGTCCACCAGCATGGGCACCGTGAAAAAGACCGCGCTCGACGACTTCAGCAACCCGCGCAAGGCCGGCATCATTGCCGTGGACTTGGACGAGGGCGACTACCTGATCGGTGCTGCATTGACCGATGGTCAGCACGACGTGATGCTGTTCAGCGACGGTGGCAAGGCCGTGCGCTTTGACGAAAACGACGTGCGTCCGATGGGCCGCAACGCCCGGGGCGTGCGCGGCATGATGCTGGAAGACGGCCAAAGCGTGATCGCCATGCTGGTGGCCGAGCAAACCGCCGAAACCACCGCGCCCACCGAAGGTGAAGCTGCCGATGAAGTGCGCCCGGTTCACAGCGTGCTCACCGCCACCGAAAACGGCTACGGCAAGCGCACCAGCATCACCGAATACACCCGCCACGGTCGCGGCACCAAGGGCATGATCGCCATCCAGCAGTCTGAGCGCAACGGCAAGGTGGTCGCCGCCACGCTGGTGCAGCCTGAAGACGAAATCATGCTCATCACCGACAAGGGCGTGCTGGTGCGCACCCGCGTCAGCGAAATCCGCGAAATGGGCCGCGCCACCCAAGGCGTGACCTTGATTGGCTTGGATGCCGGTTCGCGCCTGAGCGGCCTGCAACGCATCGTCGAAAACGATGCCAACGTCAGCGGAACCGATGCCGATGCCAGCGCAGACAACGCTGCTGAAGCCGCCCCCAGCGCCACGCCCGACGACGCGGCACCTTCTGCCGAGTAAGCCAACTCCAGCCCCGCCAACACGCCCGCCCTTTCCTCTTTCACGCCCGCCCACATTGACCATGAACCGTCCCTACAACTTCTCCGCAGGCCCCGCCGTCATGCCCCCCGAAGTGCTGCAACAAGCCGCCAGCGAAATGCTGGACTGGCACGGCAGCGGCATGGGCGTGATGGAGATGAGCCACCGGGGCAAGGAGTTCATCTCGATTTGTGAGCAGGCTGAAGCGGATCTGCGTGAGCTGCTGGCCGTGCCCGCCAACTACCGCATCTTGTTCATGCAAGGCGGCGGTTTGGCTGAAAACGCCATCGTGCCGCTGAACCTGTCGCAAGGCGGCACGGCAGACTTTGTGCTGACCGGCAGCTGGAGCCAGAAGTCACACAAAGAAGCGGGCAAGTACTGCACCGCCCACGTCGCCGCCAGCGGCGCTGACAGCCAGTTCACCCAGATTCCGGCAGCGGCGAGCTGGCAACTGGCCGCCGATGCACGCTACGTGCATATTTGCAGCAACGAAACCATCCACGGCGTGGAGTTCCATGAGCTGCCCGACCTGAAAGCTTTGGGCTCAGACGCGCCGCTGGTGATCGACTTTTCGTCGCACGTGGCCTCGCGGGCGGTGGATTGGTCGCGGGTCGGCTTGGCGTTTGCCGGGGCGCAAAAGAACATCGGCCCCGCCGGTTTGACCTTGGTCGTGGTGCGTGAAGACCTGCTGGGCCACGCTTTGGCCATCTGCCCCAGCGCCTTCAACTACCAAACCGTGGCCGACAACGCCTCGATGTACAACACGCCGCCCACCTACGCGATCTACATGGCCGGGCTGATCTTTCAGTGGCTGAAAGCGCAAGGCGGCGTGGCTGCGATGGAGCAGCGCAACATCGCCAAAGCGCAACTGCTGTACGCGGCCATTGACGGCTCTAGCGTGTTCTTCAACCCCATCGCGCCGGAATGCCGCTCGCGCATGAACGTGCCTTTCTTCCTGCGCCAGCCCGGTGACAACAACGCGGGCTACGACGCATTCTTGGCGCTGGCCAAGTCGCGTGGCTTGTTGCAGCTCAAAGGCCACAAGTCGGTGGGCGGACTGCGCGCCAGCCTCTACAACGCCATGCCCATTGAAGGCGTGCAAGCGCTGGTGGACTGCATGAGCACCTTTGAACAAACCTTGGCCTGAGGCTTGCCCATGACCACCCCCATCCAATCTGACGGCTTGGCCGCCTTGCGCGTGCAAATTGATGCACTTGACCAGCAACTGCTGTCGCTGCTGAACCAACGCGCCCACGTGGCCGAGCAAGTCGGCGAAATCAAACGGGCTGAAGGCTCGCCGTTTTTCCGGCCCGACCGCGTGGCGCAAGTCATCGAAAAAATCCAGCGCGCCAACCAAGGCCCGCTGCAAAACCAGCATGTGGCTGCGATCTGGCGCGAGATCATGTCGTCTTGCCTGTCGCTGGAAGCGCCGCAGCGCGTGGCCGTGCTTGGGCCGCAAGGCACCTTCTGCGAGCAAGCCGCCATCGAGTTCTTTGGCAGCGCCGCCAACTTGATCTACTGCGCCAACTTTGACGAAGTGTTCCACGCCACCGCCGCAGGCACCGCGCAGTTCGGCGTGGTCGGCATGGAAAACTCCACCGAAGGCGTGGTCGCCCGTTCGCTCGATTTGTTCTTGCGCTCGCCGGTGCATGTGGTGGGCGAAGTCAGCCTGCTGGTGCGTCACAACCTGCTGCGCCAAGTCAACACGCTCGACGGCATTGAAGTCGTGCTGGCCCACCCGCAAGCGCTGGCCCAGTGCCAAGGCTGGCTGAGTCAACACCTGCCGCACGCCGAGCGCCGCGCCGTCTCCAGCAACGCCGAGGGCGCACGTTTGGCAGCCACCAACCCGGCTTGGGCTGGCTTGGCCAGCGAGCGCGCCGCCGCCCAGTTTGGCCTGCACATCGTGGCCCACGCTATTCAAGACGAAGCCTACAACCGCACCCGTTTTGCGGTGATTTGCCTGCCGCAAACGCTGGCGATGCCTCCTGTTTCAGGCAAAGATTGCACCAGCCTCGTTGTCTCTGTTCCCAACCGGCCAGGGGCGGTGCATGATCTGCTTGTACCACTAAAGCATTACGGGGTCTCTATGACGCGTTTCGAGTCGCGCCCGGCGAAATCAGGGCAATGGGAGTATTACTTCTACATCGACATCGCCGGACACTCGTCGCAACCCAACGTCAGTGCGGCGCTCAAAGAGTTGCAAAGCCTGTGCGCTTTCTACAAAGTTCTGGGCAGCTACCCAGTGGGTGACTGACATATATAAAAACCAATACAAAGGGGATAAAGCGGATGTTTGAACAACTTGGATTGATCGGCTGCGGCTTGATGGCGGGCTCCTTCGCGCTGGCAATGAAGCGCGCTGGCTTGGTCAAGCGTGTGGTGGGCTACAGCAAGTCGCCCTCCACGACCAGTCGCGCCATGCAAATGGGCGTGATTGATGTCGAAGCCCCCTCAGCGCTGATGGCGGCTTCGGGCTCAGACATCGTGCTGCTGGGCGTGCCGGTATCGGCCACCGAGGCCTCGCTCAAGGCCATCCGCCACCTGATCACGCCCAACATGCTGATCATGGATGTGGGTTCCACCAAACGCGATGTGGTTGATGCCTCCCGGCGCGTGCTGCGCGATCAAATCGGCGGCTTCGTGCCCGCGCACCCGATTGCAGGCAGCGAAAACGCAGGCGTAGACAACGCCAATGTCGATCTGTTCGTGGGCAAGCAAGTCATCTTGACCCCGATTGAGCGCACCCGCACCGTGCAGTTGCAGCAAGCCGTGGATCTGTGGACGGCACTGGGTTGCCATGTCGTCAAGATGTCGCCCGAGTCGCACGACTCGGCCTTTGCCGCCGTCAGCCACTTGCCGCATTTATTGGCCTTTGCGCTGATGAACGCCATCACCAACCAACCGCAGGGGCGGGACTTTTTATCGCTGGCCGGGCCGGGTTTCCGCGACTTCACGCGCATCGCCGCGAGTGATCCCAAAATTTGGCGCGACATCATGATGACCAACCGCGAAGAGCTGCTGGAGCAATCCAAGATGTTCCAGCGGGCGCTGCAAGCGTTTGAACAAACCATCACCGGCGGCAATGCCAATGCGCTGGAAAACCTGATCACCCAAGCCAGCCAAACGCGCTCGCACTGGCGCATCAGCGGCCCGCGCTCACACCGAAATCCCTAATTACTTCATGTTCGCTACCGAATTTCTGGATGTGCCACCGCTGGTCAACGCGGGCGGCAGCATCACTTTGCCCGGCTCCAAGAGCATCTCCAACCGCGTGCTGCTGCTGTCGGCGCTGTGCCACGGCACCACCGTGATCCACGATTTGCTGGACTCGGACGACACCCGCGTCATGCTGGCCGCGCTGGCGCAGTTAGGTTGCGAACTCAGCACCTCAGGCAGCACCGTGACCATCACCGGGCTGGGCGGTCGGCCACCGCAGTCACCAGCAAAGCTGTTCATGGGCAACGCGGGCACCGCCATTCGTCCACTCACCGCCGTGCTGTCGGTGCTGGGCGGCGATTTCACTTTGTCAGGCGTGCCGCGCATGCACGAGCGCCCGATTGGCGACTTGGTTGATGCCCTGCGCCAACTGGGCTGCGCCATCACCTGCACAGCCAACGAGGGCTACCCGCCGCTGCACATCGGCACGCCCGACTTGAAGCTGAACGAGCCCATCCGCGTGCGCGGCGATGTCTCCAGCCAGTTCCTCACCGCACTGCTGATGGCGCTGCCCTTGGTCGCCAAGCAAGATGTGGTGATCGACGTGGTGGGCGAGCTGATCTCCAAGCCTTACATCGAAATCACGCTGAACCTGCTGGCGCGCTACGGCATCGTGGTGCAGCGCGAGGGCTGGCAACGCTTCACCATTCCTGCGGGCAGCCGCTACCAGTCGCCAGGCGAGATCCACGTCGAGGCCGATGCCTCTTCGGCCAGCTACTTCATCGCGCTGGGTGCGATCTCCACCCCGGCAGCGGGCCAAAGCGCGGTGCGGATTCAGGGCGTGGGCGCGGCCTCGATTCAGGGCGACATCCGCTTTGTCGAAGCCGCCGAGGCGATGGGCGCGCGCATCAGCAGCGGCCCCAACTGGCTGGAAATCTCGCGCGGCAGTTGGCCCCTGAAGGCCATCAGCATGGACTGCAACCACATCCCCGACGCCGCCATGACACTGGCGGTGATGGCGCTGTATGCCGACGGCACCACCACCCTGAGCAACATTGCGAGCTGGCGCGTCAAAGAAACCGACCGCATCGCCGCGATGGCCACCGAGCTGCGCAAGCTGGGCGCGGTGGTCGAAGAAGGCGCGGACTTCATCCGCGTCACCCCGCCTGCCACGCTGGCCGACTGGCGCGCAGGCACCATCCACACCTACGACGACCACCGGGTTGCCATGTGCTTTTCGCTGGCCGCCTTCAACCCGGCGGGCCTGCCGGTGCGTATCGAAGACCCCAAGTGCGTGGCCAAGACCTTCCCCGACTACTTCGAGGCGCTGTTCGCCCTAGCGCAAACCGCCCCGAACGGCGTGCCGGTGATCTGCATCGACGGCCCCACGGCATCCGGCAAAGGCACGGTAGCCGCCGCTGTGGCGCAAAAACTGGGCTACCACTTTCTGGATTCCGGGGCCATGTACCGCATCACCGCGCTGGCTGCGTTGCGCGCAGGCTACGCGATTGATGCCGAACACGAAGCGCGCATTGCCGACTTGGCCCGCACCCTGCCCGTGCGTTTTGACGGCGGCCTGATTTACCTGGGCACCGACGACGTGACCGAAGCCATCCGCACCGAAGAAGCCGGGATGAACGCCTCGCGCGTGTCGGCGCTGGGTCAGGTGCGCGCCGCGCTGGTCGAGCTGCAACACAGCTTTCAGCGTCTGCCCGGCTTGGTGGCCGACGGGCGCGACATGGGCACGGTGATCTTCCCTGCTGCACCGCTCAAAATCTACATGACCGCCAGCGCCGCTCAGCGGGCGGAGCGGCGCTACAAGCAATTGATTTCCAAAGGCATTCCCGCTACACTCGACGCTCTTCGCGCCGACTTAGAAGCCCGCGATGCTCGTGATTCATCTCGCAGCGTCGCGCCTTTGAAACCAGCCGAAAACGCCTTGCTGCTAGACAACTCCACACTCACCATCGAAGCCTCGGTGGACTGTGTGCTGAACTGGTGGCAAGAGCGGCTGCCGTTCAAGGCTGCTTGAGCGGAAACACCCTAGGCCCACTCAGCCCCCGCCGCACTGCATGTGCATCGGTTGAGTGGCTCGACAACCCAACGCGGACTCCTCCGCAACCCAAGTCGCAATCAGCTTCTGGAAACGCTGGCATGTCGCCACCGTAAAACCTGATTGCGCACCAGGAAAATCAATGTCTGAATCTTTTGCCGACCTGTTTGCCGAATCGCTGCAACACACTGAGATGCGTCCGGGCGAAGTCATCACCGCTGAAGTCGTGCGCATCGAGCACAGCTTCGTGGTGGTCAACGCTGGTCTGAAGTCTGAAGCCTACGTTCCCCTTGAAGAGTTCAAGAACGACAAGGGCGAAGTGGAAGTCGAAGTCGGTGACTTTGTGTCGGTGGCCATCGGTTCCATCGAAAACGGCTACGGCGACACCATCCTGTCGCGCGACAAGGCCAAGCGCCTGGCTTCGTGGATGAGCCTCGAAAAGGCCCTGGAATCCGGCGAATTCGTCACCGGCACCACCAGTGGCAAGGTCAAGGGCGGCCTGACCGTGCTGGTCAATGGCATCCGCGCCTTCCTGCCCGGCTCGCTGATCGACACCCGCCCCATCAAGGACTTGTCTCCCTACGAGAACAAGACCA
>ERZ724504.1717-NODE-1717-length-12082-cov-7.229317_pt1 | contig 12082 bp, 10 predicted proteins | sample MGYA00376037_ERZ724504 | MGnify/ENA primary metagenome ERZ724504 (study PRJEB28724, sample SAMN07190888) | wastewater metagenome | isolation source: influent of sewage treatment plant in Hong Hong | place: USA: Christiansburg, Virginia | collected 2016-03-01 ... | reverse complement strand
CCTGATCCCGGCCCGCGGCGGCTCAAAACGCGTCCCGGGCAAGAACATCAAGAACCTGGGCGGCCTGCCGCTGATCGCGTGGACCCTCCGTGCCGCCCGCGAAAGCGGCGTGTGCGCTGCCGTGGTGGTGTCCACTGACGACGAAGCCATCGCCGCGGTGGCCCGCGAACACGGTGCCGACGTACCCGGCCTGCGCCCGGCCGAACTGGCTACCGACACGGCGGGCAGCGTCGATGTCGCCCTCCAGGCCCTCGACGGCTACGAGGCAGAGCATGGCCCGGTGGACGGCTTGCTGCTGCTCCAGCCCACTTCGCCCTTTCGCACCGCCGACACCATCCGGCGCGGTGCGGCCCTGTTCGCCGAAAACCATGGCCGCCAGCCGGTGGTCAGCGTCAGCCCGGCAGAAAACCACCCGGCCTGGTGCTTCCGCACCACACCCGGCGGCATGGAGCCCTTCCTCGGCTGGGACGCCATCAATCGGCGCTCCCAGGACCTGGAGCCCGCCTGGGCCCTGAATGGCGCCCTCTATCTGATTGCCCCGACCCGCCTGCGGCAAGACCGCAGCTTCCTGACCCCCGACACCCGGCCGCTTGTCATGGAAGATCCGTACGAAGCCATCGACATCGACACCCCGGAAGACTGGGCTCTGGCAGAAACCCGCCTGCCGCGCGAGGCTGCATGATCGCTGGCACTCTCCCGACCCGCCTCCTGGAGTACTTCAGCCGGCTGGGCCTGTTTACCTTTGCCTTCGGTTACGTGGGTGGCCTGGCCCCGGCTAACGTCGGGCTGGGCATCCTGCTGGTGGCATTCCTCGGCAAATGTGCCTGCGGCGAACGCCAGGTTCTGCAGGATCGCTTCGTGCGCCTGGCGATGCTGTGGCTGCTCGTCACCCTCGCCCTCGCGGCCTGGGGTGCCTGGCTTTTTCCGGCGGTCGCCAGATCGCAGTACTCCTCGCTCCCCGAAGTGTGGAGCTTCGCCTTCATCCCTCTCGTCGCCCTGGCCACCCGGGGTAAGCACCAGCTGATCCTCCCGGCCCTGCTGGTCGCCCTTTTCGGGCTGACGTATCGCTTGGTACGGGATGTCGTGCTGGGCGTCGGCCCCCCGGACCACTACGACAGTGTCGCGCTGGGCGTAGGACGCAACCTCGCCGTACTGTTCATCGACGTGGGCGCGGTCGGCTGCCTGGTCCTGCTGTTCGCCCTCCTCGAAAGCCGGACCTGGCGGGGGGCACGCCGCCTCGCGGCCAGCGCCCTGTGCCTGCTCATCCTTGCCGCCCTGCTTTATGCCTGGATCGCCGCAACCTCACGGACCTCACTGGTGGCCCTGCCGCTGGCTTTTGCTGCACTCATCGCCGGACGCCTGCTGAGGGCCGGGGGCAGGCGCGTTGCGGTCGTCGGACTGATGCTGGCCGCAGCCTTTGCTGCCCTCATCATGGCTTACGACGCGCGCATTCTCGGCGAACTGCAGAAGGACAGTGGCACCTGGGCCGCCATCGCCGCCGGCCACTGGGATGCCGTTCCCCAGGACACAGCCACCGGACTGCGTTTCCATATGTGGCACCTGGCCTGGGACAACTGGGTACAGCACCCGCTCACCGGCCTCGGGCCCAGCGTCACTCACCTGCTGCGCAGCGATCCGTCCCGCGCCTTCCTGAGCACATTCAACCAGTATCACAGCGGCTACGTGGAACTGCTGCTGCGCACCGGACTGATCGGTGTCGCCTTCTATCTCGCGGCAACGGTGCTGGTGTGGCAGGCAACCCTGCGCGCACGGGCCGCCGGGCTCCTGCCGCGCAGCCTGTTCGAGCTGCTGGTCGCCGGCTTCGCGATCTTTGTAGCGCTCAACTTCACCAACGCCATCCTGTTCTTCCAGCAGGGCTGGCAATTCATCGTCCTGTTCGGGGGGATCGCCTACGGCTACAGGTGGGCCGAGCACCGGCCGGGGAACGCGGACTCCAAGTCATGACCACCGCCCCCCGGCGCACCGTCGCCCTCTTCTTTGTTGCCTCGCCGCTGCACTACCTCGCAGCCCGGGTGGTGGCCCGCCACTTCGAGGCCGGCAGCCGCTGCGTCGTGGTGCCCTACCGGCCGGGTGCCCGCCAGTTCATCCCTGAAAATGACTGGGACGCCGTCGCCTACGCGCCGTGGCCCCGCTTCGACCCGCTGCCTGGCGCCTTCGGGCGCCATCGCCGCCTGCTCGCCAACCTCCGTGACGTAGCGGCCGTGGCCGGCCCCTGCGAAACCCTTCTGATTCACAGCCCGGTGTTCGACACCGAGGCCATCAACTACTTCCTGCGCGGCCTGCCGAAACTGTGTGGCGCCACAAGCGTGCATGCCCGGATTCTGCCGGACGGGCTGATGAACGTCGCCCGCCACCCGCTGAATGCAGCCAAACGCGCTGCCCAGTACCTGCGAAAGCTACGCCGGCTGGTCTCGCCGCAACTCGATTACTGGTGTTTCAGTGGCGACCGGATCGGCTCCGAAGCGCCCTTCGTGGACCGCATCTACACCCTGGCGGGCTTTCCCCACGACTACCCACCGGAAAAGGTGGTCAGCCTGCCACCGCTGGCCAGTGAAGAAAGCGGGGCCACCGGCGAGGCCGCACTGATCGTCGGCCAGCCCCTGGTCGGCATCGGCGCCCTGACCCAGGCCGACCACGACGCCATCTGCGCGCAGATCGCCGACTGGCTGAAGGCCCGTGGCATAGACCGGGTGATGTACAAGGCCCATCCCCGCGACCACGCCCACGAGATGCGGGTGCCCGGCGCCAATCTCCTCGAAATCACCGAACCCCTGGAAAGCCACATGGCGGCCCACCCCTACCGCGCGGTGATTGGAGTCAATTCGACGGCCCTCTACCTCGCCCGCCAGATCTACGGACCGGAGGTGCCGGTGGTGTCCTTCGGCAACGACAAAGTCCATTTCAAAAACCCGGAGCAGCGCGAAACGGCCATCCGCCTGATGGACAGCCTGGGCATCGAGCGGCTGTAAAACCCGGTCCGGAGGGGCGCCGGCGGCAGGCCCTGTTGCAAGCCCCTTTCCTCGCCCCCGTTTCTGACCGAAAATTCCGCCTTTACACGGCACACTGCCCGTCGCCCCATTTCCCGAGACCTGCTCATGCTCAACGACAAATCCATCCTCATCACCGGCGGGACAGGCTCCTTCGGCAACACCTTCGTGCCGATGACCTTGGCGAAGTACAACCCGAAGCGCCTGATCATCTACTCCCGTGACGAGATGAAGCAGTGGGACATGGCCAAAAAGTTCCAGGGCGATCCCCGCGTGCGCTTCTTCATCGGCGACGTGCGCGACCGCGAACGCCTTTACCGCGCGCTGGATGGCGTGGATTACGTGGTCCATGCCGCCGCCACCAAGATCGTCCCGACCGCCGAATACAACCCCTTCGAGTGCGTCAAGACCAACATCAACGGCGCGATGAACCTCATCGACGCCTGTATCGACAAGGGCATCAAGCGCGTCGTGGCCCTGTCCACCGACAAGGCCAGCAGCCCGGTCAACCTCTACGGCGCCACCAAGCTCGCCTCCGACAAGCTCTTCGTCGCAGGCAACTCCTACGCCGGTGGCCACGAAACCCGCTTCGCGGTGGTGCGCTACGGCAACGTGATGGGCTCGCGCGGTTCGGTGATTCCCTTCTTCATGTCGATCCGCGACAAGGGCGTGCTGCCGGTGACCGACGATCGCATGACCCGCTTCATGATTTCGCTGGAACAGGGCGTCGAGCTGGTGTGGCACGCCTTCGACGACATGGAAGGCGGCGAAATCTACGTGAAGAAGATCCCGTCGATGAAGGTCACCGACCTGGCCGCCGCCGTGGCCCCGGAAGCCCGGATCGAAATCGTCGGCATCCGCCCGGGCGAAAAACTGCACGAGCAGATGATCAGCCCGGAAGACTCCTTCTATACCTACGAATACCCCGAGCACTACAAGATCCTGCCAGCCATCCACAACTGGGACGCCAGCGCCGAGCGCATCAAGGACGGCACCAAGGTTGCCGAAGGCTTCGATTACTCCAGCAACAACAACCCGGAGTGGATGAGCACCGCCGACCTGCAGGCCTGGATCGCCGCCAACCAGCACAAGATCGGAAACATCTGAGCATGATCCCCTACGGCCGCCAGGACATCACCCCTGAAGACATCGCCGCCGTCGAAGCGGTCCTTCACTCCGACTTCCTCACCCAGGGCCCGGCCATCCCGGGCTTCGAGAAAGCGCTGGCGGCATACTGCGGCGCGGCCCGCGGGGTGGCCGTGTGCAATGCCACCGCAGCCCTGCACATGGCCTGTCTGGCCCTCGGCCTCGGCCCCGGCGATCGCCTGTGGACCAGCCCCAACACCTTCGTGGCCTCGGCCAACTGCGGCCTTTACTGCGGCGCCGAAGTGGATTTCGTCGACACCGACCCGCTCACCTACAACATGTCGGTCGAGGCCCTTGAGGCCAAGCTCGTCCAGGCCGCCGCCAGCAACAGCCTGCCCAAGGTGGTGATCCCGGTGCATTTCGCCGGCCAGAGCTGCGAGATGCGCGAGATCCACGCCCTCGGCCAGAAATACGGCTTTCGCATCATCGAGGACGCCTCCCACGCCGTCGGCGGGCGCTACCTCGACGCGCCGGTGGGCAACTGCCGCTACAGCGACATCACGATTTTCAGCTTCCATCCGGTCAAGATCATCACCACCGGCGAAGGCGGCATGGCGCTCACCAACGACCCGGCGCTGGCCGACCACATGGAACGCCTGCGCAGCCACGGCATCACCCGTGATCCGGCGCTGATGGAATCAGAAACCGAAGGCCCGTGGTACTACCAGCAGATCGAACTCGGCTACAACCTCCGCATCACCGACATGCAGGCCGCGCTGGGTCACTCGCAGCTCCAGCGCCTCGACGACTACGTGGCCCGCCGCCACGCCATCGCCGCCCGCTACGACGCAGCCCTCGCCGGCCTGCCGCTGACCACGCCCCACCAGCACCCGGATTCCCGCTCCGCGCTGCACCTCTACCCGATCCGCCTCTACGACGCCGGCCAGCGCCGGCAGGTCTTCGAGGGCCTGCGTGCCGCCGGCATCGGCGTGAACGTGCATTACATCCCGGTGCACACCCAGCCCCACTACCTCCGGCTCGGCTTCCGTGCCGGCGATTTCCCCGAGGCCGAAAACTACTACGCCGGAGCCATCTCGCTGCCGATGTTCCCGACCCTCACCCCTGCTCAGCAGGATGAAGTGATCGCCGTGCTCAAGAGGCTGCTCGGATGAAAGTCGCCATCATTCCCGCCCGGGGCGGCAGCAAGCGCATTCCGCGCAAGAATGTGCGCCTGTTCGCCGGCAAGCCGATCATCGCCCACTCCATCGGCGCGGCCCTCGACAGCGGCTGTTTCGACCGCGTGATCGTGTCCACCGACGATGTCGAGATTGCCGCCGTGGCCCGCGAATGGGGCGCCGAGACACCCTTCGTGCGCCCGCCCGAGCTCGCAGACGACCACACCGGCACCAACGCGGTGGTCAAGCACGCCATCAACTGGCTGGCCGAACAAGACACGCCGGCCGACTACGCCTGCTGCATCTACGCCACCGCGCCCTTCGTCCAGGCCCGCTACCTGCAGGAAGGCCTCGCCCGGCTGCTGGAGCGCCGCCGCGGCTACGCCTTCAGCGTCACCAGCTTCCCCTTCCCGATCCAGCGCGCCATCCGCATCAACGCCGAAGGTGCCGTCGAGGCGATCTGGCCGGAGAACATCTTCCGCCGCTCGCAAGACCTGGAAGAAGCCTTCCACGACGCCGGCCAGTTCTACTGGGGCACCGTCGACGCCTATCTCACCGACGAAGTCGTGTTCTCCCCGGCCTCCATCCCCATCGTGCTGCCCCGCCACCTGGTGCAGGACATCGACACCTTCGAAGACTGGCGCCGCGCCGAACTGATGTTCCGTGTCATCCAGGAAGAAGCGGCCTCTCCGGTCGCCGCGGCATGAGCCACTCCACCTCCGCGCCGGTCGCCATTTCGGGTGTGCAGGCCTCCCTGGAAGCCTCAAGTCGCTACACCTTTCGCGTGGATGCCTCCACCGAAATGGGCATCGGCCACCTGATGCGCTGCCTGACTCTGGCCGAACGCCTGGCGCGGCGGGGTGGCGAGATACATTTCATCTGTCGTGACCTGCCGGACGTTTACCGCGGGCAGATCGTCGCCAACGGCTACCATTTTCATCCCCTGCCGCCGGCCATCCACCCCGTCGACAACAGCACCGGCCCAGCCCATGCCGCCTGGCTCGGGGCCAGCTGGCAGGAAGACGCCGAGCAGAGCGCCGCAGCCATCCATGCCTTCGGCGGCACCCGTGTGCTGGTCATCGACCACTACGCCATAGACAGCCGCTGGCAAGCCGTGCTGCGCCCGCAAGCAGCGCTGATCTGCGTCATCGACGACTTGGCCGACCGTCCCCACGATTGTGACGTGCTTTTCGACCAGAACTACTTCGCTGATCCGGCCGGGCGCTACCGGGGGCTCCTGTCTGCCAGCTGCCAGACACTTTTCGGTCCGAGCCATGCGCTCCTGCGTCCGGAGTTTGTCGCTGCCCGCCACCCGCTGCGGCAACGTAACGGCCAGATCCGCCGTTTACTTGTCTTCTACGGCGGCGCCGATCCGGACAACTTCACCGGTCGGACCCTGGATGCCCTTGCCCCCCACCTGGGGCCGCAACTGGAACTGGACATCGCCGTCGGCGCAATCAATCCCCACATCGACAGGCTGCGTGCCTGCTGCAGCGGGCTGCCCCACGTCCGCCTGCACGTGCAGTCAAACCGCATGGCAGAACTGATGGCCGCTGCCGATCTGGCCTTCGGCGCCTGCGGCACTGCCAGCTGGGAACGCTGCGCCCTCGGCCTTCCTGCCATCGTGGTGATTTTCGCCCTCAACCAGGAAGCGCCGACCCACGCACTGGTGGAGGCGGGTGCCGTCGTCAGCCTCGGAACGGCTGCCGATGTCAGCGCGGCCGATCTTGCCGCCGCCTTTCTGCGCCTGGCCGACGATCCGGAGCTGTGCTGCAGCCTGTCAGCCCACGCCCTGGCCCTCATGCATAGCACCGAGTCCCCTCTCGAGGATGTGCTCACCGCCGCTCAGCCCTTCGGTTTTGAAGACCTGCAGTTGCGGCCTGCAACCCTCGGCGATGCGGCCAAACTGCTGGCCTGGCGCAACCAGCCTGAGGTGCGTCAATTCTCCCGTAATAAGGGAAGCATCGATTTCGCTGCCCATGTCCGCTGGCTCGCCGGGGTTATCGACGATCCCAGGCGCCACCTGCTGATCGGGTGGCGGGAAGACAAACCCGTCGGCGTCCTGCGCCTGGATGAAAACGGCGCGACCGGCGAGGTGTCGATCTACCTGTGCCCCGGCGCCCATGGCAAGGGTAATGGCAGCGCCCTTCTGCGCGCCCTCGAAGCCTGGACACGCGCCCGCCGTCCGGCCGTCACCCGCCTGCTGGCGGAAGTTCTCGATGACAACGACACCTCGCACCGGCTGTTCCTGAAGAACGGTTACACCTGCCTTCCGACCCATTACGAGAAAAGGATCACCCGATGAACACCTCCATCACCATCGGCAACCGCCAGGTCGGCCAGGACCATCCCCCCTTCGTCATCGCCGAGATGTCCGGCAACCACAACCAGTCCCTCGACCGGGCGCTGGCCATCGTGGAAGCCGCGGCCAAGGCCGGCGCCCACGCGCTGAAGCTGCAGACCTACACCGCCGACACCATGACCCTCGACATCGACGAGGGCGAGTTCTACATCGAAGACCCCAACAGCCTGTGGAAGGGTGCCTCGCTGCACAAGCTCTACCAGCTCGCCTACACGCCCTGGGAATGGCACGCGCCGATCTTCAAGCGCGCCAACGAACTCGGCATGCTGGCCTTCAGCACCCCCTTCGACGAAAGCGCGGTGGATTTTCTCGAGAGCCTGGACGTTCCCTGCTACAAGATCGCCTCGTTTGAAAACACCGACCTGCCGCTGATCCGCAAGGTGGCCGCCACCGGCAAGCCGATGATCATCTCCACCGGCATGGCCTCGGTGGCCGAACTCGACGAAAGCGTGCGCACCGCCCGCGAAGCCGGCTGCAAGGATCTCATCCTGCTCAAGTGCACCAGCACCTACCCGGCCACCCCCGAAAACACCAACATCCGCACCATTCCGCACCTCCGGGATCTGTTCGGCACCGAAGTCGGCCTGTCCGATCACACCATGGGCACCGGCGTGTCGGTCGCCAGCGTGGCGCTGGGGGCAACGGTCATCGAAAAGCACTTCACCCTCAGCCGTGCCGAAGGCGGCGTCGATTCCGCGTTTTCGATGGAGCCGGCCGAAATGGCCTCGCTGGTGCTCGAATCCGAACGCGCCTGGCAGGCCCTTGGCCGCATCACCTATGGCGCGGCCTCGGCCCAGGAAGAAAAGTCCAAGGTTTACCGCCGCTCGCTGTACATCTCCCGCGACCTCAAGGCCGGTGAAATCCTCGACGCCACCTCGGTGCGCGCCATCCGCCCGGGCCTCGGCCTGGCGCCCAAGTTCATCGACATGGTGATGGGCAAGGCGGTCAAGCACGACGTGAAGCGCGGCACCCCGGTTTCCTGGGATCTGCTGCTCTGAGCCCCGCCGCAGGCCGCCCGTGAAACGCATCCTCATCGTCCGCACGTCCGCCATCGGCGACGTGGTGTTCTCGTCGGCCCTGCCGGCGGCGATCCGCCGCAGCCACCCGGATGCCCACATCGCCTGGCTGGTCGAGCCGGGCATCCACGAGCTGCTGCTGCCCGACCCGAACATCGACGAGGTCATCCCCTTCTCGAAGGCCGAGTGGGTCAAGCTGTGGAAGGGCGGCCACAAGCTCGAGCTGGCCCGCCGCGTGCTTCAGCTGCGCCGCGAACTCCACGCCCGCCACTTCGACACCGCCCTCGATCTGCAGGGCCTGATGAAGAGCGGCTTCCTCACCTGGCTCAGCGGCGCCCCGCGGCGCGTCGGCCTCGGCTCCAAGGAAGGCAGCCAGTGGCTGATGAGCGAGGTCATTCCCCGCGGCGGCCAGAAGGGGCGCATCGGCTCCGAATACCAGTTTCTCGCCCGGCAGCTCGGCCTCGACGCCGGCGATTTTCTGCCCACACTCACCGTCACCCCGGCGGCGCAGGAATCCGTGCTCGCCAAGCTGGCCGCCCACGGCCTCGCCCCCGGCCGCTATGCGGTTTTCGCGCCCTTCACCACGCGCCCGCAAAAGCACTGGTTCGAAGACGCCTGGCAGGCGCTGGCGCCCCGGCTCATCGACACCACCGGGCTGATTCCGGTCATCCTCGGCGGCCCGGCCGATACCGAAGCCGCGGCCCGCATTGCGGCCGACGATTCGCGCATCGTCAACCTCGCCGGGCAAACCCGGCTGCCCGAAGCCGTCGCCGCCATCGCCCACTCGGCGCTGCTCATCGGCGTCGACACCGGCCTCACCCACATGGGCACAGCGCTGGCGCGGCCCACCGTGGCCATCTTCGGCTCCACCTGCCCCTACACCGACACCGGCCGCCCCACCGGCAGCGTGATCTGGCTCGGCATGGAATGCTCGCCGTGCCGGCGCCGCCCCACCTGCGGCGGCAAGTTCACCTGCCTGCGCGACATCACCCCGGCAATGGTGCTTGAGCGCGCCCAGGCCATGCTCGCGGCCGGAGCCGCAGCCCCATGAAAATCCTCCACGTCGAAGCCGGCAAGCACCTCTACGGCGGCGCCCGGCAGGTGCTCTACATCGTCGAAGGCCTTGCCGCGCGCGGTGTCGACAACCTGCTCGCCTGCCCCGCCGGCAGCGAAATGTCCCGCCAGCAGCCCGCCGGCGCCCGCGTGCTGCCGATGAAGATGGGTGGCGACGGCGACATCGGCCTCGCTTTCCGGCTCGCCCGCCTGATTCGCGCCGAGCAGCCCGATCTGGTGCACCTCCACAGCCGCCGCGGCGCCGACACCTGGGGCGGCCTGGCGGCAAAGCTGGCCGGCGTGCCCTGTGTGCTGTCGCGCCGGGTGGACAACCCGGAATCCCGCTGGGCGGTGGCGCTCAAATACCGCCTGTACGACCATGTAATCACCATCTCGGAAGGCATCCGCCAGGTGCTGTTGTCCGAAGGCCTCGCGCCGCAAAAGGTCAGCTGCGTCAGAAGCGCCGTGGATGCCGCGCCTTATCTTCCGCCGGTCGACCGCGCCGCCTTTCGCGCCGAATTCGGCCTGCCGCCGGACGCGCTGGTGGCCGGCGTGGTGGCCCAGCTGATCCCCCGCAAGGGCCACCGCTACCTGCTCTCGGCGCTGCCGGGCCTGCTCGAGCGCCACCCGGCTCTGCAGGTGCTGATCTTCGGCCAGGGCCCGCTCGAGGCCGAACTGCGCGCCGAAGTCGAATTCCGCCATCTTGCGGCCGCAGTGCGCTTCACCGGCTTTCGCCACGATTTGCCGCGCTGGCTCGGCGGGCTCGACATGCTGATCCACCCGGCCGACATGGAAGGCCTGGGCGTCTCGCTGTTGCAGGCCTCGGCGGCCGGTGTGCCCATCGTCACCAGCCGCGCCGGCGGCCTGCCCGAAGCGGTGCAGGACGGCGTCACCGGCATTCTGTGCCCGCCGGGCGACGTGGCCGCGCTGGCTGCCGCCATCGACCGTCTGGCCGGCGATGCGGCCCTGCGCGCACGCTTTGGCGCCGCCGGCCGCGCCCGCATCCTTGCCGAGTTTTCCATCGACGCGATGGTGGACGGCAACCTCGCCATCTACCGCCAGGTGCTCGGCCGATGAAAATCATCACCGTTCTTCACAGCATGAAAAGCGGCGGCGCCGAACGCCACGCGCTGCAGCTGATGCGCGGCCTGCGCGCCCGCGGCCACGAGGCGCTCTACGCCGGCCCGATGGACGGCTGGCTCGGCCAGCAGCTCAGCGCCGACGGCTTTGGCGGCATCGACCTGCCCCTCGTCGGCCTCTACGACCTGCCCTCCATCACGCGCCTGGCCCTGTACGCTCGCCGCGTCGGCGCCGACCTGATCCACGGCCACCTGACCCGTGGCGCCTGGTACGCCGGGCTGGCCGCCAAGCTGGCCGGCCTGCCCAGCGTGGCCACCGCCCACTCCGACAACGCCGGCAAGCATTTCGGCCGCGCCAGACGCATCATCGCCGTGTCCCAGGCGGTGGCCGATTTTCTGCAACGGCGTGGCTACGACGCCGCCCGCATCCGCATGGTGCATCACGGCATCGCCGACATCGCCGCCCACCTGCCCGCCCACATCCGCGACACGACCCGCCGCGAACTGGGCCTGCAGCCCGACGAACCCTGCCTGCTGATGGCCGCCCGCATCGTGCCCGCCAAGGGACACGACACCGCGCTCAAGGCCCTGGCCCTGCTCAAGGACACACGCTGGACGCTGCTCCTGGCCGGCGACCACGAAGGCGATCTCGGCCCTGAAATTCAAGCCCTTGCGCAGGCGCTCGGGATTGCCGACCGGGTCCGCTTTCTGGGCCTGAGGGAAGACGTGCCGGCCCTGCTCAAAGCCTGCGACGTGCTGCTCGCCCCGTCCCGCCGCGAGGCCCTGTCGCTCACCCTGCTCGAAGCCTCGGCCTGCTCGCTGCCCATCGTCGCCACCCGCGTCGGCGGCATCGGCGAAGTGGTCGAGGATGGCGCCAGCGGCTTTCTCGTGCCCCCCGACGACCCCGCCGCACTGGCCGCTGCCCTCGCCCCGCTGCTGTGCGACCCGACGCTCCGCGCGCGCTGCGGCGCCCGGGCCCGGCAACGCTTCGAAGCCGGCTTCACCGAAAAAGCCATGTTCGACAAAACCGTGGCGGTCTATCGCGAAGCCTGCGAAAGCAAATGATGAAACGCGTGCACATCCTGATGTACCACCGGGTTGGCGACTTTCCCGGCCGGGTCAAAGCCCATGGCGCGCTGTATTGCCACCTGCCGCGCTTCAAGGCCCAGATGACGATGTTCAAGCTGTTGGGCTACGAGGTCATCAGCCTCGACGCGGCCGCCGCCGGCCTGCGCGGCAACGCCCCGCTGCCGGCCCGCCCGCTGGTGCTCACCTTTGACGACGCCTACGTGGATTTTCTCGA
>ERZ724504.1711-NODE-1711-length-12112-cov-6.101020_pt1 | contig 12112 bp, 10 predicted proteins | sample MGYA00376037_ERZ724504 | MGnify/ENA primary metagenome ERZ724504 (study PRJEB28724, sample SAMN07190888) | wastewater metagenome | isolation source: influent of sewage treatment plant in Hong Hong | place: USA: Christiansburg, Virginia | collected 2016-03-01 ... | reverse complement strand
GTTTTAGGTCGGCATCACACCAAAAAGTGGCTCAGTTTTCGGTCGGCGTCAACAAACAGGGTTATTTAGGGCGCGTGATGCGCATCAATGGATACCGAAGTTTGGCGGAATTGTCAGACTCCATCACGGAGCTTTACCAAGTTGAAAGGTTGGCACAAGGTCGCTCTTGGTTTGACATGCTTTGCAAGGTGGCCAACATGTCTTCGGAGAAATTTGCACAGCGGCACACACGATTGCCATTGAAGAGAGGGATCACTTCTTACTTTCCAGAGATCGCGCATGGTGCAACTGGCCGTCCCACAATTACAAGGCAAGCGCTTTATCGTAAATATGCCGCTGCCTTTTTTTGTGAGCAGTGCGCACAAGCAGATATTGCTTTTCATGGCATGAGTTATTGGCGGCGCGAGCACCAGACTCCGGGGCAGTTGTGGTGCTCCAAACATGGCTGTGCATTGAGCAGTACGGCTGAGCCAGATGCGATGCTGTCTTCACCAGCTAAGCTGATTGATCAATCTTGTCCAATACCTTTAGCAGCCGTTCAAGAGGCTCAAGCTAACCCTTTCGTTGAGCGTTATTTAGAGTTGGTTGCGGCAATGTATGAACGCATTGCGCCACTAGATGTTGGGAAGATTGCCCCCGTATTGCGTGACCAGGCTAAGCGTCATGGCTTTCATGCTTATGCAGGGCCTGTGCGATCAGCGTTACTCAGTGATCGAATCTGTGAAATATTTCCACACAGCTGGTTGGAGCGTGTCTTTCCGAGTCTGCTGGACAAGAAAAAGGGTGAAGTGTTGCATCAAGTGGATGGCACACTTTACATGCGTAAGTCGTCTTCTTCGACGGTTGCATATCTTCTGGTGCTTGCGACACTGTTTGAAACGGCTGATGAGGCCATTAATACATTACAAGCTGCTCAGAGTGGCGCTCTAGTTCCAGAGGTTTTGCTGCGACAAGTGCGGTATGCACTACCGGCTGACGATGCTTTGGTTGAGGCGTATATCAGAGCACAGGGTGATGTCTCCAACATCGTCCAGATGTGGGAGATCCCAAAGCGCTGTATTCAAAAGAGGTTGTTGGAGCTAGGGTTGCCCGACCTTGCAGCAGATCCTGGCCAAGCTGTTTTCCCTAAAGCAAGTTTGCAGGCTTTTTATTTGAGTAAATGTAGTTACCAAGAAAGCCTCATGCTGTCGGGAATGGACAGTAGACAGTTCGATGGCCTGCTTCGGTGCTGCGGTCCGATTATGGTCAAAGCACTGATTAAGATGGACAAAGAAGATGTCCGTTGCTCGCGCAAAGAGCTTTCAAACAACCTGCGACGGTTGCATGCAACCCTCCAGGGGGAATCACCTCCTGCGCAAATGCAGGAGGTATAAGTGCCGGGTTAGAAGCTGGACACATCCCCCCAAAATCGTGTCCAGAATGTATTGTCGCGGGGCACTAAATCCTCATACCTTCTTAGTCGTTGGGGGTCGTTGCTGCAAAGAGCCACAACTGCGGGCTGCACCAAGGATAAATAGGTATCAGCTGCAATTCGAAAATCTTCGAGCAACAGCTCGTCCGTCTTCTTTTCGAATGCCACGCGATGCGCCGCAATCCATAAGGCAATGATGAGGCGCTGAACGCCTGCTGTTTTTTCCCAAATCAATTGGGCCAACTCATCGGTGATGGCAAGAGGTTTCGTAACGTACTGATAGTCACTGAGTCTTTGTAAAAAAATACGGCGGTACACAGGATCAGAGGGCGAAGTGAAATGAGGAAAAGCGTGGTAGCCCGAAGTAACTATGCGCTGTGCATTACTCAAACGCTTGGTGAGCGCACTGATGCCGTCTGGTGTGCCGGAGACCAGCAGTGGAATTTGCCATGTATTCATGAGTGTCAGAATCCATTTGAGGCATTGGTCTTCCACAATGCTTAGCTCTGGTGGCTCTTCACTGGCTTTTCGCTTGCGTCGGCGATCCAAAGTGGAAAGCTTGAAGAAGTTCTGAATCTCATCCAAATGTAAAAGCCCAAGGAAATGGCTGGAAGCAACTTGCCGCCATTCCTCCAGCATTTGTGGGCCATTGCGCCAGTTGGTAGCCAGAGTTCGATCAAAGCGCGCACTACCTGTGGCCTTTTTCCACGCGGTCATCAAGGCTGCGGCCAGATCAGTCGCTCTGCCACTGGGCGGGACATCAATCGAGAGCCATGCTACTTGCTGCAAGCCATTGGTCATCTTGAAGAATGACTTGTGTTGAATGACCTGCTGCGGATATGAGCCCAAACAACGCACGATAGCTTCGCTTTTGCCAGACCCCGATATACCTTCCACAGCCGCACCAAACGCAGGAGCTCCGGGACGCTTCGACTGTTGAACTGGTTCCCCGCTGATGAGACTCCAGGTTCTAGCTAATGAGGGCTCCATATAACGGTAATTTTGTCGAATCATCAAATCGATTGATTCGTGAAGCCGCAGTTCTTCTAGGCTAGGTAAGTGTAAATCCCGAAGGCTCATCAGCATGTGCAGACGCACATGACGAGGTACTGAAACAATATTGGCAGGAGGTTTGACCGGTAGATCTAGCAAGAGGCGGCTCAGCTCTGTGCGTGACCGTATAGGACCGAGACCTTGAATCAGAACATTGTTTCCGTATATGTCATGTGTGAAGTCCGATGGAGAAGCGTCACTTTTCATGGGGATGCCCTTCATTCATCTCTCCGAATAACGCTTCCATCATTTCGAGGTGATAGGTATCAGCTTCAGAGCGAATTTTTCGTGTTCCACAGATCTCAGCAACAGACTGCGTATTTTGTAGAGCCACCTCCATTGCGCGTGCTTCTGTGATACTGGGTTGACGGCCATGCGCACGATCCAGTGCGATGCGTGTCTGCTCTATCGATTCGGCCTTGATGGCTTGCATGCGTTTCAATGCCAGCACGCTAGTGACCAAATTCTCATGCTCAATGTCCGCTGCTCGCAGTCTTTGGTAGGCAAATGCGTCGACCATTTCGTCATGCGTCACTGCAGCTGAAGTGCGCGCAAGGTCTGAGATGTCTAAGTCGATCAGCCCATTACCAGTGACGTTGGGCGTCCAAATTTTTGAAACAGAGCCCGGGTAGTATTGAACTGGAATCTGCCAACCGTGACCTGATGTTCGTGCAATGGTGGACCACTGCTCTGCGTCGGTGATCTCCGAGCGGTAGTCATTGCCGCAAAAGCTGATTCCTGAACGAGATACTCGACCCTTGTCAGAGACGGGCAGGAGTGTGCTGGTGAGTTCTGCATGTGCTTGGACTTTGCGATAACCAATGCCCATTGCATGTCCCCAACGCCATAGACCTGCGGGACTGGGGTAAACATTGTCGGACACCATCTGAGCGTCCAGGCGGTGTGAGCGATTTGCAGTTAAGTTGTAGCGGAAGAAACACTCATACAGGTACTGCATATAGTGGCGCACAGTCATGGTCGCTTCTGCGGGGTTGGACCGGCGTAAGTCGTACTCTGCGCGGCGCGCATCCATGGCTCCGGGTAGAAAGTTGTACTGCGTATTTTTTAAAATACGATGCATGACTTCGACGACACCCTTAAGATCTGGTCGAAAGGGCGGTGCATAACTTAGGTTCATGCTGAGCTGCATGCCAGTGGCTTTGGCACGCTTGGAGAGATACTCACCACGATCACACTGCAGTGCATAGGGCAATGTGGGTGCTGGGAACAGCGAAGGCTGCATCTCATAGTCCCACAGATGGCCCAGAAGCTGCGCTGGTGCTGCTGTGTTGAAGAGACTAACTTGTGCGGTGCTCCAACTTGGACCTGTCAAACACACATAAAAGCCAACGATGGCGGTAGACCAGACATCGACGACGATGTAGACAATCGGGCGTCCCACAATCCAAGCAGGATTGAGCGAGGAGCGCAGATAGATATCGCCAATGGTTGAGTCGATCGCATACAAAAGTCCAGGCCCTGAAACACCTTCCCAGCTCTTACTGCTCATACCTCTCAGAGAGCGTTTGAAATGTCCTTTGCTAGTTTTTTCTAGAACTTTCTGGATATAAGTAGTGCGAGTAGTCAGGACGCGTTTGACCTGTTGGTAATTGGGGTAGTCTCCTTTTTTTAGATCAACCGTAATGATTTTTCCATCAGCGTCAAAAGTACTGGCGGTTGCGAAATCACTGCTAATGATCTGTTTGTAGCGCTCCGGCATTGAAGGTTTTGGCACCGGTATTCTTTTGTCTGCGGCAACGATGATGCTCTCCCAATCATCATTCATGCCAGGTTGCATCGACTGTCCATAAACGCCATATAGTGCTTTGTTCAATCTTTGCTGGGATGTTTTGCGGCCAGACTTTTGGCGCGAAGCGTTAGGTGAGAGCAGACGTTTTTTTCCAGGAGCACCGCAGAGGTCACTGCGTATTCGAAGGCTGCGTTCAGTGAAGCCGTATGTGCACAAGATGGACCAGAGTTGGCGTACATGGGAGTTGCTGACTTGGTGCTTCTCCATCGTTTTTCGCACCAGTTCACCAATATTCCCCTGAACCAAAAGGCTCTCTCGTAATTGCTCAAAGTCAAGAAATGACTGCATGGTCAGGCAGCGTTTATTAAAGAGTGCCTGATCTTTCTTCTGCTTCAAGTCTGTGTAATACGATGAGTGCAGTTCTAAGCTGTGTGGAACGATTTCTCTGTTGTCGAGCAGCTCTTGGAAGAGCTGGTAGCTGATCTTGCTGAGTGAGCCGACTAAAGGTTTTTTAGGCGTCTGCTTCGGACGTTTTGTGGCAATGCCGATAGGGCGGCCACCAGGCCGCCTGTGTGTTGGATCTTCTGGACGAAAGAGGATGCAGATCACGGTGTCACTTGCACGTTCAGCGAGCACCATTCGATAGAACCCTTTAACCAGTCCGTAAGCGTCGTTTAGTACGCGGAATGGCTGGTTGTGACTTAGAGGCATGCAGACCTCCGTGCAGCAAGAGGGTTTTGTGCCAAAAATTCACTTGGAGAGATGTACTTAAAAGGTTGCGATGGTCGCCATCCACGGCGTAGATCGATGGGCAGCAGTCCAAACCAGATGGCTTGCCATAACGCTTCTTGCGCAAGTAATTGAAATTCTTGGCCTCCAAACAGCAGCGTTAGATGGTTCACGATATCGGAGTAGGCATGAAGCGGCATGGCCATCGCTACCTTGCGAGCTATCTCCAGATTGTGTTTATCAACTAGAGGTGCAAGTCCCCAAGCTGCGGTGCGCATAAGCGTACGTTTAATGGCTGGGTCAAACTCTGATGGTGTGATTAGCAGCCACGTAACGCCTCGCATCTGCCAATAAATTTTTTCTAGAAGCAAAAGCTCTCGTGCACGTTTACTGAGCTTTTGAATGGACTCAGCCTTGACTGATACCGCTAACAACTCCTTGTGACCCAAGGCTGTTTCTAGTACTAGCAGAAGGTCGGTGCTGGATGTCCAAAGAACATCTTCATCCGTCCCTTGAAGTCGTGGGTGCCGGATACCTAACGACTTTGCGACCGCAAGTGTCCCCGGGTGGTGTTTGGAGTTTTTTCTAATGTCCCATCTCGAAATTTCTAGCGGTGCATCTTCTTGCTGAAGTGGAAACTGTTCGACTAAATCGAGCACGTTAGGCAACATCGCCGCAAAGTTGACGCAGTTCCATTCGACATCCGATAGCAGCTCGCGCTGGCGCTCCCGCCAGATGATGAGGTGGGAGCGGCCATGGCTAGATGGATCAGAGCGTGAAACACGGTGCCAGGGTATGTAATCAGCATAGGTGCCAGTGCCTCGTCCATCGCGTTGAAAGCGCTCTATTAGCGATGGCGTAAAGCGTTTTTGAGTTCTCATAGAAATCCCCACTTTGAGAACGAACGAGCCCCTCGCTCGTCCTCAAACGTTCGATAAAAAGTGAAATGGGGATTGACGCTTTTTAGGTCAGAGACTTAGACTTTGTTTGTTCGGAAAGTCTGGGCCAACCCCCAGCGAAAGGCGACGTTGGTGTGCAAGCCAACGTCGCTTTTTTTTGGAGTGTTTGCAGGTGACTAATAGTTAATGAGTTGTCTCCTTGTTTTCTGGGGTGTCGCACTACAGCTGGTATGAAGTTTGGTGCGTGCCGTAATTCACAGTGTGGCTGTCATGAAGTTTGGAAGTCGCTTCGTAGAGGCGCTGTCTAATTTCGTTTAGCGTTTGGCTATCAATATGGGGTGCCCAGACTTGGAGGTAAATCATCAAGTCGATCGTTTCTGGCGGCAGTGTTTTGCCTAGATGCGCCGTAATTCGTTCTGCAGTGGCGAGCGATAGAAAATCTGTTTTTTTCTTGCCTGAGAGAGCCAAGCCTGTCGCTATTTTTAGGATTGTTTTTTGTGATGGCGTGGGCCTTTTGCCGTTCTCAATTTCACTTAGATAGCCGATTGATATTTCAATTAAATTCGCGGCAGCTGCTTGAGACATGCCGAGCTCCTGCCGTATGCAATACAGCATCTCTCCGACGGATGAGGGAGGTTTGGATGCGCTCATTGACTAAGCATCCAGCAAGTTTGAAAAAAGAGCAAAGTTGCATAAGAGGGGAAATAGCACTTTGACAAATAGGCAAACAAGTGATCTTGATCGTTTAAGAACGAGAACGTGGGCGATGTGTGTTGCTGTTGCCGCTAATGAGTTTTCTCCGACACGGTTGGAGAAACACCTGAACAGCTTGTTAGGCGCTGAGTTCAAAGAGGCAACTGGGGTATGGCGAAGCTACTGTGAAGGGGCATCGAAACCATTCAAGAAGAGAGCAGTAAGGCCCAAAGCTGTCTGGGTAGAGGAAGTGGAGCGCCTGTATCCAGCTACATCAAGATGGTTCTACTCGCCAGTTTGGTTCCTGATGGAAGAAACGGAGTTTTATCCATCAGAGATCTATGAGTGCGCTAAGCAGCTGCCACACGATGGGTTGGCAGAGCATTTGTTGTCAGGCGATGAATTGGATGAATCAGCCGCGTTGATGCTGTCAGAGTTGACTATGCAAGTGCCTTTGCTTCTTGCGGTGAACCCCTCTCCAGCTGCTTTAGGTGCTATGGCTTGCGCGATGCGAAGAGCTGAACTGGCAGGGCAGGTGTCAATTTTTAGAAGAGCTGGAATAGGTATGTTGTGGCTGCTGGATAGACTAATACTGAAGGAGTCCTTACCCGTTAGAGAGTGCTTGCGAGAGTTGCGGAAAATCGTCAAGGAAAAATTTGATAAACAGGTCTATCCGGTGGGCGGTCTGATACGCTCTCCTCCAAAAAGGAGAGACTTAGAGGAATTCTCAAAAAGAGTGAAGCTCTTGAAGGCTGCGGAAATAGCTTTTGACAAATGCGATTGGGAAAAAGGGGAATCACTGATTGATCAAGCGTTTTCGATAAAGTGAATCCTACCGTTCCGGCTCTCTTGGTGGTTTGCAACTGCCTCAAAAGCACTGGTCGATTCAATATAAGTAGCTATAAAAGCCGCAAAGATTGATACCTGCTCGATTCACATTCACTCAAACTGTGATGTTGCCCCCGACGTCACCCCGTTTTCAGTAGCACTTGGCTTTAGAGTCCGGGGTCAATTTAACGTCTTTCCGCTTCAAAGTCGCTGCGTAGATCGCCGGCGGCAAACCGCCCAGCGACTTCTTGGGCCTTTCCTCGTTGTATTCCCGTCGCCAGCTCTCGAAACAACCTTGGCATGCTGCAAGCAGGCAAACCAGTGCTCGTTGAGACACTGATCCCTGAAGCTCCTTCGCTGGTGCGCTCTACACCTCAACGCTGTCATTGGTGATTGGCACAGTCCGAATGGCCGCTTTCGTAGCTGTTGAGGTGGTGCTTGAGCCCAGAGCGGACGCTTAACTAATTAGGCTGTGGAACAGCGGCAGCACGTGCTCAGCCAGTTATGCCAGAACTTCGCGTGCGGGCCTGCGGCTTGCCTTGAGGTTCATGGCGACGTGATTGACCCTTAAAGCTTGGGCGTAACGCAGAAACGCAATACAGGAATTGCGTCCACCACGGAGCATGGGGCCCATGCTCATCAGTGGCTCATTGAGGTTGGCCGCTAGATCGAAGAAGAAACCTTGGGCATAAGACTTGAACGCATCTGCGCCGGCAGCTGTGAAAGCTTGCGGTGCTGCTCCATTCCACTCTTTGAGTAGGTCTCCCAGGTGTTCGAGACGCACGTTGTAGAAGAGCTTGGCAGGTGGAAGCGCAGGGCTGAAAGAGCCTCGTGAGGGTCAAAAAGCCTTTAGAAACAGAAAATTCGATAAATTATTGAAAATTAAGGGGTTGTACAAATATTCAGTAAACCCAGAAATTTTGGACATTTCGCGCCGCTGGCGACTCAAAATCAGAGCTAGCCTACAAAAAAGCAGTGCTCAAAAATTAATCAAGTCTTTGAATTTATTCGAGTTGTACAAGTTTTTTTAAACCCCTGTTTTGGAATACAAACATGGAAGGACAATACCTTTCCAACACGACCACAAAGCAAGTCATTGACGCCACCCGAGCATTCCGCGAACTGGTGGCGGTCAGGCGCAACTTGCAAAGGCTGGGCGGGTCGATGTACTGGAAGCCATCTGGTCACTATGTCTACCTGGCTCAGCGAAGCTATCACGACAGTCAGAAGGTTGTGCATTTGGGTTTGAGGTCTGCTGAAACAGAGCGCATCTATGAGCAATTTGAGGCCGAGCGCGCAAAGCTGCAGCAGCGTGAAAAGGCACTGAGCGAACGCATTGCCATCTATGAGCGCATGAATAAAGCAGTCCGCGCCGGCACTGCGTCTTCGCAAGTCATCGAAGCGATCAACCTCTTGGAAGGGCTGGGCATCAGCGATGACAGCCGCTGGCTGGGCACACCCGCGCTCTACGCCTATTGGCAGTCCACGGGGTATGAGGCTCCTAAGGCACTCAAAGAGGGTGATGAAATCGCTTATTTCCTCGTCTTTGTGATGCACAAGCTGGAGGCGCAGACCATCCTCAAGCTCAAGCGCTCCAAAGCCGTTACGTACCATGCTGTCACCAGTAATCACAGCAGCGTTCTGATCATCAAGTCGTCAAAGGAATCTAGGCATGAAGAAGATAAGGCGAAGGCGCTTCGGAGCGCCCACGATACCCTTATGGCCTATCTGCAGCAGACAGCCAGAGAGTTCCTAGATGCACTGTGCGAAGAGTTGATCCATACCCCCGCGTTTGAGCAAGTGGTGATCAGCAAAACAGGGAAAATGGGCCTGATGAAAACGGTTGAGCCGCAGAGCCTGCAGGCCTTCAACACGCTGCTTGGCATTGATACCATCGACAACGGCGTGCTGAGTGATCTGCTGTCCACAAATAGATTCCAGCCTAAGTAAATCCATCGCCACAGCGCCAGCTGCAGCTGGTCTTGGCAAGAACAGCAACACAGAGTTAGCAAGCAAGATGGATTTCCTGATTACCGAGTTTTCACAAGAGCAGCGTACACAGTTGTGGCTGAGCTTAAAGTGAGCCACTTGTAGCTTGGTGCGCACACCTGCAATCACAGCCCAGTCTTCACTCCAATCGAACTGGAAGGCTTCGCCAGTACCGAAGACCAGGGGCACAAAAACGCCTCGCCCTGATGTCTGCTCAGCCGCATGACACTGAGCCTTCCAAACTCTGGCAAAGGCAGCGACCCGGTTGTAGGAGCCGGCATAGCCCAGCGCCTGCAAGTCCAGAAACATCTGCTTGATCGTGCGCCGCTGCTTACGCACAGCGTCTGATGACACTCAAAGTAGCCACGTCAATCACTCCTGGTCTCCTACTGCACAAGAAAGCAGCAGGCTAGGTTTAATGCGTGGATCAGACTGAGATGAAAAAACCGGGGGCTAGTGGGTCACTTCTGGGTGGAAATCAACAGTGCTCTATGGCTGCCGCTTTTTGCTCCTGCGAGAACTTGGGCTCCCGGCCCGCATAGCCCGCTGGCAAGTCGAGCTTCTGCTGGTATTCGTTGTACCAGCCCTTCAATGAATTCTTGGTTGGATAACCCAGCTGAAGCATGGTGGGTCTGACGCGTTTGCCCAGCTTGATATAGAGCTCAACGGCTCGAATCCGATCTCAGTAGGAATACATGAAATACCTCCTGGTAGTCCAAGTTTTCGTCCGCACCCTGGTTTTTAGATGTTTATATAGAATTCACTGAACTATTCACAGTAGGAGCGTTATGAACGCATCTCTCAGACTAGAGCCAAATGAGCTTCATAGAAGAATTGAGCGCGCACTTAAGTATGGGCCACGTACTAGCCAACAACTGCTAGATGAATTAGATGTAAGCCAACCAACTCTTTCCCGAACTATTCGTGATCTATCTTCAAAGGTCACTATGTTTCGCGTGAAAGGCAGGCGCACGCCCTACTACGGCCTGCTCCGCACTCTTCCCTTCGGAATGAATGCGCGCCAGCGAATTTTTCGCATCTTGTCGTCTGGCAATATCGTGCAGTTTGCTGACATGGAGTTCCTTGAGGGCGGTGGCACGTTGGAGCGTACCGACACTGCGTACTTCTATGAGGGCCTGCCTCCCTATATGACTTTCGCTGCGCCTTCAGGATTCCTGGGCCGCCAGCGCGCACACGCAGTCTCCCGTGAGCATGCATTCCCGCCTAGCCTCAAGGACTGGAATGACGACCATCGAGTGGCATACCTCTTTACTCAGGGGTTGAACCTTCCAGGAAATCTCGTCTTTGGTGACATCCCATTGCAGCGCGAACTGGATCTCCTGAAGTCCCCTGGGGATGAGAAAAAAGAAAAGATCGACTACTACACAGGCATGGCGCGGCAGCTCAAGCACACCTCCTATGGGTCGAGCGCTGGGGGTGAGCAGCCAAAATTCCTCTGGTTCGGCCAGGACACGGGCCATGTCATCGTCAAGTTCGCGCGAATCGGTAGCCGTATGGCTGAGCTACTTCCACTAGAGCATCTTGCACTGAGATCCCTCGCTAATATCGGGGTACCAACAGCCAAGACGGAAATTTTAGTTTCCGAAGAGTTCGTTTTCCTTGAGGTTGGGCGCTTTGATCGCATAGGTGAGAAAGGGCGCGTGGGTATGCTCTCGGCTGGCGCAGTAGATGATGAGTTCTTCGGTATGCGCGATACTTGGCCGGAGTTCGCTGCGCGCTGTGTCGCTGCAGGCTACCTGTCAAAGCAGGATGCTGAGCATGTGAATGTCATGGCTGCATTCAGTGAACTCATTGGAAACACTGATCGCCACTTCGAGAACATTTCCATGTTGATCGGTGATGACGGCGAGTACCAAGGCATTGCCCCTGCCTACGACATTCTCCCAATGCGCTACGCCTCTATCGGAGGTGGTATCGACCCGGAACTTGTGCCCATTGAGCCCAAAGTCTGCACCATCGGCGCCGCTCCCGCAGTGTGGGCTCTAGCTGCGCGTGCGGCCGATGAGTTTTGGAGCGCAGTGGCGAATCAGGAGCTGGATGCCCCAATACCTGATTCAATACGGGAGTTGGCCCAGCGCAATCGCCAAGTTGCCTGCGAATTCGCAGCCCCGCTCTTACCTGCGAAGTGAATTGACCAGCATTTGCTGGCTAAAAATGCTGGTCGATTCACATTGATCAGTTGAATCCACAAGAGCCACGAGCCGTATCCATTTCATCCGACTGTTTCGAATGGAGGTTTCCTATGGATAAGCGGTGGTGTAGTGCGTGCGGTGAGGCATTTGAGCCTCGGCCTCAGTCACCTCGTCAGTTGTATTGCGCTAAGACCGCATGTCAACAGTCATGAATCGCACCGGGTTTGGTGGAGGCTAGTTTGTTGAAGTGCAGGCGCTAGCCTGCACGGTATTGGCAACTTGCCGCCAGTAGTTTGCCTCAGCTTCCGCTGGCGGTATATGCCCTATGGACTCCAGCAATCTGCCGTGGTTGAACCAGTGCACCCATTGCAGTGTTGCCAGCTCCAGTGATTCCCTTGTTTTCCACGGCCCTCGCTTGTGGATGACCTCCGTTTTGTAAAGTCCGTTGATGGTTTCGGCCAGAGCGTTGTCGTAGGAATCTCCAGTGCTACCCACCGAAGGCATCAGGCCAGCTTCCTCTAAACGTTCTGTGTAGCGAATGGAAACGTACTGGGTAGATTCAACCGGTCGTCGCAACACCAAGTGAAGTTACCGATTCTAGATACTC
>ERZ724504.1705-NODE-1705-length-12131-cov-6.356989_pt1 | contig 12131 bp, 15 predicted proteins | sample MGYA00376037_ERZ724504 | MGnify/ENA primary metagenome ERZ724504 (study PRJEB28724, sample SAMN07190888) | wastewater metagenome | isolation source: influent of sewage treatment plant in Hong Hong | place: USA: Christiansburg, Virginia | collected 2016-03-01 ... | reverse complement strand
TTGGCTGCTGCTGGTTTGGCTGCTGCTGGTTTGGCTGCTGCTGGTTTGGCTGCTGCTGGTTTGGCTGCTGGCTTGACCGCCGACGATGCGGTAGCTGTGGTTTTTTTTGGAGAGCTACTTTTCACAGCAGGCATCACTTTAGCTGAAGCGACTTTTTTTGGGGCAGCAGTGGTTGTTTTGACCACTTGCCCTCCTTGTTCATCAGCTGCTTGAGTTGGGGTTGTCACCTTACTGGCGGAACCGCTCGCCTGCTCTTTTGTCGCCATGATGCTCTCCTGTTGGTAAAATATTTATGCCACATTGTGCTTAACGCTGTGCATGGTGTCAAGGGTGCATTAATTTTTTCTTTCGAACGACCGTACTTAAACATTTTTGAATAGCCAAGCCTTCACATCGGCTTGGCCACCATCAAATAGAAAACCGCCAACATCGATACAAATGCAGGGTAGCCCAACAGCTCCCAACGCTGTGCATAAACCCAATATTTTTTAGGTAATGGCGCATTCATTTCAATCGCCTGTTGAAGCATTTTTTCCATTTGAATTTGCAAGTAAACCACGGGCAGCCAACACACCCCCGCCACGACATACATCAATAAAGCCCCCAAAATCCAAAAGCTGTTCAGGGGAAAGCCAGCCCAATAAACCAGTACAAAGCCAGAAATCGGTTGAATGATGACCGCTGGTGTGGTGAACCACCAGTCGGCTCGGATCACCAAGCGCGCAATGACCGCCTGCCCTTCTATGTTTTTGATGCGATTGGCAAAAAACAAATAAAAGGCACTGCCAAAACCTGTTCCCACCAACAATACGCTGGATAAAATATGGATGGTTTTGATGATAAAATAAGCATTCATAAGCATTCCCCTTTGGTTTTACCCGCATCATGAGCCCTCATCACTGCCATCGCAGCAATGATTGGGATGTTTTTCAGTAACGCCCCAAATGGGTCATACCATAACGCAGGATGAGCGATACTGAGCAAGACTGTGTACACCGTGACCAATCCGATTTGCAGCGACCATGCCCACGCGCGTGGTACACACAGCGCAAGATAAGCACACAACACGTCCAACAACATGGCGCCATACATCAATGGCATCAAACGGTCATGATGAAAACCAAAACGCATCAATTCATCCAAGCTTCGCTCTTGCACGCTGGGCAATACAGGCAAAGCTGCACTGACCAACCACAACAATGCCATTGCCCTTCGCAACATCAAAAACACTGCATTCATAGCGCCTTCAACCCATTAAAAAAGTATTCGGATGTCGCAAAGCGCGCCCCAAAAGCTGCTCAAAAGGTGCAGCATCCGCCACGCTACCCGCCCGCAACATCGTCAAGGTATCGGGTTCCAACGGGCTGCTCGGCACGTATTGCGCAATCGCCGCCACACAATTCATCAGAAACCACGGCATCGGCACCACCCAAGCCGCACGCGAATGCCGCTGCGCACGATAACACGCCACCATCTCGCGATAACTCATCGCTTGAGGCCCGACGGCATGAACGACGCCCTGACTCACCGCACCCGACACCGCCTTCACCACCCCAGCGCACAGGTCATCAATGTACACAGGTTGCAGCATCGATTCACCCCGTCCGGGCACAACCAATACAGGCAATGCCGCCAATTGACGAAACATCGTTGCCGACTCACCATCATGCCCATACACCACCGATGGGCGAAAAATGCAATGGCTCAACGACAGGCTTTGCAAATGCGCATCGGCTTCACCTTTCGTGCGCATATAGGCCAAATCATCACGGCTGCCCGCACCCAATGCCGAAATCTGAATCACGCGCAGCACATTCGATTGTGCACATGCATCAAACAACGCTTTCGGTGCATCGACATGGATCGCTTGCATGGGTGTTTTCACCGCATCACGCAGCACGCCGACAGCATTCACCACCACATCGATGCCTTTCAAACGCGGCAACCAAACGGCGGCTGCGGTGTCATGAACATAATCCACTTGAACATCGCCTTGACCTCGCGCATTGCGACTTGCACGAACGACGGCATGACCAGCCTCAACCAAGGCCACTTCAAGGTGACGACCGATAAACCCAGATGCACCCAATAATAAAATTCGCATGTTATTTCTCCTGATCTGTTGTAGGCCACGCGCACAGCCCGTCATGGCACATGCGACTGCGCAGCAATGCAGCCTCTGCTGCCTGTTCGACATCGTACCGCTTCAACCGTTGCACGACCCACAATGCAGGCGCTTGAGGCAATACATGACGATAACGCGCAAACATGCGATATGCCCCATCCATACACGGCCTGATGAATGGCCATTGCGTCCAAGCCCACACCCGCCCATAACCCACTGCGCGGTACGCCCATCGAAACACCGCCAAGCCAAAAAACACCTGCCCATCTGCACTGCGGGCGTAAATCGCCGTCAAAAGGTCTTTTTGCGTCAAACCATTCAACCCATGCATTTCAGGTGAAAAATCAGCCGACGCACAATCAACAAATAACAAGCGTGACTGTTGATCTTTGCTGAGCAAAAACGTTTTTTCCGCCACGCAATACGCACAACCAGCGTCGTAAAAAATCGTCAATGGGAAAAAATAATCCACTTTTTTCATTTAAACCACCTTAAGCATCCGCTTGGAACACATCAACCACCAAAGCACACAAAGCACCTGCGCCCGCATAAATAAAAAACGCCATCAAACCATCCGACAAACCAGCCCAATGGGTGGATTGCTCAACGATGGTATGCAGTTGCAACACCAACCAAAGCCCACCTCCACACGTAAAACCAATCACAGCCATTGTCCACGGTGGAGGCGAACCCTCTTGCCTGACATACCAAACAGAAAACAACGCCCCAGCGAGCAGCGCAGGAACGAGCCCAACCACATACGAAAATAGAGCCATGAACACAATGACAGGCGCTGTACCAAGAACAGTCAGGGCATCAGAAGGATGATTGAAGGCCGTCCAAAACAATGTGCACAACCACATGCACAGCGCGCCAAAAGGCGAACCCAAAAAAGCAAACACCAGCATGACCACAGCTGTTTTTTTCATTGAGTTGTTCATTTTGCTTCCTTTTCATTTCTTTTATTTCTGCTATTTCTGTTAAAACAGAAATATGGTTTCTTAAAAAAAGCGAAAACTTCGCTTTAATTTTCAATCCAACACACATTCCCCCAACACTCAACCTTCGACATCACTCGCGCCGCCACGGATCAATTTTTGAATTTTCGCCCCCAACTTCATGACCTTAATCAAAGTCTCAGGGTTCATTTTCAACATTTCATCCCCCCATGCGCCCAAGGTTTGCATCAAATTCAACGTGTCTTCAATGCGTTTTTTGGCATCGGCCGACTCCAAATTCAAATCAGGGCTGTTCAAACACTCCTGCAACACCGTCACCGTCGGGTTGAACTCGCGATTCTTGCGTTCGCGCAACACCGTGCGCATCAGTTCCCACACATCGGTGGATGTTTCAAAATGATCACGCCGATCTCCCATGACATGTACAACCCGAATCAAATTCCAGCTTTGCAGCTCTTTTAAGCTGTTGCTGGCATTTGAACGCGCCACATTTAAAGTTTCGGTGATCTCTTCAGCATGCATCGGCTTGCCGTAAAAATACAGCAAAGCGTGAATTTGAGCGACGGTGCGATTGACGCCCCATTTCGAGCCCATTTCACCCCAGTGAAGGATAAATCGTTGTGCAATTGGTGTCAGTTTCATGCTGCCAGTATATTTATTTCTTTTATTTCTGTCAATACAGAAACAAAAGAAAAATTAAAGTCATTCATGCAGAAAAACAATGCCATTCAGAACACCTCATCCTTCATACGATGAGGCTCATCCATCCAAATCAGCGTTGCCATCCGCCCCGTGATTCGATCACGGCGATACGAATAGAAATGGTCTTCCTCTGTCACGGTGCAATGTTCACCACCTGAAACATCCACAACACCCATAGCCCGCAAACGGTCACGCGCCAAGCCATATATATCAGCCAGGTATTTGTCGACATGTTCAGGATGTGGTTTGAAATGCACCCGCACATCGCCCGCTGCTGCGGGTGTTTTAAGCAAAAATTCGGCCAAAACATCAGCACCCACTTCAAACTGCGCGGCACCAATCGCCGCACCCAGCCAAGCTTGAACCTGATGCGCACCTTGCTCACGCATCACACGTATGGTCGCCTCCAACACCCCATCAACCAAGCCGCGCCAACCAGCATGTGCAGCACCAACGACCCGTCCATCCTCACTGGCAAACAATACAGGCAAGCAATCTGCAGTCATCACCACACCCACCTGCCCACCTTGAGTCAGTACCACCGCATCGGCTTCGGGTGGTGGCGCATTGTGCTGATACCCATTGTTGGTTTGCACATAAACAATCGTGCTGTGGGTTTGATTCAACCACAACGGTTCATCGGGTAAAGGTACAGCAGCGCGCAAAAGCCCACGATTCGCCATGACATGCGCATGTTCATCGCCAACGTGGGTGGCCAAGTTTAAACCATGTGCACCATTGATCTGACCATACACATCTGAGCTCACACCCGCAGTGCGTGTGGTCATGCAGGCGTGAACACGCGGGTGCACACGCCAGTTCGGCGTCAAGAATTGAAGGTTCATGTCATTGCTCATCATTTATGCACCATTCTTTATGCGTCATTTTCAAAAGCATCCATAATGAAATCGGGCTCAGGCAATTCAAAATGCGGCACGCCCATGGCCGCAAGCAAATCCGTCATGTCTTTCGACAAAGGCACTTGCCAACTCATGTAATCCCCAGTGCGCGGGTGAATCAGGCCGAGCTGATAAGCGTGCAAGGCTTGGCGTTTAAAATCAGGAATCGCTGTCACAATCGAGCTGCGCACGCCTTTTTTATCGCCATACAACGGATCACCAATCAGAGGGTAACCGCGATGTTGCATGTGCACTCGAATCTGATGCGTGCGCCCAGATTCCAATTGGCACACCACAATTGAATACGGCTTGTCGTTGTAATTCCAAAAACCAAGGCTTTGATAAAAAGTGCGTGCAGATTTACCACTTTTGCCAACCACAACAGCCATTTTTAAGCGATCTTGCGGACTGCGTCCGACATTCGCATCAATCACACCATCCGCATCAATTTCACCCTGCACAATTGCAATGTAGCGGCGCTTAACGGTGCGCGCTTGCAATTGACGGACAAGGTCGGTTTGTGCGACAACGGTTTTTGCCACCACCATCAAACCCGATGTGTCTTTATCCAAACGGTGCACAATCCCCGCACGCGGCACTTGACCGATGTCTGGATACGCATGCAGCAAACCATTGAGCAAGGTACCATCCCAATTGCCACTGGCAGGATGCACCACCAAGCCTGCGGGTTTGTTGACCACAAGAATATCACTGTCTTCATAAACAATATCCAGATCCATGGCTTGTGGTGTATACGCCTTCATTTCATCTGAAGGCTGGGGCGTAACCACCAATGTTTCGTAGGCATACACCACCCGCTTTGGGCTGGTTTCAACCACGCCATTGCACATCACAGCGCCTTCTTTTAGCCATTTTTGCAAGCGAGATCGTGAAAAATCAGGCAGAACAATCGCCAAAGCGGCATCCAAGCGTTTACCGCTCACGCCCTCCGGAATTTCTATCGTCATGGGTTCAAGAATTTGAGCATTTACCGCCAATTCTTCATCCCATGCGTTATAATCGTTATCATTTTCATCCCAAGAGGTTACCGTCATGGCTTTAAATATCCTTAAAAAAACCGCGCGTTTAAGTGCAATTGCACTTGTATCCATCAGCCTGCTGGCGGGTTGCAGCGTATTTGGCAAGAAAAAAGAAGTCAATGAGTTTGCAGGCTGGAGTGTTGATAAAATTTACAACAACGCCCGCGACGAAATGACCAATAAGGATTATAAACGTGCCAGCGAGTTATTAGAAGCAACGATTGCACAATATCCATTCAGTGCAGAATCCGTACAAGCACAACTTGAACTGCCTTACGTGTTTTGGAAAGACGATGAACGCGCAAAAGCTCTGGCTGCAGCCGATCGTTTCATCGCATTAAATGGCTCACACCCAAAAATTGACTATGTTTACTACCTCAAAGGATTGATCAACTTCAATCAAAACGTCAGTTACTTGGCCACCTTAACGGGCGAAAAACTCAATGACCGCGATCCAAAAGCAGCCAAAGACTCATTTGATGCCTTCAAAACCTTGGTCGAGAAATTTCCAAACAGCCGTTACGCCAAAGACTCACGCGAACGCATGCGCTACCTTGTCAACACCATGGCACAACACGAAGCAGCTGTCGCCCAATACTACCTTGAACGCGATGCCTACGTCGCCGCCATCAACCGCTCTCAAGAAGTCCTGCGCAACTACGACGGCACGCCTGCCACTGAAGATGCGCTCATCATCATGGCCAAATCGTACGATGGCATGAAGATGAATGACATGCGCGATGACACCATCAGCGTTTTGAAGAAAAACTACCCCAACAGCACCATGAAACTCAAACGCACCAGCAAATCATGGTTGCAACTGCTCGGCATGCGCAGCGACCGTAAAAAGGCGCAAGTGGAAGTGCCCGCACCGCAGTAAAATATCAGCAAGGATTTAAACCCTAAAAAAGCGAGTGTTTCACTCGCTTTTTTAGGGTTTAAATGTGGCTAAAATAGTGCGTTTAAATACAAAAAAGTACAAAAATAAATGCAAAAACAAATGATCTAAAATGTATAAAGTCAACGAAGTTCAATCGCCGTTCAGGCGAAGCTGTACATGCTGCATCACCGCTTCAACAGAAGGCCAATTCGGCTCATGTTTGACATAGCTGACATGATCACCCACCGCACCATAGGTTTCAAACTTCGTGCGATTGAGCACACTGATCGTTTTCACACCCACACCAGCCGCCAAATGTCCAGGCCCCGTGTCATTTGCAACAACGCATTTTGCGTATTTTAAAACGGCTGCATACTCAGATAAACTCAGATTTTTCAATGCAGGAATATTGCTGTATTGACTCTGCCATGTCTCTTCTTCATTGGGTGCAGGGCAACACACCACAGGCCAGCCCATTTGCATCAACTGATTTGCAAATGAACCAAACTCTGGCCATTTTTTGTCTTGCCCCTCAAAGTTTCCAGCTGCAAATGGACACAAAACAATGTATTCCCCTTGGCTCAAACCATGCTCTTTTAAATAAGTATGGGCAATCAAATGCTCCACTTCTGGGTTGATTTTAAAATGTATGCTTTTGGGAACCGACTGTGTTTCATGAAAGAAAGCATCACCTAAATCCCAATAGCGCTTATAAATGCTGCTAGCCTTGCTCGGCATCGTTACCTTTTGTTTCAGGAGCAAGCTTCGCCCTTCGTGGGCATGAGCCAACACATGCAAACCAGCAAGAAAAGGCTCAAAAACCGACCCAAACGACGTTGGGAAGACAATGGCATTGATGCCATTGGGCAATTGGTTTTCAGCTTGAAGTTTATTTTTAATCTTTAAGTACTGCGCACGACGCTCGAGCACTTTCGCAGGCAATTTATAGGTCTGCCACTCAGGATATCCGCTGAGCAGGTCCTTGAGCCAACCTTTACCAACAATGTGCAAATGGTATTGTTCAGACAAACGCACCCAAACGGGGATGCAGTAAATGGTGTCGCCTATCCAATTGGGCGCACGCAAAATAAGGGCTTGTTTTTTCATATATTTTTTCATTGAGAATTAAATGCCAACACCAATCCAATGGGCACAAATACCACCGACAACACATTGCCAATCAACACAATCGCCGCCACCTTGGACGGCTCTTGCTTGTAATAATCCGCCATCATAAAACACGACACCGCAGGTGGCAAACTGGCGAACAAGTAGACCTGCGCCATCTGCTCGGGATTTAAACCCAACACATTAAACCGTTGCAAACCAAAAGCAAACAACAAGCTGCCTGCGGGACACAAGACACCACCGAGCACACCAATTTTAAACTCTTTCCAATCAATGTCCAGCAAGCGCACACCCAATGAAAACATCATCAAAGTGATCGCCGCCTGTGTAAAAAACAAGAACGTTTGCTGCAACACGGGGTGCACCGGAATGCGCAACAAAGCAATCGCCAAACTGGCGGCAATCGCCCAAATGATGGGGGTATTAAACGGCTTCACACTCAAATGCCCCCCCGTTAAAATCAACACACCCACTGAAAAATACAACAAATTACACATCACAAACAAGACCGCTGCGGGTGCAAAACCAGTGGCTCCGAAGGCCAATATCGCCAAAGGCAAACCCATATTGCCGCAATTATTGTAAATCAAGGTCGGCACCAAGGTTTTGACATCCACGCCACTCAAACGCGCCACCCCATACCCCAGCAATGCCCCACCCGTCACCACCACAAAGCCCGCCATCAACAACGCACCATTGGCGTAAATATCAAAATCCTTTTGGCTCAAAGCCCCCAAAAACATCATCGGTGTAAAAAAATCCATGACCAAAGGATTCAACTCAGCCATCTGAGCACGCGCCTTGATCGGCCGCAAACGTCCATACACATAACCGCACACAATCACACTGAGCACGGGCAAAACAATGGCAATAATTTTGTAAAACAATTCAGTCATAACATGATCACAGACAATCGATAAAAAACCAGTCCTTTAGAAAACTTTGGAAAACAGCAAAAAACAAGCCAAATTGTAACACTTGAAGCACTCAACACTTCATCAATAGCAACCAAGAAAAAACATTAAAAAATACCTTGCATTACAAAGTAGCTGGCAATATACTTTACATACCTTGCATTACAAGGTAAATGAAAGGCAAATATGAAAACACAACTCAGAAAAGGCGTACTGGAAATGTGCATTTTAGCAACGCTCAAACAAGCCGACAGCTACACCTACGAGCTTGTGCAACTGCTCAGCACGCACATGGCGATCAGTGAAGGCACCATTTATCCCATCATGCGCCGCCTGCAAAATGACAACTTGGTCGAAACTTACCTACAAGAGTCACAAGCAGGCCCCGCGCGAAAATACTATCGCCTCACCAAGATGGGTCAACACCAACTCAAAGACATGCTGTTTCAATGGCAAGAATTTTCCAATGAAGTCAACAGCGTTTTATCATTGACTTTAAACACTCAACAGAAGGACATATCATGAACCGCGATGCCTTTTTAAGCACACTCAAAACAGAGTTGAATCAACTGCCAACCGCTCAACGCGACGACATCATCAACGACTACGCGCAGTATTTTGACGATGCCATCGCAGCAGGCCGCAACGAAACAGATGTCATCACCCAACTGGGTGCCCCTCAACAACTGGCGCGTGAACTCTTTGCACAACATCAACTGGATGCTTGGGAAGCCCACAAAACACCCAACAACTTCATTTCTGTACTGACCTCCAGTTTTCGCTTGGGTGCCATCCGCTTCGGCCTGTCCTTACCTTTCCTATTAGGCATCATCGGCAGTGCATTCTTAAGCTTGATCAGCTACATTGTGTTCATCACAGGCGTGTTGTGGTTGTGCTTAAGCCTCAGCCAAATGCTCTTTAACTGGCCAGCACCGAATCAATTCATACTCAACGACAGCGGCATTGGCCCTTGGTTTGTGATGGCGGACAGCAACATGAACGCACCCGCCATTGACATCACAGGCAAAGACAATCAAGCATTTAAAATCGAACATCAAGCCGATGGCGGCGTCACCCTGCGCGCACGCGACCACAATGGAGAGCTCACACTCATCAGAAATGCCGATGGCTCAATCAAAACACTGGATGTCAAAAAAGGAGAAGAACATTTGCAAATCAGTCATTTACGCACAATCAGTCCAATTGAACGTTTATTGCTGTCCCTTGGAATGATTTTGATCAGTTTTTTCAGCATTCGTTTGGCAAAAAAATGCTGGACACGCACATGGGCATGGTGGCGTGCGGAACTGGACAAGCACATCACCAGGCATTAACCGAAAAAAATGGCGCATAACGCGCCATTTTCACTTAAAACCAGCACTTGATCACACAAATGATCACACAACAGAACTGATCTTCACGCCACACCAATCGGCTTCGGCAACCCCAATGTGCCCCCCAAATAATACATGCACAGAACACCCAAAGCCATCGCCAGCAGGCCAAGTAGAATAAAACGACTGGCATACGCCGTTCGCTTGTAGTTCATCAAGCAAATCAGCGCCACCAAAGGCGGCACCACAATGGATGAAATCAACGCCACATATTTCCACTTGGAACTGCTCACCAAACTTGGAATGACCACCAAACCAAACATATAACCCAACAACAAAAAAAGACTGCCCATCGCAAAGGCCAATGCCATCACATAAAACAACCATTCGTTTTCTAAAATCATACCGTCAACGCCCGCTTCTGAGCCTCAACCAGCTCACCAATGCCTTTTTGTGCCAAACTCAACAACGCAGTCAAATCCGCACCACTGAACGGCGTGCCTTCCGCAGTCCCTTGGATTTCAACAAAACCACCCGCACCAGTCATCACCACGTTCATGTCGGTGTCACAACCCGAATCTTCGTTGTAATCCAAATCCAACATCGGTACGCCATTCACCACACCAACCGAAATCGCCGCGATCGCTTCACGAATCGGGCTCTGTGCAATTTTCCCCTCACGCACCAACCACGCCACCGCATCCGACACCGCAACATACGCACCGGTGATGCTCGCCGTACGCGTACCGCCATCCGCCTGAATCACGTCGCAATCAACATGAATCGTGTACTCTCCCAACGCTTTCAAATCGACCACCGCACGCAAAGCGCGGCCAATTAAGCGTTGAATTTCCTGCGTCCGCCCTGTTTGCTTACCCCGTGCCGCCTCGCGGTCACTGCGAGTGTGCGTCGCGCGCGGCAACATGCCATACTCAGCCGTCACCCACCCCTCACCACTACCTTTTTTGTGCGGCGGCACTTTCGCCAACACACTCGCAGTGCACAACACTTTGGTTTCACCAAATGAAATCAAAACAGAACCTTCCGCATGCTTGGTATAACCACGTTCAATCGTCACAGCACGCAATTGGTCGGGCGCACGCCCCTGTCCTCGGTGTATCATATAACCTCATCAAAAATTTAAAGCACGACACACATGCGTTTCTAAAACATGTGCTTCCACTTTTTCATATATTCCAAAGAAAAGCATTATACATGAGCCACCCCATCGATTTAAACGTTTACAGCATGACTGGCTTTGGCAATGCCGAAATCAACAGCAGTGCGTGCAAACTAACCCTGCAACTCAAAAGCGTCAACAGCCGTTATTTGGACCTGTCATTCAAAACCCCAGAAGAACTGAGCAGTCACGAAAGCCTCATTCGTGACGCCATTTTTGCCCGCATCAAGCGCGGCAAAATCGAATGTAAAATTGGCTGGCAATCCACAAGCAGCAACACCGACACGCACACCAGCATCCATGCAGAAACCTTGCAACAAGTGCTCGACTTACAACAGCAAATCCTTGACCACAGCCCAACCGCACAACCGATGGCTGTGCACACCCTGCTCAATTGGCCGGGCGTATTGCCCAGCAGCAGCGGCGCACCTTCTGCCCTCGCACAAGTGCAAGCGGCAGAAATCGAGGCACTGATCAACGACGCCATCACCGCATTCCTCGCAAGCCGTGCAGGTGAAGGCGCCCATTTGGCGCAAACATTAAACGACCGCCTCAACGCCATCGCGGTCATTGTTGACAACCTGCGCGTCCAGCTCCCTGAATTGCTTGCCCATCAAGAGGCTCGACTGGCCGAACGCTTGCTCAAAGCCGTTGATGCGGCCAAAGGCGATGTGGCCATCGCCACCAGCGCAATCCCCGCAGAAGAGCTCATTGAACGCATTCGCCAAGAAGCCAGCCTGACCGCCATCCGCATTGATGTCGCCGAAGAGCTCGATCGACTCGATGGCCACATCGCCAATGCCCGTAAAACACTCAAAAGCGGCGGCAGCATCGGTAAAAAACTCGATTTTCTCATGCAAGAATTCAACCGTGAAGCGAACACTTTGGGTTCAAAATCCGCCAGTCTGCTGCAAACCCAAGCGTCTATGGATTTGAAACTCATCATCGAGCAAATGCGCGAGCAAGTACA
>ERZ724504.1700-NODE-1700-length-12138-cov-5.742283_pt1 | contig 12138 bp, 10 predicted proteins | sample MGYA00376037_ERZ724504 | MGnify/ENA primary metagenome ERZ724504 (study PRJEB28724, sample SAMN07190888) | wastewater metagenome | isolation source: influent of sewage treatment plant in Hong Hong | place: USA: Christiansburg, Virginia | collected 2016-03-01 ... | reverse complement strand
ATGGCTATCGAACGCACTCTCTCCATCATCAAGCCCGACGCAGTTGCCAAGAACGTGATCGGCCAGATCTACACTCGTTTCGAAGGCGCTGGCCTGAAGGTTATTGCCTCCAAGATGGCTCACCTGTCCCGCCTGGAAGCTGAACAGTTCTACGCTGTGCACGCTGCCCGTCCTTTCTTCAAGGACCTGGTGGACTTCATGATCTCCGGCCCCGTGATGATCCAGGCTCTGGAAGGCGAAAACGCCATCCTGACTAACCGCGAACTGATGGGCGCTACTGACCCCAAGAAGGCTGAGAAGGGCACAATCCGCGCCGACTTCGCCGACAGCATCGATGCCAACGCCGTGCACGGTTCTGACGCTGCTGAAACTGCTGCTGTGGAAATCGCTTTCTTCTTCCCCGGCATGAACGTGTACACACGTTAATTCCACGCTAGCCTCACAGCATGCTCTCGCTGACGCCAGTGCTTTGCTCTTGCGAAGCCGGTGTCAGCTCTGAATCTGCTGGCCACGGCGTGGCAAATCCCGTTCGCAAGACGCCTCGCCACATGCCGATATGAATACAAATTTGCTTGATTTTGACCTCGAAGGACTGACCGCTTATTGCGAGCAGCTCGGGGAGAAGCGTTTCCGTGCAACGCAGCTGTTCCGCTGGATTCACCAGCGTGGCGCATCCGATTTTGACCAGATGACCGATCTGGCCAAGTCCCTGCGCGAAAAGCTTAAAGGCCGTGCCCATGTCACCGCTTTGCCTGTTGTGTCTGAGCATGTCTCGACCGACGGTACCGTGAAGTGGCTGTTTGATGTGGGTGACGGCAATGCCGTTGAAACCGTTTTTATTCCTGAAGACGACCGCGGCACCTTGTGTGTCTCGTCTCAGGCAGGTTGCGCCGTAGGTTGCCGCTTTTGCTCGACCGGGCATCAGGGCTTCAGCCGCAATCTGACCACGGGCGAAATCCTCGCCCAGCTGTGGTTTGCAGAGCATTCGCTGCGCAAGCGCTTGGGCACCGAGGAACGTGTCATCTCCAACGTGGTGATGATGGGCATGGGCGAGCCCCTGCAGAACTACAGTGCGCTGGTGCCAGCGCTGCGCGTGATGCTGGACGACCATGCCTATGGCATGTCGCGCCGCCGCGTGACGGTATCCACCTCCGGCGTGGTGCCCATGATGGATCGCCTGTCGCAGGACTGCGCTGTGGCGCTGGCCGTGTCGCTGCATGCGCCCAACGATCCGCTGCGTGACAACCTGGTGCCGCTGAACAAGAAGTACCCGATTGCTGAGTTGCTGGATTCTTGCGTGCGCTATCTGGAATTCGCGCCGCGCGACTTCCTGACTTTTGAATACTGCATGCTCGACGGCGTTAACGATCAGCCTGAGCATGCGCGTCAGCTGATAGAGTTGGTCCGCGCGCGTGGCGACGGCAAGAACTGGTGCAAGTTCAACCTGATTCCATTCAATCCGTTCCCGGCTTCGGGGCTGCTGCGTTCGCCTTCGGCGCGTGTGACCGAGTTCGCCGCCATGCTCAGCAATGCTGGCATTGTGACGACGGTTCGCAAGACCCGTGGCGATGATATTGACGCCGCCTGCGGTCAGCTGGCCGGTGACGTGAAAGACAGAACGCGCGCTGCTGAGCGTATGGCCAAGCAGCGCATCATCCCGCTCAAGCAGGTGTCTTGACGGAGTTTTGAATAATAAAGGGACAGTACATGCGGGCAGTGGCACAGCGATCGGTTTGGCAACATTGGGGCTTGATGGCCCGGTGGGGAGTACCGGTTGCGGTTGCAGCGCTGATGGGCTGTACCACGACAACGACGACAACCACATCTTCGACCTCGGTGCCTCAGACTTCGGTGGTCGGGACCGGCGGATCTCAGGTTGCGGATGCGCATCGCCGTGCGCAAATCCGGCTTGAACTGGCGGCCAGCTACTTTCAGGCTGGACGCCTTGATATCGCGCAGGATGAAGTCGGTCAGGCTCTGAGTGCCCGCCCTGATTACGCCGATGCCTATGGTCTGCTGGCTCTCATCCTTATGCAGAACCGGGACTGGACGCAGGCCGAAATCGCCATGCGCAAGGCGATTGACCTTAATCCGCGCGATGGCAATCAGCTGCACAACTACGGCTGGATGCAGTGCCAGCAAAAAAACTTTGACATTGCCAATCAGTGGTTTGACAAGGCTTTGCAGGCTCCTGGCTACCGTGAACAGCCTAAGACCTTGCTGGCCAAGGGCATGTGCTACCAGCAGGCGGGGCAGCTGGAGCAGGCCTACGAGAACATGTTTCGCGCCTATGAGATGGATGTGAGCAACCCCGCAGCGGGCTATAACCTGGCAAATGTGCTCTGGCTCAAGGGTGATCTGAAAAAAGCCCAGTTTTACATCCACCGCTTGAATAACAATAGCAACCAGGCCAGCGCAGACAGCCTCTGGCTGGGTATCAAGATAGACAGGGCATTGCACGACGACGTTGGAGTGCGTCAACAGGCTAATCAATTGCGCGATCGCTTCCCGCAATCGCGCCAGTGGCTGGCCTATGAACGCGGAGCCTTCAATGAGTGACGGTGCGGTGGAAGAGGAAACTATGCAAAGCGAAGAGCAGGTGCAAACGCCGGTCCATGCCACAGCGGGGACCATGTTGCGCCAGGCGCGGGAAGCGGCCCGCATACAACTGCATGCCATGGCAGCCACACTGAAAGTGCCACAGCGCAAGCTGGAAGCGCTGGAGGCCGATGACTATGAGTCCTTCCCGGATCATGTGTTCATGCGCGCTCTGGCCATGGGCATGTGCCGAACTCTGCATATCGATGCCGAGCCTGTACTGGCTCTGCTGCCGCAAAGAGCGCTGAAAAGTCTGACCAAGACCGGACCTGGTATCAACGAGACGGTGAAGGTGCGCAGCCACTTCAAGTCTTCGGGCTCGCCACTGGGCTCTGGCACTGGCAGTTCACGCAAGATTGCGGCGGGTGTGCTGGTGCTGCTGGCCGCAGCTGCGGCTGTCTATTTCGTGCCATTCCACCAGTCGGTGGATGGTGCCGAAGGTGGTGTCGCAGGCTCGGTGCAGCCTGAGGGGGGCAATCATTCTGATGCCTCAGACCCGGCTGCGGCAGTACCTCTGGGTCAGGCGTCTAATAATCCTGAGGCTGAGACGGTGGTGACAGAGCCAACGGCTGAGCCTTTGGCCCATGGTGCCGCTCCAGCTATTGCTCCTGCCACTGCTGCTGTGACCCCTGAAGGAGCAACTCCAGCGGCTGCAACAGCCGCCGCGCCTGCTTCAGTAGTTGCGACGCCCGCAGCAAGCACAGGTGCATTGCTGGCCCTGAAGGTGAATACCGGTCAATCCTGGGTCAAGGTCAAGGATGCGACGGGCAAGGTGGTGCTGGAAAAGACATTAGCCAAGGATGAGTCCGCAACCGCTGAAGGCCAGGTGCCCCTGACCGTGATTGTGGGCAATGCCAAGGGCACGCAAGTAACAGTACGTGGTGAACCTCTCGATATTTCGACCACGCGTGACAACGTGGCTCGCTTCGAGGTGAAGTAAACCATTCGAGGTAAACAAGAGTGCAAGATTCTCAAAATTTGCAGCAGCTAGCCGAGCAGGGCATTGCCATCGCCAGCCCGCTGCCGCGCAAATCGCGTCAGGCCAAAGTGGTGTGGCGCAACAACGTGGTCACTGTGGGGGGCGATGCGCCCGTTCGCGTGCAGTCCATGACCAATACCGACACCGTGGATGCGGTGGAGACCGCCATTCAAGTGCGTCAGCTGGCGCAAGCTGGCTCGGAGATGGTGCGCATCACCGTGAACACGCCTGAAGCGGCGGCGGCAGTGCCCTATATCCGCGAGCAACTTGATCGCATGGGCGAGTACGTGCCGCTGGTGGGGGACTTTCACTACAACGGTCACCGCCTGCTGACGGACTACCCCGATTGCGCGCAGGCATTGTCTAAGTACCGCATCAACCCCGGCAACGTGGGCAAGGGCGACAAAAAGGACAAGCAGTTCGGTCAGATGATCGAGATTGCTGCCAAGTACGACAAGGCCGTGCGCATTGGCGTGAACTGGGGCTCGCTGGACCAGGAAATCATGGCCGAGCTGATGGATCAGAACTCGCGCCGTGCCAAGCCCTGGGAAACGCGTCAGGTCATGTACGAGGCGCTGATTACCTCGGCCATCACGTCCGCAGAGCTGGCCAAGAGCATTGGTCTGAACCCCGACAACATCATCCTGTCCTGCAAGGTCAGTGGTGTTCAGGATTTGATTTCTGTGTACCGCGAACTGGCCCGCCGCTGCGACTATGCGTTGCATCTGGGCCTCACCGAGGCTGGCATGGCCACCAAGGGTACGGTTGCCTCTGCAGCGGCGCTGTCGGTGTTGCTGCAAGAGGGCATTGGCGACACGATTCGTGTCTCGCTCACGCCCTTGCCGGGAGAAGCGCGCACGCAAGAGGTGGTGGTTGCTTCCGAAATCTTGCAGGCTCTGGGTCTGCGCGTGTTTGTGCCCAGCGTCACGGCCTGTCCCGGCTGCGGTCGCACGACCAGCACCACGTTCCAGGAACTGGCCAAGAAAATCGACGATTTTCTGCGCGGTGAAATGCCTGTGTGGCGCACTCAGTTCCCCGGTGTGGAGGCGATGAAGGTGGCCGTGATGGGCTGCATCGTCAACGGACCCGGCGAGAGCAAGCATGCCGATATCGGTATCAGCCTGCCCGGCAATGGCGAAGCGCCTGCTGCACCGGTGTTTATCGACGGTGAAAAAGCCCTGACGCTGCGCGGCGAGCATATTGCCGAAGAGTTTCAGACGCTGGTGCTGGAATATGTACAGCGCCGCTACGGCCAGAAAGCCTGAGTCATTGGGGTCAGGCCGCATCAATAGCGGCCTGAAACCGGCTGGTTATTGGGCTTGCTGGCACAATGCCTGCGAGTTGAGACTTTGGAATTGATAGCTGCCAACGCACTATCTGTATGGATTTGAATAAGGTTTCTAGGCAAAAAGCATGATCGCCACGCGCAATGTGCTCTTGTTTTGCTAGTAGCCCCAATGTGAGATTTCACGTGGCCAAGAACGAAAAATTGACTGCCGTCAAAGGCATGAACGACATCCTCCCGCCCGATTCGGCTCGCTGGGAATGGTTTGAATCCAAGGTGCGCGACCTGATGGGCCGCTTTGCCTATCGCAATATCCGCACGCCTATTGTTGAGCCCACCGCTTTGTTTGTGCGTGGTCTGGGCGAGGTGACCGATATCGTCGAAAAGGAGATGTACTCCTTTGAAGACAAGCTCAATGGCGAGCACCTGACTCTGCGCCCTGAAGGCACAGCCGGTGTGGTGCGCTCCGTGGTTGAAAACAATCTGCTGTATGAAGGCGGCAAGCGCCTGTTCTACATCGGTCAGATGTTCCGCCACGAGCGCCCCCAGCGCGGTCGCTATCGCCAGTTCCACCAGGTCGGTGTTGAAGCCATGGGCTTTGCGGGCCCTGAGCTGGATGCTGAAGTGATTTTGCTGGCTGCACAGCTGTGGAAAGAGCTGGGCATTAATGATGTGCGCCTAGAGCTCAACAGTCTCGGTCAGCCCGATGAGCGCAAGGCCCACCGCGAAGCCTTGATTGCCTACTTCGAACAACACACCGATGTGATGGACGAAGAGGCCAAGCGCCGCATGCACAGCAACCCGCTGCGCGTTCTGGACACCAAGAACCCTGCGATGCAGGACATGGTCAACGCTGCGCCCAAACTGATGGACTATCTGGGTGATGCCTCCAAGGCGCACCTGAAGGCCGTGCAGGACATTCTGGATGCCAACGATGTGGCCTGGACGCTGAATCCGCGTCTGGTGCGCGGCATGGACTACTACAACCTCACAGTGTTCGAGTTCATTACCGATAAGCTTGGCTCGCAAGGCACCATCTGCGGCGGCGGTCGTTACGACTATCTGATTGAAGAAATTGGCGGCAAGCCCGCTCCGGCCGTGGGCTGGGGCATGGGTGTTGAGCGCGTGCTCGAAGTGCTCAAGGAAATTGGCACCGAGATCCCAGCGCCTGCAGCCGATGTTTACGCCATCATTCCTGATGCCTCGTCGCTACCTCAGGTCTTTAAGATCGTGCAGCAGCTGCGCACCGCCGGCGTGGCCGTGCAGATGCACGCTGCTGCAGGCGGCTCGTCTGAAGGCATGGGCTCGATGAAATCGCAGTTCAAAAAGGCCGACGGATCGGGCGCACGCTTTGCACTGATCTTCGGCAGCGATGAACTGGCTCAGGGTAAGGTCACCGTCAAGTCGCTGCGCGACGGCGAAGGCCAGCAATCCCAGCAATCGCTGGTGGATGTGGCCCAGTGGGCTGACAGCCTAAAATCAGCGGTTTGATTCTCCGCTTCTCGTTTTCTGACCAGCGTTCCATTCAACCAAAGTAGCCATGGCAAACCATCTAGATCTTGAAGAACAAGAGCAAATTGAGCAGCTCAAGCATTTTTGGAACTCCTGGGGGACTCTGATTACCGCCATTTTGGTGGTGGTCTTTGCCGCTCTGGCTGGCTGGAATGGCTGGCAGTACTGGCAAAAGCGTCAGGCCGTTCAGGCTTCGGCGCTGGAGTATGCGGTCGATGAGGCGCTGCTCGCCAAGGATGCTGCGCGTGCAGACCATGCGTTTGCCGAGCTCAAGGAGAAGTTCGCTGGTACTACCCAGGCTGCACAAACCGCACTGCAGATGGCCAAGGCCTCGGTAGAGGCGGGCAAGCTCGATGACGCCAAGGCTCAACTGAGCTGGGTGGCAGAAAAGGGCGACGAGGGCTACAAGGCGCTGGCGCGCCTGCGTCTGTCGGCTGTGCTGGAAGAGCAAAAAAACTATGACGAAGGTCTGAAGGTGCTTGAGGCTTCCATGCCCGAGTCCTTTGCCGGTCTGCAGGCTGATCGCCGTGGCGATCTGTATGCAGCTCTGGGCAAGCAGGCCGAGGCAATCGCTCAGTACCAGTCTGCTTACAAGGCGATGGATAAGGAGCTGGACTACCGTCATCTGGTGGAGTTCAAGCTCAATGCGCTGGGTGCTGCTCCTGAAGCTGCCACTCTGGTCAAGACAACGTCGTCGGAGAAATAATCTTGAAGCCCTTTGCCTATCCCATGAAATCGGCTGCTCCCGCAGCGAAATCTGCAGCCCGCGTGCTGGTGTTGACTGCGTTGACCGCATCGCTGGCCGCTTGCTCCATGTTCAGCGGTAAGGACAAGCCTAAGCCTCAAGATCTGGGTCCTAACCCCGCCAAGATTGCGGTGCATCAGGCCTGGACGGTCAAGCTGGGCAGTGAAGTGCCTTTGGCCATGCCTGCTCTGGTGCAGGGCAATAACGTGACCGTGGTGACCAAGGATGGCAGCGTCACGACGCTGGATGGCGGCACGGGTAGTCAGGTGGGCAAGTTCAACGTGGGCGAAGCGCTGACCACGGGCGTGGGCAGTGATGGCCAGCGCACTGCGGTCGTCACACGCAGCAACCAGCTCATGGTGTTTGCTGAAGGCAAGCAACTGTGGAAGCAAACGCTGAGCGCCGCAGTTTATACGCCACCACTGGTGGCTGGTGGCCGCGTGTTTGTGATGACTGCTGATCGCTCATTGGCCGCATTTGATGGCAATACCGGCCGTGAGTTGTGGTCTGTTGAAGGCCCCAGCAACGAACCGCTTATTTTGCGACAGCCCGGCGTTTTGCAGGCTGTTGGTAATAATCTGGTTGTAGGTGTCTCTGGCCGTCTGGCCGGAGTTGATCCTGACAATGGTTCCGTGCGCTGGATGGCTCCTCTGGCCGCCCCGCGTGGCACGAATGATGTGGAGCGACTGGTGGATCTGGTCGGCCCCGTCAGCCGTGTTGACAGCAGCGTCTGCGCTCGCGCGTTTCAAGCTTCGGTCGGGTGTGTGGATGTCAGCAATGCCAACGTGCGCTGGACTCAAAACTCCAAGGGCAGCGATGGCGTGGCTGGCGATGCGCAGGCCGTGTTTGGTGCTGAAAGCAATGGCACGGTGCAGGCATGGAGCCGCAATGATGGTCAGCGTCTGTGGTCCATCGACAAATTGCAGTACCGCAAGCTGACCGCGCCACTAGTGCTGGGCCGCTCGGTGGTGCTGGCTGATGATTTTGGGACAGTGCACATGCTCTCGCGTGAAGATGGCTCTGCACTGACCCGTTTGGAAACTGACAAGGCGGGAGTCGCCACGTCGCCGGTTGTCGCTGCCAATACTTTGGTAGTCGTCAGTCGTAGCGGCACGGTATATGGCTTCAAGCCTGATTGATAGATTGTTTTTGGAATGAAGCCAGTTATTGCCCTGGTAGGGCGCCCCAATGTGGGCAAGTCGACGCTGTTCAATCGACTCACCAAGTCGAGAGATGCCATCGTCGCTGACTTTGCAGGGCTGACGCGTGACCGCCATTACGGCCAGGGTCGTCAGGGTAAGCATGAGTACATCGTCATCGATACCGGCGGTTTCGAGCCTGACGCATCGCGCGGCATCTTCAAGGAGATGGCCAAGCAGACGCAGCAGGCAGTCGCCGAAGCCGATGTGGTGATCTTTGTGCTGGACGCCCGTGCCGGTCTTGCCGGTCAGGACCATGAGATCGCCAATTACCTGCGTCGTCTTGGCAAACCCACGATGCTGGTGGCCAACAAGGCTGAAGGCATGAAGGATGGCCTCCAGCTCACTGAGTTCTATGAACTGGGTCTGGGCGAGGTTCAGGCGGTGTCTGCGGCTCACGGTCAAGGTGTACGCGACCTGGTTGAGATGGCTCTGGGCCTGCTCAATCTGCCAGAACCCGAAGAAGAAGTCTTTGGTGATGACGACCAGCGCCCCGTGCGCTTGGCCGTTGCTGGCCGCCCCAATGCAGGCAAGTCCACACTGATCAACACCTGGTTGGGTGAAGAGCGTCTGGTGGCCTTTGACATGCCGGGCACCACGCGTGATGCGATCACGGTGCCGTTTGAGCGCAATGGTCAGAAGTTTGAGCTGATCGACACGGCGGGTCTGCGCCGCAAGGGCAAGGTGTTTGAGGCGATTGAGAAGTTCTCGGTGGTCAAGACACTGCAGGCCATTGAAGGCGCCAACGTGGTGCTGCTGCTGATTGATGCCACGGCTGGCGTGACCGATCAGGACGCGCACATTGCGGGCTTTATTCTCGAAAGTGGTCGCTCGGTGGTTTTGGCCATCAATAAGTGGGATGCCGTGGACGATTACCAGCGCCAGATGCTGGAGCGTTCCATCGAGACGCGACTGTCCTTCCTGAAGTTCGCTCCCATGCACTTCATCTCTGCGCAAAAGCGCCAGGGTATCGAGCCGCTATGGAAGTCCATCATTCAGGCGCACCGTGCAGCCACCTGCAAGATGCCTACGCCTGTGCTGACGCGCATTCTGCTGGAGTCCATCCAGTTCCAGACGCCAAAGAAGGTTGGCGCGTACCGCCCCAAGCTGCGTTACGCCCACCAAGGCGGCATGAATCCGCCCATCATCGTGATTCATGGCAACTCGCTGGAGCATGTCACCGAAGCGTACAAGCGCTTCCTGGAAGGTCGTTTCCGCAAGGAATTCAATCTTGTGGGAACCCCGTTGCGCATTGACTTGAAAACCTCTCATAATCCTTACGCCGACAAGGATTAACTGTTGTCGCGAAACCCTAGGGAAAACCCTTTTTTGAATGGTTTTCTCAGGGGCTGTGGTAACGTGTCGGTTTACAACAACACTCCTCGAACACGGAGAATATCGTGAGCAACAAAGGTCAACTCCTCCAAGATCCGTTCCTGAACGCACTGCGTCGTGAACATGTGCCGGTCTCCATCTATCTGGTGAACGGTATCAAGCTGCAGGGCCAGATTGAGTCGTTTGACCAATACGTGGTGCTGCTGCGTAATACCGTAACTCAGATGGTTTATAAGCACGCCATCTCCACCATCGTTCCCGGCCGTGCCGTGAACTTCTCGGCCGCTACTCCGGCTGATAACGACGCCGAAGCCACTGCTTCTTAAGCTTTTTTGCGTCAACGCCCGCCGGCTTGCCCGGCGCGGCTTACCCTACGGGACAGGTATTTGAGTTCTGAATCCTTTGAACGTTCCGCGTCTGCGCCAGTGTTGCTGGTCGGCGTGGATTTTGGCGTTCCCCATTTCGACGACGAGCTGGAAGAGCTGGGCCTGCTGGCTCAGACTGCTGGCTTGCAACCCGTGGCGCGCTTGACCTGCAAGCGCAAAGCTCCTGATCCAGCACTGTTTGTGGGCAGCGGCAAGGCGGATGAAATCCGCATGCTAGCCCAGATGCATGGCGCCAAGGAGGTCTGGTTTGACCAGTCCCTGAGCCCGGCGCAGCAGCGTAATCTTGAGCGGCATATCCAGATGCCGGTCAACGACCGGACTATGCTGATTCTGGAAATTTTTGCCCAGCGTGCGCGTAGCCACGAAGGCAAGTTGCAGGTTGAGCTTGCCAGACTGCAGTACATCAGCACTCGCCTTGTGCGTCGCTGGAGTCACCTGGAGCGTCAGGCCGGCGGTATCGGCGGCCGTGGCGGACCCGGTGAAAAGCAGATCGAGCTGGACCGCCGCATGATTGACGAATCCATCAAGCGCACCAAAGAGCGTTTGAAGAAGGTCAAAAAGCAGCGCACTACGCAGCGCCGTAAGCGCTCGCGCCGTGACGTTTTCAATATTTCTCTGGTTGGCTACACCAATGCAGGCAAATCCACGCTGTTCAATGCCATGGTGAAGGCTCGTGCCTACGCTGCGGATCAGCTGTTTGCCACGCTGGATACGACAACCAGACAGATGTATCTGGTCGAGGCTGAGGAATCAGTGTCTCTGTCAGATACCGTTGGTTTTATTCGCGATTTGCCGCACGGTCTGGTGGATGCTTTCCAGGCCACCTTGCAGGAGGCGATTGACGCCGATCTGTTGCTGCATGTCGTGGATGCATCGAACCCAGGTTTCCCGGAACAAATACAACAAGTTCAAAAAGTTCTGGCGGAAATTGGGGCCGATGATGTGCCGCAGATTCTGGTCTTCAACAAGCTGGATGCAATTGATCCCGAACGGATGCCTGCCGAGCTGCAGGATATGTACGAGCTCGATGGCGAGTCAGTGCCGCGTGTGTTTGTCAGTGCCCGCTCTGGGCAAGGGCTTGCGCAGCTGCGACAAATGTTGGCTGACCGGGTTTTGCAGGTACGTGAAGAGGCAGCAAGCGAAGAAGTTGAGGCTCGGGGCGATACGTCCTGGATGTCCCCTGACGACGACGCACAACACTAGGGGCTTACGTCCCTATTGGGCACAATGCTTGCCATGGTCCATGTCTTTTTGAAAATACAGAGACGTCTCGCATGAATTTTTCACAACGCGTCCATCGCCTGGCGGTGTTGCCGCAACGCATTCGCGGGATGTTCAATTTGAACGATCCGCGCTGGGGTCGTGGCGACAATAACAACGAAGATAGCTCCAAGCCCGATAACTCGGCACCTGAGGGGGAGCGTCCTTCGCCGCCTCCTGCGCCGGAGCAGCGTCCTCGACCTTCTTCTCAGCAAGGCGGCCAGCCGCCTGATCTGGAAGAGGTCTGGCGCGATCTCAATCGTAAGCTCTCGGGCCTGTTTGGCGGTGGCTCCGGCAATGGCCGTGGCACGCCTCCTGCGCGCAACGGTGGTCAGCCCACAGAGCCCTTCAACCCCGGCAAGGGAATATTCCTGATTGCTGGCGTTGCGGTGCTGATCTGGCTCGGTACAGGCTTTTTCATCGTGCAGGAAGGTCAGCAGGCCGTCATCACGCAGTTTGGCAAGTACAAGAGCACGGTGGGTGCAGGTTTCAACTGGCGCCTGCCTTACCCGGTGCAAAAGCATGAGCTGGTCTATGTCTCGCAGATTCGCTCTGCCGATGTGGGTAGCGACAACATCGTGCGCAGCACCGGTTTGCGCGAGTCGGCCATGCTGACTGAAGACGAGAACATCGTCGAAATCAAGTTTGCTGTGCAGTATCGCCTCAGCGATGCACGTGCCTGGCTGTTTGAAAGCCGCAGCCCTTCCGAAGCCGTGATTCAGGTCGCTGAATCTGCGGTGCGCGATGTGGTCGGCAAGATGAAGATGGACACGGCTCTGGCTGAAGAGCGTGACCAGATTGCTCCCCGCGTACGTGACCTGATGCAGTCCATTCTGGAT
>ERZ724504.1699-NODE-1699-length-12139-cov-9.794356_pt1 | contig 12139 bp, 7 predicted proteins | sample MGYA00376037_ERZ724504 | MGnify/ENA primary metagenome ERZ724504 (study PRJEB28724, sample SAMN07190888) | wastewater metagenome | isolation source: influent of sewage treatment plant in Hong Hong | place: USA: Christiansburg, Virginia | collected 2016-03-01 ... | reverse complement strand
TGGCATGGGGCGGCGCGATTCTGGAAATCCACGAGGGTTGGGTCGCCTCAAGCACGTTGAAAGCGACGAAAAAGAGCGTCAGCAGGATTGCCAGCGGCCACATCCCGGCACCACCTTCGACATACATGCCCACCTGGACAAGCAGTAACAGGATGATGGCGGAATTGAAAACCAGTTTCATGGCGCCCTTCTTTTCGGCCATGATGATGGCTGGCACCATCACCACAAAGGATAGCAGCACGGCTGGCAGATAGACCTTCCAGTGCTCCACCATCGGCAACCCGGCCCGCACCAGTCCTGCCGGCACCAGCACCCACATGGCGGTCTGCATCAGGTGCAGCGCGAACACACCGAAGTTGAGGCGCATCAGTTGCCCATTGCCCAGCACCTCGGAAAAGCGTCCGATAGCCCGTGGCACCGGCGGCGCGGCCGGCACGACGAATATCACGGTAAAGATCGCTGCCACGGCCAGCACGGCGGTCAGCCAGAACAGGCCGCTCATGCCGATGAGCGAATAGAGCAGCGGCGCAGCGACCATCGAAATGGCGAAAACCAGACCGATGGACGAGCCGATCATCGCCATGATCTTGGTACGGTGCTGGTCGCGCGTCAGGTCGGCAGCCAGTGCCGTGACCGCTGCGGAGATAGCCCCGGCGCCCTGGATCACCCGGCCGACGATGACCATCTGGACATCCTGCGCCATAGCCGCCACCACGCTACCGATAACGAACAGCACGAGACCGAAGACGATCACCGGCTTGCGGCCGAAACGGTCGGACGCCGTGCCAAAGGGAATCTGCAGGAAAGCCTGGGTCAGGCCGTAAGCGCCGATGGCCATGCCGACCATGGCCGCGTTGTCGCCGCCGGGCATACCGTGGGCGTGTACCGCGAAGACCGGCAGAATCAGGAACAAGCCCAGCATGCGCAGCGCAAAGATCGCTGCCAGCGAAACGCCGGCTCGGCGCTCGGCCGGGCTCATCTTGTCGTCAATTGGAGAAGCCATTAAACGTGCTGCTTGGGGAGGGTTAAGAGGCGTATATTAACAGGTTGCCCAAGCCCCGAATGCCTCATGGACGCCATCCGAATCCGCGGTGCCCGCACCCACAACCTGAAGAACATCGCTCTCGACATCCCGCGCAACCGGCTTACCGTGATAACCGGCTTGTCCGGCTCGGGCAAGAGTTCGCTGGCTTTCGACACCCTCTATGCCGAGGGGCAGCGCCGCTACGTGGAGTCGCTCTCCGCCTACGCACGCCAGTTCCTGCAGTTGATGGAAAAGCCCGACGTGGATCTGATCGAGGGCCTGTCGCCGGCCATCTCCATCGAGCAGAAAGCCACCAGCCACAATCCGCGCTCCACCGTCGGCACCGTCACCGAGATCCACGACTACCTGCGCCTGCTCTATGCCCGCGCCGGCACGCCGCATTGCCCGGACCACCCCGAAAACGCCCTCGAAGCGCAGAGCGTCTCGCAAATGGTAGACGCCGTGCTGGCCCTGCCCGAGGAAACCCGGCTGATGATCGTTGCGCCGGTAATCAGCGGCCGCAAGGGCGAGCAGGCCGATCTGTTTGCCGAACTGCGCGCCCAGGGTTTCGTGCGGGTTCGCGTCGATGGCATCGTGCATGACCTGGACAGCCTGCCGCCCATCGAAAAGAACCGCCGCCACAGCGTCGAAGTGGTTGTCGACCGCCTCAAGGTGCGCCAGGATCTGCGCAGCCGCATTGCCGAATCCTTTGAAACCGCGCTGCTCCACGCCGAAGGCCGGGCCATCGCCGTCGAAATGGACACCGGCAAGGAACACCTGTTTTCTGCCAAGTTCGCCTGCCCGGTGTGCAGCTTCGCGCTGGCCGAACTCGAACCGCGCCTGTTCTCCTTCAACAACCCGATGGGCGCCTGCCCCAAGTGCGACGGCCTCGGTAACGTAGACTTCTTCGATCCCGAGCGGGTCGTCGCCCACCCCGACCTGTCGCTGGCCTCCGGCGCCATTCGCGGCTGGGACCGGCGCAACCAGTTCTACTTCCAGCTGCTGACAAGCCTCGCCAGCCATTACGGTTTCGACATCGAAACCACCTTCGATGAATTGCCGGAAGACATTCGCGAAGTCGTGCTGCATGGCTCCGGCACCGAAAAAATCTCCTTTCGCTACCTGTCGGACGGCGGCAAAGCGGTGCTCAAGGAGCACGCCTTCGAAGGCATCATTCCCAATCTGGAACGCCGCTTCAAGGAAACCGACTCCCTCGCCGTACGCGAAGAACTGTCCAAGTACCGCGCCAACCGCCCCTGCCCGGCCTGCCACGGCACCCGGCTGCGCACCGAATCACGCTTTGTACTGATCGGCGAGCGCAACATCTCGGAAGTGAGCCACCTCGCACTGGCCCAGTGCAAAGCCTTCTTCGACGGTCTGACCCTCAGCGGTCAGCGCGGCCAGGTGGCCGACAAGATCGTCACCGAAATCTCCAGCCGCCTGCAGTTCCTGATCAACGTCGGCCTCGACTATCTGTCGCTCGACCGCGCCGCCGACACCCTGTCGGGCGGCGAGGCCCAGCGCATCCGCCTGGCCAGCCAGATCGGTTCCGGTCTCACCGGCGTCATGTATGTACTCGACGAGCCGTCCATCGGACTGCACCAGCGCGACAACGACCGTCTGCTCGAAACCCTCAAGCGCCTGCGCGACATGGGCAACACCGTGATCGTCGTCGAGCACGACGAAGACGCCATCCGCATGGCCGACTACGTGGTTGACATGGGCCCCGGCGCCGGCGAACACGGCGGCCAGGTGATTGCCGAAGGCCGCCCGGAGGACGTCGCCGCCCATCCGGATTCACTCACCGGCGCCTACCTTTCGGGCAAGCGCTGCATCGCCGTCCCCGCCAAGCGCCATGCCCCAGATCCCGACAAGATCCTGCGCATCGAGAACGCCACCGGCAACAACCTGAAGGATGTCAGCGTCGACATCCCGGTTGGCCTGTTCACCTGCGTCACCGGCGTGTCCGGCTCGGGCAAGAGCACGCTCATCAACGACACCCTCTACGCCCACGTGGCCCGCCACGTAAATGGCAGCAGCATCGAGGCAGCGCCCTGCGCCGGTATCGAAGGGCTCGACCATTTCGACAAGGTCATCAACGTCGACCAGAGCCCCATCGGCCGCACACCCCGCTCCAACCCGGCCACCTACACCGGGCTGCTCACCCCGATCCGTGACCTCTTTGCCGGCGTACCCGAATCAAAGGCTCGTGGCTACGGCCCCGGCCGCTTCAGCTTCAACGTCAAGGGCGGGCGCTGCGAGGCCTGCCAGGGCGACGGCCTGATCAAGGTCGAAATGCATTTTCTGCCCGACATGTACGTGCCCTGCGACATCTGCCACGGCAAGCGCTACAACCGCGAAACCCTGGAAATCCGCTACAAGGGCAAGACCATCTACGAGGTGCTCGACATGACCGTCGAGCAGGCGCTCGGCTATTTCTCCGCCGTCCCCATCGTCGCCCGCAAGCTCGAAACCCTGACCCAGGTCGGCCTCGGCTATATCCGCCTGGGCCAGAGCGCCACCACGCTGTCGGGCGGCGAAGCCCAGCGCGTCAAGCTGGCGCTGGAATTGTCCAAACGCGATACCGGCCGCACCCTCTACATCCTTGACGAGCCGACCACCGGCCTGCACTTTGCCGACATCGAGATGCTCCTCACCGTGCTCCACCGCCTGCGCGACCATGGCAACACGGTGGTCGTCATCGAGCACAATCTCGACGTCATCAAGACCGCCGACTGGCTGATCGACCTCGGCCCGGAGGGCGGCAACGGCGGCGGGACCATCGTCGGCTGCGGCGCACCCGAGCTCATCGCCGCCAATCCGGCCAGCCACACCGGCAAGTATCTGGGCAAGCTGCTGGCACCCACCTGAAAAAGGCGCAAAGGCCCGCCAGCAGCGGGCCTAGCCCCAAAGGGTATCCCGCCCCTCAACCCTCAGGGGTTGACGAATGGGGTATGATTAAAGTCATAGATAGTTGCAGCGTCCCAGCAGTGGGCGCACGCCCGGAACGCCGGCAGAAGGCTGCCGGCATATTCCATCTGGCGCCACGCCCCCGCGTCGATGATGGTCAACAGCATCGCAGGCAACACATGGCATTACGTAGTGTGGGGGTAGATCCACAAGCAGCAGGCGTCCTGACCGACTCAGGCGGCGTCAGCCCGCCCCCGGATCGAGGGACAAACCTCAACTTCCCGGTCGACCCGGGCACCCGGGCTCTCCTTCAGCTTCTCATGCAGGACCGTCATTACGGCTGCCTCCTGATCGGGCCTGGCAATCGCATTCTCGACGCCAGCGGCTCGGCCGCGCATTTGCTCAAGCGTACCGGCACGATACTGGTCGGCCAGCGTCTCGAGGCCATCGGTCGCCGGGAACCAGCCGCCACAGCTCACGGCACGTTCGTCGTCAGCGGGCCCGAAGGCGACCTTCGCACCCTGACCTGCCAGCAGCTCCCCACCGAAGAACCTGGCCTGCAGGTGCTCGTCCTGCGTGCCGACGCCCCGCTGGCACCCGAGCCCGGCCCGGCAGCGTGGGCAGGCGCCGAAGCCTTTTTCCACAGCATCGACCGGAGCACCCGCGCCGTCCTGTGGGTCAGCGACCCCGCACTGGAGAAGTTTCTCTATGTCAGTCCCGCCTTTCGCCATCTGTGGGGGCTGCCATTGAATACCGGCCAGGCGCCGGGAATCTGGCGGGATCCGGTGGTGGAAGAAGACCTGCCCCGGGTGCAGGCCTTTATCGAAGCCCTGAAAGCCGGCCAGATCGCCGAAATGGAAGTCCGCATTCGCCCTCAGGACGGCCCGGTCCGCTGGCTGTGGGCCCATGCCTGCCCGTGGACCGACAGCCAGCGGCAGGCCCGCGTCACCGGTCTGGTCGCCGACATCACCACCCGTCGCCAGGAAAACGGGGAAGCCCGCTGGGAAGCCTTGCTGCGGGAAGGACACCACCGCATCAAAAACAGCCTGCAAGGACTCGCCGCCCTGCTGCATCGCCACGCCGGCAGCGCCGGAGAACAAGCCGCGGTACTCACCGAAGCGGTCGGGCAGGTCCGCGCCATCGCCGCAGTCCATGACCTCTACAGCCGCCAGGGCCAGCCGCCGGTAACCCTTGCCGAACTCCTTGACACCCTCGTGAAGAGCGTCGATGGACTTTACCCCGAGCACTCGCCGATCGAACGGATCCCGGCCTCCGGCATCGACAACACCGCCATTCCATCCAGTGAAGTCGTTCCGCTGGCGATCATTGTCAATGAACTGCTGACCAACGCCGCCAAGCATGGCTCGCCCGGCACCTCGCCCCAGGACATGATCCGGGTACACACCCGGGCAGATGAAAACGGCATCAGCCTGCGCATCGACAATCCGGGCAGCCTGCCCGCCGGCTTCGATTTTGACGATCGGCAAGGCCTCGGCAACGGGCTGCAGCTCATGGCCGCGCTGCTCAACCCGCCTCACACCGACCTGAGCCTCCGGCAGGTCACACCACAAACCGTAAGCGCCACACTGCACCTCGCGCGCCCCCCGATCCGGCCACAGCACAACCTCAGCCATGTGCCCTGACAACCTGCCTTTCCGCCACCACCTGCTGCTGGTCGAAGACGACCGCCTGTTCTCTGCAACCCTGAGCCTCGCTCTCGAAGACGCCGGCTACGCGGTGACCGTGACGGCCACCACCGGGGAAGCCCTTGACGTACTGGCGCAGCACAGCTTCGAGCTGGCCATCGTCGACGAAGGCCTCCCCGGCGGCTCCGGACTGGATCTTGCCCCCCTGCTGCGGGAGCGCTTCCATGTGCCCTTCTTCTTTCTCACCGGCAGCGACTTCGGTGCTTGCGTGGACAGAGCCATCGGCGAAGGCGCCCTCGCCTACCTGGTCAAACCGGTTAACGTGGCACAACTCAAGCCGATGATCGCCACGGCCCTTGCCCGCAGTGCCGACCTGGCCGGCCTGCGCAAAACCCGCGATCAGCTGCAGACCGCCCTCGACCAGGAGCGGGACGTCAGCATTGCCACCGGCATCGTCATGGCACGCGTCGACCTGGGCCGCGCCGAAGCCTTCGAATTCCTGCGCCGGGCCGCCCGCTCAAGCCGCCGCAAACTGGCCGATGTAGCCCACGACCTGATCGAAAGCCGTGGCTCAGCCCTAAAGACGGACGCATTCATGCCGTAAAAACCGGAGACATTTCGGGCCCTGCCCCTGCCCCTGACTCAATACGGCCGCTCCCCAACCACCGGAGAGCGGCGTAAACCAGCGGGGCATCATGATCGCCAATTCGGACCACACACCAGAATCCGGCGCGGAATCCATCTACCTGAACAGCAAGGTCGCAGGCATCACCCAGATGCTCGCCCATGCTGTGGAACAAACCGACGACGCGGTGATGATCACCCGTGCCGACGGCATAATCGAATACGTCAACCCGGGTTTCGAGCGGATTACCGGCTACCGGGCCTGCGACGTCATCGGCCGCAATCCGGGCTTTCTGCGCTCGGGCATGCACCCGCCGATCTTCTACAGCGAAATCTGGCGAACCATCCGCCGCGGCGAGTCGTTTCGCAGCGTGTTCACCAACCGGCACTTCAGCGGCGAACTCTACTTCGAAGAAAAAACGATCAGCCCGATCCGCGGCAGTGACGGCACGATCAGCCACTTCGTGGCCACCGGCAAGGACGTCACCCAACGCATCAGCGTCGAGCGGCGCCTCGAATACCTCGCCAACTACGACGCCCTCACCGGCCTGCCCAACCGCAGCCTGCTCCATGATCGCCTGACCCAGGCCATTCAGCGGGCCCACCGCAACGGCAAGGCGGTGGCCGTGCAATTTGTCGACCTCGACCGCTTCAAGCTCATCAACGACACCCTCGGCCACAACATCGGCGACCGCGTGCTCATCGAGGCAGCCACCCGCCTGCGCCATTGCCTGCGCGCCACCGACACCGTAGCCCGCCTGGGCGGTGACGAATTCGTCCTGATCCAGGAAGACGTGGACCACCCCGACGCGGTCGAACAAGTGGCCCGCAAGATCCTCGACACCTTCGCCGCCCGTTTTGCAGCCGGCACCCACAGCCTTTTCGTCAGTGCCAGCATCGGTCTCGCCCTCTACCCGGACGACGGGCTCAGCCCCGACGAACTGCTGATGCGCGCCGACCTGGCCATGTACCGCGCCAAGGAAGGCGGGCGCAACAGCTTCCGCTTCTTCGAGGCCGCCATGGACGCCAACGCCATGCGCACCCTGACCCTCGGCGTCGCCATTCGCGGAGCCCTCGAAAACCGCGAATTCAGCCTCGTGTATCAGCCCATCATCGACACCCGCACCCACCGCGCTGTCGCTGTGGAAGCCCTGCTGCGCTGGCACTCCCCCGATCACGGCACCGTACCGCCAGACCACTTCATCCCGCTGCTCGAAGAAAACGGACTCATCGTTCCCGTGTCCCGCTGGGCCCTGCGCGAAGCCCTGCGGCAGGTACGCGCCATGCAGGAAGCCGGCCAGCCCGAACTGCGCCTCGCCTTCAACCTCTCGAGCCGCCAGTTCCGCGACGTGGGCCTGCTGCAGGACGTCACCGCCGCACTCGATGAACTCGACTTCACCCCACGCCTGCTCGAACTCGAACTCACCGAAAGCGCACTGATGGACAACCCGGAAGCCTCCGCCGCCGTGCTCGAAGCCCTGCGCACGCACGGAATCCGGATGGCCGTGGACGACTTCGGCACCGGCTACTCGTCCCTTGCCTACCTGATGCGCTTCCCGGTACGCACCCTCAAGATCGACCGCAGCTTCGTCCATGGCATGGAACACAGCCACGAAGCCGCCACCATCGTGCGCGCCATCGCCTCCCTGGCCGGCAGCCTAGGGCTGGAGGTGATCGGCGAAGGCGTCGAGAACCTCGCCCAGCTCGTCCTGCTGCAGGAACTCGGCTGTCATCAGGTGCAAGGTTTTCTGTTCAGCCGCCCACTCCCCGCCGCCGAACTGCCCCCACCCTTCAACAACAGAGAACAGCACCAAAGAAAATGAAAAAACTGACCACCGCCGCCCGCCTGATTCTTGGCTTCGGCCTTGTCCTGGCACTGCTGATCATCAGCAACGGACTGGCCTTTCAGCGCCTCAGCCTGCTCAACACGTCCGTCGAAGGAATCGTCGATCGGGACTGGCGCCGCGCCGCCCTCGCCGGTGAAATCCAGAGCCTCGCCAACGCCAGCACGCGCACCGTCCTCGGCCTGCTCCACACCACCGAACGCCAGCCTGGCCTGCAACTCATCGCCAGCAACCGCGACCTCATCACCCGCAAGCTCGACGAACTCGAAGCCCTCACCACCGAAGCGGAAGGCCGCAACCTGGTCAGCGAAATCCGCGACAAGCGCAAGGTTTTCGCCACTTCCTTCTCCGCGGTACTGAAGCAGATGGAAGCCGGCAACGATGCCGAAGCCTCCCGCCTGGTCGTCAGCGAAACCATGCCGGCCCTCGACGCCATCCTCGCCACCATGGAGCGCCTGCTCAACTTCCAGAGCCAGATGGTGGACAAGGCCGGCCAAGAATCACGAGCCGCCTACACCTCCTCCCGCACACTGCTGATCATCGTCCTCATGGCGGGCTGCGCCGCCACCCTCGCCCTGGCCCGCTGGATCACCCTGTCGGTCACCCGCCCCCTCGGCGGTGAGCCGGACGATGTCAAGGAGATCGCCGAGCGCATCGCCGCCGGTGACCTGAGCGGCCCCATCCATGTTCGCCCCGGCGACACCGACAGCGTGGTGGCCGCCATGCATACCATGCAGAGCAACCTGCGCGACATGGCCAGCCAACTCGGCAGCAACGCCGACAATCTCTCCGCAGCCGCCCGCGAACTGTCCATCAACGCCAACCGGATCAGCCACAGCACCGAACAGCAAAGCGAATCGGCGTCGTCGATGGCCGCCGCCGTCGAAGAAGTCACGGTAAGCATCGCCCACGTTTCCGACCGCGCCGACGACGCTCACGCCATCACCACCGAAACCGGCCACCTCGCCGCCGAAGGCCGCCAGGTCATCGACAACAACGTAACCGAAATGGGGTGCATCTCCGACACCGTCGGCAACGCCGCCCGCGTCATCGAAGCCGCCGGCGTGCAGGCCGAAGCCATCTCCTCCATCGTCGCGGTGATCCGCGGCGTCGCCGACCAGACCAACCTCCTCGCCCTCAACGCCGCCATCGAAGCGGCCCGGGCCGGCGAACACGGCCGCGGCTTCGCCGTCGTCGCTGACGAAGTCCGCACCCTGGCCGAACGCACCGCCACTGCCACCACCCAGATCGGCGCGATGATCAGCGCCGTGCAGGAAAGCGCCAGCGCCGCGGTCAGCACCATGGGGCAGGCCGTCGGACGCGTCGAAAGCGGCGTCCGCATGGCCGAACAGGCCCGCAACGCGATGACCCGCATCGGCGACGGCACCGGGCGCATCGTCATCACCGTCGGCGAAATCTCCCTCGCCCTGCAGGAACAACGCACCGCCAGCGCCGATATCGCCGGCCACGTCGAACGCATCGCCCGCATGTCCGAGGAGAATCACGCCGCCACCCGGCAGGCCGCCGACACCGCCCGCCACCTCGAAAGCCTCGCCCACGGCGCCCGCGAGGCCGCCCACCGCTTCAAGGTGTGAGGCAGTGGCACGCGGCGTCCAGTACACTGGACGCCGTTGCCACTTTGTTGACGCCCATGTCCGAACTCTGGTCCGCCCTCCGCCCCCAGCTGGAACACCTCACTACCCCGCTGCCCCTGGCCGCCCTGGCCCTCGCCGACACCCACCGGGACGAGATCGCCCCCCATCTGGTGGCCGAACTCGCCGGGCTGGCCGCCGACCTCGGCCCCGTTCAGCAGGACGACTACGTCCTCCACCTCTACGCCATGCTGCTCCTCGCCCGCTGGCGCGACACCCGCGCCTACCGGCCGCTGGTGGCCCTCGGGCACCTCGACGAAAACAGCGTGGACACCGTCTTCGGCCAGCTCGTCCATGACAGCTACGGCCGCGCCCTCGCCTCCACCTGCGACGGCGACCTGGCCCCGCTGATCGCCCTCGCCGAAGACCCCGCCGCCAGCCAGTGGGGCCGCGGCGCCGCCCTCGAAGCCCTCGCCGTGGCGGCCATCGAAGGCCGCGCCGCCCGCGGGCCGGTCATCGACTTCCTGGCCGACTTCGGCACCCGCGAAGCCCAGGCCCTGCAGGACGACCCCGACAGCGGCGCCGACTTCCAGCTCATCGACCAGATCGTCAGCCACCTGGCCGACCTGGGCGCCGCCGAGCAACTGCCCCTGATGGCCGAATGGTTCACCGCCGGCCTCATCGACACCAGCTATGTCGACCCGCAGGACGTGCTCGCCGACGCCCAGCGCAAGCCCGCCGAATGCCTCGCCGCCCTGCGCGCCGCCGGCCACGGCCTCATCGACGAACTGCTACCCGAGATCGCCGCCTGGCCGGACATCCACCACATGCCGCCGGTATCGCTGCCGCCGATTCCCCTCGGCGCCATCCGCGACCCCATCGTCCGCGACGGCGACAAGGTCGGCCGCAACGACCTGTGCCCCTGTGGCAGCGGCCGCAAATACAAGAAGTGCCACGGCGCCAACTAGCCCCCGGCACCTCATCGCCATCGGGCCGACGCAATGCGTCGGCTATCATTGCGCCCTCGTCTGTTTCCGGAAACACACCATGACCGACACCACGCCCGAAGTCCCTGCCACTGCCACTGAAGCCAGCACCGGTTTCGACCTGGACGACTTCGAGGTGCGCGTCCTCGCGGTGCTCATCGAGAAATCCTTCGTCACCCCCGACACCTACCCCCTGTCGGTCAATGCCCTGCTCACCGGCTGCAACCAGCTCACCGGACGCGAGCCGGTCATGAGCCTGTCCGAGTCCACCGTGCTTGGCACGCTGCAGCGCCTCGCCGAACGTGGCCTCGTCACCCAGCGTCACCAGGCCAACGCCCGCGTCTCCAAGTGGGAACACCAGATCCGCCTGCGCCACTCCCTCACCCCGCCGATGCAGGCCGTGCTCACCATCCTCATGCTGCGCGGCGCCCAGACGGTCGGCGAGATCCGCGCCCGCTGCGAGCGCATGCACGCCTTCGCCTCGCCGGCTGACGTGGAAGACGTGCTCGAGCGCCTCGGCGACAAGGGCATGGCCATCCAGTTGCCCAAGGCCCCCGGCACCAAGGAAGCCCGCTACACCCACCTGATGAGTGGTGAAGCCGCCGCCGCCCAGCACCAGCACGCCTTCGACACCAGCTCGGAAGGTGGCGCACCGCGCGGCAGCCGGGTCAGCGAACTCGAAGAAGAAGTCCGCCGTCTGCGCCAGCAGGTCGAATGGCTGACCAGCGAGTTCGAAGCCTTCCGCAACGAGTTCAAGTAACCCGCTTCAGGTAGCACAGCATGTTCGTTCACCCCCAGTTCGACCCCATCGCCCTCTCCATCGGCCCGCTGGCCGTGCGCTGGTACGGCCTCATGTACCTCACCGCCTTCATCCTCTTCGTGGTGCTCGGCCGGGTGCACGCCCGCCGTCGCCCCGACCAGGGCTGGAACGCGCAGCAAATCGACGACCTGCTGTTCTACGGCGTTTTGGGGGTGATCCTTGGCGGACGCCTCGGCTACGTGCTGTTCTACAAACCGGCCTACTACCTGGCCCATCCGGCCGAAATCCTCGCCGTGTGGCAGGGCGGCATGGCCTTTCACGGGGGCTTCCTCGGGGTGCTCGTGGCCATGTGGCTGTTCGGCCGCAAGACCCATCGGCCGTGGCTGGCCGTCACCGACTTCATCGCCCCGCTGGTGCCTCTTGGCCTGGCCGCCGGGCGGCTCGGCAACTTCATCAACGGCGAACTGGTCGGCCGCGTGACCGACGTGCCGTGGGCGATGATCTTTCCGCAGGTGGACATGCTGCCGCGCCACCCGTCCCAGCTCTACCAGTTCGCCCTCGAAGGCGTCTGCCTGTTCTTCGTGCTGTGGTGGTTCGCCGCCAAGCCGCGGCCGCGCGGGCTGATTTCGGCGGTCTTCCTGATCGGCTACGGCCTGTTCCGCTCCCTCGCCGAATTCGGCCGCGAGCCCGACGACTTTCTCGGCCTGCTCACCTTCGGCCTGTCGATGGGCCAGTGGCTGAGCCTGCCGATGA
>ERZ724504.1696-NODE-1696-length-12152-cov-5.195834_pt1 | contig 12152 bp, 12 predicted proteins | sample MGYA00376037_ERZ724504 | MGnify/ENA primary metagenome ERZ724504 (study PRJEB28724, sample SAMN07190888) | wastewater metagenome | isolation source: influent of sewage treatment plant in Hong Hong | place: USA: Christiansburg, Virginia | collected 2016-03-01 ... | reverse complement strand
ATCCGAGCAATTAATAGGGATAACGGATTTCGATGGCGAAAACGACTGAACTGGAAGCAGCCTACCAAGCAACAACTTACCGGGTTTTTCTACCGGGTGGCATGTGTGATTTACGCCTCGACCAACCATCCGAGACCTTGCGCGATTGGTTGGAAACGGCTGGCGCCAATGAGTTTGCCGTACTTAGCGCCCATAATCCTGGTGCCAAGCAGCTTGATCAAGCGACCAATATGTCGCGTCAGTCACTGATGGAAATCGAATTGCTGGAAAAGGGTTTCGAACCTTATGCCGGTGAAAATGAGGCAGATACGGAAGATTGGCCGGCAGAGGAAACTTGTTTTGTCACCGATATTGGCTTGCCTGTTGCCCGTGAAATCGGTGCAAAGTATGGACAGAATGCCATCGTTTATGGGCTTGCGGATGGGGTTCCGCGCCTGGTCTGGATTGAAGAATGAATATGGGCAAAAAAATTGGACGTTTTGAGGTACGTAGCGAGTTGGGACGTGGCGCGCAAAGCGTGGTTTATCTCGGATTCGATCCGCAATTACAGCGCGAAATTGCGATTAAGACAGTTCGCTTCACACAGCCTGATGCTACCAAAAACAAAATCCTGCTTGACGAAGCGCGCACCGTCAGCAAGTTGCGCAATCCGAATATCGTGCCAATTTTTGAGGCAGGAGAAGAGGGGGGTGATATTTATCTGGTTTTTGAGTATGTGCCGGGTAAAAATCTTGCCGAGTTTCTGTCCAGTAGTGGCCCTTTATCACCAGTCAAGGCAGCGACATTGCTCAGGCCAATTCTCGATGCCGTAGCCTATGCACACGCACAAGGCATCATTCATCGTGATCTGAAACCATCAAACATCCTGCTTGATGAAAATGCTGCTCCACGCGTCATGGATTTCGGAATTGCCAGCCGTATCGGCAGCGCGGGCGGAGAAATAGAGGAGTACAGCGGAACCCCCGCTTACATGGCTCCGGAATATGTTGCAAAACGCGATGTTTCCGAGCGTTCAGACATCTTTGCGGCTGGACTTATCTTGTTTGAGATGCTGACTGGCCACCGGGCGATTGTGGGCGACAATATTTTCCAAATCATGCATCGCATATCGAATGAGGATGTTCAACTGCCGGCAAACCTTGCGGTCGACGAGCGTTTGAGCCGTATTTTATATAAGGCTGTCGCGCGCGATCCGCTTCTCCGCTACCAGAGTGCCATGCAATTTGGCGAGGCAATCGACAACTATCTTGACCCGGAAGAGGAACAAAAACGGGATGGTGACGGACGTCAGTCTACGCTTGATTTTCTCTTGCGTCGCATGCGGCACAAGAGCGATTTCCCGGCACTTTCGGAATCAGTTACAGCAATCAACAAGATCGCCAATAGCGAAACTGAAAGCATCAACAAGCTTTCCAACTCAATTCTTAAAGACTTTGCGCTGACCAACAAGCTGCTTCGCCTGGTCAATTCTGCCTATTTCAGACCCGCCGGCGGTGGCTGTATCAGCACCGTATCGCGCGCGGTCATCGTCCTCGGCTTCGAGGCGGTGCGTAATATTGCAATTACAGTTCTGCTCTTTGAACATATGCAAAACAAAGGCAATGCAAACCAGCTCAAGGAAGAGTTTTTGCGGGCAACACTGGCTGGTATTCTTGCCAAGGATATTTGTGCTACGGCCCAGATGCGTGATTTGGAGCAGAGTTTTATCTGCGCGCTGTTTCATAGTCTTGGTCGCTTGCTTTCGCAGTATTACTTTCCAGAAGAAAGCGATGAGATTCGCCGTATTGTCGCCCAGAAAAACTGTAGCGAAGATCAGGCGGCTTTGCAGGTGCTGGCCATATCTTTTGAGGATTTAGGTACGGCAATTGCCAAACAATGGGGTTTTCCCGCGCTGATTATTGGCACCATGCGCAAAATGCCTGCAGGACAGGTCAAAAAATCGAATAGCCAGGAAGATCGCTTGCGTATCTTGTCCAGCATGGCCAATGAGTTGTGCGCTGTGATATCCCAGGCCTCGCCAGAAGCCCGCGATAAGGAAATGCGCAAACTGATGGCGCGCTTTACCGATGCAATCTCGCTTGATCAAAAGGAAATTCAACAAACGGTTCAGCGGGCGGTTGAAGAGGTTGGTGAATTTGCCCGTGTAATCCATTTGAACCTTAGCCAAACCACTTTTGGCAAGCAAATGCGGCAGTTTGCACAAGGTGCAGATGGTTCGGAAACGTTAGCAGAGCCAGATACAACGGATACAGTGAACGGTACCCAGCTGCATGAGACCAGCCCTTTTTCTACAGGTTACGGGGCTAGCGAAGATGGAGAAGATGAACCTGTCGATGCTCAATCGGTTCTGACAGCTGGCATTCAGGATATCAGTAACACGCTGGTGGATGGTTTCAAGCTTAATGATATCCTGCGCATCATTCTCGAAACCATGTACCGGGCTATGGGCTTCAAGCGCGTAGTATTGTGTATTCGAGACGCCAAGGCTGGTGTCATGCAGGGGCGTTTTGGCTTTGGGCCAAATGCCAACGAAGTCGCCAAGGTTTTCCGCTTCCCTTTGACCTTTTCGCCTGATGTTTTCCACGCCTCAACCTCAAAAGGCGTTGATATTCTGATCAGTGACATCGACGACCCAAAGATTGCAGCCCGCATCCCGGACTGGTACCGCAAGGCAGTACCCGCGCACTCTTTTGTGCTTTTCCCGCTCAATATGAAGGGAAATTCAATAGCTTTGATTTATGCTGACCACGACGCAGCAGGTGGTATCGATATTCCGGAAAAGGAATTGTCCCTGTTGCGTACCTTGCGCAATCAGGCCATTCTGGCAATCAAGCAGGGAAGCTGATTACCAGAGTTTCCACCAAGCCGTTTTGCGATCAAGGCCGACTTTATAAAAGCGGCTTTGCGGGTAATTCTTGCGCATGATGCGATCAGCGTCATCACGCAAATCAGTCATGCCCAACTTGTCATACGCAACGACCATAACGTACATGGCCTCCTCGACTGCCGGCGCATTCGGGTAAGTCTTGATAGCGGTCTGCGCGCGATTAACAGCTGCAATGTAAGCACCACGGTTAACGTAGTAACGTGCAACATGGATTTCCTGAGCGGCCATTGAGTTGACCAGGAAGTTCATTCGCAGGATGGCATCCGGCGTGTATTTGCTGTTCGGGAAACGCGTTACGAGGTCACGAAAGGCGTTGAAAGATTCCTTGGCAGCTTTTGGGTCACGTTCACTTGGGTCCTGCGAGCTGATATAGCCAGCAAAGCCAAGGTCTTCGTTAAAATTGACCAGGCCTTTCAGGTAATAAACGTAATCAACTGCCGGGTGGTTGGGGTGCAGTTTGATGAAACGATCACAGGCGGCTATGGCTGATCCAATTTCACCGGCTTTCCAATACACGTAACCGAGTTCGAGTTGTGCCTGCTGCGCAAAGCGACCATAAGGGAAGCGTGCTTCAAGTTTTTCGAGGTATTTGGCCGCTTTATCCCAGGTAGCATCGGACTGTGCTTCCTTGGATTCTGAGTAGAGTTTGCTGGCTGACCAACCTATTGTTTCATCCTTCGATTCCGGCAACAAACCACATGCAGAAACCATAGCGGCAAGGAAAAGCGCCAGCAACAGGCGAAAGCAAGCGGAAAAAGGCTGGAATGCGGGTAAACTTCGCATCATGAACGATCCTATTGAAAACTGCGAAGATTATAGCCGAAGTGAGCCGCTGCGCCTGACGGTTCCTGATAGTTGTGGCGGTCGCCGCCTTGACCAGATTCTTGCTGAACTGCTTCCCCAACATTCCCGCAACCGTTTGCAAGCCTGGGTCAGAGATGGCCTGGTCACGGTTGACGGTGTGCTAGACATCGAACCCAAGCACAAATTGATGGGTGGCGAAAAACTGCTTATCTCTGAACCTGTCGATGCAAGCGTCCTGGCCGAAAAACCGGAAGATATTCCGCTGAACATTGTTTTTGAAGATGAAACCCTGATTGTCATCAACAAGCCGGCAGGTCTGGTGGTGCATCCGGGTAGCGGTAACTGGAGCGGCACCTTGCTAAATGCCTTGCTCCATCATTTGCCAAGCAACAACGAAATTCCACGTGCTGGCATTGTGCATCGTCTCGACAAGGAAACCAGCGGGCTTCTGGTTGTTGCCAAAACACTGGAGGCGCAGACTGATCTGGTGCGTCAGCTGCAGGCGCGAACAGTCCGCCGCCAGTATCTGGCGCTGGCCGCTGGCACGATGAAAAAGGACGGTGGTGTAGATTCACCGATTGGTCGCCATCCTGTACAACGCATCAAAATGGCCGTCGTGCCGGAAAGTCGTGGCGGCAAGCCAGCATTGACTTGGTATCGCATTCTTGAAAAATTCACCTATTGCACTTTTCTTGAATGCTCGCTTGAGACCGGCCGCACGCATCAAATCCGAGTGCACATGAACTCAATTGGGCACCCGCTGGTGGGGGATCAAGTGTATGGCAAGGCAAATCCCCGTTTGCCGCAATTTGCAAGACAGGCGCTGCACGCAACGCGGCTTGGTTTGGTTCACCCGCTGACCGGGCTCAAAATGCAGTGGGAAGTACCGATGCCGGAAGACATGCGCGAGTTACTCGACAGTCTTCGTTATGGTTGAAACACTTATCCCGGCGTGGCCTGCGCCACTTGGGGTTCGTGCCCTGCAAACACTGCGTCGTGGCGGTTGTAGCAAAGCCCCTTGGGATAGTTTTAACCTCGGTGATCATGTTGGCGATGTGCCCGAACACGTGAATACGAATCGGGCTGCATTGCGTCAGCTGTTACCTGCTGACCCCCTGTGGTTAAAGCAGGTCCACGGAACTGTTGCGGTCGACGCTGGAAATTGCCCCAATTTTTCGACGGGAGATGCATCCTTCACTCGCCAAACCAATCAGGTTTGTGCCGTTATGACAGCAGACTGCCTTCCTGTTCTGTTTTGCGATCGCGCAGGTAGTGTTGTGGCTGCAGCGCATGCTGGTTGGCGGGGGCTGCTTGATGGCGTGCTTGAGGAAACCGTGAACAGCATGAGTGTATCGCCAGAAGAAATCATCGTCTGGCTCGGCCCGGCAATCGGTCCAGCAAGTTTTGAAGTCGGCGACGAAGTAAGAGCTGCGTTTTTAGCCAAATTCGATGAAGCTGGGAAGGCATTTGTTGCCCATGCGCCAGGAAAATGGCTGGCCGATATTTATCAGTTGGCTCGTCAGCGCCTGAATCGTGCCGGTGTCTTTGAAATCAGCGGCGGTGATGCATGTACCTTGCGTGACCCCGAAAATTATTTTTCTTATCGGCGCGATGGTGTTACTGGCCGTATGGCCAGCCTGATCTGGCTGGCTGATAAGGCATAGCGCGTATAATCCGCGCCTTTTCACCCGTTTGAAAACCCCGTGAGCACTCTTTCCTGGATTATTGCCGTTTCACTTGCCGGCGGCCTGCTGAGCATTTGCGCGGCGGCTGCGCTGAGCATTGCCGTGGGAACGCAGCGGGTCAATATGTTGATTTCCTACGCCATTGGTGCGCTGCTCGGCGCCGCCTTTCTGGAAATCATTCCGCATGCACTGGAACATGGCGACCCGCATAGTCTGGCTGCTACCTTGTTATTCGGCATTCTGGCTTTCTTTGTACTCGAGAAACTTGTTCTCTGGCGCCACTGTCACCATGACCACTGCGAAGCGCATGATGCGCAGGCACCGGCTCACGATCATGGCCGGTCCGGCCTGCTGATTCTGGTCGGCGATACCTTTCATAACTTTGTCGATGGCATCCTCATTGCTGCAGCCTTCTTGCAAAGTACGGAACTCGGCATCGTCACTGCTCTGGCAATCATTGCCCATGAAATTCCGCAGGAAGTCGGCGATTACCTCATCCTGCTGCATTCCGGCTACAGCAAAGTGCGCGCGCTGGTCTTCAATTTATTGTCCAGCCTGGCAACACTGGTCGGCGCCATGTTGGCCTATTTTGCGCTCTCGCAACTCACCGAATGGATTCCAACGCTACTCGGATTGGGTGCAGCCAGCATGATTTATGTGGCGGTTGCCGATTTGATCCCTGGGCTTCATAAACGCACCGAATTGCGCTCAACGATCCAGCAGGTTTTACTGATCGGTCTGGGTGTCGCCTCGATTGTTCTCGTTCGTGCGCTGGCTGGCGAGTAATTCGCGATAGGCTTGACGCTCGCGGCGAACTCGGGTTCCGCTAAACCAAAGCATCAGGCCGCAGGGGAGCAATCCCCACAAAAACAAGGTTATGAGCCCGGCAGTGACGCTGCTCTCGGTGATGGCCATCAGCAGCGCAACCCAGAGCCATCCAATGGCTATGATGTACATGGCCTAATTATGCATGTAAATCGATTGACAGCGTTTAGGCGCGTATGCAGAATCTACAAGTTCCAGCCTTACACTTCCAAGTGAGATACCAATGACGCAGCAGGGATCGAATAATAACGATGCTTTTTTTGGTGCAGGCTCGCCATTTATGCAAGCCGGCCAGAATATGACCCAGCAGTTTATGGATTTTTTGAGCAAGGCTGGCAATCCACATACAGTTTCGCCGCCACCCGTCGATCCGCAAGCTTTGACTAACATGCAGCGAGAATTTATGGACCAGCAGATGCGCCTCTGGCAATCTGTCTTGGCCAAGCAGCAGGGCAAGGAAGAGGATTTCAAAGTTGCACCGGAATCAGGTGATCGCCGCTTCTCAGCTCCCGAGTGGCGCGAAAGCCCAGTGTATGACTACATGCACCAAGCGTATTTGCTGAACACCAAGTTCGTCAAGCAGCTAGTTGAAATCATGCCGGCGGAAGATGAAAAGGCTAAAAATCGCATGCGTTTTCTGGCCCGTCAGGTTTCAGATGCCATGGCGCCGACCAATTTTGCAGCAACCAATCCCGAATTCATCAAGACGGCTTTGGAAACCAAAGGCCAAAGCATTACCGATGGCGTCAATAATCTGATCAAAGATTTTGAAAAGGGACGCATTTCGATGACCGATGAATCGGTTTTCGAGGTGGGGAAGAATATTGCAACTACCGAAGGTGCCGTCGTTTTCGAAAACGACATGATGCAGCTGATCCAGTACACGCCGCTGACACCGAAAGTTGGTTCGGTACCCATGCTGGTTGTGCCACCGTGCATCAACAAGTTTTACATCATGGATTTACAGCCGGACAATTCGTTGATCCGCTTCATGATTGAACAAGGAAATACGGTATTTCTTGTTTCCTGGCGCAATCCAAAGGAAGAGCAGGGCCATCTAACCTGGGAAGATTATCTCGAACAGGGACCGATTACGGCTCTACATGTCGTTCAGGATCTCTGCAAGGTTAAGAAAGTTAATGCGCTTGGTTTCTGCGTGGGTGGCACGGTATTGACTTCCGCGCTAGCCGTATTGAAAGCGCGCGGTGAAGATGGTGTTGCCTCACTAACCTTGCTCACCACCTTGCTCGATTTTTCGGATACCGGCGAAATCGGTTTGTTCATTGATGAAAATGGCCTGATGTCGCGTGAGGCAAGTATTGGCAAAGGCGGCTTGCTGCCGGCCCGTGATCTCTCCAGCACTTTTTCTTTGCTACGCGCTAACGATCTGGTCTGGAACTACGTAACCAACAATTACCTGAAGGGCGAAAAGCCAAAGGCATTTGACCTGCTTTACTGGAACTCTGATTCTACCAATCTGCCCGGACCATTTGCCTGCTGGTACATGCGCAATCTTTACCACGACAACAACCTGCGTGTGCCAGGCAAGCTTGAAATGTGCGGCCAAAAGGTTGATCTTGGACGTCTCGATATGCCGGTCTATCTGTTGGCAACCCGCGAAGATCATATTGTTCCTTGGCAATCTGCCTATCAAAGCACGCGCCTGTTGGGCGGCAATGTTAGGTTCGTGCTTGGTGCTTCAGGCCACATCGCTGGCGTAATCAATCCGGCAAGCAAGAACAAGCGTAGCTACTGGGTTAACGACGACGTAAAAATCGACGCCGAAGGCTGGTTGACCGCAGCAAGTGAACAAAAAGGCAGTTGGTGGAACGATTGGGCAGCCTGGCTCAAACCACTTGCTGGTGAGCTGCGCACACCGCGCAAACCGGGAAATTCAAAATACAAGCCAATCGAACCGGCACCTGGTCGCTACGTCAAGGAACGCGCATCCTGATCAATTTCCGGAGGAGGGAATTCGATGTCTAGAGTGGCACTGGTTACAGGTGGAATGGGCGGGCTGGGTGAAGCTGTCTGTATCAAATTGGCGGCACTTGGCTTCAAGGTAGTTACCACTTATTCGCCAGGCAACGAAAAGGTCAAGGACTGGCTGCAGGGCATGCACAATATGGGTTATGGTTTCAAGGCATATCCCTGCGATGTCACTGATTTTGATTCGGCGCGAGATTGTATCGAAGTCGTAACCAAGGATGTTGGACCGGTTGATGTACTGGTCAATAATGCCGGCATTACTCGTGACATGACGTTCAAAAAAATGACCAAGGCCGATTGGGATACCGTTATTCACACTAATCTAGATTCGGTCTTCAATATGACCAAGCAAGTGCTTGATGGCATGACTGAGCGGCGCTGGGGCCGTGTCATCAATGTCGGTTCGGTTAATGGGCAGAAGGGTGCCTTCGGGCAGACTAACTACTCGGCAGCCAAAGCTGGCATGCATGGCTTTACCAAGGCACTGGCTCTGGAAGTCGCCAAGCAGGGTGTTACGGTCAACACGATTTCGCCGGGATATATTGGCACCAAAATGGTGACAGCAATCCCGCAGGAAATTCTGGATTCTAAAATTCTGCCGCAGATACCGGTCAATCGACTGGGCAAACCGGAAGAAATCGCCGGCCTCGTGGCTTACCTTGCTTCTGATGAAGCAGCGTTTGTCACCGGGGCCAATATTTCCATCAACGGCGGCCAGCACATGTACTGACCGGCGTATTATTTACCCCGCTTTAAATCAACAACAGGAAGGAATAACTATGACTCAACGTGTTGCTCTCGTAACCGGCGCTATGGGTGGTCTCGGAACCGCAATTTGCCAGGAACTGGCCAAGGCTGGTCACAAGGTGGTCGCTTCTTACCACCCGCAGTTTGATAATAAAGACGCATGGCTGGCAGAAATGGCCGCCGCTGGTTTCAACGACTTCGTTTGTGTTGCAGGCGACGTATCTTCCCTGGAAGATTGCGAAAAGATGGTCAACGAAGCAGAAGCTGCTGCAGGTCCGGTTGATATTCTGGTCAACAATGCCGGCATCACACGCGACAAAATGTTTGCCAAGATGGAAAAGGACGGCTGGGATGCGGTTATCTCCACCAACCTGACTTCCCTGTTCAACATGACCAAGCAAGTGTCAGCCAAGATGGCTGGCCGTGGTTGGGGTCGTATCATCAACATTTCTTCTGTGAATGGTGTTAAGGGTCAAGCTGGTCAGACCAACTACTCTGCCGCCAAGGCAGGCGTTATTGGCTTCTCCAAAGCATTGGCTGCCGAACTGGCTGCCAAGGGCGTGACTGTTAACGTCATTTGCCCGGGCTATGTTGCCACCAAGATGGTTATGGCCATTAAACCTGAAGTGCTGCAGAGCATCATCGACACCGTGCCAATGAAACGTCTGGCCAAACCAGAAGAAATCGGTGGCGCCTGTGCCTACCTTTCTTCTGAGATCGCTGGCTTTATGACTGGTGCGACGATGAATATCAATGGCGGTTTGTACTATCAGTAACATTGAACCTTTTGTTATGTTACAAAAACAGGCACCTTCGGGTGCCTGTTTTTTTGCGCTATAATGTTGCACTGCACACAAACCAGCTTGAGGATCACGGCATGCCAGAAACAGTACGGCTGATCAAAAAATATCCTAATCGTCGTCTTTATGACACCAAGACGAGTGCCTACATCACCTTGAGTGATGTAAAAGACCTGGTTCTCAAGTATGAAGTTTTCAAGGTTGTTGATGCAAAGACGGCGGAAGACCTGACGCGCAGCATCCTGCTCCAGATTATTCTCGAAGAAGAAACAGGTGGTATGCCGCTTTTTTCCAGCGAACTTCTTTCAGCATTTGTTCGCTTTTACGGCAGCACCATGCAAGGCATGCTGGGTAAATACCTTGAAAACAACATGAAGACCTTCGTTGATTTTCAAGGGAAACTTCAAGAGCAATCGCGTAGCATGCCGGGTGCAGACAATACGACGATGCAGGCTGATTTCTGGACGCAGTTTTTGAACTTTCAGCAGCCAGCCATGCAGAGCATGATGACTACCTATATGGATCAGTCGAAAAAGATGTTCCAGAACATGCAGGATCAACTGCATAGTCAAACCAGGAATATGTTTACCGGCTTGGTTGTTCCGCCCGAAAAAAACGAGAAATAATTCAGTTTTGCCCGCATTGATGTGGGCATTTCTTCCCCGGGGCAGAAGCCCCGGGAGGTTTCAAGCGCAAATTAGCCCTTGATCGAAGCCGGAAGTTTTTCCTCAATTAGCTTTAAAAGCGGACCAAACACTTTTGGTGTACCCGCAATGATATTGCCGGATTCGAGGTAAGTCGCGTCACCACGCAGATCACTTACCAAGCCGCCCGCTTCTGAAACCAGCAGCGCACCGGCAGCCATATCCCAGGATGACAAACCCATTTCCCAGAATGCGTCATAACGGCCACAGGCGACATTGGCCAGATCAAGCGATGCAGCACCAGGGCGACGCATTCCTGCCGTCTTTTCAGTCAATTCTTTGAAAATTGCTACATAGGTATCGAGGTGATCAAGCATGCGGTACGGGAAACCAGTACCGATCAGCGAGTCTTGAAGCTTGAGTCGCTTTGATACCCGAATGCGCCGCTCGTTTAAGAATGCGCCGCTACCTTTGCTGGCAGTGAACAATTCATTGCGATTTGGATCGAAAACAACAGCCTGTTCAACAACGCCGGATTTGGCGAGTGCGATTGATACCGCGTATTGTGGCAGCCCATGAATAAAGTTTGTTGTGCCATCAAGCGGATCAATAATCCATTGAAACTCACTCTCATCTCTACCCTTGCCGGCGGTTTCACCGGACTCCTCTGCTAAAATCCCATATTCAGGATAGGCCTCACGCAAAATTTCGATAATCGCGGCTTCTGCAGCTTTATCAACCTCGGTGACAAAGTCATTGGGTGATTTGGTTGAAACCTTGATTAAGTCAAGATCATTGGAGGCACGGTTAATAACCTGGCCGGCGCGACGCGCTGCCTTGACGGCAATATTGAGAGCTGGATGCATGGGCTTAAAGAGCTGACGGGTGGCTAATGCTGCCCGAGATAATTTGAAAGGTTGAATTTTACTATGAAGCCGGAAGTCCTGCTTTCACGAATCCGTATTGTTCTTTGTAGACCTAGTCATCCAGGCAATATTGGTGCCGCTGCACGCGCCATGAAAACCATGGGTTTAACGCGACTATCCCTTGTTGAACCCAAGCACTTTCCAGACCCGGAGGCTGACACACGGGCAACTGGTGCGGTCGACCTCTTAAAGCACGCAGAAATTTACACCACCTTAAATGCCGCATTGGCTGGCACGGTCTTCGTCGTTGGTCTATCTGCCAGACGTCGTGACCTTGGCCCGGAGATTGGTGAACCGAGAGAAATGGTAGAGCGATTACTTTGTGCGGCAGAGGAGGGCGATGTTGCACTGGTTTTCGGGAATGAAACAATGGGGCTTTCGAATGACGAAATACAATGCTGTCATGCTGCGGCGAGTATTCCGACAAATCCCGAATTTAGCTCATTGAATCTAGGTTCAGCAGTACAGGTATTGTCATACGAGGTGCGCATGGCTGCCTTTTCAGGACGCCCTCCTGTATCTGATACGCTCGTTACTCCATTTGTTTCGCCAACCGCAAAACATGATGAAGTTGAAGGTTTGTATGAACACCTTCAAAGCGTGATGACCCAAACAGGGTTTTATAATCCTGAACAACCAGGAAGGCTTATGCCAAAATTACGCAGGCTCTTTGGACGTATTCGACTGGAACGTGACGAGGTCAATATTTTGCGTGGCGTACTCGCTTCAACTCAAAACAAAACCGGGCACGGCTCTCGCCACGATTAAACGTACCAACATAAAAACCCACCGATCTGGTGGGTTTTTATTATCCATGAAAAGATAAATGGTGTGTGCTGAGGTGC
>ERZ724504.1694-NODE-1694-length-12155-cov-7.478760_pt1 | contig 12155 bp, 10 predicted proteins | sample MGYA00376037_ERZ724504 | MGnify/ENA primary metagenome ERZ724504 (study PRJEB28724, sample SAMN07190888) | wastewater metagenome | isolation source: influent of sewage treatment plant in Hong Hong | place: USA: Christiansburg, Virginia | collected 2016-03-01 ... | reverse complement strand
TGTTGGCGCCGGTGAGGGTTTCGCTGCCGCCCGTCACGCTGAGGCCGCCGCTGCCACCGACGATGCCGCTGAGGGTGCCGGCGGCGTTGCTGAGCGTCAGGGTCTGGCTGCCCAGCGCGATGTTGCCGCTGCCACTGACGGTTTGGGCGGTGGTGCCGGCACTGGTGCCGGAGATGTCGAGAGTGCCGCTGTTGGCGATGCCGCTGGACGAGGCGAGGCTGGTGGTGCCGGTGACGCCGAGGGTCGCGCCGCTGGCGATGCTGACGGCACCGGGCGCGGTGTAGTTGCCGCACAGGTCAAGACGCCCCGCCGCCACGCTGGCGCCGCCGCTGTTGCTCACGTCGCCGCACAGTTGCAGGGTGCCCGCGCCGTTCTTGAGCAGGGCCCCGGTGCCGCTGACGGCGCCAGTGTCCTGCAGCGTCGTGCCCGCGTCGGTGGTGAGCGTGCCGGTGCCGGTGAGGCTGGTGGCGCGGGCGGTGGTGAAGCTGGCCGTGGTGTGCAGCGTGCCGTCATTGAGCGCCAGCGGGCCGGCCGCACTGCCGAGGTTGGCGTCGGACGAGACCGCCACGGTGCCGCCAGTCACGGTGGTGCCGCCGCTGTAGGTGTTGGTGCCGGACAGCGTCAGGGTGCCGGCGCCGGCCTTGACGAGGCCGCCGGTGCCGCCGATGACGCCTCCGAAGCTGCCCTGGTTGAGCGTCAGCGTGTGGCTGCCGAGGCCGACTGCGCCGCTGCCGTCGAGCTGGTTGATGGCTTCGCTGGCGCCGAGGGTGAAGGTGCCGTTGTCGGTGACGTTGGCGCTGGCCGACAGGCCGCCGTTGCTGTCGTTGAAGGTGCCGCCGCTGGCGATGTTGATCGCGTTCGAGGCCAGCGAACCGGCGCCGGACAGGGTCAGCGTGGCGCCGCTGCCGACGCTGGTCGCGCCGGTGTAGGTGTTGGCGCCGGTGAGGGTTTCGCTGCCGCCCGTCACGCTGAGGCCGCCGCTGCCGCCGACGATGCCAGCAAAGGTGCCGGCGGCGTTGGACAAGGTCAGCGTCCTGGCGCCCAGAACCACCGCGCCGTTACCGGACAGAGTTTTGATCGTCGCGCCGAAGGTGGTGCCGGAAATGTCGAAGATGCCGTTGTCGATCACGCCGCTCGACGCAGCGATGCTGCCGGTGCCGGACAGTGCAAGGGTCGCACCAGAATTGATGGTGGTGCTGCCAGTGTAGGTATTGACGTTGGTGAGCGCGGTGGTGCCGGAGCCGGCAAATGTCATCGACCCGGTGCTGCTGGCGGCATTGGAGATCACGCCAGAGAAGGTCGAGTTGTAGCCGTTGGCATTAATGGTGCCGCCGGCGTTGCTGACGGTGAAGTTGGAGCTGATCGTCGCACCCGCGCTATCGACCTGCAGCGTGCCACCGACGAAGGCCGGATTCACCGAGGTGCCGAGGTTGCTGGCCAGATAGGAGGACTGAGCGGTATCGATGTCGGTCGCGCTTGGCCCCTGGGTAGACGAACCCGCGTCGGAAGGAACCGAATTGAGTGCCACGGAAGCGGTCCGCAGGACGCCACCGGCATACAGCACGTCGCCGTTACCGGCACCGTAGATTCGCACTTCATTGAAGAAGTTGGTGTCGTTCACAGCACCGATGAAGGTGAAGGTTTGGGAACCGTTGTCTTCCGGCACATCGACACGTGAATTAGCCACGCCGATCTGCTGGGCCGCACCCCACGCGCCATTTAAGCCAAACTGGATGTAAAGGGCCGACGGATAACAGCAGGTTCCCCAGTCACCCATTTCGACACCGAAAGCATTCAGCGTCGACGTGAAATGGAAGGTCAGGCCAGAGCCTTCCGGATCGGAACCCGAGGCCGTCATGTTGATGCCCTGCCCCGTTGGGGTGCCGCTCAGGCTGGGTGCGCTGGACAGATAGCTATTGTCGACAGAGCGCGTCACGCCATTGGTGGCGGAAATGTCGATGCCACCAATGGACCAATTGGTACCCGAACCGAGCCCGGACAGGGTGGTCGTCAGCAGATCGGGCGTGCCGCCAACGGCGTATGTCGTCACCGTGCTGTCGAAATAGCTGCGCCCGTCGGCAATCGTCTGGAAGTAAACGACTGGGGTGGCGAACGCCGAACCGGCGGCCCCAAACAGCACCAGCCCCGTCAGTGCGCACACGGCCACGGACACCGCCTTGCCACCAATCTTGGTGATGCGATGCGTCAGCGAAACTCTTGTCATGTCCTGTCCCTTTGGCCCCATTAGCCAATCAAGTTAGATCACCGTTCGCCCAGTCCAGGCATCACCCAAAAAACAGGCGCAACAAGACGTGAATCAAACCGTGATACGAATGCATACCCCGGGCTACTCAACGGAATCAAATGAGTTTTCTTTAAGAAAAAAATGACATCGTAGATTTTTGACTGCGTTCCACAGGGCCCACCGGCATCCGGAAGCGCCCCGGCGCACTCGTCTGGGCTACCATCCCGCCCCATGCTTCCCATCATTTTTCGCGACGAGCATATCGTCGTCATTCACAAGCCCTCCGGCCTGCTCGTTCATCGCAGCGAAATCGACCGCCACGAAACGCGTTTTGCCGTGCAGCTGCTGCGCGACCAGATCGGGCGCCGTGTGTACCCCGCCCACCGGCTCGACCGGGGCACCTCGGGCGTGCTGGTCTTTGCGCTGGACAAGGAAACCGCCCGCCTCCTGGGCGGCCAGTTCGAACGCCAGGAAGTGGCCAAGACCTACCTCGCCGTGGTGCGCGGCCATCCGCCCGAATCCGGCCACATCGACCATGCCCTGAGCCGCCGTCGCGACGATGCCGAGTGGGTGGGCGACAAGACCTCCGACGAAGCCCAGCCGGCCGTCACCGATTTCCGCTGCCTCGCCACCTGCGAACTCCCCCACCAGGTGGACCGCTACCCCACCAGCCGCTATGCCCTCGTCGAAGTCACGCCCCACACGGGCCGCCGCCACCAGATTCGCCGCCACCTCAAGCACGTCGCCCACCCCGTAATCGGCGACGCCACCTTCGGCAAGGGCCGCCACAACCGGCTGTTCCAGACGCTTTTTGGCTGCCACCGGATGCTGCTGGCCTGCGCGCGGATGCAGCTCACCCACCCGTACACCGGTGAGCCGCTTGATCTTGTCGCCCCGCCGGATGGCGAATTTGCCGCCGTGCTGGAAGCCCTGGGCTGGGCCGGCGCCCTGCCGGCAATGCTGCGCCAATAGCCGCCCGCAACGCCTTTGTCCCAGGCATGGGCGCACGATCCGCAGCCGGCACGCAGGCGCGCACCCGGCGCCCGGTATCAATAAGTTGCTTTCGCCTGTAACAGAGGGCGGATAAGATTGACGGTCTTTTGTCCCGCGCAACGATGAAGCTCCCCGAACGTCCCGACCTGTCCGGCATTTCCTGGCAACGCGCTGCGCGCCTTGGCCCCATGCTGGCCTGGGGGCTGGCACTGGCCGTCACGGCCTGGGTGGCCGCCGACCTGTTCTGGCGTTTCAGCGCGCCGAGCGCACCGGCCCTTCCCGTCGCCAGCCTCGCCGACCCGCAAGCTGCCGCCCAGGCCATCGCCAGCCGGCACCTGATGGGGCAGGCCGCAGCCGGCAGCACCGCGGCAGCGCCCGTCCAGCCCGGCCGCTACACCCTGCAGGCCGTCGTAACCGGCTCGGGCCAGCGCCCCGGCTGGGCCGTCATTTCTGTTGACGGCGGCGCCCAGCAAGGCATCGTCGAGGGGCAGGAAGTCCGCCCCGGCGTCACCCTCGCCCTCGTCAAGGGCGACTCGGTCGAACTCTCCATTGGCGGCGCACGCCAGACCATCCGCCTCGCAGAGCGCGCGGGCATCGATGGCAGCGCGCCGATACAAGCCACGGCCAGCGCGGCCGCGACGCAGAATACGGGCAACGAGCCCGCCCCACATCCGTTTCCTGGTGGCTTCCCGGTGCAGAACCTGCCGGTCCATCCCACTCCAGACCCGTCCAACCAATGAAACCAGCCCGCCGCAGCCCCGGGTTCGCCCGCCGCCTTCTCGCCTTCACGCTCGCCGCCAGCCTCGCGCTGCCGCTCACCCCGGCCCTCGCCACCGAGGCCGACAAGCCCGGCACCACCGAGCCGGTGTCGCTGAATTTCGTGAATGCCGACATCGGCGCCGTCATCCAGGCCATCTCCAAGATTTCCGGGCGCAACTTCGTCGTCGACCCGCGGGTCAAGGGCACGCTCAACATCGTCACGGCCCGCCCGGTGGCCCGCAACCTCACCTACTCGATCCTGCTGTCGGCGCTGCGCCTGCAGGGCTACACCGCCATCGAGGGCCAGGGCGTCACCAAGATCGTTCCCGAAGCCGACGCCAAGCTCCACGCGGTGCCGGTGGGCAAAGGCCAGGGGGCCGGCGGCGGCGACCGCCTGACCACCCAGGTCTTCAACCTCAAGCACGAATCGGCCACCCAGCTGGTGCCGGTGATCCGCCCGCTGGTGTCGCCCAACAACACCGTCACGGCCTACTCGGGCAACAACTCGCTGGTGATAACGGATTACGCCGAGAACATCGGCCGCATTGCCCAGATCATCGAATCCATCGACGTTCCGCAAAGCGGCATGCGGGTCATGCCCCTCCAGCACGCCTCCGCCCTCGACCTCGCCCAAACGCTCAACCGCCTGATGAACGACGCCGGCGGCGGTGCAGTCGGCGGCACGCCGGGCGTGGCGGGAGACGCCAGCCAGCGCATTTCGGTGATCGGCGACCCGCGCACCAACAGCCTGCTGGTGCGCTCCGACAACCCCTCGAAGCTCAACAGCGTGCGCCAGCTGGTCGCCAACCTCGACCAGCCCGGCGCCGCCGGCAACATCCACGTGGTGTACCTGAAGAACGCCGAAGCCGTGAAGGTTGCGCAAACCCTGCGCGCCGTGCTGTCGGGCGAGGCCGGCAGCGCCGGCCAGAGCGGCACCGGCACCGCCGGCAGCAGCAACAGTGGTTCCAGCTTCGCACCCAACACCACCGGCAGCACCGGCCAGAACACCACCACCGGCATGGGCAGCACCCCGTCCTTCGGCAACACCAGCGGCACCAACACTGCCGGCGGCACCGGCAACGGCATGGTCCAGGCCGACCCGATGACCAACTCACTGATCGTCACCGCGCCGGACGCCATCTACAACAACATCCGCAAGGTCATCGACCAGCTCGACAAGCGCCGCGCCCAGGTTTACGTGGAAGCGCTGATCACCGAAGTCAGCACCGACAAGGCCGCCGAAATCGGCATCCAGTGGCAGGCCGGCAAACTCGGCAGCACCACCGCCTTTGGCGGCACCAACTTCAGCACCGGCGGCAACAACGTGCTGAACCTGGCGGCGGGTCTGGCCAGCGGCAGTGCCAGCACCCTGCCCGGCAACGGCCTCAACCTGCTGCTCGGCAGCGGCACGATCACCGTCGGCGGCCGCGAGATCGCCAACCTCAACATGCTGGCGCGCCTGCTCGAATCCGACACCAAGGCCAACATCCTGTCCACGCCCAACCTGGTCACCCTCGACAACGAGGAAGCCAAGATCGTCGTCGGCCAGAACCTGCCCTTCGTCACCGGCTCCTACGCCACCACCGGCACGGCCACCACGACCAGCCCCTTCACCACCGTCGAGCGCAAGGACGTGGGCCTGACCCTCAAGGTCAAACCCCAGATTTCCGAAGGCGGCACCGTGCGCCTGCAGATCTACCAGGAAGCCTCCACGGTCGTCGCCAACAGCGTCGGCAATGCCACCGGCCCCATCACCAACAAGCGCTCCATCGAATCCACCGTGCTGGTGGACGACGGTGCGGTGATCGCCCTGGGCGGCCTCGTCGAGGACACCTACAGCGGCGGCGTCGAAAAAGTGCCCGTCCTCGGCGACATTCCCTACCTCGGCGCCCTCTTCCGCTACGAATCCCGCAAGCGCGGCAAGACCAACCTGATCGTCTTCCTGCGCCCGGTCATCCTGCGCGACGCGGCCAGCGCCGAAAGCATTTCGGCCGACCGCTACAACTACATCATCGGCCAGCAACGCGAGTTCGATTCGCCCGACCGCCTGATGCGCAAGGAGCCCAACCCGCCCGAACTGCCGCCGCCTGGCAGCCCGCCGCCGGCCGTGCCCTTCAACCGCCCGCGGGACATTCCCGCCGCCCCGGTCGACCGGCCGGCGCCGGCCTCCGCCTACAATCCATGAGCGCCCCGGCCCTGCCCTACGCCTTCGCCAAGGCCCACGGCATTCTCGTCGCCGGAGAAGGCGCCGACCACGCCGAGCTGCTGCTGCGCGAAGGCGCCAGCCTCGAAGCCCTCGCCGAAGTCCGGCGCACCCTCGGCCAGCCGCTGCGCATCGAAAACATCAGCCGCGCCGCCTTCGAGGCACGCCTGTCCGAAGCCTATTCCGGCACCGACGGCAACGCCTCCGCCGTCGTCGACGACGTGGGCCAGGAAGTCGACCTCACCCAGCTCATGACCGAGCTGCCCACGGTCGAAGACCTCCTCGAAACCCAGGACGACGCGCCGATCATCCGCATGATCAACGCGCTGCTCACCCAGGCCGTGCGCCAGTCCGCCAGCGACATCCACATCGAACCCTACGAGAAGAACTCCGTCGTGCGCTTTCGCCGCGACGGCGTGCTCGTCGATGTCGCCCAGCCCCACCGCGCGCTGCACGCCGCCATGGCCTCGCGCATCAAGATCATGGCCAGCCTCGACATCGCCGAAAAGCGCCTGCCCCAGGACGGCCGCATTGCGCTGCGCCTCGCCGGCCGGCAGGTGGACGTGCGTGTTTCCACGCTGCCCACCACCCACGGCGAACGCATCGTGCTGCGCCTGCTCGACAAGGGCAGCGGCCAGCGCAGCCTGGACAGCCTCGGCATGGCGCCCGAAACGGTCAAGCCCTTCGCCAGACTGCTGGAACAGCCCCACGGCATCCTCCTCGTCACCGGCCCCACCGGCTCCGGCAAAAGCACCACGCTCTACGCCGCGCTGCAGGGCATGGACGCCAAGAGCCGCAACATCGTCACCGTCGAAGACCCGGTCGAATACGATCTCCCCGGCGTCGGCCAGATCCCGGTCAATGCCAAGATCGACCTCACCTTCGCCCGGGCGCTCCGCGCCATCCTCCGGCAGGATCCGGACGTCATCATGATCGGCGAAATCCGCGACCTCGAAACCGCCCAGATCGCCGTGCAGGCCAGCCTCACCGGCCACCTCGTGCTGGCCACCCTGCACACCAACGACGCCGCCTCCGCCGTCACCCGCCTTGTAGACATGGGCGTCGAGCCCTTCCTGCTCGCCTCCACCCTGCGCGGCGTGCTCGCCCAGCGCCTGGTGCGCCGCCTGTGCCCGGCCTGCCGCAGCGCCCAGCCGGCCAGCGATGCCGACCGCCAGCTGCTCGGAGCCGGCACGCCGGCCCAGCTCTGGCACGCCCCTGGCTGCCCCCAGTGCAGCCGCACCGGCTACGCCGGCCGCACCGGCATCTACGAGCTGATGGTCACCGACGATGCCCTCCAGCGCCTCATCCACACCGCCGCCGACGAAGCCGAGCTGCGCGCCCACTCACGCCAGTGCGGCGGCCACAGCCTGCGCGACGACGGCCTGCGCCTCCTGGCCGAAGGCAGCACCTCGGCCGAAGAGCTGCTGCGGGTAACCCGCGACTGAAGCGCTCGCCCCCCGCCCCATGACCGCCTTCCGCTACCGCGCCCTCGACACCGCCGGCAAGGAATCCACCGGCGTCCTCGAAGCCGACACCGGCCGCGCCGCGCGCAACCTGCTGCGCGAGCGCGGGCTGTTTCCCCTTGAAGTCGTCTCGGTGGCCCAGGGCGCCGGCGGCAGCAAGCCGGTGCGCCGCAAGCTGCGGGACGCCGACCTCACCCTGCTCACCCGCCAGTGGGCCACGCTGCTCGCCTCCGGCCTCACCGTGGAGCAGGCGCTGGCCGCGCTCATCGAGCAGGCCGAAACCGAAGCCACCCGCCAGCTGCTGGCCGGCGTGCGCTCCGAAATCCTCTCCGGCTACAGCCTGCGCGCCGCGCTGGACCGCTACCCGCAGGCCTTCACGACGCTCTACCGCGCCTCGGTGGCCGCCGGCGAAAAATCCGGCGAACTGGCCAAGGTGATGACCCAGCTCGCCGACTACCTCGACCGCAGCCACGCCCTGCGCACCAAGACCCTGCAGGCCCTGCTCTACCCGGCCATCGTCGCCAGTGTCGCCATGATGGTGATCATCGGCCTGATGACCTACGTGGTGCCCCAGGTGGTGTCGGTCTTCCAGCAAGGCAAGCAGACCCTGCCGCTGCTGACCCGCTCGCTCATCATCGTCAGCGAACTGCTGCGCGCCTGGGGCTGGCTGGCGGCGCTGGCGCTCATCGGCGCGTTTTTCGCCGGCCGCGCGGCGCTCACCGACACCACCGTCAAACGCCGCTGGGATGCCTGGCTGCTCGGCCTGCCCTTTCTGGGCCGCCACCTGCGCACGCTGGATGCCACCCGTTTTGCCAGCACCCTGTCCATCCTCGCCGGCAGCGGCGTGCCGCTGCTCGCGGCGCTCGACGCAGGCCGCCAGGTGATCAGCCGCCTGCCGCTGGCCGACGCCGTCGGCATCGCCGCCGAGCGCGTCCGCGAAGGCCAGCCGCTCTCCAAGGCCCTGGGCGCCAGCCGCCAGTTTCCGCCGCTGCTGATCCACATGATCGCCAACGGCGAAGCCACCGGCCGCGTCGATGAACTCCTCGACCGCGCCGCCCGCCTGCAGCAAGCCGAACTTGAAAACCGCACCGCCACCCTCACCGCGCTGCTCGAACCCGTGCTGCTGCTGCTGATGGGCGGCTTCGTAATGCTGATCGTGATGGCGGTGATGCAGCCGATCATCGAAATCAACACCCTGATGAAATAAGGAAGACCCATGCTCAAAACGCTCCGCCGCTCCCGCGGCTTCACCCTGATCGAAGTGATGGTTGTCATCGTCATCCTCGGCGTGCTCGCCGCGCTGGTGGTGCCCAAGGTCATGAGCCGCCCGGACGAAGCCCGCGCCGTGGCCGCCCGCCAGGACATCTCTGCGATCATGCAGGCCCTCAAGCTCTACAAGCTCGACAACCGCCGCTACCCCACCGGCGAACAAGGCCTCCAGGCCCTCGTCGCCAAACCCGCCACCGCGCCGGTGCCCGACAACTGGAAGTCCTACCTCGACAAGCTGCCGGTCGACCCGTGGGGCAAGCCCTACCAGTACGTGATGCCCGGCCTCAAGGGCGAAGTGGACGTGATGAGCTTTGGCGCCGACGGCCTGTCGGGCGGCGAAGGCTTCGACGCCGACATCGGCTCCTGGAGCCTGTGACAGCCCCCGCGACCGTGGCTTCGCCCCGGTCACGCCTCCCGCGGGGGGCCAACGCTTCCCCGGGTGTTGCACTCCCCACGCACCGAGCGGCCGAGCGCCCCCGCCATGCCGGCTTCACCCTGATCGAAATCATGGTGGTGCTGGTCATCATGGGCGTCATGGCCACCGGCATCAGCCTTGGCATCGACAGCCTGCGCGGCCGCGATACCGACCGGGCCCTCAAGCGCCTGCGCCTCGTGCTGGAAGCCACCGCCGACCGGGCCATGGTGCGCGGCCGGCCCATGGCCATCCAATTTTTGCCCGACGGCTATCGCTTCGAAGCCCTCGACCCCGACGACAACTGGCGCCCGCTGATCGACCCGCCGGTATTCACCGAACGCACCCTGCCCGGCGAACTCGGCTGGGCCGGCCTGCGCCTCGACGGCCAGCCCGACGCAACCAGCCTGCGCCTGCAGTTCGGCAGCCAGGCGCCCGAATACGAACTGCGCGTCAGCACGCCAAGAGGCGAAGCCCGCTTCACGGGCAAGGCCAACGGCGATGTGATCCTCGCCATGCCGGGCCGCACGCGCTCATGAGCCCGCGCAGCAAGCGCGGCTTCACGCTGCTCGAAACCCTCGTCGCGCTGGCCATTCTGGCCATTGCGCTGACCGCGGCCTTTCGCGCCATGGGCGTCACCGCACAAACCTCGGCCGAACTGCGCGAACGCCTGATTGGCGACTGGGTTGCCGAAAACCGCCTCGCCGAACTGCGCGCCACCCAGGCCTGGCCCCCCACCGGCACCAACGAAGGCACGGCCGACCAGGCCGGGCGCAGCTACCGCTGGCGCGAAGAAGTGAAATCCACCGCCAACCCGTTGTTCCGGCGGGTGGACGTGAGCGTCTTCGCACCCGAATCCGGCGATCACGCCATCGCCCGCCTGTCCGGCTACGTGGCGAGGCCGCTGCAATGAAACACGCCGCCGGCCAGCGTGGCCTGACCCTGATCGAGCTGATGGTGGCCCTCGCCATCTTCGCCATCCTCGGCGTGCTCTCTTACCGGGCGCTGGCCGAAGTGGCCACCAGCAACAGCCGCCTCGAAGAAAACTTCGAGCGCTGGCGCACCATCAGCCGCACCCTGCAGCGCATCGACACCGACCTGATCCAGGTGGTCGCCCCGGCCCGCTCGTCCGAAGCCACCCCCGGCACACCCCAGACCGGCGCAGCGATGATCCTCGGGCGTGCCGCCAACGGCGGCGGCCCCGAGCTTCAGTTCCTGCGCCTCGACGACAGCCGCGGCGTGCGCCGGGTCGGCTACCGGCTGGTCGATGGCCGCCTCGACTGGCTGCGCTGGAGCGGCCGCGACGCCGTGGGCGAACCGGCCGTCGAACCGCTGCTTGCCAACGTTCGTGGCCTGCGCTGGCGCTTTCTGCTCAACAACAACCGCATCGACGCCTGGCCGCCCGGCAACAACGCCGTCGTGCTGCCCGACGCGATCATCCTCGAACTCGACCTGCCCGACGTGGGCACCCTCACCCGGATGATCTCCCTTCGCTGATGCCGCCACGCCACCTTCATCCCTTGCTCCATGCCCAGCGCGGCGCCGCGGTCATCCTCGCGCTGCTCACCGTGGCGCTGGTGGCGGGCCTTGCCGCCGCGTCGGTGGGCGATCTGGGCGTGGCCATGGACCAGGTCACCGGCCGCCACGACCAGGCCCAGGCGCGCCAGCTGGCCCGCGGTGCCGTGGATTGGGCGCGCAACGTGCTCGCCGAAGACGCCCGCAGCAGCTCGGTCGACCACCTGGGCGAAGCCTGGGCCACCAAGGTGCCGCCCACCCCCGTCGAGGAAGGCGAGGTCAGCGGCGAACTGCAGGAGCTTTCCGGCCGCCTCAACCTTAACAATCTCGTCCGGGCCGACGGCAGCAGCGGCAGCACCAGCGCCGACATCGTCGAAGTGGAGCAGTTCCAGCGCCTGCTGGGCCTGCTCGGCACCGGCCAGAGCGAGGCCGGCAGCCTCACCACCGCCCTCCTCGACTGGCTCGACAGCGACGACACCCCGCGCCTGCCCGGCGGCGCCGAATCCACCTGGTACGGCGCCCAGACCCCGCCCCGCCGCGCCGCCAACGCGCCCCTCGTGGCCGTCAGCGAACTCCTGCAGGTGCGCGGCTTCACGCCCCAGCTCGTCGCCCGCCTCACCCCCTTCGTCGCCACGCTGCCCGTGGGCTCCATGGTCAACGTCAACACCGCCCCCGCCGAAGTGCTCGCCGCCGTCGTGCCCGGGCTGTCCCTGGATGCCGCGCGCGTGCTGGTCGTCCAGCGCAGCCGCGCCTGGTTCAGGGATCTGGCCGACTTCAAGGCCCGCCTCCCGTCCCAGGAAATGCAGCCCGACATCACCCGCCTCGCCACCACCAGCCGCCACTTCCTCGCCACCGGCCGCGCCCGCTTCGGCGTGTCGATGGTGCGCATGGAAGTGCTGCTCGACCGCAGCCAGAACTGGCCCACCGTCGTCTGGCAAAAACTGCTGTGAAACCACTATGAGTACCCGCCTCCTCCTCGCCATCGACGAACACTGGCCCACCCGGCCCGACTGCCCGTGGGTGCTCCTCGGAGACAACGGCCAGCCCGTCTCCGAAGGCCACTCCGAACCCCGCCACTGGCCGGCCGCCGCCGCATGCGAAGTCGTGCTCACCGGGCCGCAATGCCTGTGGCTCGAAGTGCCGCTGCCCCGCGGCGCCCGCCGCGACCTGCCGCGCCTGCTCGCCTATGCCCTCGAAGACCGCCTCCTCAAAGACCCCGACACCCAGCACCTCACCCTGAGCCACCGCCGCCCCGCCGACGACGGCGAGCGCGACCTGGCCGGCGTGATCGTCGTC
>ERZ724504.1691-NODE-1691-length-12165-cov-8.316185_pt1 | contig 12165 bp, 14 predicted proteins | sample MGYA00376037_ERZ724504 | MGnify/ENA primary metagenome ERZ724504 (study PRJEB28724, sample SAMN07190888) | wastewater metagenome | isolation source: influent of sewage treatment plant in Hong Hong | place: USA: Christiansburg, Virginia | collected 2016-03-01 ... | reverse complement strand
CGCAACCTTGCCAAGGTTGAGGTCGAGAGTTCGAGACTCTTCTGCCGCTCCAGATGTAGAAACGGGGAAAGCGATTATCGCTTTCCCCGTTTTGTTTGTGTTTGTCGATTTTATCCGGACTCCCTCTGCAGGCTCTGTCCAGCGCCTTGTCTCCGTTCCGAAAAGCTTTCGTCACTCCCCTGTCATGCGCACTCTCCATGCTGGTGTCAGGCCCGGGAAGGGGTGTGTGCAGTTCTGGAGGGTGCGGTGATGCGAAGGAAATACAACGGTTTGCGCAGGCCGCCGGGCGGCTTTTTGATGCGGGGTTTTGCGGCCCGTCTGCTGGAGGGCTGGGAGCGGCTCCTGTTCATTCCGGACGCTCCGCTCATGGGCGGGTGGTTCTTGATGGATGAGCAGGAGCTGGAGGCGGGTTTTGCGGGGGCGGGGGGCGGTACTCTCTGCGGCTTATCTGCCCATGTCGGCGGCGACCAGCGGTAAATTCACCCGTAAGGTGGTGCCGCCTCCCGGCTTGCTGCTCACATCGATGCGTCCGCCGTGCTTGCTGACGATGTCGTAGGAGATCGACAGGCCCAGGCCTGTCCCCTTGCCGACCGGCTTGGTTGTGTAGAAGGGATCGAAGATCCGCTTCAGCACTTCGGGTGGCATGCCGTGGCCGGTGTCCGCTACCTCGATCCAGGCCCACTGGGCATCGTGGCCGCTGCGTACGGTAATGGTGCCTCGTTCGTCGATGGCGTGGGCTGCGTTGATCAGCAGGTTCATGATGACCTGGTTGATCTGGGCTGGAAGGCAGGGTACTTTCGGTAGCTCGGGATCGTATTCGCGCACGACCTCGGCTTTGTACTTGAGCTCGTTCCAGACTACGTTGAGGGTGCATTCGATACCGGCGTTGAGGTCGGCCTCCTGCCATTCGGCCTGGTCGAGCCGCGAGAAGTCCTTCAGGTCGGCGACGATCTTGCGGACCCGTTCCAGTCCGTCGCGGGATTCGCGAATCAGGTCGGCGCTGTCGGTTTTCAGGTAATCGAATTCGACAGCGACGAAATCGGCTTCCGTAGCCTTGCCGGTTCGGCACGCCTCCAGCAGCGTGATCAGTTCGTCGGTGTAGGTTTTCAGTGTGCCCAGGTTGGAGTTGACGAAGCCGACCGGGTTGTTGATCTCGTGGGCAACACCTGCGGCGAGTACGCCGATAGAGGCCATTTTCTCCGATTGCAGCAACTGTCCGTGGGCCTCTTCCAGCTCACGCATCTTGCCCGCCAGTTCGAACCAGCGACGGCGCAGCAGTTCGAGGAGCCCCCAGCTGACCGCCAGAACGAGCAAAAACGCGGTGCCGTGGGCCAGCGTGGTCTGCCGGATGCCGTCGCGGGTGGCTGCCTGGACGGGGGCATAGCTTTGCGACACGCTGAGGCCACCGCGAATATCGCCGGCCTTGTAGCCTTGCTTGGCGTGACAGGCCAGGCAGCTTTCCTGCACCAGCAGCGGTGCCATATAGCGCAAAATTGTGCCGTGAGGGCTGGGCTCTGTGCCCATCGTCTCCTTTTCACCATGCTCAAAGGCCTCAAGGGCGCGGCGCTCCCAGTCGTCCGCCATGTTGGCTGGGCGGATCGGTCGCAGGCTGGTAAGGCGGAACACCACGCCGCCGTCCGAGGCTGCCATGCCGGCGATGAGGCGCGTCATGTAGGCCGGGTTGACCATCGTCATCGCCACCCCGTCAGTGGTCGTTATGTCGCGGCGGGAGTGTTCCAGATAGGGGTTTGGCGGGGTTTCCGGAGTGACGGGCACATACACTCCGCCATGGCTGGCATTCCAGTTGCGGGTCAGCATCACCATGCGGAACATGTTGCGCGCGCCCTCGATGGCTACCTGCGTGGACTGCTCGCGAATTTTATCGATCTGCAGTTCGAGGGACAGCGCAACAATGATCCCCCACAGCACCAGGGGCAGCAGCCACCAGCGCCGCTCGCGGATGAGCTGTGGAACGGCGCGCAAGTTGGCGGTGCTTGTTGAAAGCATTTCTGTCATGGCGGGCGAGGAGCTGGGTGGCGACCCATCGTCGCTAGAGCACAGCTTAACGGCAGGACGTCCCCTTGTCCTGAGTCCGTATCAAGGCGAAGTGTTCCCAGGCCACGCCAAGGATTGCATGAGCTGTTCTGCCAGCCTCTGACCACTCTGCCAGGCGCCTTCCACCTTGCCGCCATTCAGCCAGTCGCCACACAGCCCGATGCGAAGGTCTGCGTCCCACGCGCACACGTTGTCCAGAGCCGGTTCGGTGTCGGCGTAGCGCCAGCGGTGGGCTGTCCATGCTTGCGGGGCAGGGGCGCCGAGTTTGATGAAGGCCTGCAGGAGAGCGGCCGCCACGGCTTCCGGGCTGTCCTCGATGTGCGCCTCGCTCCAGGTGGCCGAGGCGTGGAGCAGCCAGGTTTCCTGGGGGCCGCGCCCCGGTTTACTGTTGTCGCGGGCGACCCAGCGTAGCGGGCCGGCGTTGACGAAAGCCGCATCAAACGCGAGCGTGAGGGGGGTATCGTAGCGCAGCATCAGCGCCCAGCTCCCGCGCATCACGGCACGTCCGGCAAGGGCTGCCAATCGGGGAGCCGGCACGCGTAGCAGGGGCTCCGCCTGGGGAGCGGGGACGGCTAGCAGGATGGCATCGAAGCGGGTCGCCAGTACGCCCTGTTCGATGGAGGACAGGCACCAGCCGTCCGGCCCGCAGTGCAATGTCTGGATGGTGGTTTGTGCGCTCAGGGGCAAGCCATCGGCTAGATGGCGTGCCGGTGCCGTCATGCGCGGAACGCCGACAAAGCGTTCGTGACCCTGATCCGGTTCGCGGGTTTCTGCCCCGCCAAGTATGGCGAGGCGCGGTTGCCACAGATCAGCCACCCCGGCGGCCTGCCAGCGGGCGACTTCTGCCCGAAACGCGGGATCGCGGGCAGTGAAGTACTGGGCGCCATGGTCGCACTGCCAGTCATTACCGCGGCGGGTGCTCATGCGTCCGGCAGGGCCTCGGCTCTTGTCGAACAGAACGGTATCAAGGCCGGCGTCCTTCAGTCTTTTTGTGCAGGACAATCCTGCAATTCCGGCGCCAACGATGGCTATTTTGGGTGTATTTTTCATTTTTGTCCTGGACAAAATTTTGTTTGGCTCGCAATACTAAGGAAGTCCTGAAACGTATTCAATGGAGTTGTGATGACCGAGCGCTTCAAGAATGTCGCCCCGTCGGCCCGCAGTGCGCTTGCCGTGCCGAGCGGCAGGCTGTCGCGGCTGGCACGCCTGGGGAGTCTCGCCTCGGGGGTCGCCGGTGGCATGCTGGCCGAGGGCATGCGGCAACTGGCCCAAGGGCGCCGCCCGTCGGTCAGGGATTTGCTGCTGACTCCAGGCAATGCCCGGCGTGTTGCCGAGCAGCTGGCGCAACTGCGCGGTGCGTCGATGAAGGTCGGCCAGTTGCTGTCGATGGATGCGGGCGAACTCTTGCCGCCTGAACTCAGCGAGATTCTGTCGCGCTTGCGCTCGGATGCCCGGCCGATGCCGATGAGCCAGTTGGTTTCAGTGCTTGCTGCTAATTGGGGTGAGGGCTGGGAGAAGCATTTTCAGCGCTTCTCCTTTACGCCGATGGCGGCAGCCTCGATTGGTCAGGTGCATGCCGCGCAGGCCCTCGACGGGCGCAGGCTGGCCATCAAGGTGCAATACCCCGGTGTACGGCAAAGCATCTCCAGCGACGTCGATAACGTGGCGACCTTGCTTCGCCTGTCCGGTTTGCTGCCCAAAACGCTGGATGTCGGGCCGCTGCTCGACGAGGCCAAGCGTCAGTTGCATGATGAAGCGGATTACCTGCTCGAAGGCGCATACCTGATGCGCTATCGGAGCCTGCTTGCGACGAGCCCCGAATACCTGCTGCCGGAAATGCACACCGAACTGACCACTGGCAGCATCCTCGCCATGTCCTACGTGGAGGGTGTGCCGGTCGAATCCCTGCTTGAGGTACCGCAGGTCGAGCGTGATCGCCTGCTGGCTTTGTTGTTTAGGCTGCTGTTTCGCGAGGTGTTCGAGTTTCGCCTGATCCAGACCGACCCAAATTTCGCCAATTACCGCTATGCGCCTGCGTCAGGCCAGTTGATTCTGCTCGACTTTGGTGCGACCCGGGCCTACCCCGAACGCATGGTCGAGGCTTATCGGCGCCTGCTGACGGCGGGGATGCAGGGGAATAGGCAGGGGGTGGATGAGGCTGCGCGCGAAATCGGCTATTTTCAGGCGGACATCCAGGAGAGGCATCGTCTTGCTGTACTGGATATTTTTACCCAGGCCTGCGAGCCCCTGCGCCACGCAGGCCCCTATGATTTCGGCCAGTCGGACCTGGCCTTGCGCATTCGTGATACCGGCATCAAGCTGGGCATGGACCGGGAGTTCTGGCATACGCCACCCGCTGATGCGCTATTCCTGCACCGCAAACTCGGCGGGCTGTATCTTCTGGCGGCGAAGCTCAAGGTCCGCGTCGATATCCAGGCGCTGTTCGTGCCTCACGCCACGGGGGGTTAGTGCAGATCGTCCTTGTCCGGTGGAACCGGCAAGACGGGAATGCCTTCGTCGATCAGTTCGATCACGTCTTCCTGATTGGCCTTGCCGCGAATGGCGCGCTCTTCCGCCTGGCCGTAATGGATGCGCCGTGCTTCGTCGGCAAAGCGCTCGCCCACATCCTCGGACTTGCTTGCCGCGGCACGCAGTGCCTCGATGAGGCGTTTGGCGATGGCCTGGGGATCGGGCTGCCTGGTTGGTGCGCTGTGGGACGAAGTCTGTACGTAGGGCGCCGACGGCAGGCGCCGGATCTGGTGCGAAGCGCACTGGGGACAGCTCACCAGCCCGGCTGCGAGCTGTGTGTCAAAGGCCTCGCCCGAGGCGAACCACGCCTCAAAGCGGTGCTCCTGATCGCAAATCAGATCGAGGACAATCACGGCTGAAGTTCAAACGAGGTGGTACCCGGAACGGGACTTGAACCCGTAAACCTTGCGGCGGCGGATTTTAAGTCCGAATACACCCCCTTGTGAGGACTGGGGTTCCAAGAAAAAACCATTATAAATCAGCGGAGTGCTATACCTAGCGTTCCCGCATTTTACCAGCGCTTGCCGCAATAAGTGCTGCAAAAGTGCTGCAAGCTGCGGCTGATGCTTTAAGTATTTTTGTTAGTTCGAGGTAAATCTCGATAAGTGTTTATCTATACAAGGGGCAGTCACGTGACTGCTTACTTGAGAGCATGACGTCGTGGAACCACTCCTTACACCCCAAACCCTAGCGGCCGCCCTCGGCCTGGCAGAACAAACCATCTACAACCGCCACTCGACGGGGGGCAACCTTCCGCCGGCCATCAAACTTGGAAGGCTTCTCCGCTTCCGCCCCGCTGATGTTGAAGCGTGGCTGGAAAGACAGAAGCAACCCAGCCCCTCGGCGGTTTCGACCGCGCCCGCCGTGCAGCGCCCGCCCGCCAGGCGGCGCGGCCGACCGACGAAAGCAGAACAAATCGCGGCTCGACGCACGCAGTGAGCTATACGTCCCAGCAGCCCGGAGTAGAGCGCCCCGGCGGAAACCGGGGCAGGCTGCCTCAAACACGTCCGCACTGACCAGTACGGGCCGACGAAATTTCAACCCCGCCGCATTCAGCACGCGGAGGACACACTAGGTTTGCGGTAAGTAGCACAAGGGCACAGCTATTGCGCTGATGCGGCACACACAACAGGTGTGCCCATGTTGTCCGTATCATCCCCCTCGGCCGGTGGCAGGCCGAGTTCAAGCATTACCTCTGACTCGTTAGCGCGGTTCGCTGAACTTGTCAATAAGATTGGAACAAGTCCGGCAACTGGGCTTCGGAAACGGCGAAATGCCGCTCGAAAGAAGCTCAAACGCATAATCGACGAGCAGCGTAAATTCGCCAAGCCCGCGAGCTTGCGTGCCGTTGCGCTGACGCTGACGTACCGCGATGCCACGCTATTTTCCTCGAAGCACATCAGCGCCTTCTTGGACCGCTTGCGTCGTGCCCTGAAGCGAACGGGGCATAGCCTCCCTTACACCTGGGTGCTGGACCGTGCCAGCCATTTGCACTATCACCTTATCCTTTGGCTCCCACGCGGCTACAACCTTGACCCTGCCAGGCTGGCGAAGTGGTGGACGTGGGGTAGCACATGGGTCGAGAGCTGTCGCAGCGTTAAAGCCTGGGGCCGGTATATGGCCAAGTTCGACAGCATCCCGACCCTGCCGAAGGGCGCCCGCCTTTACGGCTACGGTGGGCTGGATGACGCCGGTACGCTTGCGGTGTCGCGCGCAACGCTGCCGCGCTGGCTTCAGGCGCTACTCCCAGCCGGCCATCGTGCCCGCCGCTGTCCGGGCGGGGGATGGGTGGATATGGCGACGGGCGAAATCTACCGCTCCCCCTATACTTGGACGCCTCGCGGCGCCATCCTTGCTGCCGTCAGGCGGCCAACTTGTCATGGAGTTGCTTGAATACATCCCGCCTGAGGGTTGTGCATAGGCTTATGCTGGCTTGAGTCAGTAGTCGAAACTCAAAAGAGATATTATCGCTGTCACTGTCGATATCTGGACAGGGGCACACTGAACAAGAGGGGATAGCCGTGACGACAGGCTTTCGTGATGAGGATGAGCATCACATCCAAAGAGATGAGCAAGGAAATCGTGTCGAGGACCGGGAGCACGACGTTGGAGAGCTTCGGCTCAGGACGGTTAGCAGCTGGCGATTTCAAACTGGGCCTCGTGAGCTTTCGGGTCGGGTAAAACAACTCACCCCTGAGGAATATGAGGAAAAGCGTAAAGCAGAGGAGGAAGCGAAGGCCAAAGCCAAGGCTGCTTCAAGATAGTTCCAGCCAGCATCGGTTGCCCGGTCTGCCATCGCAGGCCGGGCGTTCGCGGGCACGGCTGGGCGAACTCAGAGGTCGCCGCTCCACCCCCCGCCGTCCCAGAGCGAATCGGCCGAAGACCACGGATTGGAGTGAACATCGGTGCCCCACGGGCTGCCGCCCACATCGACACCGCCGACGGTGTCAGTGGTCATCGGAAGGCCGGTGGCGGGGTTGAGTGGGGTGCTGGACATGGTCTTTCTCCTTTAGAGGGGTGAGGTTTGCCCCGCCGACCATCGGCGAGGCAGGGGGCATTAGTCTTCGTGGGGCGTCAGGATGGTGCTATCGGCTATCGCATCGGCTCGCGTGTAGGCGTAAATCACGTTGCCGAAGAGGGATTCAATGTTGTCGGTGGGTGTCATGGTGTTGCTCCTTTCAAAACTGCTGGGTTCCTAGATTCCGAGCCCCCTACTGGCCTTGCCGGCTGGGCGTGAGGGGTCGTTGCTGCTTTCCGCTGTACTTCCTGAGTTCGTCGCCCTGACGACTAGAGCACCCAGGGCACAGGGGCAGTCAGCAAGGGAGCAGCCGAGCCCGCAGCCCGTCAGGGACCGGGAGAAGGGGCGCATGCAGTGCCGAAGGCCCTTGCGGGGTGGCCGGCCTGGGTGAGGGTCGCCAACAGGTGGGCGACGGACTCAGGAGGCGGAAGGCGCATCACTGCGCCAAGGCCGGTTGTCGCGTCAGCCTTCTGACGCGACACCTCGCACGGGCTGTCAACAGTCCGTGCCATGTCAGCGCAAACCGTAGGCGCGCAGTCGCTGGGCGGTAGCCGAGCGACGAAGGGGAGCCGCGCGCAGCGCGGGGCCAGGCGTCCAGCCGCAGCCCCCGGAACCAAGCTCTCCCCAGAGAGATTGATTCCGGGCTTGGGGGGAGCCGGGTGGCGCTGGCGGCCCCAGCCGCCCAGAGGTCCGCCCACGGACCGGCAGCCAGCCGGGGGGCGTAGCCCCGGCGCCCAAGCCGGAGGCGCGGGAAACCGGGTTGGGTTGAACATCGTGAGACCAAGGCATCAGCCGCAGCCGGCGCCCCGTTCGGCGGGACCGGTCAAGCAGGTTTCCCGCGCCTGGAGTAGCGCGCGAAGCGGGCTGCGGAAGGTGTGGGGCGCCCCCTGCCTTTTGGGGACATGGGAGGCGTCCAGCCGCACAAGTTGCCGGCCGACCGTCCAGGGAGGGAAAGGCAACGGTGTCCCCTGGCCGCAGAGCGGCCGTTCGTCTCCCCCGTTCATCCTGCCCCGTAGCGGCAAACGAATAGGGGAGTCGTCGCTATACGGGTTATCACGACACAGGAGAGATAACCCATGAAGACCAAGGATGGACGGGCGTTAGCCCGTGAAAACGAGTTGAACGTCATGCGTGCTTTGCACCGCTTCGGCTGGCTGCGCACCCGCAACCTAGCTGCCCTAGTGTGGCAGCGGTGGGCACGGGACTCCGCCGGGGTGCCAAGCCTGAAGCCTGCCGTGCCAACGGCGGCCGGCCTGCGTATGGCCCAGAGGACACTACGCCGCCTGCGCGACAGGCGCCTGGTCCTCAGTAGCCGGGCACCGGATGGGAGTGTGATTTATGCGCTGGCTGAAGCGGGAGCGCGTGCCTTGCAGCAAGTCGGCCTCACGGCGGAATCAGGCAAGGACTTGCTGCGCACGTTCAGCGCCGGGCATTATCTGCACCGCCGCACGGCGAACGAAATCGCGGTAGCCGCCATCATCGAGGGCTACCGGGTTGCGACGGAGCGGGAGATTGCGCAGGGGCGTTGGTTCGGGGGCAAGGATGGCATCGCCGGCAAGAAGCCGGATGTGCTCCTGCGCGGTGATGGACTCGTCTGGTGGGTTGAGGTTGAACGCAGTCGAAAGAACGCGAAGGACTACAGCCGCTTGTTGAGCTGGTTGGGGATTGTCGGCCGCGATGCCCTCCGCTTGCCTGGCCCTGAGCTACTGGGGGATGGTCTTCGATGGGGAAAGGTGGTGTTCGTCTGCACGGCTGCCTTCCGCGCGAAGCTCTGCCGCGACCTGGCTACGGCTGGCTGGAAAAAAATTCACATCGACACGCTGATTCTGTTTGAAACGTCGCTATACGTATTCAAGGACATCTCATTTTCGTAAGCGAGGTCATGGGGAGCGGCTTGGGTCGGCGCCGCTCCATACTGATATTTTTATCACGGCTAAAATCAAGCTGTGAGCCCGAGGGGACGCGTTGCCGGCCCCCCTCGGGTTTTTTTACGCCTTTCAGGCGGTTGCCCGCACCGCCGCGACCAGTTCCGATGGTTTCGGGTTGTAGTACCGCATTGCCATTTGCAGTGTTTTCCAGGTCATCACCTTTGCCAAAGTAGCTGTCTCCATGCGTCGGGCCAGGCGGGTTGCCGCTTCGTGACGCAAATCGTGAAACCTCAAATTGGTCAGACCAGCCCGGTCCCGTGCTCGGCGAAAGGCGCTGCCAAGCGCTTGCGCGGTGGGGAAAGCCCGCCCGAAGACATTCCCGCTAATGTCTCGCGGCAATGCTTGCAGCAGTTCGACCGCCTTCTCGGTGAGAGGGACTGGCTTTAAAACTTGCTTGTGCTCTTCCCCTTTGGTCATCACCCAGACTACCCCCTCGCGGAGGTCAACCCGCTCCCACCGCAACTCGGCAAGCCGCCCCTCTCGTAAGCCAGTCTCAATCGCCAACTGGATGGCCGTTTTGAGTTGAAGCGGATGGGCGCGAGCTGCGGATGCCGCTTCCAGAAGACGCTTCTCCTCGTCGCCGACGAGGGTCCGCTCACGACCGGCGGGAATCTTCGGGGCGCGAATGCCTTTGATAAGGTTCTCCATCGGCATGGACCAATCCACCCTCGCGTGCTTGAATAGCGCGCTGATAAGCGCGAGTTCAAGGCGAACGGTGTTTGGTCCTACTTCCTTTTCCCGTGCATTTCGGTACTGAGAAAAATCGACTGCCCTCAAAGACGCCAGTGGCCGCAGTGCCAGAGGATGGGCTTTCCACCGCTTGATGCGGCTCCGCTCCTGTCGCGCCCCGATTTTGCCGACGGTGACCTCGTGCTCGTAACGTTCGAGCAACTCGCCGAGCGTGGTGCGTTCGAGTTCGCTGCGGTCCGTGAAGACCCCGCGAACCATCTCGGACTCGATGACCTTCGCCCAGTTCTTGGCTTCGCGCGCGGTTTCGAAGGTTTTGCGCTGTGCGCGGAACCCTTTGCGGCGGATGGTAACCTGATACTGATAGTCGCCGCGTTTGATGATGCTCGCCATACCTAACTCCTGTTTTCATGTTGTGGGAGCTAGGTATAGGGAGCCGCGTTAATTCTTTCGGCCGTTTGAGGCAGTCAGTGCGGCAAAAGTGCTGCAAAAACTCAGGAAGGCGACTTTTTGCCAGACTGGCCAGCGTCTAACCTACTGATTTTATGGTGGTGCCCGGAACGGGACTTGAACCCGTAAACCTTGCGGCGGCGGATTTTAAGTCCGCTGTGTTTACCGATTTCACCATCCGGGCTCGATGAGACTTACTTGGGCTGCTGCTGGTCCGGCAGCGTGATGTTCACTTCGAGGATCTCGCAGTTGCCCTGCTTTTCGAGCTGGACCTTGATGTCGTCGGGGCCGACGTTCACATACTTGGAGATCACGGCGATCAACTCGCGCTGCAGGTCCGGCAGGAAGTCCGGTGCCCGGTTCCCGCCGCGTTCGTGGGCGATGATGAGCGACAGGCGCTCTTTGGCGACCGAGGCGGTCTTCGGCTTGTTGCCGAAAAAGTAGGAAAGCAGGGACATCTCACTTGCCTCCAAAGAGCCGCTTCAGGATGCCGGGCTTCTCGTAGGTGACGAAGCGCAGCGGGCGGTCTTCGTCGAGGAAGCGTGCGATCACGTCTTGATAAGCGGCGGCGACGTCGCTGTCTTTCAGGTGGATCGCCGGGGTGCCCTGGTTGGAGGCCTGAAGGACGTCGTCGGATTCGGGAATCACGCCGATCAGGGGCACGCGGAGGAGTTCCTGCACGTCCTTGTAGGAGAGCATTTCGCCTTCTTCGACCCGCTTGGGGGAGTAGCGGGTGACCAGCAGGTGTTCCTTCACCGGCTCGCGGCCTTCCATGGCGCGGCGGCTCTTGCTCTGCAGGATGCCGAGGATGCGGTCGGAGTCGCGTACCGAGGAGACTTCCGGGTTGGAGACGACGATGGCTTCGTCGGCAAAGGTCAGGGCCATCACGGCACCCCGTTCGATGCCGGCGGGAGAGTCGCAGATGACGTAGTCGAAGGCCATGTGCTCCAGTTCCTTCAGGACCTTTTCGACACCTTCTTCAGTCAGCGCGTCCTTGTCGCGGGTCTGGGAGGCCGGCAGGATGAACAGGTTCTCGCAGTGCTTGTCCTTGATCAGGGCCTGATGCAGGTTGGCTTCGCCATTGACCACGTTGATCAGGTCGTACACCACGCGGCGCTCGCAGCCCATGATGAGGTCGAGGTTGCGCAGGCCCACGTCGAAGTCGATGACCGCGGTCTTGAAGCCGCGCAGGGCCAGGCCGGTGGAGATGCTCGCACTGGTGGTGGTCTTGCCGACGCCGCCCTTGCCGGACGTTATTACGATGACGCGTGCCACGATGTTCCCTTCGGTATTGATGCCGCTTCAATCGTTCTGCAGCGGAGTGATTTCGAGAGTGTGCAGGTTGTCCGAGCCGGTCAGCTTTACCTGGGCGCCACGCCCGGCAACCGCTTGCGGGATGCCGCGTTCGAAGGTGCGATACACCCCCGCGATGGAGACCAGCTCTGGACCGAAATTGGTGCTGAAAATGCGGGCACTGGTGTCGCCTCGGGCGCCGGCGAGGGCGCGGCCGCGCAGGTGGCCGTAGCAATGGATGCTGCCGTCGGCGATAACTTCCGAGCCTGGGCTCATGCCTGCCAGCAGGACCAGGTCGCCGCCCTTGGCATAGACCTGCTGGCCGGAGCGCAGCGGGCGGTCGACGATCAGGGTCGGGGCGACGATGTTGACCGCTTCGCTGGATGCTGGGGCAGGCGCTGCCGCGGGGGGCGTTTCGACGACAGGCGCGGGTGCCGGGGGCGGGGCAATGACCCGCTGCTCGGCGGACAGGCCTTCGGCGCCGAGTAGCGCCAGGCCGGCGCGGCGGGCACCGTCGTGCAGGGTCTCGGGCAGGTTGCGTACGCCGATCGGCTGTACCTGGTAGCGGCGCAGCAGACTGAGGATGGCTGTCCAGTCGACCCGCTCCGGTATGTTGGCCAGTTGCGCAAAGTCGAGCACCGTTGGTTCGCCGGCGAAGAAATCGGGCATGCCGCCAAGCATCATGTGGAGGGCGTCGGCGAGGCG
>ERZ724504.1690-NODE-1690-length-12169-cov-8.008172_pt1 | contig 12169 bp, 8 predicted proteins | sample MGYA00376037_ERZ724504 | MGnify/ENA primary metagenome ERZ724504 (study PRJEB28724, sample SAMN07190888) | wastewater metagenome | isolation source: influent of sewage treatment plant in Hong Hong | place: USA: Christiansburg, Virginia | collected 2016-03-01 ... | reverse complement strand
GATGCCGGTGTGGGCAAGGCCGTGGCCTATGTCACCACCACCTACATCAACATGGATGTGCGCTTTGTGGCCGTGGCTGTGTATGTGATCGGCATGGCGCTGTTCACCGTCATCATGGGCAATGGTTTTGCGGCTTTCCCCGTGATGACCGGCGGTGTGGGTGTGCCCGTGCTGGTGGGTGTGTACCACGGTGATCCGGCTGTGATGGCTGCGGTGGGCATGTTGTCCGGCTATTGCGGCACCTTGCTGACCCCGATGGCAGCCAATTTCAACCTGGTGCCCGCCGCGCTGCTGGAAATTGACAAGAATGCGGTGATCCGTGCGCAGGTGCCAACGGCTGTTGCGCTGCTGATCGTTAATGTGTTCCTGCTCAACTTCCTGATGTTCCGTTAAGAGAGTGCTGTCATGACTGCTGCCACTGCCAAGCGAATTTTGCTCACCGGCTTTGAGCCCTTCGATAAAGATAGCGTCAACCCCTCGTGGGAAGTGGCGAGGGCGCTGGATGGAGAGCTGATTGCCGGTGGCGTTGTGCACGCCCTGAAATTGCCCTGCGTGTTTGGCGCGGCCATGCCGGTGATCGACGAGGCTCTGGCGCAGTTACAGCCCACGCTCATCATCAGCCTGGGTTTGGCGGGCGGGCGCACGGAGATCACGCCAGAGCGTGTGGCCATCAATATGGATGACGCACGCATTGCGGACAACGCAGGCAATCAGCCGGTAGATCAGCCCGTGGTGCGCGAGGCACCGGCTGCCTATTTCTCCACCCTCCCCATCAAGGCCATGGTGCGAAACTTGCGTGATGCAGGCATACCTGCTTCGGTGTCCAACACCGCCGGCACCTTCGTCTGCAACCATGTTTTTTACGCACTCATGCATCGCCTTGCGCGCCGAGCCGGGCCGGGCGTGCGTGGCGGCTTTATTCACATCCCCGCGCTGCCGCAGCAGGCAGCGCAGCACCCCGGCATGGCCAGCATGGCGCTGGAGACACAGGTGCAAGGCATACGCAGCGCCATTCACACGGCCATGACGGTGCAAGAGGATTTGCAGGAACACGCAGGCCAGCTGCATTGAGCTGGCCGGGAGACGCATGATGAAAATGGATTTGAACAGCGACCTGGGCGAGAGCTTTGGCGCATGGACCATGGGTGACGATGCCGCCATGCTCGACATCGTCAGCAGTGCCAACGTGGCCTGCGGCTTTCATGCTGGCGATGCGGCAGGTATTCTGTCCACACTCAAGGCTGCCAAGGCGCGCAATGTGGTGGTCGGCGCGCACGTGGCCTACCGCGATCTGGCGGGTTTTGGTCGCCGCAACATGGATGTGGCCAGCAGTGATCTGGTGGCGGATGTGATCTACCAGATTGGCGCATTGCAAGGTCTGGCGCAGGCTGCGGGGACGACCGTGAAATACGTCAAGCCGCATGGCGCGCTCTACAACACCATTGCCCAGGACAAGCGCCAGGCCATGGATGTGATCACGGCCATGAAGGCGATTGATCCCAGCCTGGTGCTGATGGCGCTGGCGGGCGCACCACTGATTGGCTGGGCCCGGGATGCCGGTTTGACCGTGGTGGCCGAAGCCTTTGCCGACCGTGGCTACACGCCGCAGGGCACGCTGGTCTCGCGCCGCGAGGCAGGTGCTGTGTTGCACGATGAACAACTGATTGCCCAGCGCATGCTGACGCTGGTGCGCGAAGGCGTGATTGAAGCCGTAGATGGCAGCATGGTGCGTGTTGAGGCAGACTCCATCTGCGTGCATGGCGACAGCCCCGGTGCCGTGGCTATTGCCCGCAATATTCGCCAGCGCTTTGAGCAAGAAGGCGTGAACATTGCCTCCTTCGTGGGAGCTGCGCAATGAGCGCCATGCGTTTTCTTCCTGTCAATCACCAGAGCATTCTGGTGGAGCTGGCCGACCTGCAGCAGACGCTGGCACTGCTGGGGGCGCTGCAGGCCCAGTCCATTGAAGGCGTGCAGGAGCTGGTGCCTGCCGCGCGCACCATTCTTGTTCAGTTTGCCCCCCACATCATCAGCACCGCGCAGCTTGTCAATCGCATTGCGGCTTGCGATCTGAATGGCGAAGTGCAGCGCTCCGATGTACTGGTGCAGATTCCCGTTCGTTACGACGGTGAAGATCTCGCCGAGGTGGCGCAGATTCTGGGTATCAGCCCTGAAGAAGTCGTGAGCCGCCACACCGGCAGCGAATGGTCGGTGGCCTTTACCGGCTTTGCACCGGGCTTTGCCTATCTGAGTGGCGGGGATCCCATCTTCAACGTCCCGCGCCGTGCCACGCCGCGCACCAAGGTGCCTGCGGGCGCGGTGGCATTGGCGGGTACTTTCAGCGCCGTTTATCCACAGGCCAGCCCCGGTGGCTGGCAAATCATCGGCGTGACCGATGAAGCCATGTGGGACTTGTCGCGTGATTTGCCAGCCTTGCTGCAGCCCGGCTACCGCGTACGCTTTGTGGATATGGCTGCTATTGAAAAAGAAGCTGTTAGCGCTGATCATTCAAGCAATGCAGCAGTGAACGTATCTGAAAGCGCTATTCCTCAAGCGCAAGTAGCTAGTAATATGCAAGCACCTGCAGAGGGTGCTCCAGCATTGCAAGTCCGCGCCACAGGTCTGCTGACCCTGTTTCAGGACCTGGGTCGACACGGTCAGGCCGGGCAGGGCGTATCAGCCTCGGGTGCCATGGATCAGGCTGCGCTCAAGACCGCCAATCGCCTGGTCGGCAATGCCAGTAATTTGCCCGCCTTGGAGACCGTGGGCGGTGGCCTGTCTCTGCAAAGCCGTGGTGAGCTGGTGCTGGCCATTACCGGCGCTCAGGCTCCCATCACCATCACCAATACAGCGGGTCAGAGCTGGGTTGCATCCAGCTACACCGCGCTGGCGCTGGCGGATGGCGATACCGTGACCATTGGCCAGCCCACGGCCGGTGCGCGCTGCTATGTGGCGGTGCGCGGCGGCTATCAGGTGCAGCCCGTGCTGGGCAGCGCAGCGACCGATACGCTGGCCCATGTCGGCCCACCTGCGCTGCAGCGTGGCCAGTGGCTGGGCGTACAGCCAGCAGTCCATGCCGTTGTGGCTGATGCCGCTTTGCCCGTGCAAGGATTGCCCGCTGCGGATGCTGAAGTGGTGCTCGATGTAGAGCTTGGCCCGCGCACTGACTGGTTCATGCCAGAGGCCGTGGCCCTGCTGGCCAGCCAGCGCTGGCAGGTCACGCCCCAGTCCAACCGCGTGGGTTTGCGACTGGTCGGCGAGCAGGCGCTGAGCCGCGCTATCAACACCGAGCTGCCCAGTGAAGGCACACCGCTGGGTGCCATTCAGGTACCCGCCAGCGGCCAGCCCGTGCTGTTTCTGGCCGACCACCCTTTGACTGGAGGCTATCCCGTCATTGGCTGCGTGGCCGCTCATCATCTGGATCTTGCAGGGCAAATCCCTGTGGGCGCCTGGATTCGTTTTAACCCTGTTCGTGCATTTGCAGATTTGTCCCCTGCCATGACGGATTGAGGAAGTTGTATGAAAAAAGTATTGATTGCCAACCGTGGTGAGATTGGCGTCCGTATCGCCCGCGCCTGCGCCGACTATGGCGTGAAGTCCGTCGCCGTCTATGCCAACGCCGATATCGACGCCCTGCATGTGCGCCGCGCTGATGAGGCCTATGGGCTGGATGGCGACAAGCCTGCGGAGACCTATCTCAACATCGAAAAGCTGATTGCGATTGCCAAACGCTCGGGAGCTGATGCCGTGCACCCCGGCTACGGTTTCCTGTCGGAAAGCGAAGCTTTTGCACGTGCCGTGCTGGATGCCGGTCTGATCTGGATTGGCCCCAAGCCCGACACCATCGCCAAGCTGGGCGACAAGGTGGAAGCCCGCAAGATTGCGCTCAAGGTCGGTGCTCCGCTGGTAGCGGGTACGGCCGATCCGGTCACCAGTGCCGATGAAGTGCTGGCCTTTGCCCAGCAGAACGGCCTGCCCATCATCATCAAGGCCGCGTTTGGCGGTGGTGGTCGTGGCATGAAGATTGCCTGGCGCATGGACGAGGTGGCCGAGCTGTACGAGTCCGCCGTGCGCGAAGCCGTGACCGCCTTTGGCCGTGGCGAATGTTTTGTCGAGCAGTTCCTCGACAAGCCCCGCCATATCGAAGCGCAGGTGATTGCCGATACGCATGGCAATGTGGTGGTGCTGGGCACGCGCGACTGCTCGCTGCAGCGCCGCAACCAGAAGCTGGTGGAAGAAGCGCCTGCGCCCTTTATCAGCGAAGCACAGCGCGCGCGCATTCACAGCGCGGCGAAGGCTATCTGCGCGGAGGCGGGCTATATCAGCGCTGGCACGGTGGAGTTTCTGCTCAGTGGCAATGGATCGATTTCCTTCCTGGAGGTCAACACTCGCCTGCAGGTGGAGCACACGGTGACCGAGGAAACCACGGGCATCGATCTGGTACAGGAGCAACTGCGCGTGGCCGATGGCCTGCCGCTGTCTTTCACACAGACGCCTGCATCGCGTGCGCACTCCATCGAGTTCCGTATCAATGCCGAAGATGTGGGCCGTGGCTTCCTGCCCACTCCTGGTTTGATTACGCGTTTTGCGCCGCCATCCGGCCCCGGCGTGCGTCTGGATTCGGGTGTGGAGACCGGCTCCATCATTCCGGGCACTTTCGACTCCATGATGGCCAAGCTCATCGTGACGGGTGCCACGCGTGAACAGGCGCTGGCCCGCGCCCGCCGCGCGCTGGCCGAGTTCCAGATTGAAGGCGTGGCCTCGGTGCTGCCCTTCCACAAGGCCGTGCTCAATCAGCCTGACTTTGTGGGCGCAGATGGCTTCCATGTCCACACCCGCTGGATTGAAACGGAGTTTGCCGAGCCGCTGGCCGCAGCTGCTCGCGCCGAGCCTGTGGCAGACACCAGCCTGCTGCGTACCGCTATCGAAATTGATGGCCGCCGTGTATCGCTGGGCCTGCCCGCCATGCTGCTGCAAGGCCTGTCTGCACCTACTGCAGTCGCATCACAAGCCGCGCAGCAAAGCGTGGACCCTGATGCTGTGGCTTCGCCGATTGCCGGCAACCTCCATGTCTGGAAGGTGGTGGATGGCGAGGAAGTCAAAGAAGGCGACGTGATTGCCGTAATGGAAGCCATGAAGATGGAAATGCAGGTGTCTGCACACCGCTCGGGTCGCATCACCATGGCCGTGCAGTCGGGTACGGCGCAAACGCTGGGTGCGGTGATTGCGCATATCCGCTAACTAAAACCCACTTCCACTCAAAGCGCGACCTGTGTGTCGCGCTTTGTTTTTTCTAGCGTTTCCTGGCGCAGCTCATGGCCATGGCGACCAAAGCATCCAGAAACTAGGGCGGCTGGGCCTGCTCTGTCGAGAGCTCAGGTTGCAGCCATTCACATGGGGGTATATCGCAGGGCTTGACCTTTACATGATGTCAATCTCTACAGTGGCTCTCAACGTGAATGGAGAAAGCCATGAATGCATTGACGAAGAACGGCGCTTTCGAGCTGTCGGTGGAAGGAATGACCTGCGCATCCTGCGTGGGCCGAGTGGAACGCGCACTGAAAAAGGTGCCGGGCGTGCAAGGCGCGGTGGTCAATCTGGCCACTGAAAAAGCCAGCCTGACCATTGAGGACCCGGCTCAGGCCTCGGTCATCCTGCCGCAGGTCGTGGCGGCTATCGAAAAAGCCGGCTATGCCGTGCCCGCGCAAAGCGTGGACTTGCAAGTCGGCGGCATGACCTGCGCCTCCTGCGTGGGCCGGGTGGAGCGTGCGCTGAAGAAAGTGCCCGGCGTGCAAAGCGCCACCGTGAACCTAGCGACAGAGCGCGCCAGCGTGCAGTGGCAGGGCGATACCGATGTGAGCGCGTTGATTGCCGCCATTGAAAAAGCGGGCTACGAAGCCCAGCCCGTGGTGCAAAGTGCCGGTGTGGCTGGCGAAGACGCGACGGCCCAGCGCCAGGCGGCGGAGCGTGAGTCGCTCAAGCGCTCTCTGATCTTTGCCACCGTGTTTGCGCTGCCCGTATTCCTTCTGGAAATGGGCGGCCACATGGTGCCCGCTTTTCACCACTGGATTGCGGGCACGATCGGCACGCAAAACAGCTGGTACATCCAGTTTGTGCTGACGGCCTTGGTGCTGGTCGGCCCGGGTCGCCGCTTCTTTGAGAAGGGCGTTCCCGCCTTGCTGCGTGGTGCTCCCGATATGAACTCGCTGGTGGCGGTGGGCACCTCGGCGGCATTTGCCTATTCGGTGGTGGCAACCTTCATGCCGACGTTGCTGCCCGCAGGCACGGTCAATGTGTACTTTGAGGCTGCAGCCGTCATCGTGGCGTTGATCTTGCTGGGCCGTTTTCTGGAAGCTAGGGCCAAGGGCAATACGTCTGAAGCGATTCGCCGTCTGGTGCAACTGCAGGCTAAGACTGCCCGCGTGCGCCGCGATGGTGTGGTGCAGGAGATCGACATTGCGCAGGTGCATGCCGGTGATGTGATTGAGGTGCGCCCTGGTGAACGCATTCCGGTCGATGGTGAGGTTATTGAAGGCCAGAGCTTTGTCGATGAATCCATGATCAGCGGTGAGCCCGTTCCGGTCGAGAAAATGCTGGGCGCTGAAGTGGTGGGCGGTACCGTCAACCAGAACGGTGCGCTGGCCTTCAAGGCCACCAAAGTGGGTGCAGATACCCTGCTGGCGCAGATCATTCGCATGGTGGAGCAGGCCCAGGGCAGCAAGCTGCCGATTCAGGCGCTGGTCGATAAGATCACCATGTGGTTTGTGCCAGCCGTCATGGCTGCAGCGCTGATCACCTTTGGCGTCTGGCTAATCTGGGGGCCTGATCCCGCGCTGAGCTTTGCGCTGGTCAACGCCGTGGCTGTGCTCATCATTGCCTGCCCTTGCGCCATGGGTCTGGCCACACCCACCTCCATCATGGTGGGTACGGGCCGCGCTGCGCAAATGGGCGTGCTGCTGCGCAAGGGTGAAGCCTTGCAGCAATTGAAGGACGCCAAGGTGGTAGCCGTGGACAAGACTGGCACGCTGACCAAGGGCCGCCCCGAACTGACCGATCTGGTACTGGCCGCAGGCTTTGAACGTCGCGCGGTACTGGCGCAGGTGGCAGCGGTGGAAGACCGCAGCGAGCACCCGATTGCGCGAGCCATTGTCGATGCCGCCAAGGCCGAGGGCTTGCAGATTCCGGCCATCAGCGATTTTGAATCCGTCACCGGCTTTGGTGTGCGTGCCGAGGTCGATGGCAATGGCATCAAGTACAAGGTCGAAATTGGTGCCGATCGCTTCATGCGCAAGCTGGGGCTGAATGTGGATGACTTTGCGGCGGAATCGGGTCGTCTGGGCGATGAAGGTAAGACGCCTTTGTACGCTGCCATCAACGGCCAGCTGGCTGCCATGATTGCCGTGGCTGACCCGATCAAAGACACCACCAAACCCGCGATCGACGCCTTGCATGCGCTGGGCCTGAAGGTGGTGATGATCACCGGCGACAACCGCCGCACCGGTGAAGCGATTGCACGCCTGCTGGGGATTGATGAAGTGGTGGCCGAGGTGCTGCCCGGCGGCAAAGTGGATGCGGTGCAGCGTTTGAAGCAGGAGCACGGCACGCTGGCCTATGTGGGCGACGGCATCAACGATGCGCCCGCGCTGGCCGAGGCTGATGTGGGCATCGCCATTGGCACGGGCACCGATATTGCGATTGAGGCGGCTGATGTGGTGCTGATGTCCGGCGATCTCTCGGGCGTGCCCAATGCGATTGCGCTGTCCAAGGCCACGATGAAGAACATTGGCGAAAACCTGTTCTGGGCTTTTGCCTATAACGTGGCGCTGATTCCCGTCGCCGCTGGCCTGCTGTACCCGTTCAACGGCACGCTGCTGTCGCCCGTGTTTGCAGCCGGGGCCATGGCGCTGTCCAGCGTGTTTGTGCTGAGCAATGCGCTGCGCCTCAAACGCTTCAAACCAGCGTTGTAAACAGCCTCTGTTACTCCTGTTTTGGAAGCGGATAGCGCTTTTTGGATAAGCGCTACAGGACTTTTAAGCATAAAAAAGCGCCTGTGACAAGGCGCTTTTTTTGAGGCTCAGGTGCTCAGGGCTTGAGCTTGGGGACATCCACAAAGTCGTCCAGGCTCAGGCCTTTTTCGGCCAGCAGGGCTTCGAGTACGGGCTTCAAACGGCCCAGACTTGCCTCCACCGCTTCGCGAACGGTATCGACCACCACTTGCGTGCTGCGCTCGATCTCGATGTTCACCAGATCCCCCACCTTTTTGTCGCCAAACACCGTCATGCGCAGGGTTTCGGGAATCAGCCAGACCTCGAACCAGCCTTCCTTGCGGTTGACTTCAGCGACCGTGAGACTGGCACCGTTGACGGCGATATAGCCCTTGGCAAACACATAGGGGCGGAAGGCTTCAGGAATGCCAAAGCGGATCTTGTGATTGGTGTCGGTCTTGACGATCTCCAGCAGCGGCGCGGTGAAGTCCACATGGCCCGACAGCGGGTGGCCGCCAATCTCGGCCCCATCCTTGGCGGCACGTTCCACATTGATGGCATCGCCCACCTGGTACTGGCCCAGCGTGGTGATGTTCAGGCTTTGCAGCATCACATCAAAGGTGGCGCTGGTGGGCGAGAGGTTCTCGGTCACCGTCAGGCACACGCCGTCGTGTGAGACGCTGGCACCAATGGCCAGATCCTCGCAAAAGCCTTCGGGGAATTCCATGGTGAAGGTGCGCAGACCATCCTGGTCGCGCAGCGCGGCAATGTTTGCCACGGCTTGGATGATGCCGGTGAACACGGGCTGTCTCTCTTCTCAACAGGCGGGCGCAGGGCGCGGGCCTTGGTTCAAAACAGCTATTTTGCCTGCGTTGCGGCAGTGCTTCAGGCGAAGGCGGACTGGCCTTCCCAGAAGCCGCTGATTAAGCTTTCAGGCTTTTTCAGAGCGCGCACCCATGCGCAATCGGGCCAGGCATCCATCTGCACATTCATGCCGGCAAACACGCCATAGCCGGGGCCGGCGGCAATCACTCCATCGGCTTGCAGGGTCTCGCCCGTGCGAATGCTGCAGGCTGCGCGAATGTCGCCCAGCGACTTGATGCCCCAGCCCGCCTGAATATGGTTGCCGCACTCGATGTGGTCATTGCTGGCAATGCCATTGCCCACCTCCAGCAGCCCTTGCACGGTGATCGCTCCTGTGGCGCGCAGGCCCTTGCCGCAGCGCAGCGTGCCTTGCACGTTGATTTCGCGGTCAATCTGAACGCCGCCCTTGATGTCTACATTGCCGCTGCACACCAGCTCCCAGCCAGCGCGCAGTTCTGCGGCGCGTATATGGGCGGGCGCATCGTCGGGCCCGTTGCCTTGAACTTCCACGCTCCACGCGGCCTTGATGCTGCCGCCTGCCTGCAGCAGCTCATTGCAGAAGATGGCGCCGCCGCTTTGAATGTCTTCACCCACTTCCAGCTTGCCCGCGCGTATGCCGCCGCCTACCTGCAGGCCGCGGCCCACCAGCAGCTGCCCCGGCACGCGCACATCGCCGCGCACAATCAGCGTGCCAGCATAGACGAAGTTGTCCGCCTCAAGGTGATCCACTTCCAGCACGCTATGGGTTGCGCCAAAGTTCTCCAGCAGCCAGCGGGCGTCATCCACACGGCCTGCGGCCACCTGCGTATCCATGGCGGCCTGATAGTCTCCACCGCTCAGGTTGTTGCGCACAAACCAGCGGTAACCCATGGCGCAAGGGTTTTTGCCGCGCAAAAAATTCTGTGTGAGTTCCATATCCATGGCTGACCTCCGGGGCGTTCGCTGAATCCATTGAGCAAGGTGCGGCGCGTGGCAGGACGTGACCGAAGCGGTCTTGGACGTACCTTTCCCATGCACCTGGGGTGTGCTTGTTCTGGAAGGCCGTGCGGAGGATGTGAGAGCGTTGCTCTATGCCATCCGCACGGCGGCGGAAAGCATGGCCGTGACACCGCTGAGGCTCACGAATGCGGTCGGAATGCCATGGCGGCGGGTGTGCAGCTTTCGCAGCGCGCAGGCACGCGCAGGCAGCTCTGCAATCAAGGCAGAGCGGCGCAAACGGGCAGCGGTGGAAAGGTGGGTGCAGGCCATGGATGGATGGAGCAATAGAGCCGCAATTATGCCTTCTCGATTTTTTGCGGTCCTGTGCACTGGTATGCGCGGCGTGTTAGCGCCTTGGCGTGCCGGTTCCCGTGTGCAACGCAAGGCATCGTTGCTTTGGGTAACATCAGCTCCCCTTGCGGGCGCGCGCATGGCTCTTGGGTCTTTATCAGGCCACCGCCTTGAAATGCACAGCGCCTTGCCCTGAAATTGCAGCCACAGACCCGCCTTGATTGGGTCTGGGCCTTGAGACCAGTCATGACTCAAAACACCCCCCCTTCTTTTTTAAGCCGCATCGCCATCGCGATCGGCAGCTTTTTCGCCATCCTCGGCAATGGCCGTCTGGCCGCCGATGTGACTCGTGTGCGCGCTGGTGAAGCTTTTGCCGCTGACATTGCCCCCAAGGAAGTCCGCGTCGAAGTACCGGTAGAGAAGATTGTCGAAGTCCGCGTGGAAGTGCCGGTCGAGAAAATCGTCGAAAAAACGGTAGAGAAACGCGTTGAAGTTCCCGTCGAAAAGCTGGTCGAAAAAACCATCGAAGTTGAAAAACTGGTGGCCACCGACACGGCAGCCTTGCAACTGCTGGGCCTGATGCAGCGCGAAGCCCGCTTTGTGGACTTTATTCAAGAAGACGTGGCCCCCTACAGCGACGCTGAAATTGGTGCTGCCGCCCGCGTGGTGCACGAAGGCTGCCGCAAGGTGCTGCGCGAGCATTTCGCCATTGCCCCCGTGCGTAGCGAAGCCGAAGGCAGCCGCATCACCCTGCAAGCCGGTTTTGACGCCGCAGCCGTGCGCCTGACCGGCAATGTGGTCGGCCAGCCCCCGTTCACCGGCACGCTGAGCCACCGCGGCTGGCAGGTCACCGATGTGAAGCTGCCCCAGCTGACCGACATTCAGGCCGCCAAAGTTATCGCCCAAGCCGAAGTGGAGCTGTAAGCCATGAATATGTTTGCCTCCATCGCCGCATCTGGCGCGGCTCAAAATGCTACATCCACTCCTGATTCTGTAGCTGCTACCGCTGAACCTGTAAGCGCTAAAGGCCAAAATAACACTCAAAATTCTGGTGCACAGTTCAGCATCGGTATTGACCTGGGTACCACGCACTGCGCGCTGTCCTATGTGGACAAAACCGCCAGCGACGGCGACAAGGTGGTGCAAGGCGTGCTGGACATTCCCCAGCTCACCGCGCCTGCAAGCGTGCAAGCCTTGCCGCTGCTGCCGTCCTTTTTGTACTTGCCGCATGAAAGCGAGCTGAGCGAGGCCGAGCGCATCCTGCCCGGAGCTGCATCCAGCGACTTCATCACCGGCGAATTCGCCCGCAGCCGTGGCGCGGCCACGCCCATCCGTCTGGTCAGCAGCGCCAAAAGCTGGCTCTGCCACCCCGGCGTGGACCGTCGCTCGCCCCTGCTGCCCGCCGATGCCCCCGAAGAAGTCAGCCGCATCTCTCCTTTGAGCGCCTCGATTCGCTATCTGGAGCATCTGCGCTGGGCCTGGGAGCAAGCCCACCCCGAGGCACCGTTTTCCCAGCAAGACATTACCGTCACCATCCCCGCATCGTTTGACCCCGCTGCGCGCGAGCTGACGGCCGAGGCCTGCAAGGCTGCAGGCTTTGCCAACCTGACTTTGCTGGAAGAGCCGCAAGCCGCGCTTTACAGCTGGATTCAGGCCAGCGGCGGCCACTGGCGCAAGCAAGTGCAGCACGGCGACATCATCCTGGTGGTAGACGTGGGCGGCGGCACCACCGACCTCTCGCTGATCGCCGTGCGCGAGCGCGAAGGCAATCTGGAGCTGCAACGCATTGCCGTGGGCGAGCACATCTTGCTCGGCGGCGACAACATGGATCTGGCGCTGGCCTACGGCGTGGCCCGCAAGCTGGCGCAAGAGGGCAAGCAGCTGGATGCCTGGCAAACCCGCGCGCTGGCTCATGGCTGCCGCGCGGCCAAAGAGCAGTTGCTGGCCGACGCGAACCTGCAATCCGTGCCCGTGGTCGTGCCTAGCCGGGGCAGCAAGCTGATCGGCGGCAGCATCCGCACCGAAGTCACGCGCGATGAAGTGCTGGCCATGCT
>ERZ724504.1684-NODE-1684-length-12183-cov-9.760966_pt1 | contig 12183 bp, 11 predicted proteins | sample MGYA00376037_ERZ724504 | MGnify/ENA primary metagenome ERZ724504 (study PRJEB28724, sample SAMN07190888) | wastewater metagenome | isolation source: influent of sewage treatment plant in Hong Hong | place: USA: Christiansburg, Virginia | collected 2016-03-01 ... | reverse complement strand
GAAATAATCGTGGAAGGCCTTGCGGTTGTCGATGATGCTCATTGGCGTAGGCTCGAACGGACGCGTAAAATCGCGCATTTTAACAGGTCGGTACTCCGCTAGCGCTCCGATGGCAGCCGTCAAGAAAATTGTCCTGATCGAGTTCACCCCGGCCCAGATGTTTGAGCTGGTGGACCGCTGCGAGGATTACCCCAGGTTTCTTCCGTGGTGCGGTGGCAGTGAGGTGCATGGCCGCGACGAGAAGGTGACCAAGGCGACCCTCCATATCAACTACCACGGGATCAAGTCCCACTTCAGCACCGAGAACGAAAAGCGCTATCCCGGCCACATGCACATCCGGCTGACCGACGGGCCATTCACGCATCTGGACGGAAGCTGGGATTTTACGCCACTGGGCGAGGCGGCCTGCAAGGTCGAGTTCAACCTGCATTACGAATTTTCCAGCCGCCTCATCGAGAAGGCTGTCGGGCCGGTGTTCAGCCATATCGCCAACACCTTCGTCGACTCCTTCGTCAAGCGCGCTGCGCAAATCTACGTCAAGAGCTGAAATGTCCGATTCGATCAACGTGGAAGTTTGCTACGCCCTCAGGGATCGCCAGGAGATCGTGCGTCTGAAGATGCCTGAAGGCTGCACCGTGCAGCGGGCCATCGATGCCTCGGGGCTGCTCCAGAAGCACCCGGAGATCGATCTGGCCAAGACCAACAAACTCGGCGTGTTCGCCAAGCTGGTGAAGGCCGATACTGTCTTGCGCGACAAGGACCGGATCGAAATCTATCGCCCGCTGATTGCCGACCCGAAGGAGGTCCGGCGCAAACGGGCCGAAGAGGGCAAGGTGATGAAGAAGGGTGGCGGGACGGGCGAGGATTCCGCCGCCTGAGTGCGGGATACGCCTACTTGCAGATGCGCTCGACTGCCTTGCGGGTGCGTTCGATTTCGGCTGCGCGCTCGTCGTCATCCATGAAGATGCGTTCGCCGGCTTCGTTGAAACGGACAACCCGCTGGCCGCTTTCGAGGCCCGCAAGGTGCTGCTTCGAGGCGCTGCATTCGCGCTGGCGCTGTTCGCTGTCGGCCTTGTCCTTGCGGGCTTTTTCCTCGGCTTCGGTTTTTTCGGCGAGGCGCTTGCGGAAGGCCAGTTCCTTGTCGACATAGCTCGGCTGGGCGTTGTCGGTAGGGGCGGTCTTGCCGGGGGCCAGGGTCGGCTGCTTGACGGTGCGTGCCTTGCCGTCGGGCGGCGGCGTATCCGAATAATGGACCTGGCCGCTGGCATCCTTCCAGCTGTAGATACTCTGTGCAAAGGCCGTCTGGCCGGCGCAAACCAGCAGTACAACGAGAAGCTTGTGGAACATTGGGGACTCCGGTAGGACAAAGCTTTTGCCGGTGAGCGGCAAGCTACGTATAATACGGATTTGATTCAAGGGATTAAAGCTATGCGAGTGATTCAGAAGGCGCTGACGTTTGACGATGTCCTTCTCATCCCCGCCCATTCGAGCGTTCTCCCGCGCGACGTCAGCCTCCAGACGAAACTCACGCGCAACATTACCCTGAATATCCCCCTGGTGTCCGCTGCAATGGACACAGTGACTGAAGCGCGCCTTGCCATTGCGCTCGCCCAGGAAGGCGGGATCGGGATCGTTCACAAGAACCTGACCCCGCAACAGCAGGCCGCAGAAGTGGCCAAGGTAAAGCGCTTCGAATCGGGCATTCTCAAGGATCCGATCATCATCCCGCCGACCATGACGGTTCGCGAGGTGCTCATCCTTACCCGTACCCACAAGTTCTCCGGCCTGCCGGTGGTGGATAACGGCAAGGTGATCGGCATTGTCACCAACCGCGACACCCGCTTCGAGACCAATCTCGATCAGCCTGTTTCCGCCATCATGACGCCCAAGGCTCGCCTGGTTACCGTCAAGGAAGGTGCGAGCCTGGACGAAGCCCGGGAGCTGATGCACAAGCATCGTCTTGAGCGTGTGCTGGTGCTGAATGATGCGGGCGAACTGGCCGGGCTCATCACCGTCAAGGACATGATGAAGTCCACCGAGCACCCGCTGGCCGCCAAGGACGATCTCGGTCGTCTGCGCGTCGGTGCGGCCATCGGCGTTGGCGTGGGTACCGAAGAGCGGGCCGAGTTGCTGGCCGAGGCCGGTGTGGACGTGATCGTTGTCGATACTGCCCATGGTCACTCGCAGGGCGTGCTCGACCGCGTGAGCTGGGTCAAGAAGAACTTCCCGCAGGTTGAGGTCATCGGCGGCAACATCGCCACCGCCTCTGCCGCGCTGGCGCTGGTGCAGGCCGGTGCTGACGGCGTCAAGGTCGGTATCGGCCCTGGCTCCATCTGCACCACGCGTATCGTTGCCGGTGTGGGCGTGCCCCAGATCACGGCGGTCGATAACGTCGCAACGGCCCTCGCCGGCAGCGGCGTGCCGCTGATTGCCGACGGTGGCATCCGCTACTCGGGCGACATCTCCAAGGCCATCGCGGCCGGTGCCAACGTGGTGATGCTCGGCGGTCTGTTCGCCGGCACCGAGGAAGCGCCGGGCGAAACGGTGCTGTTCCAGGGCCGTTCGTACAAGTCCTATCGCGGCATGGGTTCCCTCGGGGCCATGCAGCAGGGCGCTGCCGACCGTTACTTCCAGGAGAACGACGGCAACGTGGACAAGCTGGTGCCGGAAGGTATCGAAGGCCGTGTGCCCTACAAGGGCGCGGTGACTGCGGTGATTCACCAGCTGATGGGCGGCCTGCGCGCCTCCATGGGTTACGTGGGTTGCGGCACCATCGATGACATGCGCTCCCGCGCCGAGTTTGTCGAGATCACTTCGGCCGGCATCCGCGAGTCTCACGTCCACGACGTGCAGATCACCAAGGAAGCGCCGAACTACCACGTGGAATAATCATTGTTCCGCTGTGGTTCGCCAGGGCAGCCTTCGGGCTGCCCTTTTTCGTGGGCGGCCTGAACCTATCGACGCAAATCGACTCCACCTTTCCATGCTGAACAGAACCCGATCCGATTCGTCCTCCACTGCGGCGGCCCTTGCGCCGGTGCTGGAGGTCAGTGAGCTGTGCCGTGCGGTGACGTCCGACGGCGGCAGCGAATTGCGTATTCTCGACAAGGTGTCCTTCCGGATCATGGCCGGCGAGGCGGTGGCCATCGTCGGTGCGTCCGGCTCCGGCAAGTCCACGCTCCTCGGCCTGCTGGCCGGGCTGGATGCGCCGAGCAGCGGCTCGGTATGCATCCGCGGACAAGATCTTTTTGCCCTCGATGAAGATGGTCGTGCGGCGCTGCGCGGGGCCTGCGTGGGTTTCGTGTTCCAGTCTTTCCAGCTGCTGCCGGCCCTCACCGCGTTGGAAAACGTGATGTTGCCGCTGGAACTGGCCGGGCGTCGGGATGCGCGGCAGGAGGCGGAGGCCTGGCTCGGGCGTGTTGGCCTGGCTGCCCGTCTGGGGCATTACCCGCGTCAGCTCTCCGGCGGCGAGCAGCAGCGTGTCGCCGTGGCCCGTGCCTTTGCGCCGAAACCGGCGCTGGTGCTGGCCGACGAGCCGACCGGCAATCTCGATGTGGCAACCGGCGAGGCGGTGATCGAGTTGATGTTCTCCCTCAACGTCGAATCCGGCACAACCCTTGTGCTGGTGACCCACGACAACGCCCTGGCCGCCCGCTGCGGACGCACCCTGCGCTTGTCGGCCGGGCGCCTGGTGACCGACTGATGCCACCGTAGGTCGGGCTTCGGTCCGACCTACGGGAAAAACTGTTCCTTCAGCCCGCAGCGCTTCAGGATGCTGCGGCCGGCAATGACGCCGCTGCGCACGGCGGATTCGATTGTCGCCGGGTACTCCGACGCCACATAGTCGCCGGCCAGCCAGAGGCCGGCTTCGGGCGTGAGTGTCTTCGGCCGGACAAGGCCCGGCGTGCATGCGAAGGTAGCCCGCTTCTCGGTGATGATCTGCGACCACAGGAGCGGAGGCAGCGGGCCGAGCACCGCCTGCAATTCCTGCAGCAGGGCGATCTCAAGGGCTTCCTTCGCGATGTCCTGGTGGGCGCCGCTGGCACTGATGACTACGCCGACCAGACCTTCCGGTCCGCCGAGGGCGGTCCGGTCGAAGACCCACTGGCCGTAGCCACCGGTCATGCCGATCATCGGCTCCGGAAACTTCACGGCCCCATCAAAGGCCAGCCACGCGGTAACAATCGGCTCGTGTTTGAGCTGGCCGATTTGCGCCACCACCGGCGCCATGGCCGGCAGGGATTCGACCAGCGGGGCCACGTGATAGGGGGCGGTGGCGATCACCACGTGGTCGTAGATGCTCTCCCACGGGTCGCCATCCAGCCGGTAGCCGTCGCCGTGTTCGTAGCGAAGAATCGCCTTGACCGGCTCGGCGGTGCGCACCGTGTGTCCGCGCATGGCCAGCCAGCGGGAGGCCGGGACCGGGAAGAGTTCCGACAGGTCGAGCCGTGGCAGCAGCATGTCGGAGGCCGATGCGCCGGCGGCGAGGCTGTCGCGCAGCACATGGGCGAACACCTGGGCCGAGGCTTGTGCCACCGGGGTGTTCAGCGCGGCCACGCACAGGGGCTCCCAGATCAGGCGGATGAGCTTGTCGGTCTGGGCGCTGTCGGCGAGCAGGGCTGCGACGGGGCGGTCGGGCTCGACGCGGAAGCGGGTGCGTTTGAGCTGGCGCATCAGTCGCGCCATGGCGAGCTTGTCGCGCCAGTCGAGGCCCTTGGCGCGCAGCAGGCCGATGGCCAGATGCAGCGGGGCCGGCAGCGGCGCGGCGCGCAGTTCGCAGTGGCCGGGATAGACCAGCGCGAGGCGCCGGGTTTCGAGTACCGAGGGTTTGACGCCGACCAGGCGCAGCATGCGCAGGGTTTCGGTGTAGGCGCCCAGCAGGATGTGCTGGCCGTTGTCGAGCCCGATGCCGTATTTGTCTACCACCCGGGCGCGGCCGCCGAGGGTGCGCGACGATTCGAAGAGCGTGACCCGGGCGCCGCCACGGGCCAGCGTTACGGCCGCCGAAAAGCCGGCGTAGCCGCCGCCGACGATGGCGACCTGCGGGGTCTCGCTCATCCCTTGAACCAGGTTTTCCCGGCGATCCAGATCTTGCGCAGCGGGGTGAGAGAGGTGCGCCGGTCGAGGACCTGAAAGCCGTCGGCTTCGATCTCGTCGAGCAGGGTGCGGTAGATGGCGGCCATGATCAGGCCGGGGCGCTGGGCCTTGCGGTCTTCGGCGGGGAGCTGGGCAAAGGCCTGGTCGTAGAGCTGACGGGCGCGTGTGGCCTGGAAGGCCATCAGCTGACGGAAGTTGTCGTCGTAGCGGGCTTCGAGGATTTGCTTGGCCGGCACGTTGAAGCGCTGCATCTCGTCGATGGGCAGGTAGATGCGGCCCCGCCGGGCGTCCTCGCCCACGTCGCGGATGATGTTGGTGAGCTGGAAGGCGAGGCCCAGGTCGTGGGCGTACTTGAGGGTCTGGCGGTTCTGGTAGCCGAAGATTTCGGCCGACAGCAGGCCGACCACGCTGGCGACGCGGTAGCAGTACAGATTGAGCGCCTTCCAGTCGAGATAGCGGGTCTGCATCAGGTCCATCTGCATGCCGTCGATGATTTCGAGCAGTTGCTCGCGGGGCAGGTTGAAGCGCCCGCTGATGTCCTTCAGGGCCTGGCCGACGGGGTGTTGCGGCTCGCCGTCAAAGACCTGCTTGACCTGATTGCGCCACCAGTCGAGCTTGGTCTGGGCGATCTGCACGTCGTGGCATTCATCGACCACGTCGTCCACTTCACGGCAGAAGGCGTACAGGGCGGTGATCGCCTGGCGCCGCTCGGGGGGCAGGAACATGAAGCTGTAGTAGAAGCTGGAGCCGCTGCTGGCGGCTTTCTCCTGGCAATAGGCGTGCGGATCGGTCATGGGGGCTTACCGGATGGTGGCGCGCCAGGCGAGGCGCAGCCAGTCTGTCTTGCCGAGGGTCGGACGGTGCCGGAATACGTCGTAGCCGTTCGCCTCGATCTTGTCGAGTATGGCGAGCCCGCCTTGCACCATCAGGCGCAATTCCCAGCCGATACGGCCGGGCAGGCGGCGGGCGAGGGGGGCGCCGTGGCGCATCATGCTGCGGGCCCGCTGGACCTGGAAGTCCATCAGTGCCGAGAATTCATGGCTGACCACGCCGGCATTGATGTCGGCCTCGGTCACGCCGAAGCGCTGCATGTCGGCGAGGGGCAGGTAAATGCGTTGCTTTTGCCAGTCGATGGCGACGTCCTGCCAGAAGTTGATGAGCTGCAAGCTGGTGCAGATCTGGTCGGACATGATCAGGTTGTCCGGCGTTTCGGCTTGGTACAGACACAGCAGCAGGCGGCCCACCGGGTTGGCGGAGCGGCGGCAGTAGTCGGTCAGCTCGGCGAAATCGGTGTAGCGCGTCTTGCCCACATCCTGGCTGAAGGCGTCCAGCAGGTCGCGGAAGAGACCGATGGGCAGCTTGAACTGGTGGATGTTGCGGGCGAGGCGCTCGAAGATCGGGGCGAGGCCCGGATCGTCGAAGGGGCGATTCTGCTCGATGGCGTGCAGGGCGCGGCGGTAGTCGTTGAGCTGGGCGAGTCGCATCACCGGCAGGGCATCGCCCTCATCGGCAATGTCGTCGGCGCTGCGCGCAAAGGCGTAGATGGCCTCCACCGGCTCGCGCAGGCGCGCGGGCAGCAGGAAGGAGGCGACCGGGAAGTTTTCGTAGTGGTCAACGGGCATGGGCGCGCGGAGTATACCCTGCGCACGCGACGGAACCGACCGGCCTTGGACCCCTCAGACTCATCATGCTCGAAATCGAAAACATCTCCCGTCATTTCAACGCTCGTCCGGTGTTGCAGGACGTGTCCCTGCGCCTGGCGCCGGGTGACTACGTGGCCATCGTCGGCGAGTCCGGCGTCGGCAAATCGACACTGCTCAACCTCATCGCCGGGCTGGATCGACCAGATGGCGGGCGGCTGGTGCTGGACGGCAGCGACTATTCGACGCTCGACGAAGATGCGCTGACCCATTTGCGCCGCGACAAGCTGGGCTTCGTTTTTCAGGCCTTTCATGTGCTGCCCCATCTCACCGTGCGCCAGAACGTGGCTCTGCCCCTGTGGCTGCAGGGTGTCGATGGCCTTGCCGCTGACGGCCCGGCGCAGCAACTGCTCGATGCCGTCGGCCTGGGCGAGCGGGCCGGCAGCTGGCCGCGGGAGCTTTCTGGCGGCGAGATGCAGCGGGTGGCGATTGCCCGGGCGCTGGTCCATCGGCCGCGCCTGGTGCTGGCCGACGAACCTACCGGAAATCTCGACCCGGCCAACGGGGCGAAGGTGCTGGCCTTGCTCGGCGAGCGCATCCGCGAGGCCGGGGCCATCGGCATCCTGGTGACCCATTCGCTGGAGGCGGCTGCGACTGCCGACCGGGTATTGCGCCTGACTGCCAAGGGTTTGGTCGGATGAAGCTGGCGCCGGTTTTTCTTGGCTCGCTGGCCCGCCGACGTGTGGCGACGCTGTTTTCGTTGATGGCCATCGTGCTCGGTGTGGCACTGGGGATGGCCGTGCAGGCGGTGCACGAGGCGGCCTTGTCGGAGTTTGGGCGTGGCTTGCGTTCGCTGGCCGGGCAGGCGGACTTGCAGGTGGTCGGGCCGCGCGGTGGCTTTGACGAAGGGCTTTATGCGCAGCTGGCGGCCCGCCCCGAAGTCGCCGATGCGAGTCCCGTGGTCGAGGTGGAGGTGAAGCTGGCCGGGCGGGAGGACACGCTTACGCTCCTCGGCGTGGATGTCTTTGCGCTGGCCCGGGTCACGCCACTGCTGCTGCCCCGGGCGGATGAGGGCGGGGAGCGCTTTGCGGTGCTGGCCGATGACGGAATCTTCGTGAGCGCGGCGGTGCGCCAGGCTTTTGGCCTGAAGTCCGGTGAGGCGATCCGCCTGCAGGTGGGGGCGACGGACGTGACGCTGCGTGTTGCCGGCGATCTGCCCGCTGCGGGGGACGCGCGTCGGCTGGCGGTGATGGACATCGCCGCCGTGCAGGCCCGTTTCGGCAGGCTGGGGCGGCTCACGCGCATTGATCTGCGACTGGTCGACGGCGTTGAGCCCGGCGCGGTGCGTGATGTATTGCAGGGCGTTCTGCCGGCCGGTGTGCTCGTCGAGGCGCCGGAGGCGGCAGAGGATCAGGCCGCCAATCTGTCCCGGGCCTACCGGGTGAACCTGACCATGCTGGCGGCGATGGCGCTGCTGACCGGCGGTTTCCTTGTCTTCTCGGCCCAGGCTTTGTCGGTGGTGCGGCGGCGTACGGAGTTTGCCTTTCTGCGCGCCATCGGGCTGTCCCGACGCACCCTGTTCGGCTGGCTGGTGGCCGAAGGCGCGGCGGTCGGACTGGCTGGTGGGCTCGTGGGTACGGCGCTGGGTTACGGCCTGGCCTGGGGGGCGCTGGTGCTGCTTGGGGGGGATCTGGGGGCCGGTTACTTTTCCGGGCTCACGCCGCAGTTGCAGTTCCAGCCGGGTGTCAGTGTCGCTTACGTTGCCCTTGGCATGCTCGCTGGCGTGGCCGGCGCCTGGCTGCCGGCGCGGGAGGCGGCCACCGTGTCGCCGGCGCAGGCGTTGAAGGCCGGTGATGAGGCTGCGCTGCTGGGCGGGCGGGGGCATCCGGTCTGCGGCGCGACTTTGCTGGCGCTGAGCGTTGCTGCGTGCGGGATTCCGCCCGTCGATGGTTTGCCGCTTGGCGGTTATCTGGCGGTGGCCTGCCTGCTGGCCGGGGCGGTGATGTTGCTGCCGGCGGTGGCCTCGGGGGTCGCCTGGCTGTTGCCGGCGCGGGGGCCGGTACCGGCGCGTCTGGCACTGGCCCGTCTCGGGGCTGCGCCGGGGCATGCGGTGGTGGCGGCGGCCGGGGTGTTGACCAGCGTGGCGCTGGCGGCCGCCATGGCGATCATGGTGGCGTCCTTCCGCGATTCGGTGGATCAGTGGCTGAACCAGATCCTGCCCGCCGATCTCTACCTGCGCGCCGGCAAGGCCAGCGGCAGCGGCTACCTCGATGAGGATTTGCAGCGGCGCATTGCCGCTACGCCCGGTGTCGGGCAGGTGGCTTTCACTCGTCACGACAGCCTGCGCCTGGCCGCTGGTCAGGCTCCGGTAGCCTTGATCGCCCGGCCGGTGTCAAAGGACGGCAGCGAGTTGCCGCTGGCAGGCCGCGTCCATCCCGGCGGCGAGGGGCCGCAAGTCTGGATTTCCGAAGCGATGCAGGATTTGTATGGCTGGCAGCCCGGTCAGCAGGTGGATCTGCCCCTTGCCGGGCGCCGGGTGGCGGTGCATGTGGCTGGCGTGTGGCGGGATTACGCGCGCCAGACCGGTGCGGTGATGATCGACCTGGGTGATTACCGCCGTCTTACCGGTGACCGTCTCGCCAATGATGCGGCGATTGCGCTCGCCCCGGGGGCTGGCGCGAGTCAGGTGGCCGATGCGCTGACGACGATGGCCGGTGCCCGGGCGCTGGAAGTCGCCCGGCCGGGGGAAATCCGTGCCATCAGCCTGCGTATCTTCGACCGTACTTTTGCTGTCACTTATCTGCTGGAGGCGGTGGCGGTAGCCATCGGCCTGGCCGGTGTGGCGGCCAGTTTTGCGGCACTGGCGGCGGCGCGCCGGCGGGAGTTCGGGATGCTCCGTCACCTGGGCCTGACACGTCGTCAGATCGGCTGGATGCTGGCCCAGGAAGGGGCGCTGGCGGCTGGCGTCGGCGTGCTCGGTGGCCTGCTGACGGGTGGCGCCATCGGGCTGGTGCTGATCGAGGTGGTCAATCGGCAGAGTTTCCACTGGAGTATGGATCTGCATGTGCCGTGGGGCTCGCTGGCGCTGTTCGGCGTTGGCCTGATTGCACTGGCGGCGCTGGCTGCGGTGCTCGCCGGGCGTCAGGCCATGCGCCAGGACGCGGTGCTGGCGGTGCGGGAGGACTGGTGATGGATCGACGTGTATTTCTGCTGGCGCTGGCTGGCTTGCCTGTGTGGCGTGGCGCGCGGGCGGTGGACTTCGCACCGGTGTTGCCCGGCCGCCGACTGGTTTTTCCGGCGGATCACGGTGCTCACCCGGATTTTCGTACCGAGTGGTGGTACGCGACTGGCTGGCTACATGTGCCGGACGGTACGCCGCTGGGCTTTCAGACCACCTTCTTTCGTGTGCGCACCGGCATGGGGGAGGGCAGCCCGAGCGCCTTTGCGCCGCGCCAACTGATCCTTGCCCATGCGGCCATCGCCGATCCGCGCCTGGGGCGCCTGCGCCATGACGAGCGTTCGGCGCGGGTCGGTTTCGGTCGTGCCGGTTTCGAGAGCGGGCACACCCGTGTGTGGGTGGGCGACTGGCGTTTCGAGCAGACCGGTGAGCGCTACCGGGCGGAAGTCCGGGCGGCGGATTTCAGCTACGCGCTGGATCTGCTTGCCGATGATCCGCCCGTGCTCAACGGTCGGGCCGGCTTCAGTACCAAGGCGCCGGACTCGCGTCACGCCAGTTATTACTACAGCCGTCCGCAGTTGAAGGTGAGTGGCTCGGTCACGCTGGAGGGCCGCTCCCAGAGCGTGACCGGCCATGCCTGGCTCGACCACGAATGGTCCAGCGAACTGCTGCCGGATGGGGCTCAGGGTTGGGACTGGGTCGGCCTCAATCTGGACGACGGCAGTGCGCTGATGGCTTTCCGGATGCGCGGCAGGGATGGCCGGGCCTTGTGGGCGGCCGCCACTTTTCGACCGACAGACGGCCCGGCCCGGGTGCTGTCGCCCGTGGACATCGGTTTCGAGGCGCTGCGCCAGTGGCGTTCGACTCGTACCGGTATTACGTACCCGGTGGAGTGGCGGGTGCGCATCGGCCGGCGATTTTTCCATCTGCAGCCGCTCCTCGACGATCAGGAGCTGGATAGCAGCCGGTCTACCGGCGCGGTTTACTGGGAAGGGGCTGTGCGGGTGATGGAGGCTGGTCGAGAGTTTGGGCGGGGCTATCTGGAAATGACCGGATACGGCAGCCGGATCCGCGTCGGCTGAGGGCGCTGGAATGCGTCCAGCCTGATCTTGATCAAAAGGGATCCGCTGCCCCGGTCTTGAAGTTTTCCCCCGCTCCCCCATGTAGGTCTCAGACAAAAATCCGGAGGCCTTATGCGCTACGACAAGCTCACCACCAAGTTCCAGCAAGCCCTCAGCGACGCCCAGAGCCTCGCCGTCGGCAACGACCAGCAGTTCATCGAGCCCCAGCACCTGCTGCTGGCGCTGCTCAACCAGGACGACGGCAGCACTGCGTCGCTGCTGCAGCGCGCCGGTGTCAATGGCGCCGGGCTGAAGGCGGCGCTGACCAAGGCGCTGACCCGTCTGCCCAAGGTGGAAGGCCACGGCGGCGATGTGTCTGTCGGGCGCGATCTGGGCAACCTGCTCAACATGACCGACAAGGCCGCCCAGAAGCGCGGCGACGAGTTCATTGCCAGCGAGATGTTTCTGCTCGCCCTGGCCGACGACAAGGGCGAGACCGGCCGCCTGCTGAAGGAAAGCGGCCTGACCAAGAAGGCGCTTGAGCAGGCCATCGACGCGGTGCGCGGTGGCGAAACCGTGGGCAGTGCGGATGCCGAAGGCCAGCGCGAAGCGCTCAAGAAATTCTGTGTGGACCTTACCGAGCGCGCCCGCCAGGGCAAGCTTGATCCGGTGATCGGTCGCGACGACGAGATCCGCCGCGCCATCCAGATCCTGCAGCGCCGCACCAAGAACAACCCGGTGCTGATCGGCGAGCCGGGCGTGGGCAAGACCGCCATCGTCGAAGGCCTGGCCCAGCGCATCGTCAATGAAGAAGTGCCGGAAACCCTCAAGGGCAAGCGTGTGCTGGTCCTCGACATGGCCGGCCTGCTGGCCGGCGCCAAGTACCGGGGCGAGTTCGAGGAGCGCCTGAAGTCGGTGCTCAACGACATCGCCAAGGATGAAGGCCGCATCATTCTCTTCATCGACGAGCTGCACACCATGGTCGGCGCCGGCAAGGCCGAGGGTGCCATCGACGCCGGCAACATGCTCAAGCCGGCCCTGGCCCGTGGCGAGCTGCACTGCATCGGCGCCACCACGCTCGACGAATACCGCAAGTACATCGAAAAGGACGCCGCCCTTGAACGCCGCTTCCAGAAGGTGCTGGTGGACGAACCGACGGTCGAATCGACCATCGCCATCCTGCGCGGCCTGAAGGAGAAGTACGAGG
>ERZ724504.1681-NODE-1681-length-12202-cov-3.357290_pt1 | contig 12202 bp, 16 predicted proteins | sample MGYA00376037_ERZ724504 | MGnify/ENA primary metagenome ERZ724504 (study PRJEB28724, sample SAMN07190888) | wastewater metagenome | isolation source: influent of sewage treatment plant in Hong Hong | place: USA: Christiansburg, Virginia | collected 2016-03-01 ... | reverse complement strand
CACGGCCGTCATCATGATTTTCGTGATCCCCGCCTTCAAGGAAGTATTCAAAAGCTTCGGCGCCGATTTGCCGACGCCAACAGTCATCGTCATCGCGATGTCAGATTTTTTTGTCGAGTATTGGTGGTTGATTTTCGGATCAATCGGGGGGGCGATCTACGCGATCAAGGAAGCTTACAAGCGCTCGGAAGCGATGCAAATCGCCCTCGACCGTTTTGCTTTGAAAGCCCCCATCTTCGGCGACGTCATCCGCAAGGCCACTGTTGCCCGATGGACACGAACGCTTGCCACCATGTTTGCGGCCGGGGTTCCCCTGGTAGAAGCGCTGGATTCGGTCGGTGGCGCGGCAGGCAACTACGTCTACAAGATGGCAACCAAGGACATCCAGAACGAGGTCAGCACCGGCTCAAACCTGACTTCTGCGATGCAGAACAGCAAGCTGTTCGACAACATGGTGCTGCAGATGGTGGCGATTGGCGAAGAATCGGGCGCGCTTGATGGCATGCTGGAAAAGGTGGCGGGCTTCCTTGAAGCCGAAGTTGACGATGCCGTAGAAGCGCTCGCCAGCCTGATGGAGCCAATGATCATGGCCGTCCTCGGTGTGCTGATCGGCGGCCTGGTGATCGCCCTGTACCTCCCGATCTTCAAACTCGGTTCCGTCGTCGGATGATCGCAATGCTCGACGATCCCGCCGCCTTTGCCGCGGTGGCGGGTCTGTTTGGCTTGATGGTTGGCAGTTTTCTCAACGTCGTCATTCATCGACTGCCGAAAATGATGGAGCAGGACTGGCAGTGCCAGTGCGCCGAACTTCGGGGGGAAGCCCCTCCCGTGGCCGAGACGCTGACACTGGCCATCCCTCGCTCGCGCTGCCCAAACTGCGGGCACCAGATTACCGCCCTTGAAAACATCCCCATCCTCAGCTGGCTGATGCTTCGCGGCAAATGCTCGGGGTGCTCGGCGCCAATATCGATGCGCTACCCGCTCGTTGAAGCCGTCACCGGCATCCTGACCGCCTTCGCCGCCTGGCATTTCGGTTTCGGTTGGGCCGCCGCCGGCGCCATTCTCTTCGTCTGGGCCATGGTGGCCCTGACCGGCATCGACTTCGACACGCAACTCCTGCCCGACAGCATTACCCTGCCGCTCGTCTGGCTCGGTCTGCTCTTCAATCTTTCGGGCACCTATACCTCGCTCTCGTCGGCAGTCATCGGCGCAGTCGCCGGTTACCTGTCGCTGTGGTCCGTCTATTGGGGCTTCAAGCTGACGACGGGCAAGGAGGGCATGGGCTTCGGCGATTTCAAGCTGCTCGCAGCCATCGGCGCCTGGCTGGGCTGGCAGATGCTGCCGCTGACCATCCTTCTCTCATCCTTCGTTGGCGCCATCGTCGGCATTGGCCTGATCGTGCTGGCCAAGCGTGGGCGTAACGTACCCATCCCGTTTGGCCCCTATCTCGCGGCAGCCGGCCTGATTGCGCTGTTCTGGGGCAAGCCGCTCACTCAAATCTACCTGGGCGCTTTCTGAAGCACTGGCGCCACGGGCGTCTAGTCGCTTGAAAACACCGCACTTTCCCCCATATAGAAGCTTCGCCGGGCCGATTTGACGGCACCGGCTCAGGTATAATTCGCCGTTTTGGAGGATTCCCATGCCCATTTACGAATATCGCTGCGGATCCTGCGGTTTCCAGAAGGATCACCTGCAGAAGATGAGCGACCCCGTGCTCACCGTTTGCCCGGAGTGCAATGCCGAAAGCTACAGCAAGCAATTGTCGGCCGCCGGCTTCCAGTTGAAGGGGAGCGGCTGGTACGCCACCGACTTCAAGGGCGGCGCCAGCAGCAAGCCGGAAGCCAAACCGGCTGAAGCCAGCGCCACGCCCCCCTGCCAGAGCGGCACTGGAGGATGTCCGTGCGCGGGCAGTTGATTCGCCGCTACTTCGTTACCGGTCTCCTGATCTGGGTGCCCCTGGCGATTACCGCCTGGGTACTGTCGCTGATCGTCGGTACGATGGATCAGTCGCTACGCTTACTGCCCTCGGCCTTCCACCCCAAGCAGTCGCTGGGCGTCGACCTGCCTGGCGCAGGCGTCATCCTGACCCTGCTCATCATCTTCGTCACCGGCGTCCTCGCTGCCAACTTCATCGGCCAGCGGCTGGTGGTCTGGTGGGAGCGCCTGCTGACCAAGATTCCGGTTGTCAATTCGATCTACAACAGCGTCAAACAAGTTTCCGACACGCTCTTCTCGTCCTCGGGCAACGCCTTCCGCAAGGCGCTGCTGGTGCAGTACCCACGCGAAGGTTCGTGGACCATCGCCTTCCTCACCGGCCAGCCGGGCGGCGATGTAAGCAATCACCTGCAGGGCGATTACGTCAGCATCTACGTGCCGACCACGCCAAACCCGACCTCCGGCTTCTTCCTGATGATGCCGAAAAAAGATGTCATCGAACTCGACATGAGCGTCGATGAAGCGCTCAAGTACATCATCTCCATGGGTGTCGTCGCGCCCCCGGCAAAGACCGGCATCGTCCCCCCAACCTGAAACACCTGAACAATCTCCAACCGGAATCACCATTCACCATGCGTACTCATTACTGCGGGCAACTCAACTCCAAACTCATCGGCCAGGAAGTCACCCTCTGTGGCTGGGCGCACCGTCGTCGTGACCACGGCGGCGTCATCTTCGTCGACCTGCGCGATCGCGAAGGCCTGGCCCAGGTGGTGTGCGATCCGGATCGCGCCGAAATGTTTGCCGTTGCCGAATCGGTGCGCAACGAGTTCTGCCTGAAGATCACCGGCAAGGTGCGCGCCCGTCCGGAAGGCACGACCAACGCCAATCTGGCTTCCGGTGAAATCGAAATCCTGTGTCACGCCATCGAAGTGCTGAACCCGTCGGTGACGCCGCCGTTCCAGCTCGACGAAGACAACCTCTCGGAAAACGTGCGCCTGACGCATCGCGTCATCGACCTGCGCCGCCCGGAGATGCAGAACAACCTGATGCTGCGCTACAAGACTGCGCGCGCCTTCCGCCGTTTCCTCGACGACAACGGCTTCATCGACATCGAAACGCCGATGCTGACCAAGAGCACGCCCGAAGGCGCCCGCGACTACCTGGTGCCGTCGCGCGTCCATCCCGGCCAGTTCTTCGCCCTGCCGCAGTCGCCGCAGCTGTTCAAGCAACTGCTGATGGTTGCCGGTTTCGACCGCTACTATCAGATCACCAAGTGTTTCCGCGACGAAGACCTGCGTGCCGACCGCCAGCCGGAATTCACCCAGGTCGATATGGAAACCTCGTTCATGAGCGAGGAAGAAATTACCGCGCTAATGGAAAAACTGATGCGCACCGTGTTCAAGGAAGCCATCGACGTCGACCTGCCGGCATTCCCGCGCATGAGCTACGCCGAAGCCATGCACCGCTTCGGCTCGGACAAGCCCGACCTGCGCGTCACGCTCGAACTGACCGAAGTCACCGACGCCTTCAAGGACGTCGCCTTCAAGGTCTTCGCCGGCGTCGCCAACAGCGAAGGCGGCCGCATTGCCGCCATGCGCATTCCGGGTGGCGCCACGCTGACCCGCGGCGAGATCGATGCCTACACCCAGTTCGTCAGCATCTATGGTGCCAAGGGCCTGGCCTACATCAAGGTCAACGACGTCACCCAGATCAACGAAACCGGCCTGCAGTCGCCGATCGTCAAGAACCTGTCGGAGGCTTCGCTCAAGGCTGTCATCGAGCGCACCGGCGCCCAATCCGGCGATCTCATCTTCTTCGGTGCCGACAAGGCCAAGGTAGTCAACGACGCCCTCGGCGCGCTGCGCGTCAAGATCGGCCACGAAAAGAGCTTCGTCACCGGCGCCAAGTGGGCCCCGCTGTGGGTCGTCGATTTCCCGATGTTCGAATACGACGAAGAGAACAAGCGCTGGTCCGCCTGCCACCACCCCTTCACCAGCCCGAAGGACGAGCACATGGATCTGCTCGTCACCGATCCGGGCAAGTGCCTGGCCAAGGCCTACGACCTCGCCCTCAACGGCTGGGAACTCGGCGGCGGCTCGGTCCGTATCCACCGTGCCGACGTGCAGGAAAAGGTCTTCGCCGCGCTCAACATCGGCCCCGAAGAACAGCAGGCCAAGTTCGGCTTCCTGCTTGATGCGCTCAAGTACGGTGCGCCCCCGCACGGCGGCCTGGCCTTCGGCCTCGACCGCATCGTCACCATGATGACCGGTGCCGAGTCGATCCGCGACGTGATCGCCTTCCCGAAGACGCAGCGCGCCCAGTGCCTGCTCACCGACGCGCCGAGCGATGTCGACGAGAAGCAACTGCGCGAACTGCACATCCGCCTGCGCCAGAAGGTTGAAACACAGGTCGAAGTAGGCAAGGACACCGGCAAGGCCTAAACGATGATGGCGCGGTTTCTCACCCTGCTGCGCCTCATTGCCGTTCTCGTGCTTGCCGCCGGCTTCGGCCCGGCGGTCGCCCGGCAATCACTCGACAGCGTCACACTCTCCTCGCTGCCGCCGGAAACCCACCGCACCCTGCAACTGATCAAGCAGGGCGGCCCCTTCCCCTATCCGCACAAGGACGGCAGCACTTTCGGCAACTACGAAAAGCGCCTGCCCACCCAGCCGCGTGGCCACTATCGCGAATACACCGTGCCGACACCCGGCTCGCGCGATCGCGGCGCCCGCCGCATCATCGCCGGCAGCCCGCCCGAAACTTCGGGCGAGTACTACTACACCGACGACCATTACCGCAGCTTCCGTCGCATCAGGGAATAAAGGAGCATCCATGAGTGCCATGAGCCAGAAACTGCAGAAGCTGCTTGCCCAGAGCCCGCTCGCCGGCGTGTACCACCTGCCGAACAGCGACAGCAAGGCGCTCAAGCAGGCCACGCTCGCCCTCGGCTACGGCTGGCTGCAGGCGGATCTCGGCGAGAAGCGCAACATCGCCGCCGTGCTCGAAAAACTCGGCAAGGCGCTCAAGCTGCCCGACTGGTACGGCGCCAACTTCGACGCCCTCTCCGACTGCCTGACCGACCTCAGCTGGAACACGGCGCCCGGCTACGTTTTGCTCCTCTCCGGTGCCGACCAGCTGCACGCCCGCGACCAGGCCGCGTTCGCCACGCTCAACGAAGTCTTCACCGGCGTCATTGAAAACTGGCGCGAAGCGAAAGTGCCGTTCTGGGTCTTCCACGTATTTGACGATGGGCGCCCCAACGGCCTCGCCCCGTTGCCCACACTGGCAGCCCAGTAACACGGGCATGCCCTACAAGAAGCCGGTCTCGGTGCTGGTGGTCATCCACACCGCAGACAACGACATCCTGCTGCTTGAACGCGCCGCCCACCCCGGCTACTGGCAGTCCGTCACCGGCAGCCAGGAAGACGATGAAGCGCTGATCGACACCGCTGTACGCGAAGTCGGCGAGGAAACCGGCCTCGCCATCACCGCCACCGACCTGCGCGACTGGCAGCAGATCAACACCTACGAAATCTTCCCCGAGTGGCGCCACCGCTACGCTCCCGGCGTCACGCAGAATACCGAGCACGTCTTCTCGCTCGAAGTGCTTCGCGATGTCACCATCCGCGTCGCCCCCGGCGAACACCTCGGCCACTGCTGGCTGCCGCTCGCAGAAGCCGCAGAGAAGGTATTTTCGTGGAGTAACCGCGACGCTATCCTGCAACTGGCGACACTCAAGCCCTAGCAGCTCGTCGCGAAAAACCGCCGTAGAATAGCGCCGTCACCCCGGCGAACGCCGGGGTCCAGTTCGTTGTTTTTCCTGGATTCCGGCGTTCGCCGGAATGACAAAAGATTCAAGCGCAGCCCCTCGCAGAAGGGGCGCACCCAGCCAAAGAACCAAAGGAGAGCACCGATGTCCCACCCCAACGACCAGCTCATCAAACGCCTCTACGCCGCCCTTGGCGAAAAGAACGGTGACGCCATGGGCGACTGCTATGCCGACACCGCCCGCTTCAGCGACCCGGTCTTTCGTGATCTCGATGCAGCCGGCGTGCGCGACATGTGGCAGATGCTGTGCGCACGCGCTACCGACCTCACCGTTGAAGTCAGCGGCATCGAAGCTGACGACACCCGTGGCAAGGCCCGCTGGATCGCCACCTACACCTTCAGCAAGACCGGGCGGAAGGTGCGCAACGTGATCGACGCCGAGTACGAATTCAAGGACGGCAAGATCACCCGCCACACCGACCGCTTCGACCTCTGGCGCTGGGCCGGCATGGCGCTTGGCGTCAAGGGCACACTGCTGGGCTGGACGCCGCTGGTGCAGAACGCCATCCGCAAGGAAGCCATGCGCGGGCTGCAGGCCTGGCGCAGCAAGCATCCAGGCTGATGCACGGCAGGCGGCATGGTCACCGCCAAAAAATTCTGCAAAATATTTTTTCCGGGTTGTAAGGATCACCGATGCCCCCCGACTAAAAGGGGCCAGCACATCGATTTCGCCATTTAAACAGCGAGACGTGGGCCCTGGTCCAACCAACAACCTGAACGGAGAAATAACATGAGCCAAATGAAAACCGGAATCGCCATTGCCTCGGCTGCCGCCGCCCTCTTCGCCCTCGGCACCACCGCCACCGTCGCGCAAGCGGCCGACGCTCCGACGGTAAAGTGCGCCGGCATCAATAGCTGCAAAGGCACCTCCGACTGCAAGACCGCCAAGAACGACTGCAAGGGCCACAACGCCTGCAAGGGCCAAGGCTGGAACAGCACCGCCTCGGCCAAGGCCTGCACCGACGCTGGTGGCACGGTCGTCAAGTAAGCGCCCGGTCGGCAAGGCGACAGCCGTGCCCCCGCCCCGTCATTCCGGCGAATGCCGGAATCCAGTACAGCGCCACGGGTCCGCTCGAGCACTGAATCTGGACACCGGCACCCCTAGGGCACTTCCTGCGGGGCGCGTTCGCCGGTGTGACGGGCTACGGGGTTATGGATAAAGAGCACCTGCAGAATCAGCTGCCTTGCAGGCTCATTGCAGACGCACCGATTTTGAAGGAAATGTGGATGACAGCAATCGACGGTTTCGGCCTCGGCCTGCGCACCGAGCACTACACCGACTTTCGCACCGGCCAGCCCGCCGTCGACTGGCTGGAAATCATCTCCGAGAACTACATGGTGCCCGGCGGCCGACCGCTGCAGCACCTCGACGCCATCCGCGCGCACTACCCGATGGTGATGCACGGCGTCTCGCTCTCCATCGGCAGCACCGACCCACTGAACATGCAGTATCTGGCCGACCTGAAAGCGCTGATCGCCCGCGTGCAGCCCGGCTGGATCTCTGACCACATCTGCTGGACCGGCGTGGACCACGCCAACCTGCACGACCTGCTGCCCATGCCCTGCACCGAAGCCGCACTCAAGCACATGGTCGAGCGCGTACAACGGGTGCAGGATTTCCTCGGCCAGCGCATCGCGCTGGAGAACGCCTCCACCTACGTCGCCTTCGCCGGCGACGACATGAACGAATGGGAGTTTGTCAGCGAACTGGCTGCGCGTGCCGACTGCTGGCTGCTGCTCGACGTGAACAACGTCTACGTTAGCGCCCGCAACCACGGCTTCGATGGCCGCCGCTACATCGACGCCCTGCCCAGCCAACGCATCCGCCAGATCCACCTCGCCGGCCACGAAGACCACGGCGACTACCTGATCGACACCCACGACCACGATCTGCCCCGGCGTCTACGAGCTCTACGCCCATACGCTGGACCGCCACGGCTGGATACCGACGATGATCGAGCGCGACGACCACATCCCGCCGCTAGCCGAACTGCTGGCCGAACTCGACCAGGTGCGCGCCATTGCCGCCGCTGCACAAACGCCGCACTGCGGGCAGGATGCCTCACTGGAAGCCGCATGAGCCACCCCGCCACTCACGCCCCGGCTAACAACGCCGACAACGCGGCCAAGCTCGCCGCGCAACTGCAGGCTCTCGCTCAGGCCATCACCGCCGACAGCGCGCCGACAGACACCGCCGAACTGCTCCGCCCCACTCCGCAAGGCGGCCCGCCACGCCTCGGCATCTACCGCAACGCCTACCGCGCCCGTCTCACCGATGCCCTGCGCGAAAATTACCCGGTGCTGCACCGCGTGCAGGGCGACGAAGCCTTCGATGAACTGGCCGAAAGATTCATCGCCGCCTGCCCCTCGGAACATCCCTCAATCCGCTGGTTCGGCAGCACCCTGCCCGAATGGCTGGCGGCCAACAGCGAACAACTGTCGCACCCCGCACTGGCCGACCTCGCCCGCATGGAATGGGCGCTATGCACCGCTTTCGACGCAGCGGACGCCACCCCGCTCACCGTTAACGACCTGCTCGCCCACGCCCCGGAAGCCTGGCCAACACTGCGCTTCACCGGCCACCCCAGCCTGCGCCTGATCGCCCTCGACTGGGCCGTCGAACCCCTGTGGCGCGCCCTCAGCGACAATGCCGAGGCAGAGACCGCACCGCCCGAGCCGCAAGCCCACCACCTGCTCATCTGGCGCGAAACTGGCAATGCCGGCCAGACCCAGTGGCGCTCCGTCGAACCTTTCGAAGCCGATCTGCTGCAAGCCGCCCTCAATGGCGAAAGCTTCGCCGAACTTTGCGAACGTGCCGCCGCCACACAAGGCGATCTGGCCGCTGCTGCCGTGGCTGGCTATCTGCGTGTCTGGGTCGAAGCCGGGCTGCTCCGCGCCTGAACCATCGCGCTCCGTCGTTCTGACGGGTGCCGCTCCTCGTGTCAGCCTACCCGCTCTAGCACATGCGGGGATGACACTTGTATTTTCTGACGGCACAATACGCCGATCGATGCGTGCCCCGAAAGAAAAATCGCTATGGCTGAAAAACCAGTTCAGATCGTCTACGTGCTCACGAACCCCGCAATGCCGGGGCTTGTAAAAATTGGCAAAACCAATCAACTCGAAGTCGAAGAGCGAATGAAGCAGCTTTACAGCACGGGGGTGCCGGTTCCATTCGACTGTGCCTTTGCTTGCAAAGTAAAAGATGCTGGCGAAGTCGAGAGGGCGCTTCACCTCGCCTTCGGGATGACGCGTATAAACCCGAACCGAGAGTTCTTTAAGCTAGAGCCGGAGCGAGTTATCGCAGTCTTGCAATTGTTGAAGGTGGATGACATCACGCAACAGTTTGAACAGACTATCGAGTCAGACATTCCTTCCGCTGACAAGCAATCCGCGCAGGCTCTGAAGAGAAGCATGCGACCGCCGATGAACTTCCACGAACTTGGGATTCCAAACGGTAGCATTCTCATCTCCAAAGACGGAGGGCATCAATGCACCGTTGTCGGCGAAAAGAAGGTTGAATTTAACGGTAGCGTATCCTCGCTTACGGCCGCAACCCGAAAAATGCTCGGGTTAGCAGACGACTATCCGCTTCAGCCGTCGCCCCACTGGACCTTCAACGGAAAGACCGTCAAGGAAATATACGAAGGTTTTCACAGCGACCAAACCGAGGGCTAAATAAGGGAATTAAAGGGGCCGTGGTCGAATATTCATCTCAGCCTAGCGGTGGTTCCGAGATGAAACGGTAGAGCAGCATGCCGAGCACGCAGGTCTTGAAGTCCCAGCCATCGAAGCTGCTGCGCAGATCATTGGCAATGCGCCATAGGGTCTTGTGCAGTTCCGCCCACTCGGTTTCTTTGTTGTTCGCCACCTCACCCTTCAATCATTCCTGTTCTACGACCTTTACCGACAGGAATAGCAGCAGCGGATTATCCGGGGCAGACTGAAAACCGAAACGGCAGTAGTACGCTGCCGCCTCATCATCGAGCGCGTCGACGAACAGGCCAATGCCACCGGCCTCGGCGTAAATGCGTCGCGCCCGTGTCAGGGCATCGATCAGCAGCAACGTCCCTAGCCCCTTGCCCTGGTATTGCCGGTCGACCGCCAGCCGGCCGAGACGCACACCGGGGATGCGGCGTGGCAGTTTCTTGCGCCAGGCATCCGGCAGATGCCGGTTTTCGAGTTCGGCCAAGGTTAGCGCGTAGTAGGCGCAAATGCGGGCCGGTTCGTCCTGACGGATGGCGACGAAGGTTTTCGACAGCCCTTTGTCCTGATGCTGGCGCGCAACCTGTTGCAACCAGTCATTCAGTTCCTGGCGACCGCAGTCGAAGCCCTGCCGGTCATGGCTCCCAGCTAAAGGCAGTATCTGCATCGTCTCGCTTGGCTTTCTGATAACGCTTCATGGCCGCCCTCAGCTTGGCATTCGGTTTGGGCGGGCTCTCCATCAAATCGAGCAGCCAGTTCCAGTCGCGCGGACTGAGGCGAATGACCTCCTCGCGCTCGATGACTTCCTGAGCTTCTTTCAGCGCCGCCTGCACCAGGAACTGATTGACCGTTGCGCCGGTCAGCTCGGCGGCACGGCAAAGCGTCTCGTATACCTCATGCGGAACCCGGGCGCCGATGCGGTCTTGCTTGGCAACTGCGGTACCCATATCAACCTCCAACAATCATTTGAGCACTCAGTGTATCACTGTCGCCATTTTGGCGCCACGATGGCAAATCAAGCCGCCACCCCCCGCCCCAGCATCCTCACCCCAAAACCGCCCAGCGCCGCCGCCAGCAGCGCGACAACTGCCGCCACCCACATCAGGCGCTGCGTCTCGGCGCCGTGGTTCTCCAGCGTCACGCGTTGCGTGGCGAATGTTGAGCGCTCCTGTTCGGCGAGGCGGCGCGAGGCTTGCGTCATGGCGGCCAGTGCTTCGCGCGTGGGCGCCCAGAACTGGCTGAGCGCACCCTGGGCGCCGCTCAGTTCAAGTTCTTCGACGGCGGCCGTGTAGCGTTCGTCGTAACGGGTGCGCAAATCAAGCAGTTCCTGAACACGAGCTTTGTCCTGCGGCGCTTTCACGAGTAGCGCCAGGGCGGCCAGATCGCCCTCGGCGGCCGCGTTGGCGGTGTCGATCTGCTTGTAGAGCGGGATGCGCATTTCCCGATCGGGGGTGACCAGCAGTTGCACGAGCGGCACGGTGGTGCCTTCGGCATGCCGCTGCAGCGACTCGGCCACAGCCACGCGCTGCTGTTGTGTGTCGAGGTCGGCGACTGTCAGCGGTGCGGGGCGCAGCCATTGTTGCGCGGCAAACAGCCCCAATGCGCCGAGGATGCCGGCGATGGCCAGCAGCAGAGCGAGGCGTGCGCCAGCGCGGGGGGCCACTGCGGCGGGAGCGGCAGGAACGGCGGTATTCGGGTAGGGCATGTCGGTACTCCAAAAATGTGGGCTGTATCGTGGGCTTCAGGCGGCGTCTGTGCGGATCGGGCAGGCACCGCCACAGCGGCGACCGATCAGCGCATCGACCGAAATGGCCCCACCGCCCTTGGCCACGAGGAAGAGCAGGCCGGCCGCCCAGGTGCCGTGCAGCGCGTAGGCATCGGGGTAGACGAAGAGCTGGATGGTCATCGTCATGCCGAGCAGTGCGAGCGCCGAGAAGCGCGTGGCCAGCCCGATCAGCAGCAGCAGGGGGAAGAGGTGTTCGGCAAAGGCGGCCATCGGCGCCGCGAGTTCGGGCGGGATGATCGGCAGCTTGTATTCCTCGCGGAACAGATCGACCACCGAGTCGGAAAGCTGCGGCCAGCCGAACTCGAAATTGCCGGTGATGAAGTTGATGGCGAAGCCCTGCACCTTGGTCTGGCCAGACGACCAGAAGGTGGCAGCCAGCGCAAAGCGCGCCAGCAACGCGATCAGTGAGTCGGGGATGCGGCTGAAGAGGTCGATGGATTTGCGGATGAGGCAACGATCGGCACGATCGGTTCGCGTGGGAGGTGAGGTCTGTGGGGTCATGATTTTTCTCCTTGTTGTTCTAGCCGAGGCCGACCAGCAGTTCGCGGCCGATCAGGAGGCCGAGAACGGGGGTGGGGTCGAAGGGAGCGCCATCCGTGCCGGCCTGCTGCACGGCCGCGCCGAGCGTTGCGCCGCCCTGCAGCGCGGCGATAAAGCGGCCGGCCGCAGCGGGAACGGCGACCACCTCGACCGACAGGCCGTGGCGCAGCACGAGCGCGCATTCAGGTTGTTCCGGATCGATGGTAGCGAGATCGCCAAGGCCTTGATGCGCGCCCCACAGCGAGGCGATGGCGAAGGGCGAATCGATCACCTGCAGCGAAGGGTGCAGATGCAGGCGCAGCGCCGGCAGCACTTCCGGGTCGTTGAGGCAGGCGGCGATTTCGGCCACCGGTACCGGGTCGGCATCGGCGGCGTGGGAAGCCAGCACGCGGGCGTATTCCAGCC
>ERZ724504.1675-NODE-1675-length-12219-cov-4.883920_pt1 | contig 12219 bp, 4 predicted proteins | sample MGYA00376037_ERZ724504 | MGnify/ENA primary metagenome ERZ724504 (study PRJEB28724, sample SAMN07190888) | wastewater metagenome | isolation source: influent of sewage treatment plant in Hong Hong | place: USA: Christiansburg, Virginia | collected 2016-03-01 ... | reverse complement strand
TGGTGGACTATTTGGGCCTGGCCGACCAGCTCAAAAACGCCCTGGCCAACTACACCGAAAGCGGCGGCACGGGCCGGACGGCCATCGACCAGGAAGAGGCCGTGGCGGTCATGCTGGAGCGGTACGAGGTCTGTTGCGGCATCTTCTACGGCTTCGACTGGTCGCCTTGGAAAACCGGCGGGCCGAAGGCACGGCTGTCGGTGCTTCCCGCGGCGCAGGAGCACGTGCTGGCCCAGGAGGACGGTAAAAACCGGCTGGTGAAGGCGGTTGGCGAGTTGTCGAAGGCGTTTGCGCTGGCCGTGCCGCATGAGAAGGCGCTGGAGATTCGGGACGACGTGGCCTTCTTCCAGGCGGTAAGGTCCGTGCTGACCAAGAGCACGGGCGACGGTCGCCGCAGTCCGGAGGAAATAGAGCTCGCCATCCGACAGATCGTCTCGAAGGCAGTGTCTTCGGATGAGGTCATCGACATTTTCGCAGCGGCCGGACTGAAGAAGCCGGACATCTCGATCCTATCCGATGAGTTTCTGGCGGAAGTGCGCGGTATGCCGCAAAGGAACCTGGCGGTTGAAATGCTGCGCAAACTGCTGGAAGGCGAGATCAAGGCACGCGGGCGAAAGAACTTGGTACAGGCCCGGTCGTTTGCGGAGCTTCTTGAGAATGCGATCAAAAAATACCAAAACCGGGCCATCGAAACAGCACAGGTGATCGAAGAATTGATCGCGTTGGCGAAGGACCTGCGCGAGGCGGGCCGGCGAGGCGAGAAACTGGGGCTGACGGATGATGAGGTGGCGTTCTATGATGCGCTGGAGGTCAACGATAGCGCCGTGGCCGTCCTCGGTGACGAGACGCTGCGGATGATTGCTCAAGAACTCGTCAAAGCGGTCCGGAACAGCATCACCATCGACTGGACCGTCCGGGAAAACGTCCGGGCCCAGATGCGGGTGATAATCAAGCGCATTCTTCGAAAATACGGCTATCCGCCGGACAAGCAGGCCCGCGCCACGGAGCTTGTTTTGGAACAGGCAGAAGTCATCTGTAAGGATTGGTCCGAAAAGATATGACAAATAACAAAACAGTCCTTTTTTTCAACACTGCGCTAAACGAGGTCGCTAAACAACTTGCTCTTTTCCTTGAGAAGGTGTTGCCTTCGCTTTTCGAGGACTGGTGGAAGCAAGCCGTTCTTAATAGCCTGTCATTCCAGCAACGTCGACGCATGGAACAAAGCGGCTTAAACGCACTCGGTGCATTGGATCTCGCCGCGCTGCTGCGCGTGCTTGACCAAAACTGGTATCAGATATCAAACAAACTGGGACTGACTTCGGAGGCGCGGCATTTCGTCAAAGAGATGCAGACGATCCGCAACAGATGGGCACATGCCACAACTGAAGGTTTCCCCCTCGACGACGTGTACCGTGATCTGGATACGCTGCAGCGCTTTGCCACGGTCATCGGGGCCGATGATACCTTGCTTCAAGAAGTGCGATCCTCCAAGACAGCTCTTCTCGCTAAAGAAATGGAATCGCCCACCAAAGGCGAAGCAATCGCTCCCGTGCCATCTCAAGCAACCAATGAAGGTGGTGCTGAGTTTGAACCGGGACAGATCGCTTTCGTCAAGTCAAATCCATCCGTCCGAGGAGCAGTGGTTTCTGTCTTACCGGGTAAACCGGAGAACCGCTTCAAGGTCTTCGTGGGCGGCGAGACCCAGACATTCTATGCATCACAGTTACAAGCTGAGGATATTCGGGGTGACGAAGCCGAAATTTTCCCATGTGAGCAGTTTCACGCCTACCTAACGGCGCTACAGATCAGATATCCCGGATTATCAACGCTCTATTCTCTCAATACCGCACGTATCGATTTCATTCCATACCAATTCAGGCCTGTATTGAGATTCATCAGATCGGACCGCCCGCGATTATTGATTGCCGACGGAGTGGGCGTGGGCAAGACCATCGAAGCGGGGCTCATTCTTCGTGAGTTGCAGGCAAGGCGTGATATCCGTTCCGTCCTCATCATATGCCCACGCCCACTGGTGACTGAGCGCAAATGGATGAATGAGATGAAGCGCTTCGAGGAGCGTTTTACGCATCTTGATAGTGGAACCTTGCGGTATTGCATCAACGAGATGGACTTGGAGGGTGTTTGGCCAGAACAGCATCAAAGGGTGATAGTGCCTTATTCTTTGTTCGACGAAATCCTGCTTTACGGCTCAAGCCCGGACGGCAGGCGCAAACGAAAGAAGGGGCTTCTGGATCTGGACCCGCCTCCACGTTTCGATCTCGTTATCGTAGACGAGGCGCATCATATCCGTAATGTGGACACATTCAGCCATAAGGCTGTGAGGTTCTTCTGTGATCATGCCGAGGCCGTTATTTTTACGACGGCAACACCGATCCAGCTTGGAAGCAATGACCTGTTTGTTCTCCTCAACACGTTACGTCCCGATCTAATCATCGACCAAGAGAGCTTTGCGCATATGGCGGAGCCAAATCCGTTTATCAATCAGGCTGCTGCTATGGTCCGCTCGCAAGAGCCGGATTGGCCGTCTCGGACGCTTGAGGCCCTCATACAGGCGGCGGCCACCTCATGGGGCCAGGCAATTTTACGCCACAATCCAAACTTCATCCGGTTACGTTCCATGCTGTTGGAAGGCACTGTCTCGACGGAGGAACGTGTGCAGATGATTACGGACATTGAGGCGATGCACACCTTCGCCGGGATTATCAACAGAACTCGTCGCCGGGACATCGGGGACTTCACCATTCGGAAGCCTGAGACGGTGGTCGTACCGTTCACCCCGGCCCAGCAGCATCTGCACAACGAACTGCTCCGCGTGCAGGCAGAGATATTTAGTAAGCTGCACGGTGATATCAACGTCAAGTTCATGATGACCACGATTAGACGCCAGGCCGCAAGCTGTCTTTACGGACTTGTTCCCTTTCTCGAGGAAATCCTGAACCGCCATCTTGACGAACTGTCGTGGGAGGAGGCCGACAACACGGAACCAGTCCCGCAAGGGGATGCCGTCGGTCCAATCCAATCGCAAATCCAAATTATCCTTGAGCGTGCGCGGTCCCTCGATCCCGATGATCCGAAACTTGAGGCGCTGCGCAATATCATCCGGGACAAGCAACGGCTGCCGAACAATAAGGTGATGCTGTTTAGCAGTTTTCGGCACACGCTGAATTACCTTTACAAATATCTCAGCGCCGACGGCTTTCGCATTGGAATGATTCACGGCGGAACGCCGGACGAAGAACGCGTCATGCTCCGAAGCCGTTTCGAGAGGCCGAGGGAAGACATGGATAGTCTCGATATTCTGTTGTTCTCGGAGATCGGCTGCGAAGGACTGGATTACCAATTCTGTGATTGCATCGTGAACTATGACCTGCCCTGGAACCCGATGCGCGTCGAGCAGCGGATCGGGCGTATCGACAGAAACGGGCAGAAGAGCGAGACCGTTGCCATCATCAATTTAATTACGCCGGGCACCGTCGATGCGGACATCTATGAGCGTTGCCTTGTTCGTATCGGGGTGTTTAATAGCGCGTTAGGGGGCGGCGAGGAGATTCTCGGGGAGATTACCAGAGAGATTCGCGATATCGCGGAAAATTATTCTCTCAGCAACGAGGAGCGAAAGGCGAAGCTGCAGCAGTTAGCAGATAACAAGATTCGACTGATTCAGGAACAAGAAGAACTCGAACAGCGGCAGATGGAGCTTTTCGGCATTCGTCTCCCTGAGGAACAGATGAGGAAAGAAATCGAGGACGCATCGAGCTTCTGGTTGTCTCCGGCATCAATACGCAGGCTCGTTACGCTCTACCTGCAGAGGGCTTTTGGCAAAGAACAGGAGTTTATCCTCGGTGAAAAGTCTTTGAAAACGCTCCGTCTTTCACAGGATGCACGGAACATTCTATTGCGCGATTTCCAACAGCTTCCCAGGCAAAACACTACCGTCTATCGGGAATGGGAGAACTGGTTGAAAGGGGGAGACCCCCACCTGCCCGTAACCTTCGATGCTGAATGCGCGACGGCGCATCCCGAAGCGGCTTTTGTGATGCCTCTTCACCCTTTGGTCAAACAGGCCGCGATATTGTTCGATGCAAGAAAACGAGTGGTCGCCATGCTCAAGGTTCAGCCCAACGACGTTCCTGCAGGCAAATACGAATTCGCCATCTACCAATGGCGGTTTCACGGAATCAAGGAGGATTTGGTCTTGCGGCCAATAGCATCCTCCGAAGCGGTCACAGCCCATCTTGGCCGCCTGCTTGAAAAGGCAGTGGACTTCACTCCTGATGATCCAGGAAGGGGCGCTTCACAGATATGGGACGACTTGGACGCGCAGCATTACAGGCTTTGGTCTGAAGCACGATCGAAACATCGGCGACAGACCCAGGAATTGGCTGAGTACCGTAGAGAAAGCCTGTCCACGAGTCACCGGGCACGGATAGCCCTACTTGAGGAACAGCTTAGACAGGCCAGCAACGAGAAGATTCAAAAGATGCGCCAGTCTCAGATCGCGGCTGCTGAGGCGGACTACGCCCGGCACATTCAGGCTTTGGACATTGCCATGGAAAGGGCGGATGTAATCGCTGAACCGGTTGCATACGGTGTAATTCATGTCATGGGGGAATTTTCCGATGCCAAGTGATTACCAACAAATCTGCACGGACAATATACGAAGGCGCGGAGAAGAATTTGACGACATTGGGCGCCTCATCTCTGAACAATTATACAGCGATAGGTCTCATTTTGTTTACGAGTTACTACAGAATGCCGAAGATGCATTGGCGAGACGTTTCAGACTGAATCCTAATGATAGCGCCCCCCGCAAGGTTCAGTTTAGGCTTTTCTATAACAGATTGGAATTCAGACATTTTGGAGCGCCTTTCAACGAGGAAGACGTTAAAGGCATATCCGATGTCTTAAAAGGAACCAAAAAAGAAGATGTCGTTCAAATTGGCAAGTTTGGCATTGGATTCAAATCAGTATATGCCTTCACAGCTTCTCCTGAAATTCATTCAGATGAGGAGCATTTCGTTATTAAGAGATATATTCGGCCCGAGGCTAAAGCTCTCACCTTCTCAATTGCCGAAGATGAAACAATTTTTAATTTTCCCTTTGATCACGAAGAATTAAGCGAGAAAGAAGCCTTTGATCTTATCTTAACTAAGTTGCGTGGACTCGGTCCAAGAGTATTGCTATTTTTAAGGTGGATTGACGAAATTGAATGGTGCGTTGAGCCCGAAGGAGAGAAGGGGCAATATCTCAAAGAGGCTGTAGAAATAAGAAATTGTAAAGATGCGCGTCGTATTACCGTCATCGGGCAGAACAATGGAATGGATGAGGATGAGAAGTGGCTCCTTTTTGAGCGATACGTGAAGGTTCCTAACCCACCTAATGGTTGCCGCGACAGCGTGCCTGTCGAAATAGGGTTTCTGCTTGAGACCAACGAAAAGGATAAGGTAGAGCGCATTGTAAAGATTAAAGACTCTCCTCTGGTTGTCTTCTTTCCGACAGAAAAGATGACCCGGCTTGGTTTCCTCATCCAGGGGTCATATAAGACAACACCATCACGTGACAACATTCTTCCCAAAGATGATTGGAACAAAACTCTCATAAGAGAGACAGCCAAGCTCCTTACTGCTGCATTGCCACAACTTAAGCAGATAGGGCTTTTGACAGTCTCTCTTCTCGAAGCTCTTCCTATCAGAATGGACGATTTCCCCGAAGACAGCATGTTTCATCCGATCGCTTTTGCTGTCCGCGAGACGCTCATGAACGAGGACTTGCTCCCGGCCGATGATGGTACTTTCGTGACTGCGCGAGGCGCAAAATTAGCTAGCGCTGAATGGTTGCGCAAATTGCTGCGGGAAGAACAGCTTAGACAGTTGTTTCAGACTGAAGAACCTCTAGGATGGATTTCTGGTGAAATCACGGAAAGGGCAAAAAATGACTTGTGGAAATATATCCGAGAGGAATTGGAGGTCGAAGAAATAACTCCGGATAGTTTTGCACGTAAGCTGGACCTTCCCTTTTTTGAGAAGCAAACAGACGAATGGTTCATCGAATTCTTCAGGCAGCTTGTTGGGCAAAAAGATTTATGGAAGAAAGGCAGCACCTCCTGGAGGGACTATCCAGGGCCACTACGCGCTAAGCCATTAATTCGTTTACAGGATGGCCGGCATGTGAAGCCTTTCCGAGACGATAACTCGCCCAATGCTTATTTGCCTGTTGGAATTAATAATGACACGTCGTTGCCAATTGTAAAAGTTGTTCTAACCGGGCAAGAGGACGCACGACGTTTTCTCACAGAGTTGGGGATCCCGGAATTAGATATTGTGGCTGAGGTCATCGAACATATAATTCCCAAATATTTATCTCCATCATCACCAGTCTCTTCCGAAGAACATAAACGCGACATAGAAAAAATACAATATGCTTACAAAACAGATTCTCAGGAGAAAAGGCAAAGACTGAAAAAGGCTCTCCAAGAGACACCCTTCATTCTTGCAAGAAATCTAGTCTCCGAGAATGCTGTCTATCAAAAGCCGGATAAATTGTATTTCCCAGATGATACATTGGAAATGTATTTTGCTGGAGATCCCGATGTGGGCTTTGTCAGTTCAGTCTATCAAGGATCCGTATTAGACATGTTTAAGGATCTTGGTGTCAGTGAAGACGTTCGGGTGCGCAAACGATCACCTGATCACAAAGGATTCATAAAAATATATGATTGGCATGGATGGCATCAGCGAGGTCTATCTGGCTTCGATCCGGAAATTAATGTAGCAGGATTAGAAAACGCTTTATCCTCGCCAACAATTGAGAAAAGCGCTTATATATGGAATCACATTGCTATTCCGAACTCCGCTTGCATACGCGGTACAATTGAGAAATCCTCAAGGCAAACCTATGAAGATAGTAGCAAAGAAGAAAGCATATCTGGGTTTGGCCGTCTATTGATCGAAAATTCATGGCTACCCGGGCCGGATCAAGTTTTCCATGAACCATGTGACTTTCGACTTGAAGAACTTCCTGAGTCGTTCGAACGGGATGAAAAGTTGGCAGATCTGTTGGGAATGAAGAAAGACGTTGTGGCAGTGCTCGCTGAAAAGGTGGGGCTTCGCACGGAAGATATTGCTTTGATAAAACAGCATCCTGAGGAATTCGCAAAATGGAAGGATGCTATTGCTATACGGAATGAGAAGCCAACATTTCCAACGAGAGCGGTAGAGAATCCTGAACGCAGGCAGGAGAAACTTACAAAACAGCTTGCCGATGCCCCTGAGAAGAAGTACGAGGAACGTGAAAGAAGCGTTCGGACAACCAGGGGCACTATCGACCCCTACTTATGGCTCAGGGAACAATACACCAACGATGACAGTCAAATGGTGTGTCAGATCTGTAAAAAGGAAATGCCTTTCAGAAAGCGTGATGGCGAACACTATTTTGAATCTGTCGAAGCGTTCTCCCAGGAACATTTCCCTTTGGAGCACGAGGCGCAGTTCCTGGCCCTATGTCCACTTTGCGCGGCAATGTACAAAGAGCTTGTCAAGAAGGATGATGCAGCAATGGCCGATCTGAGAAAAACTCTAATGAATATAGACTCATTGGAGGCCCCGCTGCGACTTGGTGATTTGGAAACCACCATCCAGTTCGTCGAGACTCATCGCTACGATCTAAAGACGATTCTCGGGGAGATCGAAACGAATGAAGGATAGCCTCGAAGGCAACGTGGGAGAGGAAGCATGACAACGCATTTATCAGTACGGTTGGCATGGCATGACCGAGCCTGGGATGGTCACGTATGTGACCAGCCACACCTCAACGCTCACTGCATTGTCCATCAACACATACGAGATTCGCGGGATGATGAAAAGGAACGCGGAGCTGCCGGCATGCCTCTGGCCGAGTTGGACGGATGGTTGCCTCCGTGCTCCCGTGATCCAGCCGCTTACGCCGAAAGAGGATTTTCGATAACACATCAAGACCCGCTTGAGTTTCGGAGGCTACCAGCGGTCTCAGAAGACATCCCTCCCTATTCATCGTGTCCAGCTCCTTACCGTTGGATGCGCGAAGAATTTGTCCAAGAGGTCTGCGAAGCTGAAGATATATCCCTTCGGGGGCCAGACAATCCGCGAAGTAATGGTTGGGTTTTTGAGCCTGACCGTCAGCGTGAGCTTCTCAAGCAATTCTGGGGAAAACTTGAGCCAAAGAACTCACTTGTTTTCTATTACTGCAACCATGGGAATCCTCTGGATGAGAACTCGCCGCGCATTATTGTCGGTATTGGAAGAATCGCTGAGGTTGGGCCTCAGATCTATTTTGGCACAACCCCAAAGTACCAGGATCAGTATCCAGTTTGGTCCCGACATATTACCCAGGCGTACCCTGAACAGGGGGTTCGTATCCCGTACCAAGAATACCTGCGGGATGGTCACAGCACTGACGATATCATCTGCCGAGTTCCACGGAGCGCGCTGCTTCCATTCTCATATGGAGGAGAACATGTTTCCGACGACGTCGCAGTTGCCATCATTGAGCGCGTTATACAGTGTGTGGAGCGCGTCAAGGCTGATGGGCGAGTCGCTTCTGATTGGGAAAGACGCCTCGATTGGCTAAACGACGTTCTGGCCGAGGCATGGAGTGGTCGAGGCCCGTTCCCGGGCGCTGGAAGCGTGCTCCAGTACCTCGGGTTTTCGAAGGGGACCTCGTTCCAGCGAACTGTGCTGGCACCAATGGCAAAACGGGGTGAGAATTCCTGGGACTACATCCTGTCAATCCTTGAAGGAAGGATCGAACCGGACAAAGGAACTTACAGAGCTGGACTCCTCAAAGCGAGAGAGCGCTGGAGCGTCATAAAAACTCGTCATGCGCTGCTATCCAAGCTCGCACGACTCGAGCTCACCCCGAGCCAGGTGCAGCGGATCGCCAATCCCGACCAGAGGGCAGCAAGCGGAATCGACGCGACCGAGAAGGACTTGGTCGCCAATCCATACATCCTCTCCGAGTGCGACCTTGGGTCGGCGGACTCCGATCCCGTGGCACTGGAGACAGTCGATCATGGCTTGAGGCCCGAAGGGGATGCCGCGCTGTTTCCCGATTCCGACGAGATCTCTCACGACGACCGGCGTAGGGTTCGGGCGGTTGGTGTTGCGATTCTGCAGGATGCCGCAAACAATGGAGATACGGTCCTCACTTTCGCCGACTTCCTGAGCAGGATCATCGGACGCTTTCCTGAGAGAAGGGCGTGTCGGCCAGATCGGGAAGTCGTGTTGGCCGAAGCCGAATTCTATCGAAAATTCCTGTGGACAGCCTTCGACTCCGATCCCGAGCTTGTCGCGCTCAAGCACCTTCAGTTGCTGGAGGAACATGCCGCTTCGCTAATCAAGCGGCGGGCCAAGAAGACGAATCCAGAGGTCGATCCCCCGATTGACTGGTTCGGAGCGCTGAAGAAACTCTTTGGTGAACCGAAATCCGACCGAGAAAGGGCGGCGTTGGATGAGAAACGGACTGCCCTCGCCACGCTATTCTCGCGAAGACTGAGCGTGCTGACAGGAGGGGCCGGCACTGGCAAGACCTCAGTACTGAAGGTATTTCTTCAGGAATTGGTACGCGCCGAGGGTCGACATCCGACGCTCTTGTTGGCGCCCACCGGGAAGGCCCGCGTTCGGCTTTCCACAAAAACCGGACGAAATGCAATGACCATTCACCAGTTCCTGCTTAAGCAGGGCTGGTTTGTGCCTGATATTTTCGTACTCAAAAAACAAAACGATCAGAGCCCCTTCCAGGCAACCACCGTTATCATTGACGAGTGTTCAATGATCCCAACGGACCTCTTTGGGACGTTGCTCCGTGCTCTTGACTCCGGCCCGTTGAGTCGTCTGATTCTTGTGGGTGATCCCAACCAGCTACCACCAATTGGCCCGGGGAGGCCCTTCGCTGACATTATCGAGTGGCTTCAGAAGGACTATCCCGATTGCATCGCTCCGCTCACAGTCTGTATGCGCGTTGATGAGGAGGAAGGAGTTCCAGCCGAGGAGAGTGTCGCTTTGGCGCTTGCAGACGGCTACCGGACATCCGTCGTCAGCCCGGGTGACGACGAGATTCTGGCAGCAGTCGCTCGGGGCCAGTCGATGGGCGACCTTGATGTCGAATTCTGGGATGACCACGACGATTTGCTTGCCAAGCTCAAGGGGCGGATGGCGGATATCCTCGACATCCGTGACGACGACTATCAGAGCTTTAATCGGTCGCTTGGGATCGACAAGAAGGACTGGATCCGCAGCGAGGCGTGGCAAATCCTCTCACCCACCCGTGCGCAACACTTCGGCACTGACGATCTGAACCGCCTGATCCAGAGAGAATACAAGGAAGGACTCCTTCGGAAGTCGCAGAGCCAATGGAGCAAGATGCCACGACCTTTCGGTGAGTATGAGATCGTCTGGACCGACAAGGTTATTCAGGTTCGAAATCGAAGCAAAGATGGATGGGCCTACCCCAAGGGAAGTGGGCTGGACTACGTTGCCAATGGCGAGATCGGAATTGTTACTGAGGCTTTCAAGAGGAAGGAAGGCAGCGATATCCTTGCCGCTGTTTTTTCTACGCAAGTAGACGCCTCCTATCGCTACTACCGCGGCCAGGTTGACGAATACCTTGAACTTGCCTACGCGTTGACGGTCCATAAGGCGCAGGGGAGCGACTTCGAGGTGGTTTTCCTAATCATCCCGCAGAAAGCCTCGACTTTGTCGCGAGAACTGATCTATACCGGCCTCACGCGGTTCCGTCGCAAGCTGGTACTCTTGATCGAAAAGGATATCGAGCCCCTTCGCCGTTTACGCAGCCCGGACTGCTCAGACACCAGGTTGCGAAATACTCATATGTTCACGATCGCCCTTCGACCGGACGATGTGAAGCGACCTCACATGGAGGCACTCATCCATCGTACGCGGAAGGGCATTGCAGTCCGCTCCAAGAGTGAGGTGGTTGTGGCAGATGTGTTGGATGCGCTTGGGATCAGCTACGAGTACGAGCAGCCGCTCTATTCGCGGACTGATCCGAAGGATTTTCGCCTTCCCGACTTCACGGTCAGCTTTGAAGGGGATGTTTTTTATTGGGAACATCTTGGTATGCTAAACGTTCCCAGCTATCGTGAGGCGTGGGAACGAAAACAAATTTGGTATAAAGAAAACGGTTTTTCGGATCGATTGATCACATCCCAGGATGGGCCTGACGGAAGCATAGATGCAGCCAAGATTGAACAAACCGCTCGTCAGCGCATCCTTGAAGAATAGGTCTTGCTGAAATCGGGTTTGATGTCTGGGGACCATTTTTCAATACCAGAATGGGGCCGATTTTAGCTTCCTGTTGACAACATTTTCAGGGATGTTTCAGGTCGTGATAAATAGAGCCCAAAATGGTCGTCAGAAAGTGAGCCATTTTGCAAGTAGAGTTGCCGATGGTTATGGATTATTCGCAAATAGGGATAAAAAGTGGTCCTTTCTGCAAAGAAAACATGCAGCCGGCTCAGAAAGTGTTAACGCTCCTATCCGGAAGCGATCTTATTTTGATTATCGTCTGGCTATGAGTGAAGGAGTCGCACGTTTTTACTCGGCGAAAGTAACGAAATGTGTTGCTTTGCCGCAGTGAGTCATTTGATAGAGGGACCAGGATCGAACCTCGGCCGACAAGCGGCTGAGAGTCGGCCGGCGTGATCCTTTTTCTTACCCCCCACGACCGCTTTTTGTCCGCAAAAAATCCGCTTTTTCGCGTTTTCCAATCGCAATAGGCCGGAAGGAACATAATCCGGCCGCATTTTGGCCGCACAGCGGCCATGAATCCAACATAACCGCTGCTTCCTTCCCTCCCGACGGCCGCAAAAAAACCGCAAAAAGACCGCTTTTTGTCCGAAACTTTTCCGAGCCTTTTGGGATAGTACTTTGGCGAAGCGTTTCCCCAGGCAATGAAAAGAAATGTATCGATTTATGAAGCGTAGCGGTCTCCGGGTCCGGTCAGGGGTGTGCACCATTTTATGATACGAAATGCCGGAGACTGTCTGTGTTCTTTGATCATGTTCATTTTTTGTCTTGTAATCAGACCATGTACGAATGCCGCTGCCCCCATGACGGAAAGAAACTCGCCGAACTGGCCCGGCCGCCCCTGGCCCTGGGTCACTATGACTACCCCTGCGAATGCGGGAGGTGGATCCGGGGGCAG
>ERZ724504.1668-NODE-1668-length-12239-cov-5.791530_pt1 | contig 12239 bp, 12 predicted proteins | sample MGYA00376037_ERZ724504 | MGnify/ENA primary metagenome ERZ724504 (study PRJEB28724, sample SAMN07190888) | wastewater metagenome | isolation source: influent of sewage treatment plant in Hong Hong | place: USA: Christiansburg, Virginia | collected 2016-03-01 ... | reverse complement strand
TACGCTTTCATTAATAAATGTTTTTAATGTCATTCGAACTAGCTCGGTAAATTGTTCTTTTACTTGTGAGTTTACATTGCCCTCATAAACCCTTTTTGTCCATAATTTAACCAAATCCTCAGATGGCTGCTCAAATTCAGAACGAACTACGTCCTTTAGCATCTTTTGATATTTCAACTTGCTGGCATTATCACGAATCTCGTTTAAATTAAACGCCACTTTACTAAATCGCTTTAATTCTTCTACATTTGTATCGTTAATTTCATCAAGGCTAAACTCAAAAAATGGAATTTTATCCATAACATGTTCTTTATCCAAATCACTAAAGAATAAATAACGTATTCCATCGGTCAGAACACCAAATCGTGTATCGGGGAGAGTTGAAAAATATCGATACAGTTGTGGCGCATGTTTAACCTCTAACGACGACCCAATTTGTTTGCACTCAATAAGTAACTGAATTTTTTCAATCAGTTGAATTGCATAATCTACTTTCTCACCTTTTTTATCAAGTACGTCCGCTGTGTACTCGGGTATAACTTCATCTGGGTCAAAAATGTCATAACCCAAGGTTTGTAAAAAAGGCAACACAAAAGCTGTCTTTGTAGCCTCTTCTGTTTTCACATTAGTTCGTTGTTTATTTGCACGCTTTGCCAAATCACTTAGTTTATCTATCAAATCCATGTTGACTCCTTTATTTTATTATCTTTGAATGAAACTCTTTTTGACACAAAAACAGCAAGCAGGTTGGGGTTAAATGCTTTTAGAACCCAAACACCCAAAAACTGTAAACATCCTATTGTTGGGGGGTTCGCTTTGCTCACCACCAACCTACGCGAATTATGATGTACCGTAATTTTTCTCAATATACGCTTGCACAATCGCCTGAAACTCAACCGCAATGTTGTCGCCTTTGAGTGTCACCGTTCGTTCACCATCAACAAACACGGGCGCAGCTGGGGTTTCGCCCGTACCCGGCAATGAGATGCCGATATTGGCGTGCTTGGATTCGCCTGGGCCGTTGACCACGCAGCCCATGACGGCGACGGTCATGCCTTCGACGCCTGCGTATTGATTTTTCCAGACGGGCATTTGTTCGCGCAGGTAAGTTTGGATGTCGGATGCGAGTTCTTGAAACACCGTGCTGGTGGTGCGGCCACAACCAGGGCAAGCAACCACCATCGGGGTGAATTGGCGAAAGCCCATGGTTTGTAAAATCTCTTGCGCGACCACCACTTCGGTGCTGCGGCTGCCGTTCGGTTCAGGCGTGAGCGAGACGCGAATGGTGTCGCCGATGCCTTGTTGCAACAGCACGGCGAGAGCCGCGGTGGAGGCGACGATGCCTTTGCTGCCCATGCCTGCTTCAGTCAATCCTAAATGCAGGGCGTAGTGACAACGCTGTGCGAGTTGTTGATAGACGGCGACCAAATCTTGCACGTTGGATACTTTGCACGAAATCACGATTTTGTTTTCAGCCAAACCGATGTCTTGCGCGGCTTGGGTGGATTCGAGCGCGGATGTAATCAACGCTTCGGTCATGACCTGCTGCGCGGTCCACGGCTGGGCACGCTGGGCGTTGTCATCCATGATGCGGGCGAGTACTGATTGGTCGAGGCTGCCCCAGTTCACGCCGATGCGCACGGGCTTGTCGTATTTGGCGGCGACTTCGATCATTTGCGCGAATTGCGTGTCTTTTTTCGCGCCTTTGCCGACGTTACCGGGATTGATGCGGTATTTGGATAATGCTTGTGCGCAGTCGGGGTAATCCACCAGCAACTTGTGGCCGTTGTAGTGAAAATCACCGACCAGCGGCACGTACACGCCCATTTTGTCGAGTTGTTCACGGATATATGGCACGGCAGCAGCGGCCTCAGGCGAGTTGACGGTGATGCGCACCAACTCTGAGCCTGCTTGTGCGAGTTCTTTGACCTGTAACGCCGTGCCGAGCGCGTCGACGGTGTCGGTATTGGTCATGGATTGCACGACCACGGGTTGCGAGCCGCCAATGCGCACCATGCTGTCCGCGTGACTGACCGTAACGGTGTGGGTGTGGTGACGCATGGCAAAACCAGTGGTGCTCATAATTTAAATCTTTTTTAAATCTTGTGATCTGTTTGAAATGCTCATTTTGAAACGTTCATTTGAGTGTTTAACCCAACCAAGCGTTTAATTTAGAGCGTCAATTTTTGCAACATCTTTGCTTTTACTGACAATGGCTGCTTTCAAGTCGTAAGGTTGGCCTTTCCAAGTGGCTTCCACTTGTGAGGCATTGCCCACTTTAACTTTCAAAGGCAATTCACCTGAGATGGTTTGTTCGGTGCCTGCTTCCTGCGTACCACTTAACAACACAGTGCCTTTGGCATCTTTGATTTCCACCCAACTGGCCACTTTAAATTTCAAATTCAAGCCATCGCTTGCGGCATTGGCTGCCGCCGCATCCGTTGCCACTTGTGCTGCTGCCACCGCAGCGGGTTCAACTGCTGGCACAGGTGGCGCGACCACTTGCACTTGGTTGGGTTCGGTGATTTTTTGGGCACCGTCAGACTTTTGAGTCAAACGTGAGAATAACACCCAGTAGGCCAACAGACCCATGACAATCAAAGCCAACAACACCAACCATGTTTTGGCAATCCACGGTGATTTTAAAGGTGCGCCCTGCGAAGACACGACTTCACTCACTCGGCTGGCACGCACTGGCGCGGTCGCCACTGCGGTTTGATACTCCGCTGGAAGGTGGCGCACAGCTTCTTCGGGGTCGGCACCAACGACTTTGGCATAATGGCGCACAATGGCACGCAACAGGTTGGCTGAACCCGCTGTGTTTAGGTGATCGGCTTCCAGCGCTTCAATTTGGCGCAGCGCACGGTTACTGCGCGATGACACATCCTGAGCACTCATGCCTTTGGCTTGGCGCGCTTGAACCAACCATTGACCCAATGTTAATGTGGTCGCAGCCTGATTGACTTGAACAGGGGAATCCATGTGTAAATTATCTTGTTGACTCATTTCTATGTTCTCTTTTTTATGTTGACGATCAATGTATACTGATTAACGCTTGGTTTTCACAACAGCATCATAAAACAACTGTTGTCAAAACACATCAAATTGCCCTGCGCGCGCCCAAGCAGCCTCTTCACTGATGGGTGATTCTTGCACAATTGCAGCAATGATTTGATTCAATTGCTCGGTTCGTCCCTGCGCTTTTGCCAAGCGCGCACTCAACCACAGCAACGATGTCGAGCGACCGAGGGTATTTTCTGCTGCCTGCAATGCTTCGCTTGCAGCGGCATACGACTGTTCATTTAAGGCCACATGGCCACGGTACAAATACGCCACGCCATTATTGGGATTAACTTTCAATGCCGCATTCAAATAGGATGTTGCCAAATCCAAGCGCCCTATGCGAGCGGCACATGCTCCAGCATTGGTCAAGGCTTTGTCCATGCTTGGATATAAAGGATCACGCAAGACTTTTGAAAACTCGGTCAATGCTTCAGTGGAACGGTTCGTGCCACACAAGAACCAAGCATAATTATTGCGCAAATCGGTGTTTTTGGGCTCAATTGACAGCGCTTTTGTGAAATGCTCATTTGCCTTTGTGTTTTCATGCAACTGCGCATACATCAAGGCCAATAAATTATGCGCAGGGACAAAATTGGGGGTACCGCTTAAGGCCTGCTCTGCTTCTTGCACCGCCACCGAAACCTGTCCCACTTTATAATACTGCGCCGCCAAATCTGTATGCACCTGCGCAAAAGCATGGCCACCGCCATCGGGCGCGATCGTTGTGGTTTGTGCACATGCTGCACACACAGCAACGATCACAACCATCACAACGGTCAGCACGCGTTTCATTTGTGTGCCCCTGTGAGTGCGCTGGCGGCATCCACTTGCTCAATTTGCGCCTGCATTTGCGACCATGAAATCACACCACGTTTTTCGTCATTGACCACATCCACGCCTCCAGCAACCGCAGGGCGTGGTGTGAACACCAAGACTTGCTCCGCCATGCGTTCAGCATGTTTCGTGCGGTCTTTCACCTGACCCGCCAATTGCCCGCAAGCCGCATCAATGTCATCACCGCGCGTCTTGCGCACTGTGGTGACAATGCCCGCATCCAACAACACCTGTGAAAACGCCATGATTTGATTGCGCGACGAAGCGTGCAGTCCTGACGCAGGAAATGGATTGAATGGAATCAAATTAAATTTGCACGGCACATCTTGCACCAAAGCCACCAACTCCTTGGCATGCTTGACCGAATCGTTCACGCCCGCAAGCATGACATATTCAAAAGTCACAAAATCACGCGGCGCATGGGGTAAATAGCGTTGGCATGCGGCCATCAATTCGCGCAAAGGATATTTTTTGTTCAACGGCACCAGTTCGTCGCGCAACGCATCAGTTGGCGCGTGCAAAGACACCGCCAATGCCACAGGACAGTCACGGCTCAAACGATCCATCATTGGCACCACGCCTGAGGTGGAGACCGTCACACGGCGACGCGACAAGCCATAGGCATTGTCATCAAGCATCAATTTCAATGCAGGAATCAGCTGGTTGTAATTCAGCAGCGGCTCGCCCATGCCCATCATCACGACGTTGGTGATGAGGCGCTGACCTTTCGGATCGGCCCCCAACGCATGGCTCGCCCACCAAAGCTGGCTGATGATTTCACCCGTGCTCAAATTGCGGTTAAAGCCTTGATGCCCTGTTGAGCAAAAACGACAATTGACGGCACAACCCGCCTGCGACGAGATGCACAGCGTGCCGCGATTTGACTCGGGGATGTACACCGACTCCACCGCATTGCCCTGCCCCACATCAGTCAACCATTTGCGCGTACCGTCATAAGACGTGTGATCGCTGATGATGGTCGGCAAAGGCAATTCGGCCTCTTGCTCCAATCGGGTGCGCAATGATTTGGCCAGATCAGTCATCTGGTCAAATCGCTGCGCACCAAAATGATGAATCCAACGCGTGACTTGACGCGCACGGAAAGGCTTTTCGCCCATTTCCGCGAACAGCTCGGTCATGCCTTCTAAGTCAAAATTCAACAAATTGGTGCTCATACTTACTTTCCAGTTTACGGACATTGCTTTGAGTTTTACGGGCTTCTCCGTGAAACTTCAGTGCTTGTTTCAACATACAGCATGCGCTGATTTTGAAAAAAATCCGTAGTTTTTACTTCTAACTTCTATTAACCAAAGAAATATTTGATTTCGTTGGCTGCATTTTCCAAGCTGTCAGAGCCATGGACTGCATTTGCATCGATGGATTCAGCGAAATCAGCGCGGATGGTGCCAGCAGCAGCTTCTTTTGGATTGGTTGCGCCCATCAATTCACGGTTTTTCAATACAGCGTTTTCGCCTTCCAAAGCTTGGATCATGACAGGACCAGAGATCATGAACGACACCAAATCTTTGAAGAAAGGACGTTCTGCGTGAACAGCGTAGAAGCCTTCAGCTTCAGCTTGAGTCAATTGAGCAAATTTAGCAGCAACGATTTTCAAGCCTGCGTTTTCGAAACGCGTGTAGATTTGACCAATAACATTTTTCGCCACTGCGTCAGGTTTGATGATAGATAAAGTACGTTCGATAGCCATTGCTATGCTCCTGTCGGTATAAAAATTTATAAAAAGACAATAAAATCAAGTTCTTCACGTTCTAGTGAACGCAAAATTATAGCATAAGTGGCAATTTTCTAGCGGACTAAACATGACAAAACGCCGCACAAGCAGCGTTTTTTCGGGTAAATCCAACTGACAAACCAGCATTCACCAGTAAAAGCCCCATCAATCAGCAAACCCATCGCCCGCTCCAAACGAAGGGGTGTGATAATAAGTGTAATACACCTCATCGCGCTGCCAACCCTGCGACTCATACAAGCGCTGTGCCGTCGTGTTGGTTTTTGCCGTTTCCAACATCAAATAACCCAGTTTTTCTGTGGTCGACCAAGCTTGTACAAATTCAAGCAAAGCCGCCCCCACACCTCGACCTCGCGCCTGGGGAGAGACAAACAAGTCATTCAACAACCACACACTCGATCCCTCAAGGCTTAGGGATAAAGAACTGAACATTGGATACAGCTGAATGAACCCCAAAGCCGCACCCGCTTCATCTGTCGCCAAAACCACTTTGGACTGCTGATGATTCATGCGTGCTGTCAAGAGGGCTCGCGACAACCCGACATCCGATGGGAGTTCATAAAACTGCCGATACGCATCGAATAATGGCACAATTTTTTCAATTTCAGCCACATTTGCCCATTGAACATTCATCGTTTCCATCACTTTCATTGTCTTTGTTGTTTTTAAAATAACCATTAGGTAATTGTACAGGATTTATCTTGGGTGCACACCAACAGCAGCTGTGATACACAGTCTTAACGCAACTTTAATGCAGCCTTGATACAAACCAACGCTGTCATCACCTGCACGCTTCTGCACTGACTTGATTTAAAAAAGTCAGGCGTAAGCCATTGTGGTTAAAATGGCAATCCATACCCCACATTCATCATCAACAACCACATACAAACCGCTGTACCCCTGTACCCAATCGACAACAATCTAAACAACCTAAACAACAAGCCAAGCAAGAACCTTTCGAACAATGCCGCCAACACCTCCACCTCATCGCCATGCACCCACATCCGTTTGGGATTTGTTTTTATCCTTCAACTGGCTTTCTCTGCAAGGGTTTGGCGGCGTACTGGCCATCGTCCAGAGGGAGTTGGTCGAGAAAAAGAAATGGCTGACCAACGAAGAATTCATCGAAGATTGGGCGGTGGCGCAAATACTGCCTGGCCCCAATGTGATCAACTTGGCCATCATGATGGGTGAACGTCATTTTGGTGGGCGCGGTGCAGTGGCCGCACTTGCTGGCATGCTATTGGGCCCTTTGGTGTTGGTGCTGGTGCTTGCGACTTTGTTTGCACAAGTGGCCGATTCAGCTGTGGCTCAAGGCACACTGCGTGGCATGAGTGCAGCCGCAGCGGGGCTCATCATTGCCTCAGGTTTAAAATTGATGACAGCACTCAAAAAAAACATCATGGGCGTTGCTGCGTGTGCTTTATTCACAAGCGCCACATTCATTGCGGTGGCACTTCTACATCAACCATTGATTCGGGTTCTGCTCGGACTCGGTGGCTTGGCCTGCCTGTGGGCTTATCGACAAATGGGTTTATTAAATCAATTTAACACACAAACAAAACAACACATCGCGCACGATTCAAACGATTCGAACGATCACCCTCCACATCAGGACGCACCATGAGCATTCATTTAAACGGGTATGACTGGCTCGGTTTATTCGGTCATTTTTTATCATTGTCACTGATGGCAATTGGCGGCGCAGTGACGACCATCCCAGAAATGCACCGCTTTTTAGTGATTGATCAGCACTGGCTCACGGAGGCTCAATTCGCGTCATCAATTGCCCTTGCTCAAACATCACCAGGGCCGAACACATTGTACATCGCCTTGTTTGGCTGGAATGTCGGCCTCAATGCCGGCGGTTATGGGCAAGCCATGTTGGGCATGACACTGAGCATGATGGGCGCACTTTTACCCAGCATGCTATTGACTTATTATGCAGCCCGTTGGTGCCGCAACAATCGCGATCGAGTCGGTGTGCGCGTGTTCATGCAAGGCATGGCGCCAATTGTGGTGGCTTTGTTGCTGTCAATTGGCTGGCTGCTCAGCACGGGCAACAGCCCGCAAGGCCACTACATGCACAATTGGCCGCTGTGGCTGCTCACAGCAATCACCGCCGTGCTGACATGGAAAACAAAAGTGCACTCACTTTGGATGCTGATTGCGGGCGCGATATTAGGGGCTTTGATTTCCTTGTAAGCCTTTTATTTTATTGAAGTTTAATCGCTTTAAACGTATTTTTTAGAGCCGACACCCATCGATTAATGGGCGTATAATAATAACAAGCAGCGACGCATTCTACCCATAACAACTTTGCCGCTTCTTTCGAGCCCCTACACATACACAATGCTCGTATCTATCTTTTTAATATTACAAAAAAGGGGATACAACCATGACACAAGAAAGAATTAAGCTGGCATTTATGGAGATGCTTGACGGCTTGCCTTGCTATGAAATATCAGTATATTGTGATGACTTTGAAGAGGTTATTTTAGACGAATCAAAATTACCAGTAGAACGGCAATTTCACATTTACGGCATCAACGCATTTGATGCCATAGCCATACGCCAAGCACAGGCGCATCTTTGTATTCGACCAAGGGAGCGAGCCTCCCATATTGATGCGGGCATTGAATGGGCGGACAGCATTGTCAAACTTTCAAATCGGCATTTCACCCACCGTCAAGATGGGCAATATGACTTGCATGCTGTCATAGACAACAATTTGAATTATTTGCAAAGACATTGCGAAGATCAAACGACTTTGATTAAAAGCTGGACAGCATCTAAAACCGAATGATGACAATGGTTAAATCAGTCCATGTCATCAACTTGAGCGCATGACGGATCAAAAAATACAATATAAACAAGTGGGTTGATCAGCAGTTTCAACCCACAATAGGATTGTTTGAGCAATGCGACTCAAACCGCCATAAAATTGCCGAACATATCAATCAACACACCCGCAAAAGCCACGCTCACTCCCCAAATAAACAGTCTCAACGAGCGCTTATAATAGGCCTCCGCATTGGCTCGTGGGTAATCCATGCGAAGCACACGACCCAACACCACAATCAAACACGCCGTTCCAAAAAGAATGCATGCACCCACAACATAAGCCCAAAAATCACTGAGGTGACTGTCCGACTTCACCCACGTTGAGGCAAAATTCAGGATAAAACCAAGAATAATCCCCGTCGCCGTCACAAGGGGCTGTCTAAATGTTTGTATTTTATCTTCCATCATGCGCCCTCTATGTTATGGCATTCAAAATAAATCCGTTTTCTGTGAAACAACAACGATTCAGCGATTATAATCGACCTGAACCCATAACTCCATCTCAGATTAAAAGTTTACAAAACATGGGATCACATTGCAGTAGCTTCACATTCATACCGCCATAAGACGCCTAAATACACACTCAAATACACACTCAAACAAGCACACACAAGGAGCAATAATGAAACGGCGACATTTTTTAAAAGGCATCGGTGGCGCGGCTTTATTGCCCATCATGTCCTTCCCCTTGCTCTCATGTGCCGATGACGGCGTGCAGTCAACAGTCACAAACAACGCCAAACTCAACACCCGCATGCCCGAAGAAAGCGAAGCACATGAAGCCACATGGATGGCCTATGGTGCCACTGCGCAAGCATGGGGAACGACGGGTGCATATGGCGCCAGCCGCGCCTTGGCGCGACGCAACCTGATGAACATTGCCATTCAGCTGTCACGGTTTGAAAAAGTCAACATGCTGGTTTCACCCAACGACATGACCGAAGCGAAAGCTTTGCTCGCCAGCCTTTTGCATGGAAACACCTCAAACACAATAACGTTAGGCCGCAAGACGGTTTTACCCAACGTCGAATCGGGTGGCAAAGTTGAGTTGATTTCGCAAGCAGTGGACGATTTGTGGATGCGCGACACAGGCCCCGTTTTTGTATCGGACAGTCAGCAGCAAAGGTATGGCGTGAATTTTAATTTCAACGGCTGGGGGCAGGACGACACTGGTGCAGCGGGTTGGCGACGAGACCCCGAGAAAGCCAAAAATGGCATTGCAACACAACCCATCAAAAATGACAAAGCGGTTGCCCGCTTCATTTTACAGCACACCCAAACACCTGAACTCAAGACGTGGCTTGTGCTTGAAAGCGGTGGCATTGAAGTCGATGGCGAAGGCACAGCGATTTGCACCGAAAGTTGCATTTTAAATCCCAACCGCAACCCCAATCGAACAAAGGCTGACGTTGAACATGAGTTGTTGCGTTTGCTCGGCGTACAAAAAGTCATTTGGCTGCCAGGTTTAAAAGCACAAGACATCACCGACGGTCACATTGATTTTTATGCCCGCTTTGTAGGCCCGCATCAGGTGGCATACGGTTTGGACAATGACCCAGAATCACCTGAATATGAGCTGACCCATCAACACAAGAAAATTTTAGAGGCCGCGACCGATGCCAAAGGACGACGCTTGAACCTATACCCTTTGGTCGCGCCTGATGCCGATAAAGTCGCCGATGCCGTCATTTCACGCAACCATTGGTCAGACAATTTATTCAATGAAAACTCGTTTGCTGCGGGCTACATTGGTTTTTATGTGGCCAATAAATGCGTCATGATGCAACAATTTGGCGATCCAAAAGCCGATGCTGCGGCCCTGAAAACGGTGCAAGCACTTTATCCTGAACGCACGGTTTTACAAGTGGCCGCAGATGGCTTGGCGAACGGCGGTGGAACCATTCACTGCGCCACCCAACAGCAACCGGCTCGACAGACCCGCTGATTAAAAATGAAAAAACGGAAAGCAAAAAATGCTTTCCGTTTTCAATGCCCTTCATTAATGCCCTTCATTGAACTAATCAGCCAGACTTTTTCTAAACTGTTTTCTTTTCCTCAGCACTCCACCATATTCACCGCCAAGCCACCTTTGGCTGTTTCTTTGTATTTGCTCTTCATGTCAGCCCCTGTGTCACGCATGGTTTTAATCACCATGTCCAATGACACATGGTGCACGCCATCCCCCCTCAGAGCCATGCGCGCCGCATTGACTGCTTTAATCGCACCCATTGCATTGCGCTCAATGCAAGGAATCTGCACCAAACCACCCACAGGGTCACAGGTCAAACCCAAGTTATGTTCCATGCCAATCTCAGCCGCATTCTCAATTTGCTCACCTGTGCCACCCATCACCGCAGCCAACCCTGCGGCGGCCATCGAGCAAGCCACGCCCACCTCACCTTGACAACCCACCTCTGCCCCCGAAATCGAGGCATTGAGTTTATATAAGAGCCCAACAGCACCTGCGGTCAGTAAAAACGTGATGATGCCTTCATCACAGGCGGACTGCGTGCTCCGCGGCAAAAACCGCTCATAATAATGCATGACCGCAGGAATCACCCCAGCCGCACCATTGGTGGGTGCAGTGACGACACGCCCACCCGACGCATTTTCTTCATTCACCGCAATCGCATACAAATTCACCCAATCCATGACCGACAATGGGTCTGACAATGCACGCTCAGCCTGTTGCGTGAGCTGCGTGTACAGCTCGGCGGCGCGGCGTTTGACATTCAAACCGCCAGGTAAATAACCTGTGGCGTCAGGATTGTTGATGCCACAACCACGCGACACACAGGTTTGCATGACTTTCCAAATTTTGATCAGCTCCGCATGCACCTCCTCGGCACTGCGCCATGTCAATTCATTGGCAAACATCAACTCTGCAATGGTGATTTGCTCTCTTCGACAGATGTCCAACAGCTCTTTTGCGCTGCTGAATGGGTACTTCACCTCATTGAAAGCCTCCAACACAGGTGCAGGATCCATCCCCACTGTGACCACAAAACCGCCCCCAACCGATAAATATTTGCGCTCAATGATGACATGATCGGCATGGTCATAGGCTGTGAATTTCATGCCATTTGGATGTTCTGCCAAGGCTTGGCGGCGGTGCAAAATTAAATCATGTTTGAGGCTAAACGCCACATCGTGCGTGCCCATGAGCATCAACCGTTGATCCAAGCTGATTTTGTCCAAATCGTCTTGCACCGTTTCAATCGGCACCGTGTCTGGTGAATAACCCATCAAACCAAGCAACACCCCTTTATCGGTGCCATGCCCGACCCCAGTCAAGCCCAGTGAGCCATACATTTGCGCGCGCACGCGGCTGGTTTCACTGAGCAAGTCATGTTTTTGCAAATGTTCAGCAAACATTTTTGCTGCGCGCATGGGCCCCACAGTGTGTGAGCTGGATGGCCCAATGCCAATTTTAAACAAATCAAAGACGGATACCGCCATGGTGCATCTCCTGACAACAATCTGATAACGACCTGTGACAAAATAGTCAAACGAGACTTTTTTGAATGGTTTATATTATTTATAGTGAGTATGGTGAGCCGTTTTAAAGATGCTCTTTTGTTCATCATAATACAATTACAGAAACGGGCTGTCCTGAATTTTCATATAAAAACCGCGTTTAATGCTGTGTAAAATTTGCTTCACCGCACCATACAATTAACTTACAGTGCAGTAATTATTCGTTAATTAAAGTACGAATAGCAATTTTCGTAGATTGAAAAAGGCCAAG
>ERZ724504.1661-NODE-1661-length-12285-cov-4.890270_pt1 | contig 12285 bp, 12 predicted proteins | sample MGYA00376037_ERZ724504 | MGnify/ENA primary metagenome ERZ724504 (study PRJEB28724, sample SAMN07190888) | wastewater metagenome | isolation source: influent of sewage treatment plant in Hong Hong | place: USA: Christiansburg, Virginia | collected 2016-03-01 ... | reverse complement strand
GGTTAGCGGTAATGTTGACTTTTCGCTAGTCAGCCGACTTTGAACAAGCGGCACGCTGGCCGCTTGTTGTCTCTGCCGTTGAACTGGCGGGGAATGTGCTGGCTCAGTTCATGGCCGCACGCTGGCGATTGCCCTGGGGATTGGTGGCGCAAAGTCGGCGGTGTGGCGGCGGCATGCAGCGGAGAGGCAAAACGCCGTGGCCGCAAAATCTCCCAGCTCAGCCAGCAGCCAGCCCAGTGCCTCCGTGGCATCACCGGATATTTCGCCGGTTTCAACTTCCGGCGCTGCACGCGCCAGGATTTGCCCCACGGCCGACAAACCGAGGTGAATGGTGTTCATGGCCACTTCCGCGTTTTCAGCGATTTGCACCAGCAGGAAAGCATCCGCTTCCTCGTACTGAATGGCTTCACCGGGGCGTGCGGTCAGTAACGGCAACTGCAACAGCAAGTCGCGCATTGGCCGCTCGGAGCCGCCCGAATGGAAATGCTCGGTGTTTCGTTGCATTTCAATACTCACTGGGGTACAAGAGGCAAGTTGAACTGCGGTCAGCTTCAGTTATGACCCAAACTCGCTCCCCCGCTACCGTGTAGCTTGAAAGCAGTCGCAAGCGGCGCGTTACTGCGAACTCGTTTTCAGCGGCATCTTCTGGCGGCACTTCACCCCAGTCACCGCGCACATGGCGATTCAGGTATTCGCTGGCATTGACGCCGTGCCGCTCAAGGTGTTCGAGCACGGCAGGGGTGGCCACAACTTGGCCGAGTGCGAAGCGCGGGGACACACTTGGTGTGCCGGTGTTTTTTGTTTGCATTGCATTTGCTCCGATAACGAGTTGGCCGCGCCATCCGTTGCAACGCAACTGGAAATGAAAAAAGCCAAGTCAGTTGCCCGACTTGGCTTTTCATTCAGAGGTGTATCGCTGCTTTGGTGGTATTGCGGCACGGCGCGGTATGCGCCGCTTTTTCAAGTTATCAGAGCGTGTGGGAAAGATCGAGCACTGTTTAACTTTGGCAAGACCAAACGTCTTGAACGCGCTTCCTGTGCGAACTGTAAAGGCTGAGTGCCCGCACACCCGTGCGATTGGCAATCAACCTTAAAGGAAAATCACATGCTTGCAAAGATAATTCAAGACGGCCTTCGGAAACACGGATTCACCATCATTGACACGAAGGAAATCCAGCATGGCACTCAGATTCGACTTGTCGAAGGTGCCATCATCAATGTCTACAAAAGTCCCAAAGTGCTTGTGCAAGGGAAGGCGATTTTCGAGTCACCTGAGCAATTGCGCTCCCGCCTCGAATATGTATTGCCCGTGCGCATTACTGTGTGGACGTTGATGTAACTCCAGTCAGATGGAGTCTGTTAACAGACTCCATCGTCTGATAAAGCCCTCTTCAAGAGGCTATCCACCGTTATTGTCTTGGCCGCTGATGTTCTACCAAGCTTGCATCCACTTCATCAGGTGTTCTGCCGGATAATTCCAACATTTGTGTCTTGCTAACCTGATACGTGTCGATCTCCCAAGAGGCTGGATTTTCTGAGAGAAAACGCTCTTCATACTTCATGCCGTTCTCTCTATCCATCACACCAAAGCAACAATTAGCCAATGAGGCAAAAATCCACCTCTTATCTGATCTATCTTCAAATGAGGGTGAGGTGACTAAATCGGAAAGTATGTGAATGATTGATTCACGAACTTTTTTCGCTGAAATTCGATCATAAATGGAGTCGTCGCTACCTTCCAGTAGAGATGATCTGTAATCATGACAAAGAGCTAAATTTTCTCCATTGTAATAATCACGGCGAATTTCAAAACCACGCCCATAATGTTGGATAGCAAGGTTCAGTTGGGCCGGGTCATTGGTGGTAGTCCAAAGTCTTTTGTATATTGCGCCGGTAATGCCAAGCGTTTCAGGATCATTGGAATCACTTGGTGACAATTGATCTATTATCACTAGCGCGGAAATGAGTGCAGAAATCTCTGAAGGCTTCTTGCTCTTGTACGTCGCAAGAGTTAATTGCTGGATAATGTACGGGTCATTAGGCTTCATTTGATTCGCAGTGGCAAAGGCCTTAACTGCCTCGTCGAATGAGCTATTTTTTACAAATCCCGTCCCAGCTTGAATTAAGCCAGATAGGTGATCTTGGAACTCTTCTGTTTCATCAAGTAAGTCTTTATATTGTTCCGTTGAAAGAATCGGTTTTCGGAGATTGGGAAGGAAGCTATAAACAGGGCTATCAGGCAGAGATGAAATAATAACCTGCCTAATAAGTAATTCCAAGTCTCGTTTTGCTCTTGAGGCCTCGCGTGCGCCAATATCTTCGCCAAGATGCTCGTATTGAAATGTACTCACATGATTGAGGTCAAAATACAAACGTCCTTTTGACTCTTTCATGATGATTGTCGAGTTTGGCCTTAGTGCGTGCCGAACGCCAAGCTCATACACTGCATTCGCATTTCCGGTCGAAATATCGGCTACTACCAAATCAGCCCTTAGTAGCATCTCATACATCGGGGCATCAATCAGTCCAGAATGAATAACCTCATCTGCTCTTATGCAGCGCAAATTTGCTGCCTCCACAGCGGGTTTTATTATTGCCTCATAAGTGGCATCAAGGTCTAAAGTTCGCCCTGATTCGTAGTCGGTTTTTTTGCCAAAACCCATGACCACAAAACAAACTTTTTGTAGTTCCGCGTTCATACGTAATCTCGAACGGCTTGAATAACACTGCTGCTGTTCCAACCGACCATAACTTTGGCCGCGTTTTGTACTTTAACGGGAACGCGCTCCTGACCCCATGGGCGTACACCGATGATTACCTTATTCATTCGAATGGCTTCGTCAATCTCATAGTCAATCCAAGCACTATGAGCAGCATACATTCCGGCCAAAATTATTACTCCCTGAGCAGGAGATATTTGTCGAGTCATTCCTTCTGAAAGACCTTTTGAGGTTTTATCAGGCAGAGAGTCATGACTCGGAACACTGCAGTTCTTCCAGGCGAAATTTGAAGCGCCATCAAACCACTCAGCAACCTTATGGTAATGATCGCTGTAAGCCCAAGCGTGGCTGATGAAAAGCATTCTAGGTGTTAGGTATGGCATTTATATTCCTCCTGATTTAAGCAAGCTATCGATATGTGGGCATGACGGACGTATTTCAACAGGGACTCTGCACTCTATGCAAAATATCACCAACGAGTGGTGGTGTTGCCAACTACCCTCAATCACTGCTGCGATTGCGTCGAGCTTCTTGAATCGCAGCCGTCAATTCCGCGTGCTGCCACTTAACCACCTTGCTTTTGGATGCGACTAAGGCTGGCGGCAGCTTAGCTGGCGGCTTGTCACCTTTATGAACACCGACAACACCTTTGCCGCGCTTGAGACTTTCCTCAATCTCCCAGTTCACCCATTTGCTGGCGGCACTGTTTTCTGAGACATAAACGACCGTCACAGATGCCCGATCAATCTTCTCTCGAATCTGGCGTTTGATGTAATCAGCGTTGGTGCTGTTAAAGGCCTCTTTGACGGAGTGATCGTCAAACTGGAGGTCATTGTTTTCATTCTTTGCCTGACCACGTAGCAGGTTGACTTCATCCATGTCGTCATGAGAAAAGCTGATGAAGACATGTGGACTTGAAACCTCAGATGCATCTTTCAGTTTCTGCTTTGCTGCTTCCTGCAACTTGGCGAGATCACCAAGAGAAAAACTTCCGCCCGAACCGCCACCCATATCAGCTCCTTGATGTATTGAAAAATTCCATGCAAGAGATGCAAGTACCGCATGGCGTACCGCCACCGGCATGACAGGAATACGTTCCTGAAATGCCCTTTTGCCTCGCCAACTCAACCACGTCTGCCTTTGAGAACTCGAATAACGGGGTGACGATCTTGATGCTGTGCCCCAGTGCCGTAGTCAAAGTGGATTCAGCCTTCACCAAGAAGTCAGCACGTTGGTCAGGAAAGAGGCTAAATTTTTCAGAAAGCAGACCAAGTGCAATTGAATTTGCTTGCACCTGATGGGCGTATGCTGCACCCATCAACAAAAACATCAAATTCCTGCCTGGTGTGAAAGCTTCGGTCCGAATGTCTAAGGACTCCCGCGTCAAGCCGGTTGAAATGACTGCGCCATAACCGGATAGATCCATGCGCACCGGGATTGGCAATCCATGCCTACTATGTACCTCTTGGCATGTATCCCACTCCCGTTTTGCTGCACGCTGCCCATAGTCAATGAAGAGTGGGAACTGTTCGATGCCTTCCTCCCGCATCATTACCGCGATCAACGTGGAATCAAGTCCGCCAGAAACAAGGTTGACTACGCTCATATATAGGCCTCTTGCTTGGCTACGCGCATCGTTACCCACATCGCTAAGTCAACGCATCCAATCGCGTGGCCAAACTGGGTGGCGATACCCCGGAATTCATCTTCGACACGCTCATAGACAGAAAGTCGGCCTAATGTACTGGCTTTGATGCTGAATCCCTTGGCCAATTCAAGGTAGTCCAGGACATGCACATCCAGAACTGCAAGTTCGGAGCAGTAGCCAATTCGACGGAGAAACAAGCTGGCCTGTTTTGGACCAAAGCCGCAAACTTTGGATACCAGGATTTCTCTAGTATCGCGTGCCGATTTGGCGCTTTTCAATATCTTCTTGATGGTGAGTCCTTCACCATATATTTTTGTAACCGTTGACGCAGTCAAATATGCCAAACGGTTCTTGAATCTTGGGTTTACGAGACGACTTGCTCCATCCTTTGTGACCATCAAAATTTGTCGGGAAAGACATTGAACAAGAAGATTTTCATAATTGCTCCCACCAAATGCAGCCTCTCCTGGGGTCAACAGTCCACACTGGCCTAAATGGTCCGCAATCCCCACCGCCATCTCGAAGAGCATTTGGCTCCCAGCTATACAGACCACCACTTCATATAAAAGCTGGGCCTCGCTGAGCTGACGCCAATCAGTTGAAGGGTATGCTTGAGATTCAACTTCTCCGCACATAGCCATGATCGCTTTATTGATGATCTGTAAGCTCATATCTCAGTCCATCCAAGCGATTCTGCGCAAATGCGATAAATCCTATTTGGAAAGTTGAATTGGCAAAACTCCATCTTCAGCTTCTGGTTGTTTGCCCTTTGCAGGCGACCCATCCAGTCCATGTAGAACTCCAGATTGTGAGCCAAGACCTTTATATGAAATGGAAAATCGGTTTCGGACCAAGCTGATTGCCCTATGAAGAAATCAGCCTGAGAAAGATGGAACAAAAATCCGGTGTCGTGGTCAACCACTGTCTGACACCATTCAAGTCCATCGAATGAGTCGGCACCTTCGACGGAAAAAACTGCCATCGAAATAGGATTTCCTGTTCCAAGGATGTGCAAAAATACGTAGCGACCCAGACTGTCTAGCGATTGTCTAATTGCTCTGATCGCCAGTGCACGGGCAATCAGTCCATCTCCCAAACGGCGTTCAGCAACAGCAATAAATTCAACCCCCGTTTGTTGTGCAACTTTGCGGCAGAGTTCGGGTAGCGCGTTGCTGTTGCCATGAACTATCGGAATAATTCGACATTTTCCAGCTCGATCCTGATCGAGCCGCCAGCGACCTACTATCAGGTCGACATGCTGACCTTCATCATTCGGCGGCGACTGCTCGTCAAATCCAAAGGCAATATCGCACGAATACGCTTCTAATGAAGCGTGAAAATCGAGCTGCTTCCAACTTGCTTGTGCATTCTTCCAAAAACTTTCGTAATTGCCTGAATCCATGAGCACGATGCTGCCAGCGTCACGCGCCTTGTCGATGCAATTCCTAGCATCGGGCTCGCTCTTCAGGGGAATCAGGTCAAACGCGGAGACGAGAAATTTGTCTGTCACCCCGCTCAAAGCGGAAAGTACGGACAGGTAATCCAGCGGCTGACGTGGTGTCTTGACCGACGAGATTGACGGGAAGTACGCAGGAGTTTGAATCTGCTTCGATTCGAGAACTATTGACTGAGGTCGCTCAATCATCATGCAGTTTCCTTCTGCTTGCCAGTGACATTTTGCCGTGTTTCATTGAACCAGTTGGCATGTTCTGTCGATACGTGCTCCTCGACTCGTTCAGCTAATTGCACCAAACGATCCGGTTCTTGCATGTCTCGGTAAGGGCCAGCCTCGGAAAGGAAGAGGTACTTCTCATGCTTCAACCGCTCCGCCGTTGAACGGTAGGTTACCCAGAGTGTTGAGTACTGGTTCAGGTGCTGCATTGTTTCAAGCAGTGCAATAACTGAACCAGCAATCGCAGTTGCCCATCTGGCGCAGTCGGTCGGAAGAAAACTTACCGCCGGAATCAAAATGGCCAGGGTAATTTGCACCGCTTTGAGATTCTTGTACCAGCCTTGGCAAGAGACGCTTTTGCGGTCATACCATTGAAGTTGTGCTTCGAGTCGCAACCATGCTGGATGCGTGGCCACTCTGGCAGGGGCTGTGGCATCGGGAATCGTTGGGGCGGATTTTGTGAACAGTTCCATTTATGCTCCTTGACTGCCTTGTGACCATAGACCGGGATCGGAACTGCGCATAGTCAGTATTCTGGAAATACTCGCATCAAACGCCCGCTTGAAATCAGCATCGCCTGCATAGCGTTTGTACAAGTCCAGTTCCCGGCGGCGCTCGATACTGACGGCGTGCTGGATCAGTTTCTCCAAGGCCAACTGCCGGTTCTGGGCATCGGGGTTGTCTTCAACCTGTGCCTTGTAGTCGGCATGGTTCACCACATGCTTGGCGATATTGATGAACTTGACGCGTTGCTCTTCGGGCGTGGCCTCCCAGCCAGCGAAGTGTCGGTCGTTGAAGGCACGGACGATCTCTTCCAGTGGGTCTTTGTCACCCGGCCCCATGTGCGGGCCGCGCACGTTCGGGTTTTGCGGCTCCAACTCGGTTTCGTCTGCATCAAGGCCAATCTTGGTTTCGAGCCGTGACCGTTCAAGCCCGTAAGTGGAGAGGTCAACGCTGTTCAGCAACTCGTCCAGCTTGTCCTGGTCAGGGTCTTTGACCTTCAGCTTGGGGATCAGGAATTTCAGGAACCAGTGCAGCATTTCCCAGTTCACGTTGTTGAACGGGATGATGGCCGCCACCTGCGCGTAAATCTTGACGAACTGCTTGGCCTTGATCTTGAAGTCAATGCGCTCCTCGTCGTCCAAGTCGGCATCGAAGCGGGCCACCACCGTGTCAATGATGGGGGCGAGTTCTTCGGCTTCGGCGCTGGCAAAGAACTTCTGATTGAAGGTCGTCACCTCGGCCCAGTCGTAGATGCCAAAGTTGTCGAGCACATCTTTCAGGTCGTGCAAAACATTCACGTCCGTTGGCTCGCTCAGGCTGGTGGACGTGTAGAACGGGTCAAATGCCGACTTGATGTCGTCCACCGAGTTGTAGAAGTCGAGCACAAAGGTATCGGCCTTGCCCAGCTTCCAATTGCAGCGGTTGAGACGGGACAGCGCCTGCACGGCCAGAACGCCTTGCAGCTTCTTGTCCACGTACATGGTGTGCAGCATGGGTTCGTCGAAGCCGGTCAGGTACTTGTTTGCGACCACCAAAATCTTGGCATCGTCCTTCTCGAACTCATCGGGCAAGTCCCGCGCAGAAAATCCGTTCAAGGAATCTTCGGTGTGCTTGATACCGTCAACCATCTTTTCGCCGGAGAACGCCAACAGTGCCTTGAACGGCGCATTGGCTTCTTTCAGCGCAGTGCGGATGGCAAAGAAGTAGCGAATGGCACATTCGATATTGCGAGTCACCACCATGGCCTTTGCTTTGCCCTTCAGCTTCTTGGCCTGCCAGACGCTGGCCGTGAAGTGATCGACCATGATCTTGGCTTTCACCTCAATGGTCCTTGGGCTGGCTTCGACAAAGGCTTTGAGCTTCTTCTGCGCCTTGGCGGTGTCGAACAGCGGGTTGTCCTCAATCGACTTCTGCACCTCGTAGTAGCTCTTGTAGGTGGTGTACTTTTCCAGCACGTCGAGGATGAATTTCTCTTCGATGGCCTGCTTCATGGAATACAGGTGGAAGGGGTAAAACTTGCCGTCAGCAGCTTGGCGGCCAAACTTTTCCAGCGTGGCAGGCTTGGGCGTGGCAGTGAACGCAAAGTAGCTGGCGTTCATGCTCATCTTGCGCTCATTCATTGCCGCCAGAATCTGGTCTTGCACATCCACCGGCTCGTCACCGTCCTGGCCCGCCAAGGTTTCGTTTACTTTGTCAGCGGCAACGCCAGATTGGGATGAGTGCGCCTCGTCGATGATGACGGCGAACTTGCGGTCAGACAGTTGCCCGATGCCATCCACGATGAACGGGAACTTCTGCACCGTGGTGATGATGATCTTCTTGCCAAGCTCAAGGTTGTATTTCAGCTCCTGCGCACTCTCGCAGTGGGCAACGATATTCTTGGTTTCAGAGAACAGCTTGATGTTGTCCTTGAGCTGGGTATCCAGCACGCGCCGGTCTGTCACCACCACCACGGAATCAAACAGATTCGCGGTGCCCGTGGTGTCGTACTGCTCCACCAGTTGATACGCCAGCCAAGTGATGGAGTTGGACTTGCCCGAGCCCGCTGAATGCTGAATCAGGTAGGTCTGGCCCACGCCCTTCTGCTGGGCATCCGCAAGAATGCCGCGTACCACGTCTAGTTGGTGATAGCGGGGGAAGAACAGCGCCTTACGTTCCTTACCAGTCTTCTTGTCCTTCTCGACGGTGAACTTGGCGAATTGCTCAATGATGTTGGTCAGGCTGCGGCGCGGCAGAATGTCTTGCCATAGGTACGCCGTCTTGTGCCCGTTCGGATTGACCGGGTTGCCCTTTCCGTAGTTGAAGCCCTTGTTGAACGGCAGAAAGTTGCTGTCGTTGCCCGCCAGCTGGGCGCACATGAAAGCCTCGTCTGGGTCTACCGCGAAATGCACCAGGCAGCGGCCAAACTCGAACAGTGGTTCCTTGGGGTCACGGTCGGTGCGGTACTGGCGAACGGCATTCTGCACGTTCTGGCCTGTCCACGGATTTTTGAGTTCCAACGTCGCCACCGCCAAGCCGTTGACGAACAGGGCCATGTCCACCGACTTGAACGTATCCGTCTGGCTGTAATGCACCTGTCGGGTCACGCTGAAGCGGTTGGCCTCGAAGTTGGCTACTACCTCCGGGTTGAGGTCGTTGTAGGGCAGCCGGTAAAGCAGATCAAAGTGGGCATCGTCAATGTCCAGCCCTTTCTTCAGTACGGCCAGCACGCTGTCTTTCTTGATCTTCTTGTTCAGCCGTTCCAGCACCAACCGCTGCCAATTTGGCCGGTCTTTCAGCTTTGCCAATTCCTTGGACTGGGTCTTTTCGAGAAATTCCCAGAAGAGCTTGCCGTCAACAGCGAACTCCCTGTCAAAGTCAGCCGGATCGCCAACGCGATAGCCGTCCTTCGCAAGTGCATTTTCGATGTGCGATTCAAGCGCGGCTTCGTTGGTTTGACTGACCATGTTGCTCCCTTAGACCTTTATTTTCCCAGTGACGACCTCGGATACCAACGTTGATTTCAACTCAATCAACGATTCCAAGGTTTTCGTCTCGTGGGCAATAGCCATTTTGTATGTCTTCTTGATATTGCTGACGTGTCGGCAGATTGATTCTTGCTCATCAATAGGCGGGAGTCGTGCTTCAAAATTTCCGATCTGGTCGTGACTTATATGTGGAACGCTAATGCCTGTAAGCATTGGCTCGAAATATGAAAGAAAGGATTTCGAGGTAAGAATCAACTCAAGGTAGCCCTGAGTGACTTCTGCTTTCGCTCGAAGTCTTGCTACTCGTTGCAGGAGAAGGCATGGCAGATTCTCACCGGATATCGCGGCAACCCTGATTCCATCTGCAACCCAAGGTCGGTCCATCCCGATGACCAAGTCACCAGCGGAGAGAAAATAGATAGACGAATCTTCAATCTTGCCTCTGGGCCAATACACAGTCTCGCGCCAATTCAGCTGGCCGGGATTTATGTTCACCCCTCGTAGCAAGGGAATGTCTGTCTCGTCATTGGTGTAAGCGGTGCTCTTGAATGCAAACCCCGGCAGAAGGTCAACGCAATATTTCAGCTTGAGCGTTTTCCAGTGTGAAGGAGCGGGACTGCTTTCAAGACTTTTTTCGGATAAAGCATCAGTTTCTAAGCCGAGACCTTGAGTGGCTGCACGCTCAATAAGAATGCTTTGCTGCTCTTCCAGCAAATCAATTAGTCGATCTTTCTTGGCTATGGCAGCATCGACCTGTGCCATCTTCTCGTCTAAGAATGCAACTATTCGGTCTTGCTCTTCTTTCAAGGGCAGTGGGATTTGAATCTGCTTGAAATCCTCGTAGTGCATATCCCACTGCCCAACTCGAACGCCGTAGGACAGCGAGTTATAGACCCCGATCAGCGAAGAAGATCGAAGCAGGTAATGCAGGTAGCCCGGCAAGACCCGATCGGATTTGGTCGCACAAGTAATGTAGGCTGGGCTGACGATGCCTTCATGGGCGGTGACCCCCATTGATCCTTGCCACGCCTTCATTTTGTTTACGACCAGATCACCCGGCTGTACGACCTTGTACGTGCTGGTATCCAATGAGGTGGCATTGTGATTGTCATCACGCGAGTCCTTACGGATGACCCCGTACTCACGATAGACCGACAAAACCGGTAAGTCAGGGCGATTTCGATCAGATTTGAGTTGGGTAACAGCTCGCAGCGCCTGAACCTCCCAATGAGAAGGGACGTCACCAAGCCACTTCACCCCGGACGGCTTATAACTCTCATGCCGTTGCATCAGCGGTCTCCTGCAAACGGCTCAAAGACCACAACTGTTTGGCGATGCCTTGGTAGGCGGCATAGCGTTCGTCAAAACTGGCTTTCTTGAATTCGTCGAAAGCCTGGAATGGCAGGCCAGTGCGTGCCATCAGTTGCAGGAAACCGGGGTTGTGCTCGTAGCAGGCGCTGTGCAGCGACCGCGCCAGCAAGTTTTCCTTCTGGTAGTGCGCCACCTTGTCGGCAAATGTCTTGTCGTTCAAGCTGGCATTGATTTTCTTGGGCAGCAGGACAAGGCCGCCGATGCGGTTGCGGTAGTTGGCAAATTCTTGCGCGTGGGCGAATTCATCTGCGTGGCGCTCGAAGTGGTTGGCCCACAGGTGTTCGATCTCGTAGGCATTTTTGCCTGAGCGCACGATGTACTCCAGATAGCGCCCCGGCTGGCCGCTTTGTTCCTCCACCCAGTGAGTGAAACGGGCCAACTGGCGGTGCAGGCTCTTGGCGTTCCAGTTAATCAGCGAAGGCTGATCGTCAAGCGGGAACTCCTTCTCGTCGCTGGTCAGACGTGCAATCAGCTTTTCGCGCAATGCTTCCAGTGACAGGTTGCGCAGTTCCTTGGTCAGCAGAAAGGTGGCGTACTGCAAGGTGGAGTAGTCAATCGACTTGAAATTCCACAGGCGGCGATTCAACCAGCAGTCCAGATAGTCAGCGGTAAGACGCAACTTGGTCTTGACTGTGGCCTCGTCATCTGTAGGGAGCAGTGGTGCCAGCAGCACTTGAAACTGCTGGGTGAAGCCATGGTCTGAATTGAAGCGGACGGACTCAAGCCCCGGCTTCAAACTTTCGCAGGCTTCCAGTAATTCCAGGTACACACGGGCAAAGAAGCGCAGGTCTTGCCGCACCCAGCGGTTGAAGTCTTCGCTGACGTTCAACCCCACCAACTCGTGATTGGTGCGTACCCATCGGTGGTATTCCGTGCCGATCAGGTCAAAGTCTTCTGGCTTGGCACCTTTCTTCCGTTCACGGATGTCGCCAGCGTACTTGGCACGTAGCCATGCCTTGAAGAAATCTGCCTCAGTTTCCTTGGTGTCGCGGTCGTTGTCCCGCTTGGCAAAGGTCAGCAGCCATTGCTTGATTTCCTTGTTGGCCTCGGCCCGCTTTGTCGCATCGGTGATGCTGGCCAGCAGGTAGCCCTTGAGCATGTCGGTGTTGCTCAAGGAGAGGCCACGGTCATTCATGGTCTCGAAGATGGTGTACGCATCGGCGTCGGCGTATGCCGTGATTTCCACCAGATGCACTTTCTCAAGCAACCAATCGACAAAGTAAGGCAGCGCCTTGGTGCCGGATATATCTTGCGGGAAGGCATCGCCAATATCGTTGAAGCGTCCAATCAGGTTGTGAACCGATTCGGATTGGTCGGCGGTGTCATAGCCCTTGCCATCAAACAAAGCTTCCATGCAGTCATTGCGTTCCGGCACATTCAGGTTGAAGGACTTGGTGCCAAACT
>ERZ724504.1659-NODE-1659-length-12287-cov-6.149199_pt1 | contig 12287 bp, 14 predicted proteins | sample MGYA00376037_ERZ724504 | MGnify/ENA primary metagenome ERZ724504 (study PRJEB28724, sample SAMN07190888) | wastewater metagenome | isolation source: influent of sewage treatment plant in Hong Hong | place: USA: Christiansburg, Virginia | collected 2016-03-01 ... | reverse complement strand
AGCCAAATCGTCGGAATCTGACTTGCGCGCCTTCGTAGCCAAAGTGCAAGCGGGCGCTGATTCGGCGATCACGCAGTATTTCTACAACGCCGACGCCTATTTCTACTTTGTGGACGAGGTGCAGCGCTTGGGCGTGACCGTGCCCGTGGTGCCGGGCATCATGCCCATCACCAGCTCCACGCAGTTGCTGCGCTTCTCGGACGCTTGCGGGGCTGAGATTCCGCGCTGGATTCGGCTGCGCCTGCAAGGCTTTGGTGATGACACGGCTTCGATCAAATCGTTTGGCCTGGATGTGGTCACCGACTTGTGCGAGCGCCTGCGCAGCGCGGGGGTGCCGGGTCTGCACTTCTACACCATGAACCAAAGCGCGGCCACGACCGAGATCGTGCGGCGTTTGCAAGCATCATGAGCCAGTGGCCGCATCGCCGGATGGTGGGCGGGCTGATGCTCTGCCTGCAATTGGCGATGCCGGTGTGGGCGCAGTCGCGCAATGCGGCAGCGCCTTCGGAGGCGGCGTCCGGGCCGCTGTACCAGCGGTTGGCCGACAGTTTGGTGCTGGCCATGCTGGGGGTGTGGTCGCATTTCCGTGCTGCACCTGCTTCAGAAACAACGGCTGCGGCCCAGCCGGAGTTCGCCATGCCCGCGCCCGTCAAAACCGAGCCGGTGCGCAAGCAAGCCACCAAACCCGTGCAAGCGCCAGCCGAAAGCTTGGTTGACAGCCCCGAGGTGGACGACAGCGCCTTGGAAGTCGCGGACTCCAGCAGCATGGTGGTGGAAATTGGACGCGGCTTGGCGACGTGGTACGGCCTGGGCTTGCAAGGTCGCCCGACCGCCAGCGGTGAGCGCTTGGACATGAACGCCCTCACAGCGGCGCACCGCACGCTGCCCTTTGGCACCCGCGTGAAGGTGCGCAACATGGTCAACGGACGCGAAGTGGTGGTGCGCATCAACGACCGGGGGCCGCACACCAAGGGCCGCATCATCGGCCTGAGCCGCAAAGCCGCCGAGACTTTGGATGTGCTGGATGGCGACCACATGGTGCAGTTGCTGCGCCAGTGAACGCGGTTGGTGCGCCTGCGCGAGGGTGACAGCGGGTCTTGGGGTGATGATGAGGTTACGCCACAATCTGCGAGTCCATTGTTGACTTGAGGAGACACCCATGAAAATCGAAACCCTGGCCGTCCACGGCGGCTACACGCCCGACCCCACCACCAAGGCCGTCGCCGTCCCCATCTACCAGACGGTGGCCTACGCCTTCGACAACACCCAGCATGGCGCAGATCTGTTTGACCTGAAGGTCGCGGGCAACATCTATAGCCGCATCATGAACCCGACCAACGCGGTGCTGGAAGCGCGCATTGCGGCGATGGAGGGCGGCATAGGTGCGCTGGCCGTGGCCTCGGGCATGGCGGCGATTGCTTACGCCATCCAGACCATTGCCGAAACCGGCGACAACATCATCTCGGCCAGCACGCTCTACGGCGGCACCTATAACCTGTTTGCCCACACCTTCCCGCAGATGGGCATCGAGGTGCGTTTTGCCGATCCGCGCGACCCCATCAGTTTTGCCGCGCTGATCGACGACAAAACCAAAGCCGTCTACTGCGAATCCGTGGGCAACCCGCTGGGCAACGTCACCGACATCGCCGCTCTGGCCGCCATCGCTCACGCAGCCGGTGTGCCGCTGATCGTGGACAACACCGTGTGCAGCCCCTACCTGTGCCGCCCGTTTGAGCATGGGGCCGACATCGTGGTGCATTCGCTGACCAAGTACCTGGGCGGCCACGGCACCAGCATCGGCGGCGCGATTGTCGATAGCGGCAAATTCCCTTGGGCTGAACACAAAGCGCGCTTCAAGCGCCTGAACGAGCCGGACGTGAGCTACCACGGCGTGGTCTACACCGAAGCGCTGGGCGCTGCCGCCTACATCGCCCGCGCCCGCGTGGTGCCGCTGCGCAACATGGGCGCGGCTCTGTCGCCGATGAACGCCTTCCAGATCCTGCAAGGCATTGAGACCTTGGCGCTGCGCATGGATCGCATCTGCGAGAACGCCGTCAAGGTGGCCCAGCACCTGAAGAACCATCCCAAGGTGGCCTGGGTCAACTACGCCGGTCTGGCCGACCACGCCGACCACGCGCTGGTGCAGCAGCAAATGGGCGGACGCGCCTCGGGCATCATCAGCTTTGGCCTGAAGTCAGATGACGGGTTGGCCGCAGGCGCACGCTTCCAAGACGCGCTGCAACTGTTCACCCGCTTGGTCAACATTGGCGATGCCAAGTCGCTGGCTTGCCACCCGGCCTCGACCACCCACCGCCAGCTCAACGCCGCAGAGCTGGCCCGTGCGGGCGTGAGTCTGGACATGGTGCGCCTGTCGATAGGCATTGAGCACATCGACGACCTGCTGGCCGATTTGGAACAGGCGCTGGCTGCGGTTTGACGATCAGCCGCCCGCGTCCACGGTGAAGCCCTTGCCCGCGCCGCGTCCCAGTGCAGCCAGCACTTGGGGCAGCGCGGCTTGCAACGCGGCCTTCAGCGTGTGCGGCGGGTTGATGACGAACATGCCGCTGGCGCGCAAGCCGGGGCGGCGGCGCTCGGCGGGTTCGACCATGCCGTGGGGCGAGACTTGCACAGCGGTTGGTGCCGCATCTTCTGAGCCGATGGCCAGCGTGGCGTGCAGCCACGGGCGCTTGGCTTGGTTGGCCAAGGTTTTGAGGCGGCGCGGCAGTTCGTGCGCTTCTGGGCGCGGAATCACCGGGTACCACACCAAGTAGGTGCCGGTGGCAAAGCGCTTCAGGCAGTCTTGGATGCAGGCGCTGACTTTGAGGTAGTCACTCTTGATTTCGTAGCTGGGATCAATCAGCACCATCGCGCGGCGGTTGGGCGGCGGCAGGAAAGATTTGAGTCCTTCAAAACCGTCTTGGCGGGCCACGGCAATTTGCCGCCCGGCTTCGAGCTGCGCCACGTTGCCGGCCAGCACTTTGCTGTCGGTGGGGTGCAGTTCAAACAGCTTGAGCTTGTCGCGGGCCTCGGCGCGCATCAGGCTGTGCGTGACAAACGGCGAGCCAGGGTAGACGCGCAGTCGCCCGTCTGGGTTGAAGCTGGCGATCAAGTCCAAATAGTCTTGCAGGGCTGGAGCCACATCGGGCAGCGCGGTGGCAGCGGCGGGGCGCAAGCTGCTCATCAATTTGAAGATGCCCTCGCGCGCTTCGCCGCCGGTTTCGGCGTAGTCGCCGTCGAGGCGGTACAAACCTGCGCCTGCGTGGGTGTCGATCAAGGTCAGCCCCGCGTCTTTTTGCGTCAGGTGCTTGAGGGTGGCAATCAACGTGGTGTGCTTGAGCACATCGGCGTGGTTGCCGGCATGGAAGGCGTGGCGGTAACTGAACATGCGGGCATGGTAACGCCTAGGTGGCTAAAACGCACGCCAACCTTGCCCTAAGTGCTTGATTATTCGTATAATAGAAGGCTTCGTAGCGCATTTGTGACTCCGCGACGAAGTTCATTTGCCACCTAAGAGGCGCTCAGGCCACAGCCGCAAGGCAAAGGCCAAAGAAGGCGCACCGACCGTGGAAAAGAGTCCGCCAAACCCGCTTTTTAAAGAGCAAACTCATGACCAAAACCTTCAGCGCCAAACCCGCTGACGTGGTGCACGAGTGGTTTGTGATTGACGCGACCGACAAGGTCCTCGGACGAGTAGCCAGCGAAGTTGCTCTCCGTTTGCGCGGCAAACACAAGGCCATTTACACGCCTCACGTCGATACCGGTGACTTCATCGTCATCATCAACGCAGCTCAACTGCGCGTCACAGGGACTAAGACCCTGGACAAGGTGTACTACCGTCACTCGGGCTATCCCGGCGGTATCACTGCCACCAACTTCCGCGACATGCAAGCCAAGCACCCTGGCCGCGCACTCGAAAAGGCTGTCAAGGGCATGCTGCCCAAGGGCCCGCTCGGTTACGCCATGATCAAGAAACTCAAGGTGTACGGTGGTGCTGAGCATCCCCACACCGCCCAACAGCCCAAAGTGCTGGAACTGTAAGGAGCCTTGAGATGATTGGTGAATGGAACAATGGCACCGGCCGTCGCAAGTCCAGCGTCGCCCGCGTGTTTCTGAAAAAAGGCTCTGGCAAGATCACGATCAACGGCAAGGACATCCAGTCCTACTTTGGCCGTGAAACTTCGATCATGATCGCCAAGCAACCTCTGGCACTGACCAACCATGTCGAGACTTTCGACGTGATGATCAACGTGCACGGTGGTGGTGAATCCGGCCAGGCTGGCGCTGCCCGCCACGGTATCACCCGCGCTCTGATTGACTACGATGCAACGCTCAAGCCCGTGCTGAGCCAAGCCGGCTTCGTGACGCGCGATGCGCGTGAAGTCGAACGTAAGAAGGTCGGTCTGCGTTCTGCACGCCGCGCCAAGCAGTTCTCCAAGCGTTAATCCGCTTTTTACTGCCCCCAAAGCCGCCCCAGGTTCACGCCCGGTGCGGCTTTGTTGTTTTGTAATGCTTGGGGGTTACGCTTTCCGGCACGTTCCCTGCTTCTGATCTTGCTATGCGATTCAAACTGCTACGTCGTCGGCTGACGGTCAGCGCCCCCCGTGTGGCTATCCGCAGCGATTTGCCTTGGCCTTTGCGCTGGGCCTTGATTGCGCTGACTTTTGGTTTCTCGGCCGCGATTGCGCTGTGGGCTTTTGAGTTCGGCAAAGGCATTGCCGGTCTGGATGCACATTCCCAAGCCGAACTGACGCAGTTGCGCGAAGAAGTCGCCTTGCTGCGCGAAGAGCGCGAGCGTGTGCGAGCGGCCAGCCGAGGTTCCGACAGCCTGTTGATGGCCGACAAAACCACCCAAGAACGCATCGCTACGCACCTCAAGCAGCTTGAAGCCGAAAACCGCAGTTTGCGTGACGACTTGGGTTTCTTTGAAAAGCTGGTGCCCGCCGGTGCCGCTGAGAGCATTGCCATCCGCCGTCTGCAAGCGGAAGTGCTGCCCGCAGGCATGCAGTTGCGCTGGCAGGTTTTGGTGATGCAGCCCCAGAAAAACGCCCCTGATTTCAACGGCAAGTTGGAGCTGAGCGTCAGCGGCTTGCAAAACGGCAAGCCGTGGAGCATGAGCTTGCCCGGTGGCCCGCAAGTGCTGCAATTGCGCCAGTACCGCCGCGTTGAAGGCGTGCTCGATTTGCCGCCGCAGGCCGTGGTCAAATCCATCACCGCCAAAGTGCTGGAAGGCACAGCCACCAAAGCCACCCACACCATTTCCCTGTAACTGTCCGCATCTCTGTGTTGAGGAGTTCCCATGTTCGGCAAGAAAACCAAGCAACCCCCCATCAAAAGCCTGATCGCTCAAGGCAGCTTGATTGAAGGCAATTTCATCTTTGCTGAGGGCCTGCGCATTGATGGCGAGATCAAAGGCGACCTCCGCGCGCATGCCGATCACCCCAGCATCTTGGTGATTTCAGAGACGGCGTTGATCACCGGGGAAATCCATGCGGCGCACGTCATCATCAATGGCCGAGTCAAAGGCCCGGTCTATGCCAGCGAACTGCTGGAGCTGCAACCCAAGGCCAACATCGAAGGCGATGTGAGTTACAAAGCGCTGGAAATGCACCAAGGTGCGGTGATTGCTGGTCAGTTGCGCCCGCTGGACGGCAGCAGTGAAGAAAAGCCCGTACTGAAATTAGCGGCAAACAACCACTGAACTAATTCTTGACCAATTTGCAGTAGTATTGACTGCAAACTTTTGACAGGAGCCCTCCATGAGTGCCGTAGCCGAATCGATCCAAACTGAAATGCCCACCCCCATCGTCTTTACCGACAGTGCCGCCGCCAAAGTGGCCGACCTGATCGCTGAAGAGGGCAATCCTGACCTGAAGCTGCGCGTGTTCGTGCAAGGCGGCGGCTGCTCGGGTTTTCAGTACGGTTTCACCTTTGATGAAATCACCAATGAAGACGACACCACCATGACCAAAAATGGTGTGTCGCTGCTGATCGATGCCATGAGCTACCAGTACTTGGTGGGCGCAGAGATCGACTACAAAGAAGACCTGCAAGGCGCGCAGTTCGTGATCAAGAACCCGAACGCCACCACCACTTGCGGTTGCGGTTCGTCGTTTTCGACCTGAGTTGAAACCTGAGCCTGCGGGCTCAGCGTGGGTAGATGGCACCGAGCACGCGAGCACCGCGTGTGCCGGTGACACTGGGCAAGCTGCCGGTTTCGCCGTGCCAAGCTTTGCGCGCCAGCCACGCAAAAGCCGCTGCCTCGACTTGCAGCGGCGGTAACCCCACTTCGCCCGATGACTGCACTCGCAGCATGGGCAGCAGCGTCTGCAAAGACTGCATCAGCGCCGTGTTCAGTGCGCCGCCTCCACACACAATCAATTGCTCGCAGCCCGGTGCGTGTCGCAGCACATCAGCGGCGCAGCAGTGGGCGGTGAAGGCCAACAAGGTGGCTTGCACATTCGCCGGTGCCATGGCTTCGGCTTCAGTCAAGCGCGCTGACAGCCATGTCGGGTTGAACAAATCGCGCCCGGTGCTTTTGGGCGGTGCTTGGTGCAAAAAGGGTTCGGCCAGCAGTCGCTCTAGCAGTGTGGGCAGCACATGGCCGCTGGCCGCCCAAGCGCCTGCCGCGTCGTAGGCTTGGCCGGTGTGCTGGTGGCACCAGTAGTCCATCAACGCGTTGCCGGGGCCGCAGTCAAAGCCGATGACTTGGTCAGCGCTGGCGTTGCGCACCAACACGCTCAGGTTGGAGATGCCGCCCAAGTTCAGCACGGCCACCGTGGCATGGTCGCGCCCGAACACCTCGCGGTGAAACAGCGGCACCAGCGGCGCGCCTTGGCCGCCCGCCGCCACATCGCGACTGCGAAAGTCCGCCACCACGGTGATGCCGGTCAGCTCGGCCAGCAGCGCCGGGTTGTTCAATTGCAAGGTGTAGCCGGTGCCGTCAAATTCACGCGGGCGGTGGCGCACGGTTTGCCCGTGCGCGCCCAACGCGGTGATGGCGCTGGCGGGCAAGCCAGATTCGGCCAGCAATGTTTGTGTAACTTGCGCGTACACCGCCACCAGCGCATTCGCGGCCAGTGCGGCGCGGTGCAGCTCGTCAGCGCCAGAGGTGTTCAGCGCCAGCAGCTCTGCACGCAGCGGGTCAGGTAACGGCGCGAAGGCATGGCCGCGCACGTGGGGGCGGCCCGCTTCAAACGACAACAGCACGCCATCAACCCCGTCCAGCGAGGTGCCAGACATCAGGCCGATGTAGCACTCGCTGGTGGATGGCGCTGCGGCCAGCGCGTCAATCATCACAGCGCAGCAAGCTTTATTGCGCCGAGCTCTCGGCCAACGCGTGAGCGGCGGCCAAGCTGACGCGCGCTTCTCCGGCGGCCTTGGCGAAGGCAGCTTTGGCAGCGGGCGACACCGGCACGGTTTCGCTGGCGCGGGCGATGGTCATCGGATCTTCTTGGTGGCCGTTGACGCGGAATTCAAAGTGCAGATGCGGGCCCGTGGCCCAGCCGGTGGAGCCCACAGCGCCCACTGTTTCGCCTTGACCGATGCTTTGGCCCTTGCGCACGTCAACGCGGCTCAAGTGCGCGTAGACGGTGATGTTGGTGTTGCGGTGCTTCACAAACACCACGTTGCCGTAGCCGTTTTGCACGCCCGCAAACTCCACCACACCATCGCCCACGGTGCGTACTGGGGTGCCCGTCGGCGCAGCGTAGTCCACGCCCAAGTGGGCTTTCCAGGTTTGCAAGATCGGGTGAAAGCGCATCTTGAAGCCGCTGGTGATGCGAGAAAACGCCATCGGCGAGGCCAAGAAAGCGCGGCGTAGGCTCTCGCCGTCTAGGTTGTAGTAGCTGCCTTTTTGGCCGGGTTCTTGGAACCACATCGCTTGGAAGGTCTTGTCGCCGTTCACAAACTCGCTGCTCAGTACGCGGCCTGCGCGCAGCGGCTCGCCGTCAGCTTCCAGGGTTTCATAGGCTACCGAGAAGCGGTCGCCCTTGCGCAGTGCGCGGTGAAAGTCGATGTTGGCCGAGAAAATTTCGGCCATCTGCGTGGCGATGCTGTCGGGGATGTTGGCATCGTCCGTGGCGGCGAACAGCGACGATTGAATCACCCCGCCCGCCAATCGGGTCGAAGCCACCAGCGGCGCGGTTTCAATCTGGGCGGTGTAGCCCTTGCCCGACTTTTTGATGCTCAGGCGTTGAAAGTTGCCGTCGCTGTCGGAGGTGATCCAGCGTGCGGTCAGCGTTTGCAGCTCGTGGCGGTCATTGGCCTCCACGGCCACCATGCGGCCGCCTCGGCCCAGCAGCGACTGGTTGCTCAGCGCGTTGCCACGCAAGAAAGCCGCCGCAGCCGGGTCGGACACGCCCAAGCGCTGCAACAGCGATTCAGCCGTGTCGCTGCTGCGGCTGACATCGTTGCGCTGTAGGTTGAAGCTGTGCTGATCCAGCGCCTCGTTTTGGGCTTGGATGGGCAGAGGTTGCACGGCTTCCAGCACTTCATGCACTGGCATGTCGCCCGCGTCAGGAGCGAACGAAGCCACGGCAAAAGCGCCGCCACCACCGCCCAACAGCAAGGCTGTCAAGGCTGCTGTGATGCGCTTGGGGTGATGTTCAATCAGATTCAACAGGGAGTTTTGGAGAAGAAGCAGACCGTTTTTCAAAGCTGGGTTTCCAAACTGAAGGTCGGTGAGGGGTCAGGGCGAGCCTGACGCAAGTGCAAGCGTCATGCCACCGGGGCGGAGCCACTTAAAATCGGTGGGATGCAAAGCGGGCAAGTATACCGGCACGCCCTCCGGTGAATCTAGAAAAAACCCTTATGAATCAAGCTACTGTTACAAATCACCCCGTGACTGACCGTGTTCTGCAAGCCTTGGCTGTTACCCGGCGCGGTTGCGAAGAGCTGATTCCCGAAGACGAATGGCTCAAGAAATTGGCGCGTTCTGAAGCCACGGGCGTGCCGCTGCGCATCAAATTGGGGCTCGACCCGACCGCGCCCGACATCCACATCGGCCACACCGTGGTGCTCAACAAAATGCGCCAGTTGCAAGATTTGGGGCACCAAGTCATTTTCCTGATCGGCGACTTCACCAGCTTGATTGGCGACCCCTCGGGCCGCAACGCCACCCGCCCGCCGCTGACCCAAGAGCAAATTAAGCTCAACGCCGAAACCTATTACAAGCAGGCCAGCTTGGTGCTCGACCCCGAAAAAACCGAGATCCGCTACAACAGCGAATGGTGCTTGCCGCTGGGTTCGATGGGCATGATCCAGCTCGCCGCCAAGTACACCGTGGCGCGCATGATGGAACGTAACGACTTTCATCAGCGCTTTACCGCCGGGACACCCATCAGCGTCCATGAATTCCTCTACCCGCTGATGCAAGGCTACGACTCCGTGGCCCTGAAGGCCGACCTGGAGCTGGGCGGCACCGACCAAAAGTTCAACCTGCTGATGGGCCGCCACCTGCAAGCCGAATACGGCCAAGAGCCCCAGTGCATCCTGACCATGCCGCTGCTGGAAGGCTTGGACGGCGTGGACAAAATGTCCAAGTCCAAGAACAACTACATCGGCATCAGCGAAGACGCCAACACCATGTTTGCCAAGGTGCTGAGCGTGTCTGACGTGCTGATGTGGAAGTGGTACACCCTGCTGTCCTTCCGCTCCGAAGCCGACATCGCCGCCCTGAAGGCCGAAGTCGAAGCCGGTCGCAACCCCAAGGACGCCAAAGTCGCCCTGGCCAAAGAAATCACCGCGCGCTTTCACAGCGCCGCAGCGGCTGACGCGGCTGAGCAAGACTTCATCAACCGCAGCAAAGGCGGCGTGCCCGACGACATCCCCGAAGTGAGCCTCAGCGGCGCGCCGCTGGGCATAGGCGCACTGCTCAAGTCCGCTGGCTTGGCCCCGTCCGGCTCCGAAGCCAACCGCCTGATCGACGGCGGCGGCGTGCGCATCGACTCCAGCGTGGTCAGCGACAAGGGACTCAAACTCGGCGCAGGCACCTACGTGGTGCAAGTGGGCAAACGCAAGTTCGCCCGCGTCACCCTGAGCTGATGCTGCTCCGGCCCGGTTTGCCGCATTGCAAAATCCGGGCATGACCACCTTGCTCCCCGCCAAATACCTCACGCCCCACACCCTGCTGCGGGTTTCGGTGGGGGTGGCGATCATCACCATCGTTCTTAAAACGCTGGCGTGGGTCATTACGGACTCGGTCGGGCTGCTGTCGGACGCGATGGAGTCGCTGGTCAACCTGGCCAGCGCCGCCTTTGGTGTGGTCATGGTCGGTATCGCCGTGCGACCCGCCGACGCCGACCACCCCTACGGTCACCACAAGGCCGAATATTTTTCGTCCGGCTTCGAGGGCATCCTGATCCTCGTGGCCGCCCTGGCCATCATCTGGACGGCCATTCCGCGCCTGCTGCACCCCGCGCCCATCGAACAAGTCGGCTGGGGCTTGGCTTTGTCGATTGCCAGCTCGGTGCTCAACGGCCTGTTGGCCTGGGTCATGCTGCGCGCCTCCAAAGTGCATCAATCCATCGCCCTGGAAGCCGACGCCCGCCACCTGCTGACCGACGTGTGGACATCGGCGGGCGTCGTCGTTGGCATCGCGCTGGTGTCGGTCACCGACTGGCTCTGGCTTGACCCCGTGGTCGCCATCGCTGTGGCGCTGAACATCATCAAAGAAGGTGCGCACCTGATCTGGCGATCCTCGCAGGGGCTGATGGATCAAGCGGTCGAACCCGACGTGCTCGCCACCATCCACGCCACGCTGGACGACTTCATGCCCGCGCCGGGGGCCAACCCCATCATTCGCTTTGACCACATCACCACCCGCAAAGCCGGGCAACGCCGCTTTGTTGACTTGCACATGCACATGCCCGCCAACTGGTCGCTAGGCCGCGCCGCCGCCGTGCGCGCCAGCGTCGAACAAGCGCTGATGAGCGCCGTGCCCGGCCTGCGCGCCAGCATCCAACTCTTGCCCTCCGACGTGGAGGCCCACTTTGAAGACACCAAGGACTTGATGTGATTAGCCTGTTGCAGCGCGTGAGCCAAGCGCACGTCATCGTAGACGGCCAAACCCTAGGCCAAATCGGCCCCGGCCTGCTGGTGCTGGTCTGCGCCGAACGCGGCGACAGCGAAGCCCAGGCCAACAAACTGCTCGCCAAAATCCTGAAGCTGCGCATCTTCGCCGACGACGCGGGCAAGATGAACCGCAGCGTGCAAGACCTGGACGGACTGGGCACCCCCGGCGGCCTGCTCATCGTCAGCCAATTCACTCTGGCCGCCGACACCACCGGCGGCAACCGCCCCAGCTTCACGCAAGCCGCCGCGCCCGACGAAGGCCGCCGCCTGTACGACCACTTCGTCACCCAAGCCCGCGCCGCCCACCCCATCGTCCAGACCGGGCAGTTTGCGGCGGATATGAAAGTCCATTTGGTCAACGACGGGCCGATCACCATTCCGCTGCGGGTGGCGTGAGTTGCCTTGTGTTCAGCCGGCCCGCACTTCGCCCAGCAGCTCGGGGTGCCGATCCAGCACACGCAGCAGTTTGACCAGCGCCAGCGGGGGCTTGGTTTTGCCGGTTTCGTAGCGCGAGAAGGCGTTGACTCCACCCCCAAAGATTTCTGCGGCCTCGCGTTGATCCAGCGCCAGCTTTTTACGCACGTTGGTGATGAAGTGTGGGTCAACGATGGCTGCGTTCACCTGCCGGGCAAAAGCGCCCATCTCGCGCATCACCCGTTCGGACTCAGCACCATCCAGCACCGATTCGGCACAGGCGGGGCAGAAATCGCCTGTCACGGCAGGGATCAGCGTGGACTCGCCTTTGTAGGTGTAGGGCAGGTCACGGGTGTCGTGGATCAATTCGGCAGCGCCGCAGACGGGGCATTTCATGGTTCAGCCCACCGTCTCCACCTCAAACCCCACGATATTTCTTTCCACCCGGCTGAATTCCACGCCGATTTGGTGGATGGGTTCGCCTCGTGCGCGGTACTTGTCGGCGTAGCCGCGTTCCTTGATTTGCTGCAAGGCGCGGCCTTCGGGTATCAGTTCCACCACCTTGAACTCGAACACCCACACCGCCCCGGCAAACAGCACGGTCATGTCGATGCGGCCTTTGTGGGTGCTGTCTTCCACACGGATGTCGAGGCCCAACGCGGCAAAGTGGCTGTAGAACACGCTGGCCCAGTAGCCTTCAAATTGAGCAATCGGGCTGTTGCTGTACCAGTCGTGCGGGATGCTGGCATAAAATGCCTGAAACAGCGGGCGCAGCGCCTGCACATCGCCCGCGTGCAGCACGC
>ERZ724504.1657-NODE-1657-length-12291-cov-11.359922_pt1 | contig 12291 bp, 10 predicted proteins | sample MGYA00376037_ERZ724504 | MGnify/ENA primary metagenome ERZ724504 (study PRJEB28724, sample SAMN07190888) | wastewater metagenome | isolation source: influent of sewage treatment plant in Hong Hong | place: USA: Christiansburg, Virginia | collected 2016-03-01 ... | reverse complement strand
ACTCGGTGACCTTCATCACCTCGACGTTATGGCCCAGACGCTCCTTGAGCCAGTACTCCATGGCCTTCACGTCGTGGTTGGTGGTCGCTTCGATGGCCTTCACGGCCTCGCCGTCGGCGACCGAGAAAGCGGCGATCACGTCATCCAGCTCGGCCACGGTGGCGGCGGAAAACGGGGCGATCTCGGCCAGAGCAGGTTCGGCGGCGAGGGCCTTGAGCCACTCGACTTCGACCTTGACCCGGTTGCGGATCAGGCCGAATTCGCTGAAATGCCCGCGCAGGGCGGAAACCTTGGATTCGTAGCGACCGTCGAGGGGCGACAGCGCGGTGATGGGCTGGAGATTCATGCGGAAAGCCTTCGGAGCGAAAAAGCAAAGTCCGCCATTTTACCGCCTCGAACGGCGTCGCGCCGATGATAAAATCCGGGCTCCCCCAACTGCAGTGGATGATCATGGGCAAAGGCTCTCAACAACTCGAACGCTTCATTTTCTGGAGTCGCTGGCTCCAGGCGCCGCTTTACCTGGGCCTGGTTGTCGCGCAGGGCATCTACGTGTGGCTGTTCATGGCCGAACTGGGCCATCTGGTCGGCTCGGTCTTCGCGTCCGGCGGTCACATCAGCGAAACCGAAACCATGCTGGTGGTGCTCGGCCTGATCGACGTGGTGATGATCGCCAACCTGCTGATCATGGTCATCATCGGCGGCTACGAAACCTTCGTTTCGCGGCTCGACCTCGACGATCACCCGGACCAGCCCGAATGGCTGTCCCACGTGAACGCCGGCGTACTCAAGATCAAGCTGTCCACCGCCATCATCGGCATCTCCTCGATCCACCTGCTCAAGACCTTCATCAACGCCAGCAATCTGGCCGAGCACACGATCAAGTGGCAGGTGATCATCCATTTGGTGTTCCTCCTGTCCGCCCTCGCCATGGCCTACGTGGACAAGATGATGAACCAGACCGTTTTGCTGTCAAAACACTAAAAGAGGGAGCTTCACGCATGACCGCCATCAAACAGGAAGACCTGATCCAGTCCGTTGCGGACGCCTTCCAGTACATCAGCTACTACCACCCGCTGGACTACATCAAGGCCCTCGGCGAAGCCTATGAGCGCGAGGAATCCCCCGCTGCCAAGGACGCCATCGCCCAGATTCTCACCAACTCGCGCATGTCCGCCGAGGGCCACCGCCCGATCTGCCAGGACACAGGTATCGGCATGGTCTTCATCAAGGTCGGCATGCAGGTCACCTGGCCGGACGCCACCATGAGCGTCCAGCAGATGATCGACGAAGGCGTACGTCGCGCCTACGGCAACCCGGACAACCCCCTGCGCGCCTCCGTGCTGGCCGACCCGGCCGGTGCCCGCAAGAACACCAAGGACAACACCCCGGCAGTGGTCCACTTCGAGCTCGTCCCCGGTCACCACGTGGAAGTGATCTGTGCGGCCAAGGGCGGCGGTTCCGAAGCCAAGTCCAAGTTCGCCATGCTCAACCCGTCCGACGATCTGGTGGACTGGGTGCTCAAGAAGATCCCCGAGATGGGCGCCGGCTGGTGTCCGCCGGGCATCATCGGCATCGGCATCGGCGGCACGCCGGAAAAGGCCATGCTGCTGGCCAAGGAATCGATCATGGCTCCGGTGGACATCCATGAGCTGAAGGCCAAGGCCGCCAGCGGTGCCAAGCTGACGCGCCCGGAAGAGCTGCGCCTTGAACTGATGGAAAAGATCAACGCCCTTGGCGTTGGCGCGCAGGGCCTCGGCGGCCTGACCACCGTGCTCGACGTGAAGGTGCTCGACTACCCCTGTCACGCCGCCAACCTGCCGGTCGCGCTGGTGCCCAACTGTGCGGCCACCCGCCACTGCCACTTCCACCTGGATGGCTCCGGCCCGGCCAAAATTGAGCCGCCGAAGCTCGAAGACTGGCCCGCCGTCACCTGGACGCCGGACCTCAAGTCGGCTACCCAGGTGGACCTCAACACCCTGACCAAGGAACAGGTCGCCGCCTGGAAACCGGGCCAGAAGCTGCTCCTCAACGGCAAGATGCTCACCGGTCGCGACGCCGCCCACAAGCGCATCGCCGACATGCTGGCCAAGGGCGAGAAGCTGCCCGTCGATTTCACCAACCGCGTGATCTACTACGTCGGCCCCGTTGACCCGGTGCGTGACGAAGTCGTCGGCCCGGCCGGCCCGACCACCGGCACCCGCATGGACAAGTTCACCCGCATGATGCTTGAGCAGACCGGCCTGATCTCCATGATCGGCAAGTCCGAGCGCGGCCCCGTCGCCATCGAGGCCATCAAGGACAACAAGTCCGCCTACCTGATGGCCGTCGGCGGCGCCGCCTACCTGGTGGCCAAGGCCATCAAGTCGGCCAAGGTCGTCGGCTTTGCCGACCTGGGCATGGAAGCCATCTACGAGTTCGACGTGGAAAACATGCCCGTCACCGTGGCGGTGGATTCCTCGGGCACCAGCGTGCACGAAACCGGCCCGAAGGAATGGCAGGCCAAGATCGGCAAGATTCCGGTCACGATCGCCTGACCCAAGACGCTTCCGACAGTCATGAAAAACCCGGCCTGGTGCCGGGTTTTTCATGAGAACAATGGTGTTCTTTGCTTATCCTGAACAAACCTTGCAATACCTGAGCATGTAAAATTTTTCAGCAGCAGGCCCGGTCAGAGAAACGGACCTGTTCAACGCCCACGGCATGCCCCTTGTGTGCAGGCCTGGATTATTGCTCACCCCAATTGACAACCGATTCCGATGCACGCAAACGCGCCCTCCCCAGGCATACGCGTCGATAGTCGCAAACTGAATCGCTCATCCATCTGGATAGGCGTGCTGGCTTTTTTTTGCAGCCTGCTGTGGCTGAACGGTGGCACCGGGGATCTGGGCCTGAGTGCCTACCTGCCCGTGCACACGGCCATGGAGACCGCCGCCATCGTCGTTGCCATGCTGGTCTTCGGGATCGCCTGGAACGCCTACTCCGACGAGCGGCCAGGCAATGTCGTACTGATTGGCGTCGTACTGCTCGGCTCCGCGCTCCTCGACTTCGGACACATGTGCGGCTATCGCGGAATGCCCGACTTCGTCACCCCGTCCAGTCCGCAAAAGGCGATCGTTTTCTGGCTGGGTGCCCGTTACCTGGTGGCCTTCGGCTTGCTGACCATCGCCCTGCGGCCCTGGCAGCCCATGCTGGGTTCGCGCAGTCGCTACAGCATTCTGGCCGGCGTACTGGCCTACGTGGCCATCATCTACTGGCTGGAACTGTTCCAGCCAAGCCTGCTGCCGGATTTCTTCATCCCCGGGCGCGGCCTCACCAACCTGAAGATCGGCCTGGAGTATGGACTGGTCGCCCTCTACGGGCTGAGTGCCCTGATTTTCTACCGGCAGGCCCGTCACGGCGCCGCCTTCAATGCCACCGATCTGTTCGCCGCCGCAGGTATCGCCGTGCTGTCGGAGCTGTGCTTCACGCTCTACGCTTCAGTCAGTGACGCCTTCAATTTCGTCGGCCATGTGTACAAGATCATTTCCTGCGCCTTCCTTTATCGGGCGGTCTTTGTGCACAGCGTGCGCCAGCCCTTCCACGCCCTGCGGCAGGCTCTGGCGAAGGAAAAGCTGTGGGCTGCCGAGCAGCATTCCTTCGTGCGCACCCTCGACATGCTCGACGAAGCGGTGCTCGAACTCCTGCCCGACGGCCGTATTGCCCGGGCCAACAACGGATGGTGGCAACTGGCGGGACGCACGCCGGCCGGAAGCCTGCTCGCCGAAGCGGTCCATCCGGAAGACCGCAGCGCCTTCGAGAAATGTCTGCAAAACTTACTGGAAGGCCTGAAGGACGAGCTGCATGGCCGCTTCCGCTTCATGGCCGAGGCCTCCTACGAGCGCTGGATGGATTGCCGCTTCGTCGTCGAGCGCGATCAGGATGAGCGGATCGTCGGCGTCCGCGGCGTGCTGCGCGACATCACCAAGACCTACCTGCAGGAGCGCCACATCGCTCACATGGCACTGCACGACGCGCTGACCGGGCTGCCCAACCGGGTTTTGCTCGAAGACCGCATCCACAAGACCATCCAGCTCGCCCGGCGCAGTCAGGAATGCCTCGCCGTATGCTTCATCGATCTCGATCACTTCAAGAACATCAACGATGCCTACGGTCACAAGACCGGTGACGCCCTGCTGCTGGCCATGGCCCAAACTCTCGAAAGCAGCCTGCGCGACGGGGACACGGTGGCACGCTGGGGCGGCGACGAATTCGTGGCACTACTGCCCCGCCTGGCCGGCCCGGACAGCGCACGTGAGGTGGCACGCAAACTGGTCAGCGTCATGAACCAGACCTTCGAACTCGAAGGGCAGCCCATCAATGCCACCTTCAGCATGGGCATCTCCCTGTACCCCGACGATGGCGACAGCGTGGAAACGCTCCTCGCCCATGCCGATCGGGCCATGTTCTACGCCAAATCCCAGGGGCGGAACAACTTTCAGCTGTTCAACGACATGTCGGCCAAGGGGCTGGGAAAGAAGGAGCTGTACATCCAGGCCCGACTTGCCCAGGCCATTCGCGACGGACGGATCACCACCTGGTTCCAGCCGCAGGTCACCGCCAAAAGCGGAGCCGATGGCGTGCGCCGACTGACCGGCGTCGAGGCCCTGGCTCGCTGGCACGATGCCGACCTGGGCTGGATCTCGCCGGGAAGCTTCATCCCGATGGCGGAAAACCTCGGCCTCATCAACGACCTCGGCCAGCTTGTACGACGCCAGGCACTCAACCAGTTCCAGCGCTGGCGAACCGTCCGTCCCGACCTGCTGCTGTCCCTGAACATTTCCAAACGCCAGCTGTTTGCGCCGGACTTTGTCGATGCGCTGATCGAGGATGCCCGCCGCTATGGCATTCCCCCTGCGGCCCTGGTTCTGGAAGTGACAGAATCGGTGGCCTTGATGGAGGTGGAATGTGCCGAAGAGCGCCTGTGCCAGCTTGTAGATGCCGGCTTCACGCTGTCCATCGACGATTTCGGCACTGGCTACGCATCGCTCTCGCAATTGCACGAGCTGCCGGTCGGCGAACTGAAAATCGATATTTCGTTTGTCCAGCGGGTGCACACGGCAGACGGCCTGCGCATATTGCAGGCGATCGTGCACCTGGCCCGGGCCCTGGGCCTGCGGACGGTTGCCGAGGGCGTGGAAGATGCCGCCACCACGGCCACCCTGTGCGAACTGGAAGTCGACATCCTGCAGGGCTACCATTTCGGCCGGGCGTGTCCGGCCGAAGAGCTGGAGAAACTCGCGTTATTCACCGCTGGCGCCGTCGAGCCAGCCCGGCCGGCGCCTTACCTGATGACTTCGATGATCTCGACGCCCATCTCGTAAAGACCCGCCTGCTCAAGCCCATCGCAACGACGCACCCGGACGCGGGCATGCAGCGGCATGTAGGCGCCCCCCTGCTCGGGTGGCAGGACGGCCACCTCGAAGACTTCGTCCATGCGGGGAATATGGCTGGAATGAATGGTCATGCCGCCAACACCCAGCTCGATACAGGTGCCGACGATGGCCGACGCGTTGCCCGGGAGCTTGATTCCCACCTTGGTACCCAGAGGGATGCGGCGATCCCTGCGGCGTTCGGTCATGCGGTCCATGTCGAGCATCCGTACATTCGAATCGGACACCTTACGAAACTCGGCCCTGCGCCGCAAGGCTCCGAAACGCTTGCAGGCGGGCCTGCGTCTCACTGCAGGCGAGATTTCTCCTGCGCATCCTGCCGCACCAGGCGCACTTCGCCATAGGCTACCCGCTGGGAAAACGGCCGGGAGCTTTCCAGCCCTTCCTGCCAGGACAACACTTCGTAAGAACCGTAGCCAGGCTGGCCAGCGAGCTGGGCGGCGCGGCGGGCAAAAACCTGATGCGCTTCTCCGGCCCCGCCGCTGTGCACCGCCTTCATGCGCAGGGCGAGCATGTAGCGATCCTCGCTCTGACGGGCTTCCTGGATGCTCCAGTTCGGCGCCAGCGGATCCATGACCAGATAGAACACCGCAGCGCTGGCCAGGATCGGAATTTTCAGATAACCGGCATCGGATGCCGCTACCGCCACCGCCGGCACCAGCAGCCAGTCCCGCGACGGGGTACTGCTGCAGCCGCCCAGGAGCAGCATCAGCCAGAAGGCAAAAGCCCGCCGCAGAAGAATCGACATCGACTCAGTTCAGGAAGTTGAACAGGGACAGGTTACTGACCTTCAGAAAGCTTTGCTGGGCCGCCTCCAGGAAGAGCTTTTGCTGGGTCAGGTCGCTCACCACCTTGGCGTAATCGGCATCCTCCAGGCGGGACAGGGTCTCGTCATATTGCAGGGCCAGGTCACCGTTGACGCTCTCCTGGGTTTCGACCTCCACCATCCGCGAACCAACACCGGACTGAACCCGGGAGATGCTGTCCTGGGCCGCGTCCATGCCGGCAATCGCCTGCCTGCCGCCAAACTGGGTAACCGCCTTGTTGCCCGAGCTGAGGGCACTCACGAAATTGCCAATCACATCGAAGGTGCTCGCCACATTGGACACCGAGAAGGTGTCGCCGGCGTTGGCCGTCCCGGTCAGCTTCAGGCTGACACCCGCAAAGCCGAGGGTCGTATCGCTGCCGCTGGCGGTCACGGTGGGAACGATCGGCGAGGCATGGGTCGGATCGTTGGTGGAGTCGAAAACCTGGTAGGTCGGCCCGGCACCGACACTGACCGCGTAGCTGTGCCCGTTGTAACCGGACAGGGACATGGCTGAAGTCATCGCCGTGCCAGTATTGCCGGCACCCGAAAGCGCAAAGGCCGAGCCTCTGGCCGCGCGGATGTTGTTGAAGATGTCGTCACCGGAGCTGGTGATCGGCAGATTGCGCGAGGACGAGATCTGCAGGGTGCGGGCGCCCTGGTCGCCCTGATAGGTGACACCGCCCGCCAACCCGCCGATGAAAGGCTGGGCGTTGCTGCGATAGCCCGCAAAGACAAACTCGCCGGTGGAGTCCTGGCTGTTGGCGATGCCCTGCAGGGCCGAAAACTGCTCTTTCAGGTCGGAGGCGATGGTGGACTGCTCGGCCGCCGTGTAGGCCCCGTTGCCCGACTCGACCGCCCGGGTCCGTACGTAGGTCACCAGATCGGTGGCAGCACTGAGCTTGCTGTCCACCAGCTTGAGGGCATCGTTGGCGTAGCCCTGATTGGAGATGTAGAGGGCGTTGACGCTCTTCGACTGGGAGACTTCCAGGGCCCGCGCCGAAGCCACCGGGTCGTCGGAGGGCGTGAGGATGCGCCGGCCGGTGGCCACCTGTTGCTGGGTGTTGAGCAACTGGCTGTTCTGCTTCTGGATCGACGCGAGACCGCTGTCGTAGATCATGCCGGTAGTGACACGCATGACGGTTCTCCTTACTGACCGAGGGCCAGCACTTGATCAAAGAGTTTGGAGGCGATGTTCATGACCTTGCCCGCCGCCTGGTATGCCTGTTGATAACGGATCAGATTGGCGGCTTCTTCATCGAGATTTACACCGGCTACCGATTGCTGGGCCTGGGTGGCCTGATTCACCAGACTTTCCTGGGCGTCACGGTTAACCTTCACTTCGCGGGCCTTGTTGCCGACCGCACTGACGGTTTGGGAATACACCGACTGGAAGGTAGCTGACGGGGAGCCATTGGCCGACAGCAGGGTCTTGGTCGTCTGCAGATTGCCGAGCTGCACGGCGTTGCGGCTATCGGACACACCGCCGGCGTTGGGGCCCAGCGTGAAGCTGTCCTGATCCTGCATCGCTCCCGAAAGCGTGAAGGACACACCGCCGACGGCGATGCTCATGCCAGAAGAGTAGGGAACGGACGCCACCGGGGCGGCGAGGGTAATCGGGCTGCCGCTGAGCGGTGTGTAGGTAACCGGCAAGGTGGCTGGAAAACCGGAGATGTTGCCGCCCGAATAGGTGAGCTTGAGGGGAGCCGCGGCGGTGCCGAAGCTGGCCAGATCGGTGGTGCTCGACACGACCGGTGCGCTGATGCTGGCAGTTCCCAGATTGCCGCTGGTGGCCGCCGAGGCAATCGGCGCCGCAGCAGCGACCATGCGGGTGTCGGAAATCGACACCCCAATATTGGCGGCGGCATTACGGGTCGGCAGGATCATGAAGCTGTCGCCCACCGTGGAAGTGGCCGCCGGGGTAATGCTCAGGCCGATATTGGCGGCCGTCACCGAAGCGCCATCGGAAATCCGGGTCAGGGAGTAGCCGCCGGTGGTATTGGTAAAGGTCAGCTTGTAGTCGTCGCCCGAGAGCTTGGAAACATCGGCGAAATCCACCTGGGGCGAGGCGGTGCTGGCATCGGAGAAACGCTGTACGCCCACCGTCGGCGGAGTGAAGAAATTGGTCCCCGGATTGCCGTTGAGATCCTGCCCGAGCAAATGCTGAGCGTTGAAGGTGGTGCTCATGCCCACAGCAATCAGGCCGAGCTGGTTCTGCGCCGTATCGAGGGAGCTTGAGCGCATGGCCAGCAAACCGCCCAGCTTGCCGCCACCGAGCAGGTTTTCCGGAATCGTGATGGCCGCACCGCTCTGGGTGATGATGTTCACGTCGTTGCGGGACGGATCGGAGCGGGACGACTGGGCGGCCAGGGTGGTGGCATTGGTCCCCACCACCAAAGGCTGACCGGTTCCGATGAAGACCGACATGGAGCCATCGGTGGCCGTCGTGGTGGACACGCGAGTGAGCTGGTTCAGTTCCTTGATCAACTGGTCACGCGTATCGAGCAGGTCGTTGGCGGGCTGGGCGGAACCAGCCTGCTGCGCCACCGCGATCTTGTGGTTGAGTTCGGCGATTTCCTTGGCGTAGGTGCCGATGGAGGTGACGGTGTCCTTGATCTGGCTTTCGACACCGGCGCGCACGTCGTTGAGCCGTTGGGAAAGATTCTGGAAGCGGGCCACCAGGCTCTGGGCGGTGGAGATCATCGACTGCCGGGCCGGCACACTGGACGGGTTGGCAGCCACTTCCTGGACGCCTTCGAAGAAGGAGGCCACCGCCGGCGTCAGGCCAACGGCGGGATCGGCCAGCATGTTGTCGATCTGGCTGATCTCGGTGCTGTAGGTGTCGTACTCGTTGAGCTTGGTCTCGGCAGACAGCACCTGATTGGTCAGGAAGCCGTTGTAGGCGCGCTTGATCGTGTCGACCTTGGTCCCTTCGCCAAAAAAACCGGCGCCGGTGAACAAGCCGGGGTTGGTGCTCTGGACCGTACTCTGGCGGCTGTAACCGGCAGTGCCCGCATTGGAGATGTTGTGGCTGGTCGTGACCAAGCCTGCCTGGGCGGCGTTAAGTCCGGTGAGACCGATGCTGAAGAGACTGCTGCCCATGATCCACATCCTTCGTTCGCGAGTATCTGCGGGATACTATGCAAGAACTTTGCCAGGCGGCAGGAAGCGGAAATCCTCAGGCGCTGCGGGTGGTGCTGGCGGCGAGGGCCGTACGCAGGGTGTTGCCGTTGATGATGCGGGCCAGCTTGTCGGCGTAAAGAGGATCGGTGGCGTAGCCGGCCGATTGCAGTCCGCGGGCAAAGGCCGTGGCGTCAGTCTGGCCGACAACGCCGGCGTAACGCGGGTTGTTGCCGATCAGCCGGGCGTAGTCGCGGAAGGATTCCGCATACGAGCCATAGGCCCGGAAACTCGCATTCTCCTTGGCGCTCACCCCGTTGCGGTATTCAGTGGTGGAGGTGCTCACCGTATCGCCGGACCAGCGCTTGCCGGCCTTGATGTTGAAGAGGTTGTAGCTCGGGCTGCCGTCGGCGTTCTTCAGCTCATGCTTGCCCCAGCCGGTTTCGAGGGCTGCCTGGGCCACCAGAAAGCGCGCCGGAATGCCGGTGGCGCGACTGGCCTCAACGGCCTGCGGCCACACCCGCTCGACGAAGGCACGCGGCCCTGCTCCGGCCGGCATGTTCGGCAGGTTTGCCGGTATGTCGCTTGCCGCCCCGGCAGCCGGCGCCGCTACGGCAGATTTTGCCGCAGTGGCAGCGCTGCCGCTTGCCGGCTGCGGAACTGCGGCATCGAAGCTGCGGCGAATCGACGTATCGAGGGAAACCGGCCCCTCCGGCAGCGTCACGGTGTCCTTGCCGACGCTCATCTGACGCTCAATCACCCGGGCGAGGCCGATACCGCCGCCGCGGCTGGCCAGCTGCATGGCCATCTGCTGATCGAGCAGGGACTGGTACATGCGCGACTCTTCGCTGTCGAACATGCTGCCGCCCTTGGGACTGGCCTCGCGCATCGATTTCATGACCTGCTGCAGAAACAGCGCCTCGAACTGCTTGGCGGCTTCCTTCACCGCCTCGGGCGAGTTTTCCTTCGACAGACGCTTGAGCCCCGACAGGGTGTTCGGATCGAGGGCGTTGATCTGGCTGAAATCGGCGGCCATCAGATCACCTCGAGCTCGGCACGCAGTGCACCGCTGGCCTTCATGGCCTGCAGAATGGCGATCAGTTCGATGGGATTGGCGCCGACCGCGTTGAGCGCCTTCACCACGTCGGCGAGGTTGGTGCCGCCCTTGATGTTGAAGAGGGCTCCGCCTTCCTGCTTGATGTCCACCGTACCTTTGTTGACAACCGCCGTCTGGCCGCCGGAGAGGGCGCCGGGCTGACTCACTTCGGGATTCTCGCTGACGGACACCGTCAGGCTGCCGTGCGCGACCGCACAGGGCTGCAGGGCAACCTTCTGGTTCATCACCACCGAGCCGGTGCGGGAATTGACGATGACCTTGGCGGCCTGCTGCGCAGGCGTCACGTCCAGCCCCTCGAGCTTGCCGAGAAAGGCTACGCGCTGGTTGAGATCTTCCGGCGCCCGCACCTGGATCCGGCGCCCGTCGAGGGCCTGGGCGCTGCCCGGAGCGGCCGCGTTGATCGCATCGACCACCTTCTGGGCAGTACCGAAGTCCGAATCGTTGAGCTCGACAAAGATCGAATCGCCCTGCCCCACCGAGCTGGCGACGGCCCGCTCGACAGTGGCACCGCCGGGAATGCGCCCGGCCGACAGGTGATTGATCGTCACCTTGGTGCCGCCCGCCGCACCGCTGACACCACTCACTGCCAGGCTGCCCTGGGCCATCGCGTAAATCTGCCCGTCAGCGCCCTTCAGTGGCGTCATGACCAGGGTGCCACCCTTCAGGGAGCGGGCGTTACCCATCGACGACACCGTCACATCGATCTGCTGGCCGGGCCGCGCAAAGGGTGGCAGGCTGGCGGTAACCATCACCGCCGCCACGTTCTTCAACTGCAGCGACTGGCCGGGCGGCAAGGTGATGCCGAGGTTGCCGAGCATGTTGATGATGCTCTGCACGGTGAAGGGGGTCTGGGTGGTCTGGTCACCGGAGCCGTCGAGACCAACAACCAGACCGTAGCCGATCAGCTGATTCTGACGCACGCCGCCGATGGAGGCGAGATCCTTAAGGCGCTCGGCACTTGCAGAACTACTGGCAAACACCCCGACACCGACCACCAGGGCCAGGACCAGCCGGAGAAACGGGTGAACAGTGCGACGCATGGCGACCCTCCTCAGAACGGCAGGACGTTCACGAAGAAGCGCTGCATCCAGCCCATGTTCTCCGTTTCGTCGATGTAGCCGTTGGCCCGGTATTCGATGCGGGCATCAGCCACCTGGGTCGATTGCACGGTGTTGGAACCCGTGACATTGACCGGATTGACCACGCCGGAGAAACGGATGAATTCGTTACCCTGGTTGATGGCGATCTGCTTTTCACCGGACACCACCAGGTTGCCGTTGCCCAGCACCTCAATGACGGTGGTGGTGATGGTGCCGGTAAAGGCGTTGTTGGCGGCCGCGTCGCCCTTGCCGCCAAACTTGCTGGCATCCGAAGCGGTCACGCCGAGCCCGCCGAGGGCACCGGCCAGCGGCACCTTGGCCATGGCCGAGATGGACGCAGCCATGCTGGCGTTGCGCTCGGCGGTGGCGGAGGACTTCTTGCTGGCCGCGGTCTGCTCGACGAGGTTGATGGTGATGACGTCGCCGACAAAGCGGGCACGCCGGTCTTCGAACAAGGGCCGCGAGAAGTTTGGCTGAAAGATGGAGCCCGGCTGGGAAGCCTGCGCGGTGCGCGGCTCGGGGCGCACGCTCATCGGCTGATGCACCGCCGTCGGCGGCGTGGTCTGCAGGGCGGAGCAGCCGGCCAGCCCGGCGAGGGCCAGCAGCGAGAAAAATCGAAACGCTTGCATGATCGTTCTCCGCAAACCGCAATTACAGGGAAGTGAGCTTGCCGAGCATGCTGTCGGAGGTGGACACGGCCCGGGAGTTGAGCTCGTAGGC
>ERZ724504.1656-NODE-1656-length-12295-cov-6.043954_pt1 | contig 12295 bp, 9 predicted proteins | sample MGYA00376037_ERZ724504 | MGnify/ENA primary metagenome ERZ724504 (study PRJEB28724, sample SAMN07190888) | wastewater metagenome | isolation source: influent of sewage treatment plant in Hong Hong | place: USA: Christiansburg, Virginia | collected 2016-03-01 ... | reverse complement strand
AGACGGAGTTGTCATTGGCGGGAGTGCCTCTATTAAGGACCACACTACAATTGGCGCTGGAGCTACTGTTGGTGCTGGTTCTGGAGTAACTTGCGATGTACCTGCAGGTAAAGTTGTATTAGGTTATCCTGCAATTGCAGCCAAAGACACCCTAAGACAATGGGCTTTATTAAAACGATTAGTCAACGACACTAGGAAATAGACTCTATTTTGAGTAATTCATAAAAAAGCAGATTTAATTTTCTGCTTTTTTGCGTTATACATAAAAAAAGTAATTATTTTCTAACCAAATCATCTATGTCCTATACTATATTTCAATCCTTTTCGTAAATTAGCTTTCTTAAAAAAACCAGCCACTACCATTATGGATTTAACTTTTAACCAAAACGAAGACCACAATAAGTTACTCTTGTCGCAATTGAAGCATAAATTTGCAAAAATTAAATTAGGAGGAGGTGAAAAAAGAATTGAAAAACTCCACTCCGAAGGCAAAATGACCGCCAGAGAACGAATTGATTATCTATTTGATTCCTCAAAACAAAGCATCGAAATAGGCGCATTTGTTGGAGAAGGAATGTACGCAGAACACGGAGGTTGCCCTTCAGGAGGAGTTGTAATTAAAATTGGATACATACAAGGCAAACAATGCATCGTTGTAGCCAACGATGCAACAGTTAAAGCTGGTGCTTGGTTTCCGATAACTGGTAAAAAAAATCTAAGAGCGCAAGAAATCGCAATGGAGAACCGACTTCCTATTATTTATTTAGTGGATAGCGCTGGTGTTTATTTACCCCTTCAAGATGAAATTTTTCCAGACAAAGAGCATTTTGGACGTATTTTTAGAAACAATGCACAAATGAGTAGTATGGGCATCACACAAATTGCTGCAGTAATGGGAAGTTGTGTTGCAGGAGGTGCTTATTTACCCATAATGAGTGACGAAGCATTGATTGTTGACAAAACCGGCAGTATCTTTCTAGCAGGTAGTTATTTGGTCAAAGCCGCCATTGGTGAAAATATAGACAATGAAACATTGGGAGGAGCGACAACACATTGTGAAATTTCCGGAGTTACCGATTATAAAGCCAAAGATGACAAAGATGCTTTGGATAAAATCAAAAATATAGTTGGTAAAATTGGTGATTACGAAAAAGCTGGATTCAACCGTATTAAAGCCGAGCGACCCGCATTGGACGAAAAAGAGATTTATGGAATTTTACCAAAAGCTCGAAACGAACAATACGATATGCTTGAAATTATTAAGCGATTAGTTGATAATTCTGAATTTGAAGCTTACAAAGAGGGTTACGGACAAACCATCCTAACTGGGTATGCAAGAATTGATGGCTGGGCAGTAGGAATTGTAGCCAATCAACGTAAAGTTGTCAAAAGTAAAAAGGGAGAAATGCAATTTGGCGGCGTTATTTATTCGGACTCTGCAGACAAAGCAACCCGATTCATAGCGAATTGCAACCAAAAGAAAATTCCATTGGTTTTCATTCAAGACGTTACAGGATTTATGGTTGGCTCAAAATCCGAACATGGCGGTATCATAAAAGATGGAGCCAAAATGGTTAACGCGGTATCCAATTCAGTAGTACCAAAATTCACTGTGATTGTTGGTAATTCTTATGGTGCAGGGAACTATGCTATGTGTGGGAAAGCCTATGACCCTAGACTTATTTTTGCCTGGCCAAGTGCAGAATTAGCTGTTATGGGTGGAACGCAAGCTGCAAAAGTATTGGCTCAAATTGAAGCCTCTTCATTGAAAGCAAAAGGAGAAGTCGTAGATACTGAAAAAGAAGCTGAATTATTCGAAAAGATAAAAGCCAAATATGATGAACAAGTTTCTCCCTATTATGCTGCTTCACGATTATGGACTGATGCAATCATTGACCCTTTAGATACCCGAACTTGGATTTCAATGGGAATTGAAGCTGCTAACCATTCCCCTATTGAGAAAAAATTTAATTTAGGTGTCATTCAAACATAAAAAAAAGAGCTGAAAATCAGCTCTTTTTTTATTTATCAAAATCAATTCATTTACAACGAATCAATACTTTCTTTACGAACTATTTTACCAGTTGCGGTAACTGTAAACTTAGGAATAAAAACGATATTTTTTGGTTTTTCATATTTATCCAAAACACTAAAAACTTCTTCATCAATCGCAATTGGTTCTCCTTCAACGTAAAGAACCACTTTTTCGCCCAACACATCATCAGCTTGTCCGTAAACAAAATAACGTCTCGGAATATGTGTTGACAACTTCTCTTCGATTTTTTCAGGAATCAGTTTAATTCCTCCACTGTTAATCACGTTATCAAAGCGACCTAACCAAACAAACTGTGTGTCCGATACAATTTCAACAATATCATTGGTAACAATTGGCTCAGGGTTTATCTTTTTAGCATGCACCACCAAACAATTGTTTTCATTACTAGAAACGGTAACATTTGGCAATACCGTAAATGCTCTTTCCCCTACTCTTTTAGCAGCAATATGCGTTATGGTCTCGGTCATTCCGTAGGTTTCATAAATTTCATTAGGTAATTTTACCAATTCTTGTTCTAATGACTTATGAATTTTTACACCACCAATAATTATTTTTTTAATGTTAGTTAGTTTTGCTAATGAGTTTTTGGCTTGTAAAGGAACCATTGCAGCAAAATCATATTTAACATCATTATATTCTAATGGATTTGAATTGGGTTCTACAAAATCCATATCTAATCCCAAGATAAACGAGCGTACAAACATCATTTTCCCTGCAACATAATCTACAGGCAAACAATGCAAAACTTTATTTCCTGGATTCAAATCAAAAAAATCTCCAGTTGACAAAGCAGAACTTACCATTGCTTCTTTTTCAACTCGAATCAATTTTGGTGCCCCAGTAGTCCCTGAAGTATTCATTTCGATATAGGTTTTATCATCAAACCAATCAATCAAAAAATCTCCAAGCGCTTTTTGAAAATCGGCACCTTCTTTAATAAAAGAATAGGCAACTGTACAAAGTTGTTCACGGCCTAAGTGAACGCCATTAAATTTAAAATGATTATGAACATTCTTATATGTTACTGTTTTCATAGTAGTAGTAATTTATTCTAGTGTATATTAAATCTTTATATTTCCTGTAAGTTTTTCTTTCCAATTATTCCATTTGTATTTCCTCCCAAAGATAAGCAAAAGTATCGGGTATATTAGCACTACTGGCAAGATAACATCAAATCCTAAGGTAGGTTCTGAAACATCTTTCAATATAGAATTCGTTTGAAAAGCAGTCCAATTAGAAGTGACCAATAAAGCTCCTATCAAGTTATTTGCGGCATGAAATCCAAGGGCTAATTCCATACCATCATCCATTAAGGTAATAACACCGAGAAATAAACCTGTCCCAATGTAAAAAATCATAATGGAGTTTCCCATTTTCCCAACTTCGGGATTAAACCAATGCAACAAACCAAAAATAAGAGAAGTCATAAGTAAAGGAGCCCATTTATTGTGAAACAAATTAGCAAAACCTTGCATTAAGTATCCTCTAAAGATATATTCTTCTGTTGAAGTTTGAATTGGAATCAATACTATACCAATTAGAAATAGAACAATGAACGCGTCGAAATTAAAATTTACTTGAAAGAAACTAGGATTCAAATACCATTCAATTCCTGTAGTTATTACTCCTATTACGGCCCATAATCCAAAAGAAAAAAACACACGTTTCCAATCTATTTTTGGTCTCGCTGTAGTTACAGATAGTATGGTTTGATTATGAAACAATCGAATTACCAAAAACATAGCACCTAATGCAAAAACAAAAGAAACTAACATTAAAAATAAAGTTGTATTGGAATCAAAGAAATGCATAATCGCTTCATTTGTAGAAGGAAAAGCGACCTCTTTATTAACAGCTTTAAAATAGATTGCTATCAACATGGGCAATTGACCAACTGATGATGCTATAATCACAGCAAGTGACCCTAGTAAGTACTTATAGAAATGATTTTGGGGAATAACTCCTTGTTCTAAAAACATAGTATTAACAGTTTGTTAAATAGATTTACAATATAGTTAGCATACATTTGCACTCCCTAAAAGTACCTATTTATTTTGCATTAACTATACAAAAAAATCAAAAAAATGTTACAAATTTTTCATAACAATCGCTGCGGCAAATCCAGAAATTGTCTATCAATGCTTGAATCTTCTGGAAAAGAATTCGAAATCATCTCGTATTTAACAACACCTCCAACAGCAGCAGAATTACAAGGAGTAATAGAAAAGCTAGACATAAAGCCAATCGATTTGGTTCGACAAAAAGAAAAAACTTGGATTGACAATTTTAAAGGAAAAAACTTTACAGACGAAGAGCTCATTAAAATAATGATTACCAACCCAATACTAATCGAAAGACCTATTTTGATTTCTGAAGAAAAAGCAATAATTGCCCGAGATGAAGAGAAAATCATCAACTTTCTTAAAAAATAATCTCTTTTTTTAACAAATTTTTACCATTTGTAAATGAAACCTATTACCCTTTTACTAGTCTAAAGGTGTAAACAAAAAATAAAAAATGAAAAAACTTACCAGTACCATTACCCTATTATTGTTCTGTTTTAGCTTATTGGGCTACGCACAACCAGGCAAAGCCAAACTAAAAGTTACAGGAAAAGTAATAGAAAAAAATTCTAAGCAACCCCTTGAATACGCAACAATTACTTTAAAAAACACCACCAATCCAAAAATGATTGCAGGTGGAGTAACCAACAATAAAGGTGAGTTTACCATAGATGTAAGCTCTGGAACTTATGACATCATTGTTGAGTTTATCTCTTTCAAATCAACTACCATTAAAGAAAAGAACATAACAGAGAACCTTTCATTAGGAACAATTGGTTTAGCAGAAGATGCCGCACAATTGAACGAGGTAGTAGTTCGTGCAGAAAAAACAACTGTGGAAATTAAATTGGATAAAAAAGTATACAACGTAGGTTCTGATTTAATGGTAAAAGGAGGAACGGTTAGTGATGTTTTGGACAACATCCCATCGGTTTCTGTAGATGCTGAAGGAACCGTAAGTTTAAGAGGGAATGAAAATGTAAGAATCCTTATTGATGGAAGACCTTCTAATGCCATCAATATTACGGAAGCATTACGATTAATTCCTGCAGACGCAATTGAAAAAGTAGAGGTCGTAACCAATCCTTCTGCTAGATACGATGCTGAAGGCGGTGGAGGATTATTGAATATTATTCTTAAAAAAGGAAAAAACCAAGGCTTTAACGGAACTATTATTGCCAATACTGGCTACCCAGACAACCACGGCTTAAGTGGAACTTTGAATTATAAAACAGAAAAGCTTAACTTGTTTACTACTCAAGGTTACAGTAACAGAAATAATCCAGGAAACGCCTTTACTAATTCAAAATACTTGAATAGTGACGGCTCACCGAAGAGCTATGTATATGAAAATCGTGAAAACGACCGATTTAATAATGCTTACAACGGAACTGCTGGTATAGAATGGTTCATAGACAAATCTACTTCATGGAGCAACAGTATTAATTACAGAAAAAGTAATGGTGACAATACTGATAATGTCTTTCAAGATTATTATGATGCCAATTTTGTTTATGATTACACCCGTAATCGAATAAATAAAGAAAAAAGTGATAGCGAAAACTTAGAATTTGCCTCAAACTTTATCAAAAACTTCAAAAAAGAAGGACACAAATTGAGTTTTGACATTTCTATCTCCAGTAATGATGACAAAAACACTGCTTTCATTACAGATACCAATACTAGTAATTCAAATTTAGGATTAGATAACACAATCAATAATCAAGACCAAAAGAGAAATTTATTCGTTGTTGATTATGTTTTACCTCTTGGGAAAGGACAACAATTTGAAGCAGGTTATCGAGGAGATTTCACCAATTTAACGACTGATTATCGAGTTGAAACCGGTGGTGTTGTAAACCCAAATTTTACAAATACTTTAGAATATAAAGAAAAAATAAACGCTATTTATACTCAGTACGGAATCAAAGTAAACAAGCTTTCTATGCTTTTTGGTTTGCGTTTTGAAGATTCAAATATTGATATCAATCAGTTAGTTACTAGTGATTTCAATACCAAAAAGTACAATAACTTTTTTCCAAGTGCCTTCTTTACTTACGAGTTATCAGATTTGAGCAGTACGTCTATTAGCTATAGCCGAAGAATTCAAAGACCAAGAGGAAGAATGTTGAATCCTTTTAGCAACCTTTCTAGTAACATCAATATTTTTGTTGGAAATCCAGATCTAGACCCCTCATTTACAGATGCTATTGATTGGGGATACATCAAAAGATGGGAAAAAATCACACTTAATACTTCTCTTTACGTAAATAAAACCACAGATGTATTTCAGTTCGCAAGAAGAGAATCGGGAGATTTTGTAAATGGCGTACCGTTAATTATTAGTTCTCCAATCAATATTGGTGAGGAATACCGCACTGGATTTGAATTTACTTTAAACTATTCTCCATACAAATGGTGGAAGTTGAATAGCAATTTTAACTTCTTTGCTGTGCAAACAAGAGGCGACTTTACCTACACTGATTTCAATGGCAACAAAGTAGTTCAGAATTTTGATAATGATGCTACTTCGTGGTCTACTCGATTGACATCAAAAATTACTTTGCCTGCAAAAATTGATTGGCAAACCAATATGTCTTACAACGGACCACAAGCCAATGCTCAAGGAAAAAGATTAGGAGTTTTTGGAATGAATTTAGCATTTAGCAAAGACGTTTTAAAAGATAAAGGAACCGTAGCTTTCAATATAAGTGATGTTTTCAATTCAAGAAAAATGATTTCAGAAACTTATTTGCCAGGAATTGTAAGTTCCTACTCAGAAATGCAATGGAGAGAAAGACAGTTTACGCTTTCTTTTACTTATCGTTTCAACAAACCTAAAAACGAAAGAGAAAAACCTAAGAAAAATATGAACGAAGGCGAAATGGAATTCCAAGGTTAAACATAGATACTTGATTAAAAGAGAGACTCGTGAAAACGAGTCTTTTTTTTGTTTAGCAGTCAATCGCATGCATAAAAAAAAGGACTCGTTGCGGAGTCCTTTTTTTATAGAGATAATTAGATTATACTAATTCTTCTTCTTGCTTCTGTTTTGCTTTTTTCTCTTTGTATGCTTCCCAAGATGCTCCACCTACCCAATAGGAAATGAAACCAACTAAGAAAAACATTAACCAAAATCCCATTGTTAGGATGGTTAAGAAAAGTAAGAAGCCTAAGTACTGTGAAAATTCAAACATGTTTTCCGGAATTTTGAATGTTGCGACAAATATAGTGGGAATATTTTTTTAAACCAATAAAATCCTTAAAAACTCCACTATATTTTTAAATCTATTTTGCCTTGGCTCAAGACTACGCTATACTATTGCTACTCAATAAAAACCGACTACTTTTTTGCGACATAATCATGCAAATAGTTAAAACGTTCTGTTAACACACCGTTTTCAGTCATTTTTGCCCTTGCCAAGATTCCGTCAGCATCATTATTAAAAAATGCTGGAATTACGTGTTGCGTAAACATTTCTCCAAATCCTTCACTCGCATCTTTGGGCAATTCACAAGGTAAATTATCTACAGCCATTACCACAATTGCGGCAGGATGAAAAACATCAACCTCTTTGTTTTCGCTTGGCAAATAACCATACAAAGGCTCTTCTATAGTAGAAGCTCTCAAGGTACAAGCAATTGGGCCATTTACATCACAAGATACATCGGCTACAATCTTAATCGCACAATCACTGGCTTGTAACATTTTCTGAGATAGAATTTGAGGCGCAGCATTGGCGTGAAAATGACCTGAAATATAAATATCTGCCACTTTTGTAAAACGCTCAAAATCGGACTCATACTCTGAAGGGTTTTTATAAAAATCTTTAGTATCAAATTTTTGACCATCCATTCGTTTATTGTACTCTAAAACATCTATTTGAGTAAATACGGGTTGCGTAAAATTTTTGGTTAAAAAATTTTCAACAGAAACCTCTTTGATTTTCATCGCTAACAGCATCTCCTTCACTCCACTGCCCACTTTTCCTGTACCCGTAACTACAATTTTTATAGGAGGAATGATTTGTCTTTTTACTTGCTGTACCAAAGCATCTCTCCCTTTCAAAGCAGATGCTTTAGGCATTTTAAACAATTCAAATTTAATTCCGAAAGCACGAATGGCATTATACGCTCCTACGATACCTGCATAACGACCAAAACCAATTAGTCTTTTATTCGCAGCATCAACGATGGTTTCATGATCGTATAATTCTATGTTTTTCTCTAAAACGGCTTGCAATAACTTTTGATTGTAAGGTTGTTTTTTGATAGTATGCGAAAAAAAGAAGTATTTTTTATTAGGAATTAAAGCTTCTACAGGAACTTCTTTTACACCAAATAAGACTTCGCAGTCGGACAAATCATCAGTAACTTCGATTCCTAAGTTTTGGTATTCTGCATCCGAAAAAATACGAATATCAGAAGGCTCTACTTTAAAAGATACTACAGGAAATTGTTCTTGAATGGTTTTGATTTCATTGGGAGAAAAAACAACTCTTCTATCTGGTGGGTTTTTTCTTTCTTTGATAATTCCAAACTTCATTTTTATAGTATTTAAATTACGTTATTATTTAACTTTATTAAATTTATTTGTTACAAATATAACAATATAATCGAAAAATAAGCATTTCCCATCTATTATTGTCAAAATGCATTTACATTAATTATTGAACTCCAATACTCTAAACTGAAGCCTTATTTTTATGAGGATGAAAAGTGAGATATTTTGAAAAAAACTAGAATTAAAAAGCAATTGATTCTATATATTTGTTTTTTTCAATTTTCCAACAAATGACTCTTATTAAAAAAGCAAATATAGCACAATTACTTGTCCTTTTTTTGGCAATTACTTCCTGTGCAAAAGAAATAAAAAAAGTAGAATTAACCGATGCACAGCTCCCTAAAAACGTACTTCCGATACTCAAACCAGCTGCAAAAGATAGTACTGAATTAACAGCCACTTATATTCAAGAAAAAAGAGCAAAAATTGACGCTTTTTACAAAAAAAACTGGCCCAATAACACTATGAACGGAAGTTTATTAGTGGCGCAAAATGGCCAAATTATTTATGAAAAATACAATGGCTTAGCAAACCTTAGGGATAAAGATACAATTACAAGCGAAACCCCATTGCACATAGCTTCAGTAAGTAAAGTTTTGACTGCGACAGTTATTTTGAAATTGGTGAATGCAAAACGATTGGATTTAGACCAAAAAGTAACCACTTTGTTAGATCGATTCCCTTATCCTGATGTTACCGTGAGAACCTTATTAAATCACAGAAGTGGAATACGCAACTATTCGTATTTTACAGACAGAAAGGCCAATATTTGGGACCGACACAAAACGTTGACCAATCAGGATTTATTGGATTTGATGGCGACCAAAAACATAGGTTTAGAATTTAGAACAGACAGTCGTTTTGCGTATTGCAACACTAATTATGCGATGCTTGCTTTAATTATAGAAAAAGTTACCAAACTTTCTTATATAGAAGCCATGAACAAAATGCTGTTTCAACCTTTGGGAATGACACATTCCTTTGTTTGTGACATCAAAAAAGACAAGAAAAGAATTGTACCGTCTTACAAAGCGAACAAAGTAGAAATCGGAATCGATTATCTGGATGGCGTTTATGGAGATAAAAACATTTATTCCACTCCGAGAGATTTGCTCAAATTTGATTTGGCAAGAAATGCTAAAAACTTCTTGGAACCTGGATTATGGGAACAAGTTTTTAAACCGTATAGCAATGAGCGAAAAGGAACCAAAAACTATGGCCTTGGGATTAGAATGATCAATTGGGAAACCGGTCAGAATTTTTATTTTCACAATGGTTGGTGGCACGGCAACACCTCTTCCTACATAACTTTGCCAAAAGAAAAAGTTACTATTATTGCTTTATCCAATAAAATGACTAAAAACACCTATGCGGTTAGAAAATTAGCAACTTTGTTTGGCGATTATCCTTTCAAGTTAGACGACATAGAGTAAAAAAGCCTCTTTTAAAAAAAATGAACCCCCTTCAGAGATCAAATGAAGGGGGTTCTTTTGCAAAAAACTAATTCAATTACTAATTCGAAATGATCATTTTTGAAGTAAGCACTTCACCGGATCGAATCACTTTCACGATATAATGGCCAGGAACCAAACCATTGGTTGTTGTTCTAATTCTATTCGCCCCTTTTTTAGATTTCACTTCTATATTTTTCTCTTCATTGCCATTTAAAGAAAAAATACGAATCGATACCTTGTCCTCTTTTTCACTATCAAACTCAATAGTAAAATCTTCTCTTGCAGGGTTAGGATACACAGCTATTTTTTTGGAAGTTGCATCATTCTCAACCACAACAGTATCTTCATTGATTGCCTCTTTCAAGACTGTAGCTTTGGCTGCAGAAGTAGTAATGTTTAAGGTGTAATCTTCTTCACCATAGTTGTATGTCCCACAAGGAGAAGTAATCGAATTGTAACTAACAATAACACGCATTCTTACTGCACCTGTAACCGCAGACGTAGGAGCTGTTATTGAAGGTGTTAAAATATTTCTACTAAAAATACTGTATACTTCCTCGCCAGCATCAGTAAATAAACCGTTGTTGTTATAATCTATATAAACTTTCCAGTACAAACTTCTTCTAGCACTATAACCTGGTGTCAATGTTAATGTAGCTGCAGTTCCTTTAGTTATTGTAGCCGATTGCGCAGAGAAATCAGCATAGCCTCCGTTGATTCCAGAAGCATTGTTTATCGTTCCGATAGCTACTTTATCAATCCATTCACTAGTAGCACTATTTCCTTTAGAGGCACAATAAGTAACTGTTGGTGTTCCTCCTGTAGTTGTAAATGAAGTTGTTCCAGCCGAAGAAGCTCCCGATGTACAATTCCCAATTACCTCCACATTATACGCTGTTCCTAAATTAAGTCCCGATAATGTTACTGATGTAGCAGTCGTATTTGACAAAGTAGTCCAAGTAGTGGCAGCTGTTGTTTTGTAACGAACCGTGTAGCTTGTTGCCGCAGTTGATGACCAAGAGATGGTTGCACTAGTATTAGTAATTGCACTTGCCGCTACTCCTGTAGGAGTTGCACAAGAAGTTGTTCCTCCTGGAGGTGTACCGCCAAGTGTTTCTGTCAAAGTACCGCTAATTACTTTGATATTACCCCAAGAGATTCCAGTTCCCGAAGTCGTAACCCAATTGTTTAAATCAAAAGTATTGGAACCAGCGGTATTACCCGGAATCTTAACAATCTTAACCCCTTTTCCGGCATTATTCCAAGTTAAAGGCGTTCCTGAAACAACCGTTTCTGGAGTAGAATTCGATTCGATTTGGTAGAAATAAGCAAAGCTTGCCGTGGTTGGAGCAAAAACGCGCGCCAATCCGTTTTGGTCGATACATACTGCTGTTTTTTCAAATACGCCAATTCCTTTTGCATTCAATCCAGCGCCTAAATCTTTCCACATTCTAGCTAAAAAAGTCGTTTGTCTTCCTCATCGGTCAGGATTATCATAATGTGTATCTGTAATTACATTGGCCAAGTATGGACTGGACAAAAAATCATTTACACCTATTGTAACTCCGCTAGCGTAAGGATTTGCTAATGCTTGTGCAGAAGTAACACTAGAATTTGCTGCACTATAATAGTATTGTCCCAAAATAGCACAGCCGGCACTAGTTCCACCAACTGGTACTTTTTTGGTATTGATTAAATAATTGATTGCGTCTTCTACTGGGGTATCTTTCCAGTAGGAAACATAAGTCGCTTGATCGCCACCAGCAATAAATAGCGCTTCTGCATTTCTGATTTTGGTCGCTATCGCTGCAATACTTGCTTTTGCTCTAGTATCTATAATTATCGTCTCTACTGAATTTACCGGCACACCCAATTCAGAATACATATAAGTATTATAACCATCGGTTCCCGCGGAACGCAAAACAACCACATCTCCTCCTCCTGCTTTTTGAAACATCCATTTTATGGCATCATCGTTATCTGTTCCACCACCCATTAAACAAATTCCCCCAGTGGTAGTTGTGGTTACATCTGTAGTACTCCCTACTTTCCAACTTGTGTAGGTTTGTGCTTGAACTGTCAGTCCAAAAAACAAAGCGAAACCTAAATGCCGAAGGCTTTTTAAAGCAAAATATTTTTTTCTCATAATAAATGGTTT
>ERZ724504.1652-NODE-1652-length-12305-cov-4.813959_pt1 | contig 12305 bp, 9 predicted proteins | sample MGYA00376037_ERZ724504 | MGnify/ENA primary metagenome ERZ724504 (study PRJEB28724, sample SAMN07190888) | wastewater metagenome | isolation source: influent of sewage treatment plant in Hong Hong | place: USA: Christiansburg, Virginia | collected 2016-03-01 ... | reverse complement strand
CGCCAGCCAGCTTTTGAGGCGCTGCGGATTCGTCATGCCGCTGTGCAACGACACCACCGCACCCGCGCCGTACTGCGTGGCAAAGCGGGCGTTGAAGCGCGCTTCAAGCTGCGGCGTGAGGTTGATTTCCGGCACCATCACCAGCGCCTGCGCCGCCGGGTCAAGCGTCAGCGCCCGCGCCACGGCTTGCAAATAGACCTCAGTTTTGCCGCTGCCGGTGGCCCCGAACAGCAGGAATGGCCCAGCCTCGGCCTCGATCTGCGCCAGCACCTGCGTTTGCTCAGCCGTCAGCGGCGGGGCGACGTGGTCGGGCGGCGGCGTGGTCGCGGTGGTGTGGGCGCTGTCGGTCGTGGTGATCTCTGCGGCAGCGGCGGCGCTGGCACGGCTGCGCGGTGCGGCACGGGGTGTGCGGGGCTTGAGGCGGCGTGCCAGTTGGTCGGCGTTCAACTCGCGCAACTGCGGCGGCAGCGCCGCCAGCGCCACTTCGCCCAGCGCACGCTGGTAGTAGCTGGCGGCAAAGTCCACCAACTGCCGCCATGCCGCCGTCAGCGGCGCGACCTCGCCCACAGCGCCCAGCACGGCGCGGATGTTGTCTGCACGCCAATCAGGCTGCGGCTCGGCGATGGCTTCCCAGACGATGCCCAGCACCTCACGTGTGCCCAGCGGCACCCGCACCAACGTGCCGGGCGCTATCGGGCGGTCACTGCGGTAGGTCAGCGCCCCAGTCATGGCGCTGTGGGCGGGCATGGGCACCGCCACGGCCAGCCAGTGCAGTGCATCATCAGGCGATGCGGCGAGTGTGGATAAGTCAGCCACGGGTGTTAGCGCTCAGTGCTTGAGGTGTCATAAAAGTGCAACTTACCCCCAGTGCCTGTGGATAACTCTGTTGATAAGCAGGGGGAATGCCTTGTAAGCCGTTGTTGCACAAGGATTTCAACACAATGCCTAAAAAATAGGCACTGATGGTGCCCTCCCCGTTGCGCTGGGGGAGGGCGCAGGCGCTGCTTCAGGCCCGCTGTGCGCGCGAGTGGCGATGCACCGCTTCAACCAGCACCGCCACGTTGTCCGGCGGCGTGAACTGGCTGATGCCGTGGCCCAGATTGAAGATCTGCGTCGGGCCGCTGGTGGTGGTGTCGGTGTGCGGACGGCCAAAGCTGTCAAGCACGCGGGCCACTTCGGTTTGAATCGCGGCGGGCGGGGCGAACAGCACGTTGGGGTCGATGTTGCCTTGCAGCGCCTTGCCCGCACCGCTGGCGGTGCCTTGCCATTGCTCGCCGATGTCGCCGCCGACCAGCGCGCGCGCCGTGCCCAGATTCATCGTCCAGTCCAGGCCCAGCACGTCGCAGTCCAGCGCCTTCATCTCTTGCAGCCACAAACCGCCGCCCTTGGTGAAGACGATGCGCGGCACGACTTGGCCGTCTACGCCGTGGCGCTTGAGCTGCGCCAGCACGCGGGCGGTGTACGCCAAGCTGAATTGCTGGAACGCGCCGTCGGCCAGCACGCCGCCCCAGCTGTCAAAAATCATCACCGCTTGCGCGCCCGCGTCGATTTGGGCGTTCAGGTAAACGGCCACCGCGTCGGCGTTGATTTGCAGCATCTTGTGCATCAGGTCAGGGCGCGAGTACAGCATGGACTTGACCAGGCGGTAGTCGTCCGAGCCCTTGCCTTCAACCATGTAGCAAGCCAGCGTCCACGGGCTGCCAGAAAAGCCGATCAGCGGCACGCGGCCATTCAGCGCTTTGCGAATCGACGTGACCGCATCGGTGACGTAGCGCAGCTTGTCCATATCGGGCACGGCCAGCGCGGCCACGGCGGCTTCGTCACGCACCGGGGTGGCGAAACGCGGGCCTTCGCCTTGCGCGAACGACAGGCCTAAGCCCATCGCGTCGGGCACCGTCAAGATGTCGGAAAACAAGATGGCCGCGTCCAGCGGGTAACGCTCCAGCGGTTGCAGCGTGACTTCGGTGGCGTAGTCCACATTCGTGGCCAAGCCCATGAAGCTGCCCGCTTTGGCGCGGGTGGCGCAGTATTCCGGCAAGTAACGGCCCGCTTGGCGCATCAGCCACACCGGGGTGTAGGCGGTGGCTTGGCGCAGACACGCCCGCAAGAAGGTGTCGTTTTGAAGCGGGGCAAAGGCAGACGCGCAGACTGCCGCAGAGGTGGATGGTGTGCTGGTGGAACTCATGGCGGGATTGTCGCAGGCGGGGCTGACTCAGCTCTGATCGCGCAGCCGCCATTCCACTTTCAGGCATTTGTCTTGCACCACGGCCAAACCCGCAGCGCGGGCGCGGGCACCAGCGCCATCGTGGCGAATGCCCAATTGCAGCCAGATGGCGGGCGCGTGAATGGCGATGGCCTCATCGACCACGGGCGGCACGTCATCGGCATTGCGAAACACGTTCACCAAGTCGATGGTTTCGTGCGCGGCGGCTTCGGTCAAGGTGGCGTAGACGCGCTCGCCCAAGATGGTGCCGCCCGCCGCCGCCGGGTTGACCGGAATGATGCGCCAGCCCGCGTCCTGCATGGCTCGCGCCACACCGTAGCTCTCGCGGTGCGGTTTGGGCGACAAACCCACCACCGCCACACGGCGGCAAGTGGCGAGCAATTGGGCAATGGTGGCGGCTTCGTTCAAATCAGTGGGCATAGATGGAAGATGCAGAGTCTGTGACGATGGTTGGAAACTAAGGCATACACGGATCCGGCTGCGCATCTTGGGCTAAGGAGCCATTTCGATGGCGATGCTGATATCGCGTGGCGATCGGCCTGAGCCCGACACCAGTGCATGAAAGCGCGTGCCTGAAGTGTGCGCGCCCACCACGCGATACAAACCTGCATATTCCCACTCGTTCACGGCCTGTTTGACGAAAACAGGGACTTTTCCGGTGGTTGATGCCAACGCTCGGCCAGCTTTCGCAATGATCGGCCCCGTACCGCAAAGAATCTCGCGAGGTGCGCGGGGGTTCAAGTCAGTTCTGACGCAAATTGCAACGACGCAACCATTTTTGGTGGGGATGTATGCCTGTTTGCTACCACCAACTGCTGCATAAATTTCATCGCGGGTGTATGTCTGGCCGATGCTGAACATAGCGAAGCCTCCTGGTAGGTTGGCCTCAATCCTAACTGTGGGTGCTGACGAGGGCCCTTGATCTGCGCAACTTGCATCTCCCCTCCGCACTCACAACCGCGCCAGCGTCGCTCGCACCTCATTCACAGCCAGCCGCGCAACTTCTTGAGAAGATCGTCCACGTAGGTGAACACCACGGGCACGACCAGCAGGCTCAGCACGGTCGAGGTGAGCAAGCCGCCGATGACCACGATCGCCATCGGTTGTCGGAAGCTGGGTTCTGCGCCCAGGCCCAGCGCGTTGGGCAGCATCCCGGCGGCCATGGCGATGGTCGTCATCACGATGGGGCGGGCGCGCTTGTGGCAGGCGTCGATCACCGCGTCGAGCCGGTCTAGGCCACGGTCGCGCCGCGTGACGATGGCGTACTCAACCAGCAAGATCGAGTTCTTGGTCACGATGCCCATGAGCATCAGCACGCCGATGACCACCGGCATCGAGAACGACTGGTTCGTGAGCCAGAGCGCGCCGAATGCGCCGCCGAAAGCCAGCGGCAATGCACACAGAATGGTGACGGGCTGCAAGAAGTCGTGGAACAGCAGCACCAGCACAGCATAGATGCAGAACACGCCGATCGCCATCGCCGTGCCGAAACTCGTGAACAGCTCCGACATGCGTTGCAACTCGCCTTGCTCCACGATGCGCACCCCGGCGGGAAGCGACTTGAAGGCTGGTAAGGCCATGGCGTCTTTTTGCACTTCGCCAAGCGCACGGCCATTGAGCTCGACGCTCAAAGTCACGTTGCGCGAGCGGTCTAGGCGGTCGATCTGCGAGGGGCCGCTGCCCATGCTCACCTCTGCGACCGAGCCGAGGCTGACGGTGCCGTTGGCACCCTTGACGCGCAACTGGGCGATTGCATCCATGTCTTGGCGCACGGAGGCGTCCATGCGCACGCGAATGGCGATCTGACGCTCAGGCAGATTGAGCTTGGGCAGCGCCGTCGAGTAGTCGCCGTAGGTCGCGAGCCGGACGGCGTCCGCAAGCGACTCGGACGTAACGCCTCGGGCGGCGGCACGCGCATAGTCAGGGCGCACCTGAACTTCGGGGCGTTGCAGCGCTGCACTTGAGGTCACCGTGCCGACATTCTTCAACGAACGAAGCTGCTGCTCAGCTTGGTTCGCGGCCTTGCTCAGGGTGTCGGCATCATCGCCGGCCAGCGTGATCTCCAGCGTTGAACCGGTGCTGCTGCCCGCGACGTTGACGCGGATGCCTGGAATAGACCTCAGCCTATCGCGGATTTCAGCCTCGACCTGGGACTGCTTGAGCTTGCGGTCGCCACGGTCTACCAAGTCCACGGTGAGCGTGGCGCTGGTGACATCTGCCGTTGAGCTCGAACTCATGCCGCTGCTGGTGCTGGCCGTACCGACGGCAATGAAGACGGATCGCACCTCGGGTATCGTGCTCAGCAACTGCTGCGCCTGCTGGCTGATGGCGGTGGTCTGCGCCAGCGTGGCGGCGGGCCCGAGCTTGAGCGTCACCGTCGCCCGAGCCTTGTCTTGCGCTGGCATGAAGGCGGTTGGAATCGTCACCGCCAGCGCCACTGAAAGCACCAAGAAGACCAGCGCGGCCACGACGGTGGATTTGCGGTGTTGAAGCACACCGTGCGCCCAGCCCAGGTAGCGCGTCATCACGGGCCCATCCGTCGATGTGTTGTGCAGGTGCGCCGCCTTGGGCTTGAGCAGGTAGGCCGCCATCATCGGTGTGAGCAGCCGTGCGACCAGCAGGGACGCGAGCACGGCGATCGAGGCGGTCACGCCGAACTGGCGGAAGAACTTGCCGGGAATGCCACCCATGAAGGCGGTCGGCAAAAACACCGCCACCAGCGTGAAGGTCGTGGCGATCACCGCCAGGCCGATCTCGTCGGCTGCCTCCATCGCCGCTTGGTACGGCGTCTTGCCCATCAGCAGGTGGCGCTCGATGTTCTCGATCTCGACGATTGCGTCGTCCACCAGCACGCCGATGACCAATGAAAGCGACAGCAGCGTGATGGTGTTGAGCGAATAGCCCGCCAGCGCCATGAAGGCGAAGGCTGGCGCGATCGACAGCGGCAGCGCGGCGGCGGCGATGAAGGTGGCGCGCATGTCGCGCAGGAACCATCCCACCACGAGCACCGCGAGCACGGCGCCTTCGATCAGGAGTTCCATAGAGCCTTCGTAGTTCTCCTGGATCGGCGTGACGGTGTTGCTGGCCTCGACGATGTTGACCTCGGGATGTGCCGCAGAAAACTTCTTCAGTGCCGCGCGGATGTCGTTCGCGACGCCGACGTCCGAGAACCCCTGGGAGCGCTTGATCTCGAACCCGATCACCTTCTTGCCGTCCCGAAACGCCATGGTCGTGCGCTCGGCGTTCGTGTCGGTGATGCGTGCGATCTGGTCGAGCCGCACATAGCGGCCATCGCCCAAGGGCAGCGTGATCGCAGCGACCTCGGCGGCCGATCCGACGGTGGCCAGCGTACGGCTCGACTGCTTTTGGCCGCCCACGTTGGTTTCGCCGCCCGATGCTTCCTTCTGTGTGGCCTTGAGTTGCGTTGACACGTCCGAAGGCGTGACGCCGAGACCGGCCATCAGCACCGAGTCGAGGTCGACGTGGACTTCGCGGTCGATACCCCCCACGCGCGACACCGAGCCAACGCCCTTGACCGTAAGCAGGTTCTTTTTGACTTGGTTGTCGACGAACCAGGACAGGTCTTTCTCGTCCATCGCCGTCGAGTCGATGGTGTAGGTGAGCAGCGCGGTGCTGGCAGTCGTCAGCTTGGAGACGATCGGCGATGTGACGCTGGCTGGGAGGTCGGATTTGGCACTGTCGACCGCGTTGCGGACTTCGTTCAGCGCCACTTCCGAGTTCTTATCGATCTCGAAGCTGACACTGATGCTCACTTGGCCATCGGTGATGGTCGTGGTGATGTGGTCCAAGCGGCTCAGCGCGGCGAGCTTGTCCTCGATCTTGCGGGCGACTTCGGTTTCGAGCTGCGCTGGCGCAGCGCCTTCGAGCGTTGCTGAAACCTGGATGGTCGGAAGATCCGTGTCGGGAAAGTCCTGGATTTGCAGCGTCCTAAAGCCGAGGATGCCGAGGACTGTCAGCAAGATAAAGGTGAGAACCGCCGGAACTGGATTGCGGATCGACCAAGATGAAACATTCATCGCACGGTCTCCGCTGGTTTCACCGTCACCAGCACGCCTTCGGACAGGAATGCACCGCCGCTCGCCACGACCCGCGCAGCGCCAGCCAGTGGCGACAACAGCTCGACGCGATCATCTTGGCGACGCCCCGTCGTGACGACCTGCGAGGAGACTTTGTTGTTGGCATCCACAAGATAGACATAGGCGCGACCGTCGCGCATCACGAGCGCCGACTGGGGCAGCGTGACCGCTGGCGTGGAGCCCAAGCGGATCAGGCCGCTGGCGAACATGCCTGCGCGCGCGGTGCTGGCACCGGTCAGACTGACATACACCGTGGCGCGCCCGGTGCTCGTCGACAAGGTCGGTGCCGCGATGCGCACGCTGCCGTTGACACGCTCGCCGTTGGGCAGCGTCAGTTCTGCCTTCTGGCCGGTTTTCACCGACGCGAGTTCGCGGGCATCGAATTCGGGCCGCCATTCGAGCCTGCCCTGCCTGACCAGGCGAAAGAGTTCGGTGCCCGCGCCCACCACGTTGCCGACGATTCCGACTTTTGACGACACCACACCGTCGTCGGGGGCGAGAACGCGCGTCTGCGCGAGCTTGAGTTTCACGCTGTCCAAGTCTGCTTGGGCGGATTGCAGCGTGGCGCGTGCGGTGGCCTCTGAGATCCGGTATTCCTCGATCTGTTGTTCAGACAGTGAGCCGCTCGTGCCGACCGCGTTCGCCCGTCGTACGTAGGCGCTGGCCTGTTCGAGGCTGCTGCGGGATTGCGCCACCATCGCTTCCTGCTTGCGCAGGTCGACCCGCAAGGTGTCGTCTGCGAGGCGCGCGAGCACCTGCCCGCGCCGCACCACGTCACCAACGTCCACCAGCAGTTCCGCGACACGCAAGCCGCCCGTCTCGGGGCTGACAATGAGTTCCTGCCATGCCGTGACCGGCCCGCTGCCTTGCAGGGTTTTCGACCAGTCTCGGCTGTCGGGCGCGATGACATTGACCGTCATCGCGCTGGCGGCTGGCGTGCTGGCCGCCGGATCTTTGGCGGGCGGACGCAGGAAGTAGGCCGCAGCGGCAGCCGCCAGCACAAGGATCGCGGCGATGACGGTGCTGCGGCCGAACTTGAGTTTCGAGAGGGTGCTCATGGCTTTTTCGTCTGTTCATCGTGCGGTGTTTCGGGTGCCACAGCCGGTGTACCGGCTTGCCATCCGCCGCCAACGGCTTTGTAGAGTGCGATCCAGTACTGGACGCGGTTCTGCTGCAAGGTGATTTCGGCGATCTCGGCCGACAGCGCGGAGCGCCGGGCATCCTCCAGGGTGAGCAAGCTGGTGCGGCCCGCGCGCCAGTTGTTCTCGCTCGACAGGAAATAGCTTCGGTACTCACGCGCAGCCGTTTCCGCTCGTTCCGCGCGGCGGCGGGAGCCATCGAGGTTCAGCAGCGCTTCTTCGACGTCACGCACGACCGTGCGCACACCCTGACGGTAACTGGCCATCGCCGACTGGTAGCTGGCCTGCGCGGAGTCGATCGCTGCACGACGCTGGCCGCCGTCGAACAGCGGAATCGACAGCGACGGCCCGAACGACCAGAGCGTGGACGCCGACGCCAAGCTGCTCGCTGACACGCTGACCGATCCGCTGAGTGACAGGCTTGGATAGAGGTCCGCCTGGGCCGCGCCGATCTCGGCAGCGGTGGCCGCCACTTCGCGCTCAAGCGAGGCCAAGTCGGGGCGCTGGCGCAGCACCTGCGCCGGTACGGCCTGCACCTCCAGCCCGACTGGCCGAGGCACGCGGTTCTCGCCGTCGTCGATCAACCGGCGAAGCACGGGTTCTTCAACGCCGGTGAGGTAGACCAGCGACTTGACGAGCAGGCCGCATTGCGTGGTCTGCTGCAACAGGCTTGATTGCGCGCTGGCGTGGCTGGCGCGTGTCAGCGCGCCGTCCAACGCTGCGGTGTAGCCGGCCCGCACGGCGTTGGCCGTGGCTTGCTCAGTGGCCGCCGTCGAGGCGGCTTCGCGCTGGTAGGCGTCTGCCAGCAGGATGCAGGCGCGGTACTGCACGTAGGTGTCGGCGACTTCCGCAGCGAGCGACACGCGCGCGTCGTGCCAGTCGGCGGTGCGCGCTTCGACACGTGCCTCGGATGCCTCGGCGTTGCGGCGCACCTTGCCAAACAGATCGACTTCCCACGACGCATCGAAACCAGCGTTGCGCGATGTGCCCGTCGTCGTGGACAGCCCCGCTTGCAGTTGATTGTTGCGCGATGCCGACGCACTGCCGTTCAGGCTGGGCAACGCCTGCGCTCGTGTGCTGCGCAGGGTCGCACGCGCCTTCTCGATATTGACCCAGGCTTGCGTGAGCGAGGGGCTGTCCCGTTCGGCCATCTCGACCAAGCGGGCGACCCGCGCATCATCGAACTGCCGCCACCATTGCTGAAGGTCGCCGACCTGCCCACCGTGCGGGAGTTCGGCCTGCCAAGACGGTGGTGCCTGCGGTTGCGGTGCCTCTTCGAGGCGGCTGGTGGCGCAGGCCGTCAAGCCCCAAGCCAAGCAGACGGCAAGGGGGAGAACTAACAGGGAGCGTAGCGGTGAAGTCATCAGATCTTTTTCCTCCAGCAAGGGTAGAGGCGTCCGGTGTTGGCTGCGGTCAGCCAACGTTAAGCTGGGTAAAAGTCGGTGGCCCGCTGGCGATAAGGAGCCCGATCAGCGCGATACTTGCGCCGATGCACAAGGTTCTGCTTGTTGACGATGACGTCGACCTCACATCGATGCTGTCGCTCTACATCTCCCGCGAAGGCTTCGAGGTGGGTGTGGCGAACGACGGCGAAGCGGGCGTCCACGAGGCGCTGCGCGGCGGTTACGCCTTGGTCGTGCTGGACATCATGATGCCCCGCCTGTCTGGCATGGAGGCCTTGCGCCGTATCCGCACCACGAGCAACGTACCGGTGCTGATGCTCACGGCGCGCGGCGACAACGTCGACAAGATCGTTGGTCTGAACATGGGGGCCGACGACTACGTCCCCAAGCCATGCACGCCCGGCGAGTTGGTGGCGCGCATCCACGCCATCCTGCGGCGCACCGAGAGCCGCAGCCAGCCCGAGGGAGCGAACGCGGCGCAGGCGTTGAACGCTGGTGCGCTCACGCTGTACCCAGGCACGCGCCAGGCGATCTGGCACGGCGCACCGCTGGAGCTCACGGGCACCGAATTCAGCTTGCTGGAAGTGCTGGTTCAACAGGCGGGAAAGCTGACCAGCAAACAAGACATCTCCCAGGCGGCCTTTGGCCGACCACTCACGCGCTTTGACCGCCGCATTGATGTCCACATCAGCAGCATCCGCCAAAAGCTGGGCCTGCGTGATGACGGCCGCTCGTGGATCCAGAGCGTGCGCGGCCTGGGCTACCAATTGCTCAAGGACTGAGAGCCCGTGGCCCAACCCACGCGCCTGTTTCGCAAACTGCTGCTCGTGCTGTCGAGCTGCATGATCTCAAGCATCGGGTTCACGGCCTTGTACCTGTGGCTCATGGGGGTCACGCCCCCGCCGGGCGACCCGGTGTTCAGGGTTGGCGGGCTGCCGGTCGTGCCGATCATGATCGCCGTGACCGCCAGCCTGATCTTCGGCAGCTTCTTGGCGTGGTATCTCTCCCGGCCGCTCGAACACCTGCGCTGGGGGCTGGCGCGCATGGCGGAAGGCCAACTGGACACGCGGGTCGAGCCGCTGATGAACGGACGCCGCGACGAGATTGCCGATCTGGCTCACGACATCGACGGCATGGCGGCGAAACTACAGACGATGGTTGCCGCACGCGACCGGCTGCTGCACGACATCTCCCACGAACTGCGCTCGCCGCTGTCGCGCATTCAGGCAGCAATTGGGCTGTTCAAGCAAGGTTCGTCTTCGGCGGATGTCATGGTCGATCGTGCCGAGCGGGAAACCGAGCGTCTGGAGGCGCTGATCGACGAAATGCTCACGCTGCATCGGCTCACAGCCGCAGCGCCGATCGCGCGCAGCGCGGTCGACATGATCGAGATCCTGCACGACATTGCCGCCGACGCGGACTTTGAGGCACGTGCGAAAAACCGCTCCGTGCGCATCGAGACGCCGGAACACTTCGTGGCTCATGTTGATGGCGACCTGGTTTATCGCGCCTTCGAGAATGTGATCCGCAACGCCGTCAAGCACACAGCCGAGGCGAGCACCGTGGAGGTGCATGCGCGCCTGGTTGCCAATGACGAGCAGCTTGAAGTCGTCGTCGTTGACTACGGGCCGGGCGTGCCACCGCACATGCTCGAAACCATCTTCGAGCCGTTCGTGCGGATGGAGCAACAGTACACGGGGGGCGGTTCCGGCCTCGGCTTGACCATCGCGAGAAGTGCATTGCTAGCCCACGGCGGCACCATTGAAGCCTCGCTTGCCGACAGCGGCGGCCTTCGTGTCAGGATGACGTTGCCCGAAAGAACGCCAAGGATCGAGGATGCAGTAGGCACTGAGCGCCAGTCGTAGCGCTCAAAAACAGCAGTGCTTGAACCCCCTTGGCCACAGAGATGCTTCTACTTTGTGCCTTTAACCGCCTCAGATTGGCGCTGATAGTCTTCGTAGGACGTCTTGGTGCTGTTCATGCAGCGGTTGCGCTCTTGCATATCGATGAGCTTGTTGCACTTGTCTTTTTGCCACTCTTGGCCCATGTCGTACCACTGCTGAGACGAGCAACTGGGCAAACCCACAGCTGCAACGAGGGCGATGAGAAGAGGTGATATGCGCAAAGTGAACTCCGTTTGAGGTTTGAATAGGTCGGGCTGCTGTAGCTTAAGAGCATCTGCAACTGCCCTCACAACCGCGCCAGCGCCGCCCGCACCTCATCCACGCTCAGCACTTCAGACAGCACGACAGGGGCGCGTCCGGCTTGGTAGATCACGTAGACCGGCACGCCGTTGCGGCCCAGTTGGGCCAAGGCTGCGGTGATGGTGGGGTCGCGGCGCGTCCAGTCGGCGCGCAGGAGCTGTACTTTTTTGGCGGCAAAGTCGGCCAACACGGCGGGGTTGACCAGCGTGGTTTTCTTGTTGTACTGGCAGGTCACGCACCAGGCGGCGGTGAAGTCGACCAGCACCGGCTGGCCGCTGGCGCGCAGGGCGGCTTCGCGCGCGGGTGTCCACGCTTGCCAAGTGCCTGCTAAGGTGCTGGCGGGGGCCGAGGCTTCGGGGGCTGCGGTGTTGTGCTCTTCCATGTGGCCCAGTTGCGGGCCCAGGCTGCGGGCCAGCACGGCCAGCAGCGCCAGCGCCAGCGCGCCCAGCAGCAGGCGGGCGCGGCCTGCCAAGGTCAAGGTCCACAGCAAAAACGCGCCGCCCACCAGCAGCGCCAGCAGTGCGGCCACGCCGTCAATGCCGGTTTGCTGACCCAGCACCCACACCAACCAGACCACGGTGGCGAACATCGGGAACGCCAGCAGATGGCGGAAGGTCGCCATCCACGCGCCGGGGCGGGGCAGGGCATAAGCCACGGCGGGAATCCAACTGGCCAGCAGATACGGCAGCGCCAGCCCCACGCCAATCGCGGCAAACACCGCCAGCGCCTGGCCGCTGGGCAAACCCACCGCCAACCCGAGCGACGCGCCCATGAACGGCGCGGTACACGGCGAGGCCACCGCCACTGCCAGCATCCCGGTCAAAAATGCATCGACCACCGGATGCTTGGCTTGCAGTGTCGCCACGCTGGACGGCACAAACTGCCCAAACTCAAACAACCCGGCCAGATTCAGCCCCAGTACGCTGAACAGCGCCGCCAGCGCCGCCACCACCCACGGGTTTTGCAACTGAAAGCCCCAGCCCAAACTCTCGCCCGCAGCGCGCAAGGCCAGCAGCAACGCCCCCAGCGCCATGAACGACAACACCACGCCCGCCGTGTAGGCCAAGCCGCTCAAGCGGTGGGCGCGCCGGTCGTCAGCGTGGCGGGTGAAGCCCAGCACCTTCATCGCCAGCACCGGGAACACGCACGGCATCAGATTCAAAATCAGCCCGCCCAGCAGCGCGCCCAGCAACGCCGCCGCCAAGCCCAGCGCGTCGCCGTTGGCTTGCAAGGGCTGC
>ERZ724504.1645-NODE-1645-length-12333-cov-5.930445_pt1 | contig 12333 bp, 7 predicted proteins | sample MGYA00376037_ERZ724504 | MGnify/ENA primary metagenome ERZ724504 (study PRJEB28724, sample SAMN07190888) | wastewater metagenome | isolation source: influent of sewage treatment plant in Hong Hong | place: USA: Christiansburg, Virginia | collected 2016-03-01 ... | reverse complement strand
CCAAGGAGAAAACCATGTCACTCATCAACACCCAAGTTCAGCCGTTCAAGGCCCAGGCTTTCCACAATGGCAAGTTCATCGAAGTCACCGAAGCCAACCTGAAGGGGAAATGGTCTGTCGTAATCTTCATGCCAGCTGCCTTCACCTTCAACTGCCCGACCGAAATCGAAGATGCCGCCAATAACTACGCAGAATTCCAGAAGGCTGGCGCCGAGGTCTACATCGTCACCACCGACACCCACTTCTCGCACAAGGTCTGGCACGAAACCTCGCCGGCCGTTGGCAAGGCCCAGTTCCCGCTGGTTGGCGACCCGACGCACGCCCTGACCCGCGCCTTCGATGTGCATATCGACGCAGAAGGTCTGGCCCTGCGTGGCACTTTCGTGATCAATCCGGACGGCGTCATCAAGACCGTTGAAATTCACTCCAACGAAATCGCCCGTGACGTTTCCGAAACCCTGCGCAAGCTGAAGGCTGCCCAATACACCGCATCCCACCCAGGTGAAGTTTGCCCGGCCAAATGGAAAGAAGGCGAAAAGACCCTCGCGCCGTCGCTGGATCTGGTCGGCAAGATCTAAATAGTCAAATGAAACCGCTCCTGGCAACGGGAGCGGTGGATTTCAGCGAAATGTTGCGGTCAACCGCAATATTTCAGTGAAATTTGCACTGCATGGGAGAACAAAATGCTCGACGTAAACATCAAGACGCAACTCAAGGCCTACCTCGAAAAGCTGCAAAAACCGATCGAACTGGTGGCCTCGCTCGACGATAGTGCCAAGGCCCAGGAAATGCGTGGCCTGCTCATCGACATCGTTGAACTCTCACCCAAAGTCAGCCTGCGCGAAAATGGCGACTCGCCGCTACGTCCTTCCTTTGCTATCGGCCTACCTGGCCAGCCCCCGCGCATCAGCTTTGCCGGCCTGCCGATGGGCCACGAGTTCACCTCATTGATCCTTGCCTTGTTGCAGACTGGCGGCCACCCACCCAAGGTCGACGCGGAAGTCATTGAGCAGATCAAGGCCTTGCCCGGCACCTTCAATTTCGAAACCTTCATTTCGCTGTCCTGCCACAACTGCCCGGATGTCGTTCAGGCGCTGAACCTGATGGCTGTCCTCAACCCTGGCGTGACCAGCACGATGATCGATGGCGGCATGTTCCAGGGCGAAGTCGAACGGCGCAAGATCATGGCCGTGCCCACCGTGTTCATGAATGACGCCGAATTCGGCGCCGGTCGCATGAGCATAGAAGAAATCATCGCCAAGCTCGACACCGGTTCAGCTGCCCGCGATGCCGAAAAGCTCAACGCCAGGGATGCCTATGACGTCTTGGTCATCGGTGGCGGCCCGGCTGGTGCTTCAGCAGCCATTTACGCCGCACGCAAAGGCATCCGCACCGGCCTGCTGGCCGAACGTTTTGGCGGACAAGTGATGGATACGCTGGCGATTGAAAACTTCATTTCGGTCAAAGCGACCGATGGCCCCAAGCTGGTCATGGGTCTTGAAGAACACGTCAAGGATTACGACGTAGACATCATGAATCTGCAGCGCGCCACCCAATTGATTCCCGGTAATCTTATTGAGATCAAGCTGGAAAACGGCGCGTCATTGAAGAGTAAGTCAGTCATCATTTCCACCGGCGCGCGTTGGCGCGAAATGAATGTGCCCGGCGAGAAGGAATATCGCGGCAAGGGTGTTGCCTACTGCCCGCACTGCGATGGCCCGCTGTTCAAGGGCAAGCGCGTGGCGGTGATCGGCGGCGGCAACTCCGGCGTCGAGGCGGCGATTGATCTCGCCGGCATTGTCGGTCATGTCACTCTGCTCGAATTCGACGGCCAGTTGCGCGCCGATGCCGTTTTGCAACGCAAGCTGTTAAGCCTGCCCAATGTCACGGTGATCACCAAGGCGCTGACCACTGAAGCGACCGGTGATGGCGAAAAGGTTAATGGTCTGCTTTACAAGAATCGCGACAGCGGTGAAATCCACCGCGTCGACCTGGAAGGCATTTTCGTTCAGATCGGCCTGTTGCCGAACACGGACTGGCTAAAGGGTACGGTCAACCTGTCAAAACATGGCGAAATTGAGGTTGATGCCAAAGGTCAGACGTCCGTACCCGGCGTCTTCGCTGCCGGCGACTGCACCACCGTGCCTTACAAGCAGATCATCATTGCCATGGGTGAAGGGGCCAAGGCCTCATTGGGTGCCTTTGACCACCTGATCCGTACATCCGCCCCCGCTTGATTGACTACTGACTGGCCTTGAGCATTTCAAGGTCAGTCAGCGCACCATATTCATCGGCGTAATTTTCCTTGATCCGCAGGATATCCGGCAAAGCCTTGCGAAAGGCTTTCATCAACTCCGGGTCAAACTGGCGACCATCTTCAGTCTCCATGATTTTCAACGACTCCTCGACCGAATAAGCTGGTTTATACGATCGGACTGAAATCAGTGCATCGAAGACATCGGCAATTGCCACAATTCGCCCTTCAATCGGTATTTCTTCGCCGGTCAAACGCCGGGGGTAGCCGCGACCGTCCCAGCGCTCATGATGCGTCAAGGCAATAATGCGGGCAGACTCCAGCAAAGAATTATCGTGCGGCCCGATAATCTCGGCCCCCATAGTCGGATGGGTTTCCATCAGCGCCCACTCGCCCGCATCAAGTTTGCCCGGCTTGAGCAGAATGGCATCAGGGATGCCAATCTTCCCGACATCGTGCATCGGAGCTGCAAAAAAAATCTTGTCGATTGCCTCTTTTCCCATCCCGTGGGCTTCGGCAATCAGACGCGCATAATGCGCCATGCGTATGACATGGTTTCCGGTCTCGTTATCCTTGAATTCAGCAGCGCGTCCCAGACAGAATATGATCTGCTGACGCGTGATGCAAAGCTCTTCCGTGCGCTGGACAACCATCCGCTCAAGCTCCCGCGTCTGGTCATAAAGCGCCAGATGGGTGCGCACCCTCGCCATAACAATCGGTGGGCTGAAGGGTTTGGTAATGTAATCGACGGCCCCCATTTCCAGCCCTAGGCGCTCGTCGTCAACCGAAGTCATCGCCGTGACGAAGATCACCGGAATGCGCCGCCGGTCAGGATTGGCTTTAAGACGACGGCAAACATCATAGCCAGACAAACCCGGCATCATGATATCCAGCAGGATAATGTCAGGCGGTTCATCGGAGTAAATGATCCGTAGCGCCTTCTCGCCATTGGTGGCTACTCGCACACGGTACTCGCCACCGAGTATTTCGCTCAGCAAATCAAGATTTTCAGCAGTGTCGTCAACAACCAGAACAGTTTGTTTTGCGAGCAATTGGGCCATGAGGACATTTCTCCAGTTCAAGCAGAGGGGAGTTGGCAGACAATTTCTCTTAACAACTCGCTGGCAGGCTCAAAATCATAGCGCGAAATATGACGACTCAGTTGCTGAAGTTTGTCGGCATCAAAATGCCCCTTGAGGTCGGCGGCAATTGTATTGAAGTGCCGCAGTGCCTCAGCATCATCGGCATCCAGCAACTTCTGCAAATAAGCGATGTCGGCCAGCGGCAAAGGCTTGCCGGAGACTGGCGTGGCTGCACCGGCAAACTCCGGCATGGCCTGTTCAATAGCCTGCAATAGATCGGTCACCAACACCTCCAGAATGGCTAGCTGTGCAGTGGATTTGATCATGTCTCCTTGCGCAAGCGCCTCCTCAAGTACCTGGGCAGTGCTTTGCAAAGTGTTCGCGCCGAGATTGCCCGCCAAACCCTTCAAAGTATGCGCATCACGCCTGGCCGTTTCGAGATCCTTGCTATCCAGCGCCTGCCGCAGGCGACTGAGTACATCACCCTGATCCTCATGAAAGCGCTTGAGCAATTGGGAGAACAAAGCCGTGTTGCCATTTAGACGACCCAAAGCCGCTACCAGATCAAGCCCCGGCAAATCCGGCAGGGTCCGTGGCACACCACCGGCCATATTGGGCGTGGTATGCATCCATTTGCCGAGCGTTGCGTAGAGCAGATTGACATCCAGTGGTTTACTCAGGTGATCGCTCATGCCACTCGCAAAACAAAGCTCCCGATCTCTGGCCTGCACGCCTGCCGTGAGGGCAATAACCGGCAAATCGGCAAAACGACGGTCTGCGCGTAAGCGGCGAGTTGCCTCAAAGCCGTCCATGACCGGCATTTGACAATCCATCAACACCGCATCAAATTGCTCCCGTTCCAAACAGGCCAGCGCCTCCAGCCCATTATTTGCCGTGGTAACGACTATCCCTACCGCCTGCAACAATTGTTCCGCAAGCTCCTGATTTACCGGGTTATCCTCAACAAGCAATACGCGGCGATCCGTCATCATACTGACCTGAGGGACCGGCGAACCACGCCGCAAAGCCGCCGGATTTCGTTGATGGAGCGCCTCGGCAATACTGTCAAAGAGGCTGGAAGGCGTCACCGGTTTGGCCAGAATGGCATCCGCCGTTACCTCGCCAAGTGCCGCCAGCAAGGCGCAGCCATCGTAGGCTGTGGTCATCATGATTGCCGGAAGATGCTGCAGCGGCTTGCTTCGACGCAGATGTAGCAAGGTTGCAGCGCCGTCCATCCCAGGCATTTTCCAGTCGAGGATGCAGAGACCGTATGGCTGCCCGGCATTTTCGGCAAGCTGCAATTCGGCCAGAGCCGCCTCCCCACTGTCGACCGCATGGCAGCTAAAGCCGAGGTTACCAAGCATTTGCGTGAAAATCTGACGGGCGCTGTCATTGTCATCGGCGATCAGAATGCGCAATCCAGATACGGCGCTTTCGTTGATCAGGGTGTTCGCGCTGCTCCCTTGCCGACACAAAACGGTGAAATGAAAACAACTACCAACACCAGGGGTGCTTCTGACGCCAATTTCACCACTCATCAACTCGACCAGACGACGACTGATCGAAAGCCCCAGCCCCGTGCCGCCATAACGCCGGGTCGTTGAGGTATCGGCCTGGGAAAATGGGGCAAAAAGTCGAGCCTGCTCTTCTTCACTGATACCAATACCGGTGTCGCTGACTTCAAAACCAAGGGTGATGCCATCACTACGTCGAATAGCGGAGACACGAACGGTAACCTCTCCACTTTCCGTAAATTTCAGCGCATTGCCAACCAGATTGACCAGCACCTGACCAAGGCGCAGCGGGTCACCGATCAGCACATCCGGCATCGCTGGTGCCAGATCAAACAACAATTCCAACCCTTTGTCACAAGCCCGTTGTGCACAAAGATCGGCAACGTGTTGCAACACATCCTCCAGACGGAAGTCGACGCGCTCAATACGCATCATGCCCGCCTCTATTTTTGAGAAGTCGAGAATATCGTTGATGATGCCCAGCAGGCTGTGTCCTGCCGCATCGATTTTCTCCAGATAGTTTTTCTGACGGCTATCCAGCGATGTTTGCAAGGCCAGATGGGCCATCCCCAAAATGGCATTCATCGGCGTCCGGATCTCGTGACTCATATTGGCCAAGAAGTCGGCTTTGGCCGCTGTGGCGGCCTGGGCGACCAAAGAAGCCTCATTTGCCTGACGTTCGGCAACCTTGAGCGGTGTGATATCGACAATCACTCCAACCAAACCACCGGGCGTACCATCCAGATTGCGGAAACCGGTTACCGAGTACAGTGTGTGATGCATCTGGGCATCGGCAAAAACCATGTCCACCTCACGGCTGACCCGGCTACCAGCGGCAATCACCGCTTCATCCTCCGCCTGATAAGCAAAACGTTCGGCTTCCGGCAGATATTCCAGATCGAGTACTCGTTTGCCAACAAAGCTTTGCCGGCTGACTGCAAAAACTGCCTCATACGCCAGGTTGCAACCAAGAAATCGTGTATCGGCTGCCTTGTAAAAAATAGGATTGGGTATCGTATCGATCAATGCCTGCATCAAGGTGAACTGGCGTTGTAACTCGCTGGTACGCTCGATAACTTTTTCTTCCATGACGGCATTTGCATCGCGCAAACGCTGCCGCATCTGCTCCTGAGCTTGGGCCAGCTGGGTGATTTCCTGCCATGGCGCGTCAGTACTTACCTTGCTATCCAGCTCCAGGCGTCCAATACGCTCACTGTCCCGTGCCAGGCGCACCAGCGGACTGCCAAAACGACGTGCCACCCGAATGGCAACAGCAGTGCCGGCAAGTAGAGAGGCTAAGGCAATCAGGAGTAGCAGTGAGAGATTGCCCCGACTAATTAGCAAAAATTCACTTTCGGGGGCAAACACCCCTAGCCAGAACTTCCGCTGCCCCGCCAACATCGGTCGAAACAGGCTAAACCAGGTATCGCCATCCGCCTGGTAAGTAGACATTCGTCGTTCTGCCTGCCCTGACTTGCGCCAAGCCTGCAAGCCCTCGCTCACCCCGGAAATCGCCAACTCTTCCGGTGTTTTGAGGACTGCCGCCCTGAGCTTGTCACGGTCATTCAAACGGGGGTCAGCAGGCAGAGCCAGGAATCGGCCATCCTCCTGAAACAGAGCCACCTTGCCGCGCTCCCCGACTTTGAGGCCAGTTGTGTAAGTTGACAGATCAAGCAGGCGGACATCGTGAGCAATCGCATAGCGACTGCCATCTGCACCCTGCCAACGCATCGAGGCAGTGACGCCGGGTTCCTGCGTGGTGTAAAAAATATAAGGCGTGGTCCAGTGAATCGCCTGATCATCAACCAACCCCATTGCCCCGGCAAACCAAGGCCGTTGGCGGGCGTCGTAGTCAAGTTCACGCACTTCGACCTTCTCAAGCTGGCGCTCCTTGTTCCAGGTTAACCAGTAAGTAGTCTTACCCCATTCAAGCGGATTACTGATGCGGTTAACCCAGGTGCCATCATTATTCAGGAGCAGCAGTATTTCCCGCCCGGACTCATGCGCGAAAACCACGGACGATATTTCGTCATGATGGGCAATAATTGGAAAGAAAAATTCGTTGAAGCGGGTAATGGGGGTGTGATCGAGATCGCCATTGACCCCCCAGCCCCGACTGCTGCGCAGCGTTACTTCTACCGTCTGCAACAAACGACTCAAGCGCGCTTCCAGTTGTTCGGAAACCAGCCCCATCTGGGCCCGGGCGAGATCATCGACGGTTGGACGAACAATCAGGCGGTAGCTGCCGGCAGCAAATACCGCCAACGCCAGCAGCATCAACAGCCCGAATTGAAGAATCAGGCTATTGGCAAAACTTGGCCTGCGAAAGAAAAACTTACGAAACATTGCGGGTCTCCAGCATTTTTCTAGCATGCTTTCAGAAGAACCCAACCGACTGAACCTGCTATCGCCAAACTCTTGTCACATTGCTGCGAGTTTTTTATGAATAATGGCGAAGCTCCATGAAAATAGCAACCAAAGTTGATTCATTCAGACGGGTTTGCCGCTGCCAAACGCCACAAAGAAGTTATTTCTGCTGCGCGTGCATGGTGCAAAGGATCGCTGGCATCGCGCGCTTTCGGATGAGTCGGGCGCGCATCAATGCGCTCAACCACCTTGAGACCGCCAGACTCGAACAGCGCCAGCAACTCGGCCCGTGAGCGCAAGCCAAGATGTTCGGCGAGATCGGACAAAATCAGCCAGCCTTCGCCACCCGGCGTCAAATGCTCGGCCAAGCCGCCCAAAAATGCGCGCAGCATGCGTGAGTCGGGATCGTAAACGGCGAACTCAATCGGCGAACTCGGCTGCGCCGGCACCCAAGGCGGATTACACACCACCAACGGCGCCCGGCCCTCAGGGAACATATCGGCGTTCAAAATTTGAACGGTTACGGTCAACCCCAAATTTTCGATATTTTTTTGCGCACATTCCAGCGCACGCGGTGCCTGATCGGTCGCCACAACACGCTTGACACCCCGTCGCGCCAGCACGGCGGCGAGAATGCCGGAGCCGGTGCCAATATCGAAAGCCAGTTCGCAAGCTTCCGGCAAAGGCGCTTTGGCGACCAGATCGACATACTCGCCACGTACCGGCGAGAAAACGCCGTAATGTGGATAAATGCGCCCCTCGACTGCCGGCACCGGCACGCCTTTTTTACGCCATTCGTGGGCGCTGACCACCGCCAGCATCTCGCGCAGGGAAACCACGGAATCATCATCCGCCGGCCCATAAGCCTCAACACAAGCTTGCTGCACATCCTGCGCCCGACGCAAGGGCAGTGTGTAATCCGCCTTCAGCGGGACCAGCAGCAGGCCCAACATAGCAGCACGTCGCCCCTGGGTTTGCCGATGCTGCGCAAAGGATTCGGCTGCGCTTGACGGCCTTTTGCCAGCGCGCGGTAGACGGTCAATGCGCATCGTCAGGCTCAGCAACAATTTACGTGCGTTCTGCCAGTCGCCGCGCCAAAGGATGGCCGTTCCATCGGAGATCAGCCGCCAGGCGGCATCCGCCCCCAACCGGTCGTCACCGATAACGATTTTGCCATGCGGTGCAATAGCCGCTTCGGAGCGCCAGCGAGCGGAGTGCTGTTGGCCAGCCTCAAGCCATTCAATACGTGGATTCATTTCACCATTCTCCCCCAAGCAGACTTCCTTCGGGGCGTAAGTTGGAAAGCCGGCCGATAAGCCGGGTTTTGTGCCACCTCTTGCGAGGTGCGGCAATCATTCCTCTAGGCCTGCCATCACTGACAGGCTCAAGCAACCTACCCGGAAGCAGCGCGGGCCACGCCTATTGCTTCCCTATTTGGTCTTGCTCCGGATGGGGTTTACCGTGCCGCTGAACGTTACCGCCAGCGCGGTGAGCTCTTACCTCGCCGTTTCACCCTTACCTGATCCCATGTTGCGGGTTACCCCGCCCCATTTAAGGACTTTGCCGCCGCAAGCGGCGTCAAAGCCCTGGGGCCATCGGCGGTCTATTCTCTGTTGCACTTTCCGTTGCCTTGGGTCTTGCGACTTATAGCACCCAGCCGTTAACTGGTATCCCGCCCTGTGGAGCCCGGACTTTCCTCCCGATGCCGAAGTTACCCCCGGACATCCAGCGATTGCCTGGCCGACTTTCCGGGGTGAATTATACGCACTGGCGAATCAATTACTTTCCTTGACCTTGAGCAAGTCATCCAAAGTCTTCGCCAACACCTCCAGACTACCGACGATCAAAAGGCTTTTATCCTGAGCGCCAACCATTCGTTGCATGTAATCATTGGCGATTGCCGTCATCTGCTCTTCCTGCTGCTCAGTCAGGCCCAGATGAATGTAGGATTTGAGTTGCGCCTCCTGAAACTCGATCATCAACTGAGTCAATTCAAGGCAATTGCGCCGGTAGTTGGTTTGTACCGCATCCAGCGTTGCATGAACGCGCGGCAAAGCCGCCTCAATCCCGCTCCGCCGGCTCTGCGCCAGCTGTTCAACTTCAATCGCGCGCAGACGAGCATCAGCGCCCTCAGCCAGCAATGCGGCATTATCCCGAATCCGTCCGCTGCGCTCGGTATCCTCAACCGGCATGTTGTTCACCATCAAGGTGACCAATCCATAATTGAATACACAGCGCGACTTGAACTGAAAAATGCGACCGGAGTCACGCACGTGGTTAAGCACAGCCATTTCCAAAGGAAGATCATGGCCTTGAGGACTGATGGTTCGAACTTTGCCACCCACGCTCAACCGAACTGCAGCTTGTAAATCATATTGTTGCATCGCCTCCAATATTGCGGCGCCAAGTTCATCGACTGTATTGCACGCAAAGGATTTGCTGAGAAACTGCAGCACGACGCCCAACTCGCCCATACTGGTCATGGCCGACATCGCCGTACTTTGCGCATAGCCGGCCTGGCTATGCAACGCCCGCTTTTCTGCCAGTATCCGTTCAGCCACTCTGAGTTTGCTCAATAACTCGGGAGGAGAAAACGGTTTCATGATGAAATCGTCGCCACCCGCTTCGTAACAGAGCAAACGGGTGTCAATATCGTCATTCGCAGAGACGAACAATATGGGAATATCCTGTGTTTCCCAGTCCGCTTTCAGCTGCCGGCACAAGGCATAACCATCCATCACCGGCATATTGACGTCGAGCAGGAAAATATCCGGTTTTTTCTCGGCGACTCTTTTCAGACAGGCTTCACCAGACAAAAAGACTTCTGACTGGCACTCCCCTTCAAGAAGGCCGGAAAGCAACTCAAGAATGATCTGATCATCGTCAACAACAAAAACTTGCAGATCAACATTCATTATTTTTTCCTTGCGTGTTCAATTTAACAAAAGCCATTGGCTTTACTTCGCAATTGACAACCACTTGAACAAAGTGGCGAACAGGGTTTCAGGATCAACCGGCTTGGCAACGAAATCGTTCATCCCGGCGGCCAGACATTTTGCACGGTCTTCTGCAAAAGCATTCGCTGTCATGGCGACGATAGGAACACGCTTTCCTTTCGCGAGCGCACGAATGCGGCTCGTTGCCTCCAGGCCATCCATAACCGGCATTTGCATATCAGTGAGAATCAGGTCATAGGTGTTTTCCATGACCAGATCAAGCGCCTCTTTACCGTTGTTGGCAACCGTAATATCAAAGCCCAGTTCCTCAAGCATTTCCTGAGCGATCATCTGATTGATTGGCTCATCCTCGGCCAGCAAAATCCGGGTTCCACTAAAATCACGCTGCAAGACCACCTCACTGCTTTCTGATGGTTTGCTGACCGCTTCTGGCATCAGGTGCAAGCGGTTCAGCAAGCACGACTCCAATGAGCTGATGCAAACCGGTTTCACCATAACATCAACAAACCCCGCCGCACGTGCGCTATCGGCTACAGCGCTACCACCTGAAGCCGTCACAAGGATACAAATTGGTTCCTTTTTCAATGGCAAACCGTGAATTTGATTGATAGTTTCAATCCCATCCAAACCTTCCATGTGCAGATCAATCAAGGCAACGGCGAAGGGGTCTCCCTCTGCATCTGCGACCTGAATGGCGCTAACCGCTTCAAGTCCGGAAACGACTGCCACTGGGCGCAACCCCAAGCGCCGCAACAATTGTGAATGCACCATCTGCGTTATCGCCAGATCATCGGCCACCAAAACCCGCTGCCCAAGCAAAGCGGCGGGTGGCGAAGCCTCAATGGTATTTTGCACCTTGCTCAAGCGCGCAGTCAGCCAGAAAGTGCTACCCATGCCTGGCGTACTTTCCACGCCAACTTCGCCATGCATCATTTGCGCCAAATGACGGGTAATTGCCAGTCCCAGGCCCGTTCCCCCATAGCGTCGGGTGGTCGATGTATCCGCCTGCTCAAAGGCGGCAAACATGCGGCCCAGATGTTCCGCATCAATCCCGATGCCAGAATCCACAACTTCGAACTTGATCAGCACGTCTTGCTCGGTTTCGGCCAACTGACGCCCCCGCAAAACAATGGTGCCATGTTCGGTAAATTTGACGGCATTGCCCAAATAATTGATCAGCGCCTGACTCAAGCGGGTCGGGTCGCCATTCAGATGGCTTGGCAGTCCCTGAATATCGACCACCAATTCAATCCCTTTGGCTTGCGTGCGCAGGGCTATGATCGAAGAAACCCGACGCACCGTCGCATCCAGGTCAAAATCAATAGCTTCGAGTTCAACCTATCCAGCCTCGATTTTTGATATATCAAGAATATCGTTAATCACGGACAGCAGATGCTCTGCGGCACCGGCAATACGTCCAAGCCTTTCAGACTGGGCAGGTGTCACATTGTCGCGCCGAAGCATGTGGGTGAACCCGACAATGGCATTCATTGGTGTGCGGATTTCGTGACTCATATTGGCGAGAAAGGCGCTTTTGGCCAGGCTTGCCGACTCAGCCTGCTCCTTCGCGACTTTCAGTTCACCGGTACGATCAGCCACAAGCTGTTCAAGATGCTCGCGATACTCCCGCAGCTCATTTTCGACAGTTTTCCGTTGGCTTATGTCACGAATAATCGCCCAAGTCCCGCAAGTCTGGCCCTTGTCATCACGCAACAGGTAGGTGCGAAGTTCAACCGGGAAAATCGTCCCGTTCTTGTGGATCAATTCTTTCTCGTAAAAATCCGTCGAACCCATGCTCACTAGCTGCTCAGAAAGAATCTGCGCTTCGCTCGCATGCCAGCACTCAGGCGTGAGCTGTACATAGCTCAGTTGCCTGATTTCATTTTCGTCATATCCAAGCATCTCAAGAAAAATGTCGTTGCTCTCGATGATGCGACCGTTCATATCAACCACTGCGAAGGCATCGCGCAGGCTGTCATAGAGATTGCGGTAGCGTCTTGCACTTATCTGGAGGAGTTGCTCGGCTTGCTTACGCTCCGAGATATTGCGCAAATTGAAGCAGACCCTACCGTCAGGCAAAGCAGCGGCATTGACCTCAAACGCAAGTGACTCACCGGCCTGACTAGTGACTTGCACCTCCTGCTGATGGATTTCGCCGA
>ERZ724504.1639-NODE-1639-length-12344-cov-7.520547_pt1 | contig 12344 bp, 7 predicted proteins | sample MGYA00376037_ERZ724504 | MGnify/ENA primary metagenome ERZ724504 (study PRJEB28724, sample SAMN07190888) | wastewater metagenome | isolation source: influent of sewage treatment plant in Hong Hong | place: USA: Christiansburg, Virginia | collected 2016-03-01 ... | reverse complement strand
ATGCGCACCGGATCTTCGGCAAAGGCCGGGCTCACATGGCGAAAAACCCGTTCGGCCAGATCGCGCTGTCCGCCGTAGGGATCGGCCAGCGTGCCATCGTCACCGCGGGCGATGGCGTTGATGGTGAGGTCGCGGCGCGCCAGGTCTTCTTCGAGTGTCACGGCCGGATCGGTGTGAAAAACGAAGCCGGCGTAGCCCGGCGCCGTCTTGCGCTCGGTGCGGGCCAGCGCGTACTCCTCGTGGGTACGCGGGTGGAGGAAGACCGGAAAATCCTTGCCGACCGGCTTGTAACCCTGGGCAAGCAGCATTTCCGGGGTGGCGCCCACCACCACCCAGTCGTGATCCTTGACCGGCAGGCCAAGGAGTTCGTCGCGGATTGCACCGCCAACGCAGTAAATCTTCATCTTTACTCTCGACGCAGTTGCCACGCGGCAAAACGGGCGCGCTTGTTGGCCGAACCCAGGTAGCCCGGCGCAATGGTTTCGAGGGACGTCGGTTCGCGGCCCCAGGGCTGGGGGGCGCCGGTGGCTACGTTGTCGGCGCGCATCGAGCGCACGTTGTCGCGGCTCATCAGCGGGCCGGGCAGGCATTCGAGCAAGCCGGCCTGGAGCATGGCCAGGCCTTCGGGCAGCGGCACCACCGGGCGCCGGTGGCCGGTGACGTCGCCAACGTATTCGACCAGATGTTTAAGCGTATAGACCTGCGGGCCGGCCACGTCGAAAACCTGGCCGGCGGCATCGCCGCGGGTCAGGGCTTCGGCGACGATGTCAGCCACGTCGGCCACGTAAACCGGCTGAAAGCGCGCCCGGGCGCCGCCCAGCGGCATGACGGGGAAGCGCTTGAGCAGCTCGGCGAAGAGATTGAGGAAGCTGTCGCCCGGCCCGAAGATCACCGAGGGGCGCAGGATCGTCCATTCCACGTCGGGCGCCGCGGCACGGATCGCGGCCTCACCAGCGGCCTTGGAGCGCTGGTACTCCGACGGCCCGGCGGAATCGGCGCCCAGGGCGCTCACATGCACGATGCGACGCACACCGGCCTTGCGCGCAGCGGCGACGAGGCGGGTCGGCAGTTCGACGTGGGCCCGTGCGAAATCCGGGCCGTAGGGTGATCCGGAACGGGAATGCAGCACGCCGACGAGGCTGACGACGGCGTCGACACCCGCCATCAGGCGATCCAGCCTGGCCGGATCGAAGACGTTGGCCTCGACCAGTTCGACGGTGGGCAGTGGCAAAAGGTGGCGCACGCGATCGCGGCGACGGGTTGGCACGACAAGTGTGACGCCGTCACGGGCCAGCCTGCCGGCAATGGCCGTGCCAACGAAACCGCTGCCGCCGACGATGAGGATTTTGCGGGGTGATGTCATGGCGAATCTCCGGTGAGGTACGAGCTATGACGTATTGATCGTCGCGGCCACCGGGAATTCCCGCCCGGCCCGGCTGTTGCGAAGAAATCCGCAGATACTGCGCTGCCGGGGGGCGAACAGATCACGCCCCCGGAAAATCATTCGTCGCCCAGCCCGGCGCCCGGAGCGGGGCTGCCCAGTCCGGCGGTGCTGCCGTCGCTGGCGGAGATGGTGCCCAGGCGCGCCTTCAGCGAGGGCGCCCGGCCGTCGAGCAGCGCGGCATAGACGATGGAGTTTGCCATCACCTTTTTCACATAGTCGCGGGTTTCGCCGAAGGGAATGCTTTCGGCGTAGATCGCGCCCTCGAGGGGCTTCACGTCCTTCCAGCGCTTGGCCCGGCCGGGGCCGGCGTTGTAGGCGGCCGAGGCCAGTACCGGATGGTTGTCGAGACCTTCGAGCACCATGCGCATGTAGGTGGTGCCGAGCATGACGTTGGTGTCCGGATCCTGCAGCCAGCCCACGTTGTAGCCCTTCATGCCGAGCTTGCCGGCCACCCACTGGCCGGTGGCGGGCATGATCTGCATCAGCCCCTGGGCCCCCACGCCGGAGCGGGCCGCGGTGACGAAGCGGCTTTCCTGGCGCATCAGGCCGTACACCCAGCCGGTGTCGAGATCGCGCTGGCGGGCATTGGGTTCGATGCGGTCGCGGTAGGGCGCCAGATAGCGCAGGCTGTAGTCGTGCTCGCTGCGGGTGCGGTCGGCGGCGTTGATGGCCCGATCATAGACCCCGAGCTGCTGGGCAAGCTGGGCGGCGGCGATGAGGAAGCGGTCGTCCCGGTTGCGCATCGTCCAGTTCCACTCGCGGGCGGCTTCGGTGCGCATGTCGAGGCGAAACAGCGCCAGGGCGCGCTGGATGCCGGGCGCCTGGCGGGTCTGCTCGAATTCGTCGGAGCTGATGGCGCGGGCTTTCTTGGGCAGCGTGAAAGTGCGGCCAAGCTCCTCGTCAGCCAGGATGCTGTAGAAAGTGGGGTGACCGGCGATGCGCTCGAAGGCCTTGCGCGAAACCTCGCGGTTGCCCAGGGCGGCCTCCGCACGGCCGAGCCAGTAGGTCCAGTCGGGCTGGTTGCGCAGCTCGACAGGCATGGCCTCGACCGCCGCCTTGACGGTTTTCCAGTCGCCGGCGCGCAGTGCTGCGCGCACGCGCCAGGCGGCCTGTTCTTCGGACATGGGCGTATCGCCGGCGGCCCTGAACCAGGCGTTGGCATCGGGCATCAGCTTGGTGGCGGCCTGCCACGCAATCTGGCCAAGGGCGTAGCTGCGATCCGGGGTGGTCAGGCGTTCGTTGAGGCCAAGGTAACGGGCGTAGGCGCCCTGCGGGTCGTCGCGGGCCAGGCGGGCCAGGGCAACCAGCGCCAGTTCGCGGCCCTGGCGGCTGGCCGCAAAGTTGGCGGGCATGCGGTCCAGCCAGGTGGACGGGTTGGCCGCGGCCTTGTCGAGGTCAGACGGAGCGGGCTGCTGATCCGCCGGCAGCCAGTTGGCCACGGCGCGGGCGCCCGCATTGCGCTTGGCTTCCATCAGGCGGCGCACGCGCCCCCAGGTTTCATCGGGGCTGATCAGCCCCTCGCTGACCAGTGCCTGCAGCACCGGGATGCAGCTTGCCGGCGTGTCGACCAGCGAGAACCAGAGCGGGCGGACTTCTTCAAGCAGGGCCGGATCGCCGCTGTAGAGGCGCGCCTGGTAGTGGTAGCACTTGATGTCCTGCTCGGGCTGCTCGAGCTTGGGGTACTCGGCCAGCAGCGGGCCGAACTCGCCGCGCTTGCCCAGGCTGCGCAGCCATTCGGAGCGCAGTTTCTCGGCCACCCAGCTGCCGGCGTTGCGCTGCAAAAAATCGCGGATGCGCTCGAAATCCACATCGCCGGCACGGGCGATCTGGTTGGACAAGGCCCAGTATTCGGGATAGGGATCGAGGACGTGGCCGGTGGGCGGCGCATTCAGGGCGAGCCTGTGGCGGTCGCCCGTTCGCGCCGCGTCCTTTGCCAGCAGGATCCGCTCGTCGCCGGGGTCACCGCCGGCGGGCATGGCCATCCACAACACTGCCGCCAGAACGGCCCACGCGCTATTCTTCATTGCTGTACGTCCCGCCAAAATGCCGCCGGAGAATAGCACAGTGACCTCGTCCTTCCCCTTTCCTGAAGCCCCCGCCCGAGCCAAATCGGAGGCCGATATTGCTGCAGCGCGAAAAAAACTCCGCAATGCCCGCATCGCCGCCCGCGAGGCCCTGCCGGAAGCCTTGCGCCAGGCCCTGACGGCGCGCATCGAAACCCATCTCGACACGCTCCTGGGCCAGCTCGCGCCAGCCCGGATTGCCTTCTGCTGGCCATGGCGCGGCGAGGTGGACCTGGTGCCTTGGGCGCACCGCTGGCTGGCCGCCGATCCGGCGCGTCGGGCGGCGCTGCCGATCGTGCGCCAACCGGAGCAGCCGATGGAATTCCTGCGCTGGCAGCCCGGCGCGGAGATGGAAACCGACCACCACGGGATTCCGGTACCGACCGGCGCCGAAGCCCTCGAACCGGATCTCATCCTCGTTCCGCTCAATGTCTTCGACGCGGCGGGTTTTCGGCTGGGCTACGGTGGCGGCTATTTCGACCGCACGCTGGCTGCGCTCGATCCGGCGCCACTCACCGTCGGGGTCGCTTTCGAGCTGGCCCGGGCAGACACCACCTGGCCCCAGCCCCACGACCATCCGATGAGCTGGATCGTCACCGAGGCCGGCGCACACAAGGCCGCGCAGGCCGCCGGCACGCTCAGCGGGGATTGATGGGTTTCACGCCCTGCAGCGGGCTGGCGAGAATCGCCGAGCGGATCACGTCGATGGCGCCGCTCCGTGGGTAGGTGACGCGCCAGGCGAGCGCGATGCGGCGGAAGGGTTCAGGCGCCTCGAAGGGCCGCACGGCAAGCAGCGAGTTGCTGCCCGACATCGGCGCCGCCGCAGCGCTGGGCAGCACCGTGATGCCGGCGCCGGTGGCCACCATGTGGCGGATGGTTTCCAGCGAGCTGCCTTCCAGCGTGCGCTGCAGGCCCTCGCCGGGGCGGCACATGGGGCAGACTTCCAGCACCTGATCGCGAAAACAGTTGCCGGCCCCCAGCAGGAGCAGCGGCGCGTCGGCCAGGCGGCTGGCGGGAATCGCCTCGTCCTGCTCCCACGGGTGGCCGGCGGGCAGCAGCACCCGGAAGGGCTCGTCGTACACCGCCTGGGTGACGATGCCGGGCTCCTCGAAGGGCAGCGCGATGACGATCACGTCGAGGTCGCCGCGCTTGAGCGATTCGGCCAGGCGGGCGGTGTAGTTTTCCTGGATCAGCAGCGGCATCGACGGCGCCGCGGCATGCACCCGCGGGATCAGATGCGGCAGCAGGTAGGGCCCGATGGTGTAGATCACGCCGAGCTTGAGCGGGCCCGACAGCGGGTCGCGGCCGGCGGTGGCCAGTTCCTTGATCTGGCCGGCTTCGAGCAGCACCTTTTCGGCCTGGGAAACAATGCGGGCGCCGATATCGGTGATCTTGACGTCGGCCGCGCTGCGTTCGAACAGCGTGACCGCCAGCTCCTCCTCGAGCTTCTTGATGGCGACCGAGAGCGTCGGCTGGCTGACATTGCAGCGTTCCGCCGCGTGGCCAAAATGCCGCTCGCGGGCAAGCGCAACGAGATAGCGAAGATCGGTAAGCGTCATGAGTCACCCCGGCTGCAGTAGCGATAGTGAATAACTATACAACGCTGGCGCCAGAGAGGGCATTTTCTTGCAGCCGGCGGGCTACGCATCAGCGTCTTGTATTGGACAGGAGCGCCCCCACATTTGTAATCGTTTGTTCAAACAGGGAACACGACGCCGCAGCGGGCGTCCACTTTCCCGTGAAAATACAGGAGCACTTCATGAAGCCTGCCGTGGTTCGATCCACCCTGGCCGTTTCGGCCATCGCCCTTGCGCTCGCCGGTTGCCTGCAGGACGGCAGCGCGATTTCCCCGTCCCACGCCGCCAACGGCGCGCCGGCACAAGCCACTGCACCGGCACTGACGCCCCCGGTGGCGCCGCTCGCCCAGTCCGGGCGCTACGGCCTGCCGGATTTTTCCGCACTGGTCGAGCAGGTTGGCCCGGCGGTGGTGAACATCAGCGTCACCCAGAAGCTGGCCCGCGGCAATGGCGCAACGAGCGGCGACGACCCCTTCGCCGGCGACCCGTTCTACGATTTCCTGCGCCGCTTCGGGGTGCCGGTGCCGGGCATGCCCGGCAATGGCGGCAACGGTGGCGGGCGCATGCCGGAGCAGATCCAGCAGGGCGTCGGCTCCGGCTTCATCGTCAGCGCCGATGGCTTTGTCCTGACCAACGCCCACGTGGTCGATGGCGCCACCGAGGTCACCGTCAAGCTCACCGACAAGCGCGACTTCAAGGCCAAGGTGGTCGGCGTCGACAAACGCACCGACGTGGCCCTCCTGAAGATCGACGCCTCCGGCCTGCCCTTCGTCAGGACCGGCGACGCCGAGCGCACCAAGGTGGGCGAATGGGTCATCGCGATGGGCTCGCCCTTCGGCTTCGAGAACACGGTCACCGCCGGCATCATCAGCGCCAAGGCGCGCCGCCTGCCCGACGAGAACTACGTGCCCTTCATCCAGACCGACGTGGCCATCAACCCCGGCAACTCGGGCGGGCCGCTGTTCAACCTCGCCGGCGAGGTGGTCGGCATCAACTCGCAGATCTACTCCCGCTCGGGCGGCTTCATGGGCATCTCGTTTGCGATTCCCATCGACGTGGCGATGAAGGTGAAGGACCAGCTGCAGAAATACGGCAAGGTTTCCCGCGGCCGGCTTGGCGTGTCGATCCAGGGCCTCGATGCGGATCTGGCCCAGAACTTCGGCCTCGACAAGCCCAACGGGGCCCTCGTCGCCAACGTGGAAAGCGGCTCACCCGCCGAAAAGGCCGGCCTGCAGCCCGGTGACGTGGTGCTCGGCGTCAATGGCCAGAAGGTGGACAACTCCGCCGACCTGCCGCGCATCATCGGCGACCAGAAGCCCGGCTCCGTGGTCCGCCTGTCGATCTGGCGCGACCGCAAGGCCCGCGAGCTGAGCGTCACGCTCGGCGAACAGCTTGGCGAGAAAGTCGCCGCGGCAGCCGGTGCCGAAAAAAAGAACGACGGCGCCAGCAGCAAGCTGGGCCTTGCCGGTCGCGCCCTGACGGCCCAGGAAGCCACGCGCCTCGGCGTGCCGGGCGGCGTGGTGGTGGAAGCCGCCAGTGGCCCGGCCGCCAAGGCCGGCCTGCAGGCGGGCGACGTGATCGTCGGCATCAACAACCAGCCGATCACCGGCATCGAGCAATTCCGCAAGCTGCTCGATGCCGCCGGAAACCGCTTCGCACTGCTTGTCCAGCGCGGAGGAAACCGCATCTTCATGCCGGTCCGGATCTCCTGAAAACCACAAAGCCTGTAGGCGCCATGCCCTGCAGGCTTTGTGCACCCAGGGCGCAACAAGTCACACTGCAAGCGGCAAGATTACGCAGACCATCCCGGGTGGGCTGGATATAATCGGAAAAAAACGGGGGAAGCTGATATCAGGGAGCCCCCCGGTTCTGCTTATAAGAAAAGTCACCCGATGCCCTTGCTGCCGCTCCGACGGACCCTGCTTGCCACCCTCGCGGGTGTGCTGCCGCTGCAGCTTGCCCTTGCCGCCGACTCCCTGCGCGGAGCCGAGGCAGAATTGCCGTTTTTCGAAGAGCTGCCAACCGTCCTGTCGGCCTCGCGCCTGCCCCAGGCGCTCAACGAAGCGCCGGGCTCCGTCACCATCCTCGACCGCGAATTCATCCGCGCCACCGGCTACCGGGATGTTGCCCGCCTGCTCCGGCTGGTTCCCGGCATGCAGGTCGGCCAGGAACGCGGACACAGCCAGTGGGTCACCTACCACGGCCTCGGCAGCGACTATCCAACCGAAATCCAGGTGTTGATCGACGGGCGCTCGGTGTACGCCCCCAGCAGTTTTGGCGGCGTCGACTGGTCGGCCCTGCCCCTCACGATCCAGGAAATCGAGCGCATCGAGGTTGTCCGCGGCACCAACTCCAACGCCTACGGGGCCAACGCCTTTCTTGGCGTGATCAACATCATCACCCGCCACAGCCACCAGGACAGGGGCGCCTCGGGCCAGATCAATGTCGGCAATCATGGCATCACCGATACCCACGCCAGCTGGACCGGCGGCAGCGACGGACTCGGCGTGCGCCTCTCGGCCGCCCAGACCCGCGACAACGGATTCACCGGCGTGCGCGACTCGCGCCACAGCCAGACCCTCAGCCTGCGCAGCGATTACCGCATCAACGCCCGTGACGAACTCACCCTGCGCGCGGGCTACAACCATATCGAGCGCGACCAGGGCTACCCGGACTCGACCTTCGGCAACAATGCCGAGCGCGCCACCGGCACCGAGGGCAGCACCATTCACCTCACCTGGCGCCGCACGGTTGCCGACGACGAGGAGTGGCTGGTCAGCCTCTATCGCAACCACGAATCCGGCATCGACCGCTGGCTGGCAGCCGGACTCGGCTACACCGACGTTCCCCTGAACCGCAATCGATCGGCCGACCGGACCAACGTCGAATTGCAGCACCGCTTCGCCCTAAATTCGCAGGCCCGGCTGGTGTGGGGCCTGGAGAGCCGGCGCGACCAGACCACCGCGCCCTTCCTGTTCGCCGGCGGCAACCCGCCGGCCATGAACCTGTACCGGGCCTTTTCCAACCTCGACTGGCGCATCACGCCCGACTGGGCGCTCAACCTCGGCGGCCTGCTCGAGAAGAACGGCAGCGTGGCGGCGCAATTCATCCCGCGGGCCTTCATCAACTGGCAGGCCAGCCCCACCGACACCTTCCGTGCCGGCTACGCGCGGGCCTGGCAGCAGCGCAACCTGTTCGACCTTTACGGCGACGTGCGCGCCTACAGTGCCAACAGCAATCCGAAGACCGACCGGCCCATCGCCTGGCCCTACGTGGCCAACCCGGATCTGCGCACACCCCGCGTCGACACCTTCGAAATCGGCTACCTGGGCCGCTTCCCGGCCATCGACGGCACCCTGGACGTGCGGATCTTCAACGAGCGGATCAACGATTTCGTGATCCGCCACATCGTCCCGTCGCCGATCGGCCCACTGAGCCTGCCGCTGCCCACATCCCAGTTCATCAACCTGTCCTCGCCCGTCGTGCTGCGCGGCATCGAATACCAGTTCCGCACCAAGCCGCGGGCCGGCACCGAACTCCTGCTCAGCCACACGATCATCGACCGGCGCACCGACGACCCGGAAGTCGCCAAGCGCACCGCCCCGTATTCGGCCAGCCTCACCTGGCTGCAGGACTACGGCCACGGCTGGACGAGCACCGCCAGCGTGCTGCGCATGGGCCCGCTGGCCGGCGGCTATGGCTACGTGCCCGGCTGCGACTACAGCGCGCGCCCCTACACCAGCCTCGATGTGCGCATCGCCCGCGCCTTCCGGCTCGATGGCCGCAAGATCGAAGTGGCCTTGAACGGCATCAACCTGGGCAGCAGCCACCAGGAAATCGCCGACCGCTCGGAGCAGTGCCTGCAGGCCAACCCGACAAAACCGGTCAACCCGGCCTCGAGCATGGGCTGGCTGTCGCTGGCGGTGGAGCTTTAAAACCGGGCGCTCGCTAATGGAGCAAGAAAAAACGAGGGGGCGTGACTGGAATTCCAGCCACGCCCCCTCGCTGTTTCAAGTTCCGCAGCTTCAGTCGCTGCCCGAACTCACCGTTTTGCGGATGAACACAGCCCGCTGCACCTCAGTCACCCACACCAGGCCATCGCCGGTCTGGCCGGTCGTGGCCACCTGGACGATGTGATCGACCAGCACGTCGGCCAGCTCATCCGGCGAAATGATCTCGACCCGCAACTTCTCGGTAAAGTCGGTCAGTTCCTCCTTGATGCTGTTGGGCGTGTGGCGGATGGTTGATCCGCAGCCCGCCGCCTTGCTGATGGTCATGCCCGGAAAACCCGGCACGGCGCGGAGCACCTCGCGCAGCCGGGGCAGTTTCTGCGGGCGGATAACGGCGTGGATTTCCTTCATTTTCATCTCCTTGCGTCAGGCACGGGCCGCGCTCGGGCGGCCCGCCTCGATCATGCTTCGTAGGGGGTATCGTCAAACCACTTGTAAAGGGTGGGCAGCACCACCAGGGTCAGCAGCGTCGAGGTGATCAGGCCGCCGATCACCACGATGGCCAGCGGCCGCTGCACTTCCGAACCCGGCCCGGTGGCGAACAGGAAAGGAATCAGCGCCAGCAGGGCCACGGTGGCGGTCATCATCACCGGGCGGAAACGCTGGGTTGCCCCCTGCACCACCGCAATGGCCAGCGGAATCCCCTCGGTGCGCAGGCTGCGGATGTAGCTCACCAGCACCACCCCGTTGAGCACCGCGATACCCCACAGGGCGATGAAGCCCACCGAGGCCGGCACCGACAGGTATTCGCCCGTCACCAGCAACCCGAGCACCCCGCCCACACTGGCAAACGGCAGCACCAGGATGATCAGGCTGGCCAGCTTGAGCGAGCCGAAGAGCAGGAACAGCAGGAAGAAGATCGCCCCCACCGTGACCGGGATGATGATGGTCAGGTGGCCCATGGCGCGCTCCAGGTTCTGGAACTGGCCGCCCCATTCCAGGTAGTAGCCTTCCTTCAGCTCGACCTTGGCACCCACGGTTTTCTGCAGTTCAGCCACAAAGCCACCGAGGTCGCGGTCCTTGACGTTGATCGCCACCACCACCCGGCGCTTGGCCAGCTCACGCGAAATCTGCGCCGGGCCGTCGACGACATGGATACGGGCCAGGTTTTCCAGCGCCACCTGCACGCCACCCGGCGCACTCACCAGGATGTTGCCGATCTTCTCGAGGTTGTCCCGGAAGCTCTCGGGCAGACGCACCACCGAGGCAAAGCGCCGTTCGCCCTCGTAAATCTCGGTGGCCTGCTTGCCGCCGATGGCCGCCTCGATCACGTCATTCACGTCCGACACGTTGAGGCCGTGGCGGGCGATGGCGGCACGATCGATCTCAATGGACAGGTACTGCTGACCGGTCACCCGCTCGACACGGATGTCGGTAGCACCGGTCACGCTGGCGGCCACCCGGGCAATCTCGTCGGCCTTGTTCTTGAGCACATCCAGATCGTCGCCGAAAACCTTCACGGCCACGTCCGAACGCACCCCGGTGACCATCTCGTCCACCCGGTCGGAAATCGGCTGGGCCATCACCACCTGGGCGCCCGGCAACACCTTGAGCTTTTCGCGCATGGCGTCGGCGATGTCGTCCTGGGTCCAGCCTGCAGGCCATTCATCGCGGGGCTTGAGGCTGACAATGGGCGTCGATTCGTTCTGGCCCTGCGGATCAGCCGGCGATTCGCCACGGCCGACGCCGGAAATCGCGGACTTGACGCCCGGCACTTCCATCACCAGCTTCATCGCCTGCATTTCCATCTTGATCGACTCTTCGAGGGAAATGTTGGGCACCCGGTTGATACCCGGCACCACCGAGCCTTCCTTCATCTCGGGGATGAAGGCGGTGCCCAGCAGCGGAAACGCCGCCAACGTGGCCACCAGCAGCCCGATGCCGCCCACCACCACCTTGCGGCTGTTGGCCACGGCCCATTTCAGCATCCGGAGATAAGGCGCCTTGAGCCGGGCGATCAGCCAGGTGTCATGCTCGGCGCCGCCCTTGAGCAGATAGGACGACAGCACCGGCGTGAGGGTCAGCGACAGGAACAGCGACACCGCCAGCGCGATGGCGATGGTGTAGGCCAGCGGCGCAAACATCTTGCCCTCCATGCCCTGCAGCGTCATCAGCGGCAGGAACACCAGGATGATGATGCCGACGCCGAAAATCACCGGCGTGGCCACTTCCTGCACCGCGTCAAAAATGATGCGCGCCTTGCTCTCGCCCTCGTTGGCACGGCCGAGGCGCTCGAAGGCGTTTTCAACCACCACCACCGAACCGTCCACCATCAGGCCGATGGCGATGGCGAGACCGCCCAGCGACATCAGGTTGGCCGAGATGCCGTAGTGGTTCATCGCCATGAAGGTGATCAGCGGTGTCAGCACCAGCGTAGCCACCACGATCAGGCTGGAGCGCACGTCGCCCAGGAACAGCAGCAGCACCACCACGACCAGCACGATGCCTTCCATCAGCACCTTGGTCACCGTCCACAAGGCCGCGTCCACCAGCTCGGAGCGGTCGTAGTAGGGCACGATCTTCAGGCCGTCGGGCAGCATGCCTTTATCGTTGATCTCGGCCACCCGCGCCTTGATGCGGCCGACCACCTCCTTGGCGTTGCCGCCGCGCAGCATCATCACCACGCCGCCCACCGATTCGGTGACACCGTTCTTCACCACCGCGCCCTGACGCACCTCGTGGCCAAAGGCCACTTCCGCCACGTCACGCACGAAAACCGGCGTTCCACCCACTTCCTTGAGCACGATGCCGCCGATGTCGGACAGGCTTTTCACCAGCCCGACGCCGCGGATCAGGTACTGCTCGGCGTACTGGGGCAGCACGCCGCCGCCCGAGTTGGCGTTGTTGCGCGCCACCGCCTCGTACACGTCGCGGATGTTGAGCTGGTAGTGGCGCAGCCGGTCGGGGTTCACCAGCACCTGGTACTGGCGGTTGTAACCGCCCTGGGAGTTGATTTCGGCCACACCGGGAATCGAGCGCAGCAGCGGGCGCACCACCCAGTCCTGGGCAATCCGGCGTTCGGTGAGCTCCTTTTCAGTGAGCTTGCGATCGCCGTCGTCCGGATGATCGAGGGTGTACTGGTACACCTCGCCAAGGCCGGTGGACACCGGGCCGAGCACCGGCACGATGCCTTCCGGCATGCGGCTGCCCACTTCGAGCAGGCGCTCCATCACCAGCTGACGGGCAAAGTACACATCGGTGGCGTCGGTGAACACCAGCGTGATCAGCGACAGGCCGGGCTTGTTGAGGG
>ERZ724504.1637-NODE-1637-length-12355-cov-6.265041_pt1 | contig 12355 bp, 13 predicted proteins | sample MGYA00376037_ERZ724504 | MGnify/ENA primary metagenome ERZ724504 (study PRJEB28724, sample SAMN07190888) | wastewater metagenome | isolation source: influent of sewage treatment plant in Hong Hong | place: USA: Christiansburg, Virginia | collected 2016-03-01 ... | reverse complement strand
TAATTATTTTTCATATGAATAGGTGATTTGTTAATAAATTCTCATTGTGGTGATTCACGATTAAATGATTTTTGTCTGATGGCGACAGTTTTTGCCTTTTTGCGTCATTTTATTTGTAAGGGAAGACTTGCTCTCGGTAGATGCCCTGTTGACGCTGATCAAGAGGGTTTGTGAAAATATTTCATGGTAAGCCTATGGCTTTGTTTATTGATTCAGAAGTGAGTAAGTCATGAGTCAGCGCAGTGTTCGTAATATCAGTCTCAAGAAATATTCTCAGGTTGCCACTGATCTGGGAATTGATCAATTACGAATGTTCCGGCAGGTGGGGCTTGAATCCAGCTGGCTGCAGGCTTCTGAAATTCGGGTGCCTGAAACCAATTTCGCCCATTTGCTTCAAACAACATCCAGCGCTGCTGATAACGCATCTATCGGCCTGTTAATGGGTGCGCTGTGGAAGCTTTCTGATTTTGGTTATTTAAGCCTCGTCCTTCAGCACCAGGCCAGCCTGGGGCAGGCGATTGCTACCATTTCTGAGTACTCGCACCTGCTCAGCAGCACCATCAGCGTCAATGTGGTACGGCAGAACAAAGTTGCCATCATTCAGTTGCACTTGACTACCGGCCGGGAGCAGCCGGGGCGTCACCCGGTAGAGCTGGGCGTGGCGGTGCTACAGGCCTTGTGCCGCCATCAGCTGGGCTGCAACTGGTGCTCGATCAGCACGCATTTCACACATGAGGCACCGATCAGCATGGTGCAGCACCGGCGTATTTTTGGCTCGGACATGGTGTTTGATTCTGATTTCGACGGACTGGTGCTTTCTTGCGCAGACCTTGACCAGATTCACCCTGCTTATGACGAAAGCATGGAGCAGTATGCGCGCCACTTTCTGGACACCATGGTGCCTGTGAGTGCCCGGCCAGATATCGGGCAGCAGGTCAGGCTGGCCATTCAGGCTTTGCTGCCCCATGGTTGCTACAGCATCGCACAGGTGGCCAGCACCATCGGGTTCAGCACGCGCTCGCTGCAGCGCAATCTGGAGAGCTCGGGCACCAGTTTTCAGCTGGCGCTCAATGCCGTGCGTATGCAGACTGCCACCCGGGCGCTGAAGAACCCGCGCCTGTCCATCAGCGACGTGGCCCTGCAGACTGGCTTTGCCGAGAACAGCTCTTTTACGCGCTGGTTCAATGCAGAGTTTCAACAAAGCCCCTGCAACTGGCGCACCTTGAATTTTGCGAGCGTAGCGGTGAACTGATGGAGCGGACCTGACAGCCGGGTGAGCCAGAACGCAAAAGGCCGGAGTCTCAATGACTCCGGCCTTTTGTTTTTAGAGACGCTGGCGATTACTGAGGCTGATAGTCAATCGACTTGAGCAGCGCCTGCTGGCGCTGATAAGCCTTTTGCAGCTCGCTCATCAGGGCTTCAGACGTTGCATCGGTGCCAGACTCCATTCCCATGTCCCTGACCTTGGCGGCGATCTGAGGTTGCTTGAAGTACTGCAGCGCAATCTCGCGGACCTTGGCCTGCACATCGGCTGGCGTATCAGGGCGGGACCAGACGCCAAACCAGCTCACTTCAGATAGCTGTGGGTAGCCCAACTCCTTGAAGGTGGGGACGTCGGGCAATTGCTCCATACGGTTGGGGTAGTTCACGGCCAGAGCCTTGACCTTGCCAGCCTTGATCAGGGGCAGGGAGGTGGTGAGGCCGTCCATCATCAGCGGGATATGACCACCCATGAGATCGGTCAGGGCAGGGGGCGAGCCCTTGTAGCCCAGGTGCTTCATCTTTATGCCCATCAACTGCCCCAGCAGCATTCCCGAGGTATGGCCGCGCATGCCCGCTGCGTAGGAGGCAAAGTCCAGACCTTCGGGCTGCTTTTTGCCATAGGCGGCGAACTGCTGCAGATTGTTGGCCGGAAAGTCTTTGTTGGCGATGAGTACCAGGCCGTTACGGCTGAGCTGGGCCAGCGGCTTCAGGTCTTTGAAGGGTTGATAGTTGACCTTGTAGGCCAGGGGCGTTTCACTGACGATGCCGCCCTGGATCAACAAAAACGTGTGCGCATCTTTGCCGTTATTGAGCAAGTCTGTCACGGCCAGCACACCGGCAGCGCCGGGTTTGGACTCCACAATCACGGGTTTTCCCAACTGCTTTTGCATGCCGTCTGCCAGCAGGCGAGCGAGAGAGTCTGCATTGCCGCCTGCAGGCCCGCCCACGATCATTCGAATGGGTTTGCTGGGCCATGCTGGCGTTTGCGCATGGGCTGAAAAGCTGGTGGCAACGCCCGTCACACTCAGGCAAGCACCCAGCGCGACTGCTTTCCATTGAATTGTCTTGCTCATCGTTGTCTCCGTTTGTTCTGGTCTGTTTCCCAAAAAACCGTACGCCAAAATGCTTGAGGCATGGTTCTGGGTGCGCCCGTGTCGCAGCGGTGAAGGCCACGTCACACGATGTCAAAAATTTTCAGATGGAGCCCTGAGTTGCGGCTTGACGAATGACGCCAGCATTTGACGGCTTCAGACGGGTCAGGGTTTTGGAGCAAAGGCTCGCTGGCCTGTTGTCTGGGCGCTTTCTGAATTCTCAATGGCATTCAGAAAAGAGCGTACCAGCAGGCTTTCACTGCGCTCTTTCATGCAATACACATAGGTAGTGGTTCTGGCTGGATCGCCCGCAATGCGAATGGGTTTGAAGCGCGGGTCTGCAATGAATTCGGCTTCGGACACGGTGCCTACGCCCAGGCCACGCGCCACGGCTTCACGAATGGCTTCGCGGCTGCCGATCTCTAGTGAAGTGCGGGGCTCAATACCTGCTTCTCGCAGTGCTTTCTCCAGTGCTGAGCGTGTGGTGGAGCCCTGCTCGCGCAGCAGCAGGGGCTGGCCTTGAAGCTCATGAATTTCAATCTGTTCGCGCCGCGCCAGAGGGTGATCGACATGGGCGAACAAGATGATGGCGTGGCGCGCATATTCGCGGGCCAGTAACTCGGGCCTGTCGTAGAGACCGGCCAGCACAGACACATCGGTGGTGTAGTTCTCCAGATCCTGCAGCACCTGCTGAGAGTTGCCCATGCGGATAGACAACTGTAGTTGTGGGTGGCGCGCGCGGTAACTAGCCACCATTTCAATCACATGAAAGGGACCTACGGCCCCGATCTTGAGTTCGCCCTGATTGAGTTGGCCCGAGTCACGCAGAAAGAACTCGGTTTCCGACTCCAGCGCTAGCAGCTTCTGCGCCAGCGCCATCAGTTTGTGCCCGGCGCTGGTGAGCGTCATGCGATAGCCCTGACGGTGAAACAGCTCGATCTGGCTTTGCCGCTCCAGTGTGGCGATCTGGCTGGAGACCGTTGGCTGGCTCACTCCCAGGCTGCGGGCCGCAGCGCTCAGGCTGCCTTGCTGTGCCACGGAAATAAAGGCGCGATAGCGGGCGGTGCTCATGCAAATTTCATCTCAAGGTTGAATCTATAGAAGCTGTCAAAACTGATTTTGAAACCTTCACATGACAGTCATATGTCGTCCCTAACATTTGCCTCAACGCACAGCAATAACGGTGCGATGGCAACAGCGAGAGCCGCACTCTACAGACGCACATGCAAAGGATGAACTTTATGACGATGACCCGCAAAACCTGGCTGAAAGCCGCAGTCGCCAGCCTGACCCTGGCAGCCACCACCGGCGTCCTGGCGCAGCAGCCCACCGAGCTGCGCGTGGGCCTGATCCCTTCCGAGGATGCCCAGGCCATGATGCGCGCCAGCCAGCAGGTGATGGAGCAACTGGCTGCGAAGACCGGCATGAAGGTCAAGCCCTTTGTGGCGAACGACTACAACGGCGTGATTGAAGCCATGCGCTCGGGCAAGATCGACGTGGCCTATTTCGGCCCGTTCTCGTACGTTCTGGCCAGCCAGCTGGCCAATGCCGAGGCCTTTGCCACTCCTGTGGCCAAGAAGTCGGGCAAAAGTTCATACCAGAGCCTGATCATCAGCAGAAAGGACAAAGGCCCAGCCACCGTGGCGCAGTTGCAGGGCAAGACCTTTGCGTTTGTCGACCCCAGCTCGGCCTCGGGTCATCTGTTCCCCAAGGCTGGCCTCAAGGGTGACGGGGTCGACACCGACAAATACTTCTCGCGTGTGATTTTTTCGGGCTCGCACGACGCCAGCATCATGGCTGTGGCCAACGGCAAGGTGGATGCAGCCGCCGTGGCCGATCCCATCTTTCAGACCGCCATTGCCAAGGGCCATGTGAAGGCAGAGGACTTCCAGATCATCTGGCGATCGCAGCCCATCCCTGAATCCCCCATGGCCTGGCGCAAGAACCTAGACGAAGCCACCAAGAAAAAAGTCGCCACTGCGCTGGCTGAAATCAAGGGCCTGCCCTGGGGCGACCGGGGTGAGCTCAATGGTTTTGCTCCGACCAACGATCAGGCCTACGACGTGGTGCGCAACACCGCCAAGGCCCTGAATCTGGATCTGGGGAAGATGAAATGATCACCATCCGCAATCTGCGCAAGAGCTATGGCAGCAACCATGTGCTGCATGGCATCGACATGGATGTGAAGGCGGGTGAGTTTGTGGTGATGCTGGGCTTGTCCGGCGCAGGCAAATCCACCCTGCTGCGCTGCATGAATGGCCTGAACCAGCCTGACAGCGGAACGCTGCAGGTGGGCGGCATCGACCTGATGCAAAAACATTCGCGCCGCGAGTTGGCCCGCCATGTGGCCATGGTGTTTCAGCACCATAACCTGGTGCAGCGCCTGTCGGTACGTAAGAACGTACTGACCGGGCGGCTGGGGCAGGTGGGCACGCTGGCATCTGTGCTGCAGCTGTTCAGGCAAAGCGATATCGCGCTGGCCGATGAATGTCTGCAGCGCGTGGGCCTGGCCCATAAGGCTGATGAGCGCACCGAGGCATTGTCGGGCGGGCAGATGCAGCGCGTCGGCATTGCCCGGGCTCTGGCCCAGCAGCCGCAGGTGATTCTGGCGGATGAGCCGGTTGCGAGTCTGGACCCCAAGACCGCCCGCAGCGTGCTGCAGTACCTGCGTGAAGCCACGCGGGAGCTGGGTATTGCCGTGGTCTGCAATCTGCATCAGGTCGATTACGCCAAGGAGTTTGGCGACCGCATCGTCGGTCTCTCGCAAGGGCGAATGGTGTTTGATGGAGCGCCTGAGTTACTCAATGAAGATGCGCTCAACGCCATCTACAGCAGTGATGTGCAGCATCCGCCGCAGTCACCCGCAGAGCCGGGCATTGCGTTGACCGCGCCCGGCGCATGGTTGCCGAAAGCCATGCCTGCCGTAGCCACTGCAGGAGGTTTGCAATGAGCAGCCACAGTTTGAAAAACACGCCAGACCGCTGGCAATGGACGGCAGCACGCCCCGCAGGCATCAGCGGCTGGCTGGGGTATGCAGGGCTGGCTCTGGCGATAGTCTGGGTACTGCACTGGAGTGCAGAGGGCGCGCAGATGAGCTGGGGCGAGCTGGCGGGCGGCATGCCGCAGATTGGCGACTTTCTCTCGCGCTCTGTGCCGCCGGACTGGAGTATCTTGCCGCGCCTGTGGGCACCGGCGCTGGAGACGATTCAGATTGCCGTCTGGGGCACGTTGCTGTCTGTGCTTCTGGCGCTGCCGCTGTCCTTTGTCGCGGCCAGCAATCTGCACGGCTGGCACTGGCTGCGCCGCATCACTCGGCAGTTTCTCAACGTGGTGCGCAGCATTAACGAGCTGATTCTGGCGCTGGTCTTTGTCTCGGCGGTGGGCCTGGGACCTTTCCCCGGTGTGCTGGCGCTGGCCCTGCACGGCATGGGCATGCTGGCCAAGTTCTTTGCCGAAGCGATTGAAGAAATCGACGAAGGCCCGCTGCAAGCCCTGCGCAGCGCCGGTGCCACTCAGCTGCAGATCATTGCCTTTGGCGTGGTGCCGCAGGTCATCACCGCGTGGATTGCCGTGGTGCTCTACCGCTTCGAGGTGAACCTGCGCTCAGCCACCGTGCTGGGCATGGTGGGCGCGGGCGGGCTGGGTTTTGAGCTGGTCAGCAGTCTCAAGCTGTTTCGCTATCAAGAAACGGCCACCTGCATCATCGTCATCACGGTGATGGTGATTGCCGCCGACATGGTTTCCAACTGGCTGCGCAGCCGCATTCAGCAGGGCGCGCGCCACTGATAGAGCTGCGATGCCTGCGTGCATCGCAGTCTTTTTGAATCTTCAAAAAAATGAGCTTACAGCGCTTGTGTAGCAAGCGCTGCGGGCAGATTTCGCTCAAAAATCTTCAAAGGATTTCTCGTGTGGACTTATCACAACCCCGTGCACACCCATGTGGGCCGCAGCAGTCTGAATCAACTGCCTGCCTTGCTGGCTGGCCGCAACTGCCTGCTGGTTACTTTTCCTGAGGCCGAAGGTCTAGGGCTGGTGCAGCGTGTGCGTGCCCTGCTGGGCAGCCAGCTGCGCGGCGTGATCGACAGCATTGCACCCAACCCCGATGTGCAATGGCTGGCTCCGTTGTACGAGATGGTGCAGCGCGATCATGCCGATGTGCCCGTCATCGTGGCACTGGGCGGCGGCAGCGCCATTGACTCAGCCAAGGTCTTGCTGTGTGCTACAGAATCCGGAAAATTTTCCGATCTGCTCTCGATTTTGAAGCAGGGAGCGCAATTGCCACCAGCGCCACACAAGCATTTGATTGCAATTCCCACTACGGCAGGCACGGGCAGCGAAGTGACGCCCTGGGCCACGATCTGGGATCAGGCGGCGGGTCAGAAGTACTCGCTCCACCAGGCGTGCACCTGGCCCGAGGCGGCGGTGATTGATGCCGATCTCATGATCAGTCTGCCCGCTGGTGCCACGCTGGCGTCGGGGCTGGATGCGTTATCGCACGCGCTGGAAGCTATCTGGAATGTGAACCGCAACCCTGTATCGATGTCGCTGGCCGTGCAGTCGGCCCGCCGCACGCTGGCCACATTACCTGCGCTGATGCGGGACTTGCTCAACCCGCAACTGCGCAGCGATATGGCTGAGGCTGCGCTGCTGGCCGGGCTGGCTTTTTCCAATACCAAGACGGCGCTAGCGCACTCGCTGTCATACGACATCACGCTGCAGCATGGCGTGCCGCATGGCATTGCCTGCTCATTCAGCTTGCCGCTGGTGCTGGAGATGGCGCTGGGCGCGGATGCCGTGACGGATGCCGCGCTGCTCTCTATCTTTGATGCCATGACCCCTGCCATTGCCGTGCAGCGCCTGCAGCAGTTTTTGCGTGAGCTGGGTGTGGCGACAGACCCCGCGCATTACGGCATTGCCCCCGCTGACTGGCAGACCATGGTGAACAAGGCCGCCAGCGGACCGCGCGGGCGCAACTTTATTCGCAGCATTTAAATTCGAAAGCCAAGTTTGATCATGAACGCCATCACTCACACCGAAGAGCAAGCCGTTTCCAAGGCATCCACTACCGCCACTGCCGATCTGTCGCCGCTGCAAGCCGTCATCTTTGACTGGGCCGGCACGCTGGTGGACTTTGGCTCGCTCGCGCCCACGCAGATTTTTGTGGAAGCCTTTGCCAGCTTCGGCATCACCATCACGCTGGCGCAGGCGCGCGGGCCTATGGGTCTCTCCAAGTGGGACCATATCTATCAGTTGCTGCAGGATGAAAGCATTGCCGCGCAATGGCAGACCCGCTTTGGCCACAGCCCGGACAACTCGGATGTGGATGCCATCTACGCCCGCTTCATGCCCATGCAGATTGCCAAGGTGGGCGAGTTTTCTGCACCCATCGAAGGCGCGGTGCAGACCCTGCAATGGCTGCGTGCCAATGGACTGAAGGTCGGCTCCTGCTCCGGCTATCCGCGTGAAGTACTCAAGCAGCTGCTGCCGCAGGCTGAAGCTGCAGGTGTCAAGCCCGACCATGTTGTTGCGGGTGATGAGCTGGCTGCCGGTGGCCGTCCAGGCCCCTTCATGGCGCTGGCCAATGTGCTGGCGCTGGGCATTGGCGATGTGCGGGCCTGCGTGAAGGTGGACGACACCGTGCCCGGCATCGAAGAAGGTCTGCGCGCGGGCATGTGGACCGTGGGGCTTAGCCTGTCGGGCAACGAAGTGGGCTATAGCGTGCAGGAATTTGCCAATGCTCCCGAAGATGAAGTCAACGCCCGCGTGGCTTCTGCCGAGGCCAAGCTTAAAAAAGCTGGGGCGCATTACGTGGTGCGCAGCGTGATCGATTTGCCCGCCGTGCTGCAAAGCATTGCCGCGGATATGCGAGCCGGGCGCAAACCGGTTTGATGTGGGAAGAGAAGCAAAAAATGCAAAAGGTCTGCCAGCGGGGCAGCCCTTTTTGATAAGGCCTTCGCACTGACTCGCTGGCGAGACTGGTGCTCAGGCCGTATCGCCAGCTGCTGTGCTGGCCTCTGGGCCGCTTTGCTCATGGTGCTCAATCACTTTGCGCATCAGCTGCGCAAAAGTCTCTCTCTCTTCTTCGCTCAGCGGGTCCAGCATGCGCTGCTGGGCTTGCAGCACGGCTGGGCCAGCGCTGGTCAGCAGGGCTTCTCCATCAGCGGTGAGCGAAAGCAGGCGCACTCTGCGGTCTTTGGCCGTTTGCTGGCGCTGCAACAGGCCGCGTACTTCCAGGCGGTCGATGACGCCGCCAATCGTGGCTTTGTCAAAGCCTACTTCCACACTCAGCGTGCGCTGATCAATGCCGGGCAGGTGCACCAGTTTTTGCAGCACAGCAAATTGCAGGGGCGTGATGCCCCATGCATCGGTGGCCTGCGTAAACATGGCCACAGCCACTTGTTGCAGGCGGCGAATGCCATGGCCGGGAAAGGTCTCAACCTCCAGCCGAGGGAAGGCGGGTTGGTTGTTGTCACTGATTGAGGCCATCTCCCGAGAGGCTGCTTTATTCATGGTTAACCCTTATTTTGTTTGCGTTTTGGTGTGCAGATAATACGCTGCATACATCTGGTATGCATACATACTATATGCATGCATATATCAATGAGGCGAAAGCAGCCCGCCAGCGCTTTCCGCACAAGATTCACCCGACGCACTAGAGGCCTTCATGCAATTTCATCTCAATGGTTTTCGTCCCGGCAGCCCGCAGGTCGCTGAGGCCTCTCCACTGGCACATGCCCATACCGAAACCGTGCCCGCAAAGGTGGATGTCCTCATCGTGGGCTGTGGCCCTGCAGGCCTGACGCTGGCCGCGCAGCTGGCGGCGTTCCCTGACATTCATACCTGCATCGTCGAGCAGAAAGAAGGCCCCATGCAGCTGGGCCAGGCCGACGGTATTGCTTGCCGCACCATGGAGATGTTCGAGGCCTTTGACTTTGCTGATCAGGTGATCAAGGAAGCCTGCTGGATCAACGATGTCACCTTCTGGAAGCCTGATGACAAGATCCCCGGCAACATCGCCCGCCACGGCCGTGTGCAGGACACGGAAGATGGTCTGTCTGAGTACCCGCACGTCATCCTGAACCAGGCGCGTATTCATGACTTCTATCTGGAGCGCATGCGCAATTCGCCCAGCAAGATGGAACCTCATTACGCCCGCCGCGTGGTGGATGTGAAGGTGGACCACAGCGCTACCGATTACCCTGTGACCGTGACGCTGGAGCGCGTTGATGCGGAGCACGCCGGGCAGATCGAAACCGTGCAGGCCCGCTATGTGGTGGGCTGCGATGGCGCGCGCAGCAATGTGCGCCGTGCCATGGGGCGGCAGCTGGTGGGCGATTCGGCCAACCACGCATGGGGTGTGATGGACGTTCTGGCGGTTACGGACTTCCCTGATATTCGCTTCAAGGCGGCCATTCAGTCCGAGCATGGCAATGTGCTCATCATTCCGCGTGAAGGCGGCCATCTGGTGCGTTTTTATGTCGAGATGGACAAGCTGGGCGTGGACGAGCGCGTGGCCAATCGTCAGATCACGGTGGAGCAGTTGATCGAAACCGCACAGCGCGTCATTCACCCCTACAAGCTGGATGTGAAGAATGTGCCCTGGTGGTCTGTGTATGAAATCGGCCAGCGCATCTGCGATAAGTACGATGATGTGACGGATGCCGTCGCCACCGAAAATTCGCCGCTGCCGCATGTCTTTATCGCTGGCGATGCCTGCCACACCCACAGCCCCAAGGCCGGTCAGGGCATGAACTTCTCCATGCAAGACACCTTCAATCTGGGCTGGAAGCTGGCTGCCGTGCTGCGCAAGCAATGCGTGCCCGAGCTGCTGCACACCTACTCGTCTGAGCGTCAGGTCGTTGCCCAGCAACTGATTGATTTTGACCGTGAGTGGGCACAGATGTTCAGCGACCGCGCCAAGAAAGGCGGCGAGGGCGGTGTGGACCCCAAAGAGTTCCAGAAATACTTTGAGCAGCATGGCCGCTTTACCGCAGGCGTGGGAACGCATTACGCCCCCTCCGTGCTGACGGGCGAGGCTGCAAACCAAGCGATGGCTACCGGCTTTACGGTGGGCATGCGCTTTCACTCGGCGCCTGTAGTGCGCGTGTCGGATGCCAAGCCTGTGCATCTGGGCCACTGCGGCAAAGCTGATGGTCGCTGGCGTCTGTATGCGTTTGCAGGCCAGTCGGATCTGGATCAACCGGAATCCGGTCTGCTGGCGCTGTGCCGCTATCTGGAGGCTGACCCTGCATCGCCCCTGCGCCGCTTTACGCCAGCAGGGCAGGACATGGACAGCATCTTTGATGTGCGCGCTATTTTTCCGCAGGCTTATACCGATGTGGCGCTGGAGAAGCTGCCTGCGCTGCTATTGCCAAGCAAGGGCAAGCTGGGCCTGCTTGACTATGAAAAAGTCTTCAGCCCTGACCTGAAGAGTGCAGCTCAGGACATCTATGACATGCGCGGTGTGGACCGTCAGCAGGGCGCGCTGGTCATCGTGCGACCTGACCAGTATGTGGCCCAGGTTCTGCCCTTGAACGACCATGCCGCGCTGAGCGCGTACTTTGATGCCTTCATGCTGGCGTGATGGAATTGATTTCCGTGGAAGGGACTTAAAGGAGGGCTTGGCCCTCCTTTTTATTGCGCTCTTTGCTACGATATTTGAAGTGACTTTTTTGCTAGCCGCTTGCTTTGTAGAGGTAAACCATGCTGCTGATCGTGGGGACGGTGCGACTGCCGCCCGAAAATCTTGAACGTGCCAGACCGGCCATGCTGGCCATGACCGATGCATCCCGTGCCGAAGTGGGATGCCTTGAGTATGGCTACGCGGAAGATGTGTTTGTGCCAGGACTCATCCATGTCAAAGAACTGTGGAGTGATCAGGCCGCGCTGGATGCACACTTCGCATCGGACCACATCCAGGCTTGGCGTGCCGCGTGGCCCGCGCTGAAGATTGGAGACAGAGATCTACGGGTGTATGAGGTCGGCCAGCCGCGTGCCACCTGAGTGAATGGGCGGCCCCGCTCAGCCCTGCTTGACGATATCGACCGAGATCTCCACAGCGGTGGTTGATCCCCGGTTTTCAAGCCAGTGCGTGGTGTTTCTGTCCTCAGGCCAGCCCACTCCGGGTCCATAGTCCGTCGCCACGCCATTTCGATGGTCGGTGATCGTGCCTTCAAGGATAAAGACCGTGCCGGGTCTGTCCTTGTGGTTGTGCACCGGACCAAAGACGCCTCCTGGTGCGATGGTCACCAGGCGCATACGAAGCTGGCGCCCCGTCATGCCGTCGATCTCGGGGCCAAGGTCGACCGTTGAAAGCAACTTCACCGTCACACCCTTTGTTTCGGGTGCTTGTTGTTCATGGGGCATCTTGCTCTCCTTCACATTCAGTCAGAGCCTTCAATACAACGAGCATTTGCTGCGTTTTTTGTGGAACCGTCTGGCATGGCCGGTGCACTGCTCAAAAGTGTGATCTCTCGCCAGCGCATAGGAAAGAGCAAGCCCATGCTGTGGGCATGGCAGGCTGCGGATCAAGGCCGCAGCAGAAAACGGGAGATGCGTCTTGTGCTTGTTTGGTCTTTTCCCTTGGGCGACCTCATCCGGGCGATTCCTCGACAATGCGGACATGACTTCTCAAGAACAACCGCACAACCCGCTGCATGGCCTGACGCTGGAGCGCATCGTCTCCGATCTGGTGGACTACTACGGCTGGAACGAGCTGGGCCGCCGCGTGCAAATACGCTGCTTTAACCAGGACCCTAGTGTTGCGTCCAGCCTGAAGTTCTTGCGTAAAACGCCCTGGGCGCGTGAGCAGGTCGAGCAGCTTTACGTGAATACGCAGCGTGCCTATGAGCGTGAGCAACGCGGCTAATGATGGTTTGAGGGACTGAGAAATTTAGCGCCGGTGCAGCGCTGCACTTGCACGGGTTGACATATGGAGGCGAGCGTGTACTTGTATGATTTGTAAACGAATGAATCTACAAGAGCTTGCTGTTCTCGCTTAG
>ERZ724504.1635-NODE-1635-length-12380-cov-5.532089_pt1 | contig 12380 bp, 11 predicted proteins | sample MGYA00376037_ERZ724504 | MGnify/ENA primary metagenome ERZ724504 (study PRJEB28724, sample SAMN07190888) | wastewater metagenome | isolation source: influent of sewage treatment plant in Hong Hong | place: USA: Christiansburg, Virginia | collected 2016-03-01 ... | reverse complement strand
GCTTGAAGCAACGTGCGCCGGTGCAGCGGCCGTAGCCTGCTTGGCAGCAGGTTTGGCTGCTTTGGCTGGTTTTGCAGCCTGTACGGAAAAAGCCAGCGCAAGGCCAACAGCAGCTACCAAAGGACGTAGGTAAAAAGACATGAACACTCCAGAGCATTTTGCAAAGAGCGGATTATAACCGCACGATTTTATTGTTCCGGAACCCGGCAAATTCAACGTCGGCTGCCCCATATTTTTGTGAATGTGCGAAAATTCGCGCCATGATCAAGCGCACATCTCTTCTAGTCATCACCCTGCTCGCCCTCAGCGGTTGCGACCAGATCGCCCAAAAAATGGGCATGGAAGACCCGGCAAAAAAAGAAGCACGCCTCGAACCTGACGGCAAAGCCGTCGGCAGTGCCTGCCGTCAGTCTGGTCGGGCGATAGAGGATTGCTACGCGATCTATACCTGGCTACCGAAATCTTCCATTTTCTCCGGCTGGAAGGAAATGGACGAATACATGCGCGAGAACAAGCTGGAAACCATCATCCCGCAACTGCCGCCGCCAGAAGGCCCGGGGGCCGCCAAAAAGAAAAAACCGGCAGCGCCAGTAGAGGCTAAGGAAGAAACCAAACCAGCTGACGAGAAACCGGCAGCCAAGGAAGAAAGCAAGAGCGCTGCGAAACATTGATTTGTACCAACATCGGCAAAGGGGGCACGATGCAGTTCCAAAGTTGGTTTAAAGGCATACGCGCCAAGCTGATCGGCATTTTTGTCCTGATCAAGATGATTCCGCTGATCCTGATCGCCTGGTACGCCTGGCATGCCTCCCAGCAACTTGGTGAAGAGGTATCGACCAAAGCCAGCAATATGGCCGAGTCCATGCTTTCCAGCATCAAAACTGTTGGCAAGACAGTTACCGACGATTCAATCAGCGCACTTGACCAGCGTTCGCGCGAGGCTATCGAAACGCTAACCACCGATACGGCAAAGGAAATTGCTGATTTCCTCTACGACCGTGATCGTGATATCCGGCAGGCCAGCAATATCGAGCCATCTGAAACCAATTACCGACGTTTCATGAGCGAGCGTTCACGGAAGCTCTACTCACATGGCACCTGGAAACTAGCCGACGATAGTAAATCCTGGGTGCCTGAAAAACCCGTCGCGCCAGAAGCCAAAATCACACGCCCAGTCCTCCCGGACAACGCCAAAAACTTTCACGTTCGCGCCCCAGAATATTTTGGCGAAGCAGAACAACGCCCACTTTTTGTCGAAATGAGTTTCGTCGACCTTAACGGCCAGGAAAAAGCCAAGGTCACTACTGGCAACCTGACAGAAAAATCTCTTAAAAACGTCGTTGACCGTAACAATACGTTTGTACGTGCCGAAACTTATTTCAGCGAACTGAAAAAACTCAAACCAGGTGAAATTTACGTTTCAGACGTCATCGGCGCCTATGTACCGACCCAGGCTATCGGCCCTTACCTGCCGGCCGCGCTTGAAAAAGCAGGCAAGCCTTTCAAGCCGGAAGAGTCAGCCTACGCGGGCACCGAAAACCCAGTTGGCAAACGCTTCCACGGCATCGTCCGCTGGGCCACGCCGGTGGTCAAAAACGGGCAAATCACCGGTTACGTAACCTTGGCACTCGACCACGACCATATTCGCCAGTTTTCCGACCGCTTGATGCCGACCGAAGAGCGTTACACGCCCATCTCGGATGCAATCAAGGGCAACTACGCTTTCCTCTGGGATCATAAAAGCCGCTCAATCTCCCATCCACGCGACTATTTCATCGTAGGCTACAACCCGCAAACCGGCCTGCCGGAAACACCGTGGATGGATGAAGACCTGTACGCAGAATGGCAGACGAGCGGCAAACCGGCCCATCAATTCCTTGCCGAAACGCCCTCCTTCAAAGATCAGAGCCTCAAGAAGAAACCGGCCAAAGCATTAGCCAAAGCCGGCACTGTGGCACTGGATTGTCGTTACCTGAATTTCTCGCCGCAATGTGATGGCTGGAATGCCCTAACTGAACATGGCGGCTCCGGCTCATTCGTCATTTTCTTCTCCGGCTTATGGAAACTCACCACGGCCGCCGCCATTCCTTATTACACCGGGCAATATGCCAAATCACCGCAGGGCTTCGGCTTTGTCACGATAGGCGCCAATGTCGACGATTTCCATAAATCAGCCACTGATACTGGGCAAAAAATCACCACGCTGGTTAACGAAAAAGATAACAGCTTCAAAGCACAACGCGGAGAAATGCTAAACGACATCGACAACAGCCTGACCTCAACGGCGATCGGCCTATGGGGTTCGACGGTAGTTATGGTCTTGATCGTCATCGGCATTGCCATCTGGATGGCCAACCTGCTGACACGTCAAATTACCAACATGATTGCCGGTATCCGTTCGTTCCAGAGTGGAAATTTACAACACCGTCTGGATGCCTCAAGCAATGACGAAATGGGCGAACTGGCCGGGTCATTTAATGGCATGGCGGATTCGGTCGCGGAATCCTTCAAGCGACTCGAAGAAGCGAAGGAAAAGGCCGAAGAAGCCAGCCGCCTCAAATCAGCCTTCCTGGCCAATATGTCGCACGAACTTCGTACTCCGCTCAACGGTATTCTTGGTTTTGCCGAATTGATCAAATCCGAAGCCACCGATGCCGACCAGCAGGAATACGCCGATGTAATCGTCAATAGCGGCTCTCATTTACTCAATCTGGTCAATGAAATCCTCGACCTATCAAAAATCGAGGCCGGTGAGCTCACATTTAACTTTATGGAATTACCGCTTGCCGCTTTAGCAAAAGATGCATGCAATGCCCATCAGTCAAGCGCGGCAGCAAAGGGAATCAAGCTGACTCTTGAGTTGGCTGAGAACCTTCCTGACACCATTCAAACTGATTCAACACGTTTGCAGCAAGTGCTTAATAATCTCTTGAGCAATGCCGTAAAATTCACCGACACTGGTGATGTGACGATGAGCGTGAATGCCGTTGATGACACCATTGCCTTTACCATCCGGGATACCGGACCAGGCATTCCATCGGAATTTCATGCTGAAGTTTTTGAGAAGTTCAAGCAACTTGAAACCTTCGTCACTCGCCAACATGAAGGTACCGGGCTAGGTTTGGCGCTGGTCAAACAATTGGTTGAACACATGGGTGGCAAAATCACTCTTGATTCTGAAGTTGGTGTAGGATCAACTTTTACCGCTTACCTTCCCCGAGCACAAAATCATGAGTGAACGGTTCGCACTGGTGGTTGATGACCACCCCACCAACCGCCTGCTAGGGCGTGCCCTGCTAGGCAAAATGGGCTGGAATGCAGTGGAGGCAGATAGCGGTGAGCTCGCCCTTGAATTGGCAAACAAAACGCCATTTTCACTGATTCTGCTCGATATCAGCATGCCCGGCCTGTCCGGCGAGGAAACCTGTACCCGCCTGCGCGCCATGCCAAATGGCGCGGCTATCCGCATCATTGCCTACACCGCCCATGCCTTCCCTGAAGAGCGCGAACGTTTTTTGGCTGCAGGCTTTGACGAAATTCTCGTCAAACCAATTAACCGACAACGCCTGGAAGATGTGATTGGCAGCAATTGAGCCTGATTTGCCAATCACCTAAATTTTCTTAATCGCGGACCAACAACTTGCGTCGGACACGTAGAGGGTATAATCCCACCCCATGTCTGAAATCAATACCTTAGCTGGCGATAGCGCCAGCACACCGGCTGCCGAAGCAGCACCTGAAATCACCTTCGCCGATCTGGGACTTGCCCCGGAACTACTGCGCGCAGTACTCGACGAAGGCTACACCAAACCAACCCCGATCCAGGCTCAGGCCATACCGCTCGTCATTGGCGGCCAGGACATCATGGGTGGCGCCCAAACCGGCACCGGCAAAACAGCCGCCTTTACGCTGCCGATTCTGCAGCGCATTCTGCCCTTCGCAAGCAGCAGCCCTTCACCGGCAAAACACCCTGTGCGCGCACTCATTCTGGCGCCAACCCGCGAATTGGCGATGCAGGTATTTGAGTCGGTTAAAGCCTACAGCAAGCACACCCCGCTGCGCGCCATGTGCGCCTTCGGTGGCGTCGACATCCGGCCACAAATTGCCGAACTGAAAAAAGGCATCGAGATTCTCGTCGCCACGCCCGGTCGTTTGCTCGATCACGTTGAAAACAAGAGCGTCAGTTTTGCCTCAGTTCAGGTACTCGTCCTCGACGAAGCCGACCGCATGCTGGACATGGGTTTTGTGCCCGACGTCACCCGCATCCTCAACATGCTGCCGGCGCAACGCCAAAGCCTGTTGTTCTCGGCCACTTTCTCCGAAGAAATCAAGAAACTGGCTGACAAAATGCTGCGCGCTCCAGTGCTAATCGAAGTCGCCCGCCGCAACCAAGTATCTGACAACATTACGCATCGCGTCCATCCGGTCTCCGAATACGGCAAGCGTGGCTTGTTGATCAAACTGCTCAAATCCAGCGAGATTCGCCAGTGCCTGGTCTTCATGCGCACCAAACAAGGCTGCTCACGCCTGACTCGTGAACTGCAGCGCGCCGGCATTCAGGCAGATGCGATCCACGGCGACAAGAGCCAACTGGAACGTATCAAGGCGCTTGAAGCCTTCAAGGCCGGTCAAACCCATGCGCTGATCGCCACCGATGTTGCCGCACGCGGTCTTGATGTGGACGACCTACCCTACGTTATCAATTACGAATTACCGCACACACCGGAAGACTACGTACACCGCATCGGTCGTACCGGACGCGCCGGCAAGTTGGGCAATGCCATTTCTCTGGTCAGCGCGCATGAAGTCGGCTATCTGATCGATATTGAAAAACTGATCAAACGGCCGATTGAACAAGTTGAAGTGGTTGGCTTTGAGCCGGAAGCGGAATATGAATACCCACCGGGCAACAAGAAAAAACGGAGTGCACCACCGACCAAGGCACCTGTCGCCCAGCGCCCGGAAAGGAGCGAACGTCCGTCCCGCCCGGAGCGTAATGAGCGCACCCCGCGCCGCAATCCGATGATCGCGGCGGATGGTTTCGACTTCAGCAAACCGTATGAAGATAGCTCGCCACGCGGAGAAATACCGGATTCGCCAATCGCCCCAACCAAACTTGATCCACACAAGCCCAAACGTGTGGTTGCCGCCTTGCTTGGCGGCATAGGTCGCAAGTAAGAAAAAAACGGCAGCTTGTAGCTGCCGTTTTAACGAATCAGGCGTTAGCCCGAGGGACAAAACCTGCTGGCAACTTGGGTTTGGCTGTTTCTTGTTCGATCAGTTTAATGATTGCCAGCGAAATATTATCGCCACCGCCCACACCACGTTCACGTGCGCGCTCGAGCAGAATCTCGCTAGCCTGGCGTGCCGAGTAGGCAGCCACGATGCCGCCCATTTCAGTATCATCAAAATAAGCCCAAAGGCCATCAGAACAGAGCACGAAACTGTCGCCTCCCTGCAAGTCGTGTGACTCTGAAATATCGAATTTAGGTTCATCCTGCCCCCCCAGAGAGGTCAACAAAATATTGCGATTGGGGTGAGTCAGCGCCTGCTCTGCGGTAATTTTCCCGCTGCTGAGCAAGTGTTCGACATAAGAATGGTCGATTGAACGGGACACCAAGTGATCGCTATGAAAACGATAAATCCGGCTATCCCCACAATGCCCCCAGGTCAATTTACCTGGCTGCAGCAGGAGCATAACTGCCGTACTGTGTGGATCTTTTTCGTTGATATAGCGCGCCGCCTTGATCATGGTATGCGCTTCTCGCATGCTGTTTTCCAGCATGAACTGAGGAGTTTCCTCTTTGGGTGAAAAATGGTTGAGATTGTTTTTAGCGGTGTGAATCACCTGTTCTGCGGCGAGCGCACCGCCGGTATGTCCACCCATGCCATCCGCAACGACAGCCAAAGCGACACCTTTCAGGCGCGCATGCCCCAAGATTGCGACACGATCCTGCTGCTCCTTGCGATCCCCCTGGTGCTGAGCTGCGCACGCATCAATTGCGACTGACATTTGAAATCCCCTTGTGAAAAAATGTTATCACAAAAGGCATAATTAAGTTGACCATCTACGCTGCATCACTCTCATTTTGAAAGCGCTCAAAAATAATGTCAGCAAACTCGGGAAGAGCATCCTCGTTTAGACCCAGCTCAGGCAACACGTCCGACTTGACCAAATCCCACTCCGGATTCGGGACACGCTGATCACGGTAATAGAATTCTGCGGCTAGTTGCAGAATGGCAACCATGGTGCGCGAATCATGTTGCCCGAGGTGTCGAATATCGTGGTGGAAGCGGATGGCATCACTGATGAACTCAGGCAGACACCAGTGGCGCGCGACGATATAGCCGACCACACAGTGATCGGCATTGAATTTTTGATCTTCTTCAGCCAACTGCACCCAGCGCCCCGGCTCTGCCAGTCGCATTTCAGCGCAATAGGTCGGGAAACGCTGTAATTGCAGCAGTACACCGCAGTCGTGGAAAATGGCTGCGATATAGGCTTGATCGGGGAAAATATTACATACCGCGACCCGCTCATCAGCGATCAGCATGGCAAATTGTGCGATGGTTTGAGAACGCGCCCAAAATGCTTCGTAAACTTGGGCATGTTTTTTCGCCCCCCTGATCGAAGTTAGCGAAATTGCCTGGACGAGATTGAAAGTCTGGCGTACGCCGACCGCATGAAGAATATCCTCAATTGACTCAAAAGGTTGGTGCTGACGATAAGCCGCATTGGTTACCACCTTGAACAGCAAAGCAGCAATCCCTGGATCCTGATTGATGACGCGCGACAGCAAGCGCACATCGAATTCCTTGCGCACCATGAGCTTGCGTAACTCTTCAAGCACCCGTGGCTGCGGCGGGATTTTGATGCCCCCTTCAAGCAGGCGCTTGACTCGGCCACTGCCAACATCGTCCAAAGACTGCATCGCCTCGTACACAGACACCGCGTCACTCATGCCAAAACCTCGTCAATCAACTCAATCCAGTGCCGCACGGGCAGCACACTCCCCGCCTGAAGGTGGCTCAGGCAACCAATATTGGCGGTGGCAATAACCGCCGGCAGATCGGCATTGAGCGCCGTCAGCTTGTTTTGTCGTAATTGTTTGGCGAGCACCGGTTGCAATATGGAATAAGTACCCGCCGAGCCACAGCAAAGATGCGCTTCGGCGACATCAGTCAGATGATAGCCGGCGGCACTCAAAAATACTTCAATCACGCCACGTATTTTTAAGCCATGTTGCAGGGTACAAGGCGAATGAAAAGCAAGCCGGCCACGATTGATGGTTTGGCCGAACAAAGCCAGAAACGGCTCTCGTTCTGCTGCCAGAATTTCTGCAGGATCACGACAAATTGCGCTAATTTTTGCTGCTTTTTCAGCGTAGACCGCATCGTTTTTCAGCACACGTCCGTAATCACAAACTTGCACACCACAACCGGAGGCAGTGACGATAATGGCCTCGACACCTGCATCAATATGCGGCCACCAGGCATCGATGTTGCGCCGCATGTCGTCTTTGGCGGCTTCCTGATCATTCAAATGAAAGCGCACGGCACCGCAGCAGCCCGCTTTGCTTTCCTCGACCAATTCGATACCCAGCTTATTCAGCACACGCGCCGTTGCTGCATTGATGTTGGGCGCCAAAGCGGGTTGAACGCAACCCGCCAGCGCCAGCATACGGCGCGGATGGACTGACATCGGCCAAGGTTTATTGCCACCTTGAGCGTCTGGCGGCAATTTATCAGCCAAAGCGGAGGGTAATAAAGGGCGTAACAGGCGCCCCAACTTGACGGCCGGTCGAAAGAAGGCAGGACGCGGCAACGCCTCGCGCAGAATCCAGCGAACTAATGCATTACCCGTTTTACGCGGCAATTTTTGCTCGACGATCTGCCGCCCGATATCGAGCAAATGCGTGTAATTGACGCCGGATGGACAGGTTGTTTCGCAGGCACGGCAAGTCAGGCAACGGTCAAGATGGAGACGCGTCTTTTCACTAACCGGCTTGCCTTCGAGTACCTGTTTAATCAGATAAATACGCCCACGCGGACCATCGAGTTCGTCACCGAGTAACTGGTAAGTCGGGCAGGTAGCAGTACAGAATCCGCAATGTACGCATTTGCGCAGGATTTCCTCAGCCTCCTGTCCGGCTCGGGTGTCACGAACAAAATCAGCAAGTTGAGTATCCATCAGAACTCCGCATAAATCCGGCCGGGGTTGAGAATGCCTTTGGGGTCAAAGGTTTTTTTCAGGCGTTGGTGCAATGCGAGCAGAGCCGGCGGAAGTGGCGCAAAAGCACCTTCACGGCAGCGTTGCGATTCCGGCGCACGGTACAGCACGGCATGGCCGCCGAGCCGTGTCGCTTCATCACGCGCAGATTCTAGATTACCGTCATACCAACGAAGTGCGCCACCCCATTCAATTGCCTGTAAGCCATCCAATTTCGGAGATGGCGCATTCGATGGCAGCACCAGGCGCCAAAGGATGGGTGATGCGAAGGCTGGATGAGCTTGCTCACGCACAAAGTTCCAGTGTTTTTGCGCGTCAACCGCAACTGATCCACCCAGTTTGCGGCTAGCCACCTCAACTGCCGCCCGGGCGCCTGAAAGCCGAAGCCAGAGCTGACCATCGTGCCAAAAAGAGGCAGAAATCGGCAAAGGCTGCCCACCCCACTGGTTGAGCCGGGCAATAGCCGCGCTCTCATCCAGTGCAAAGCACAGGGTTTGTTCGGCAACAGGTTGCGGCAAAACCTTCAGCGTCACTTCGGCGATCAGGCCCAGTGTTCCCATGCTGCCGGCGATCAGGCGCGAAACATCGTAGCCGGCAACGTTTTTCATCACCTGGCCACCAAAATCGAGCACTTGCCCAGTGCCGTCGATTAATTTAACGCCGAGCACGAAATCGCGTACGGCACCAGCCTGCTGCCGACGCGGCCCGGAAAGACCGGCAGCAACGCAACCACCGAGCGTCGCACCAGAAAAGCGCGGCGGCTCGAAGGCCAGCATCTGCCCTTTCTCAGCCAACACGGCCTCAATCTCACTGATTGGCGTGCCGCAACGAGCGGTGATGTAAAGCTCACTTGGTTCGTAGGCCACAATCCCGCGATAATCGGCGACATTGAGCAGATCACCGGCCAGTAGGCTACCGTAGAAATCCTTGCTGCCGGCACCGCGTATACGAAGCAAGGTCCGGCTAGCGTGCGCCGATGTAATTTGCTCGACCAGATCGTCTAGTTGCATCAAAAACGCTCCAGCTCAGGGAATTTTGTTTCTCCACCATGGACATGCATGCGGCCATATTCGGCGCAACGATGCAGACTGGGCACCGCCTTGCCGGGATTGAGCAAACCCGTCTCATCGAAAGCGGCCTTGATGCGATGAAAGGTTTCCAGTTCCGGCGTTTTGTACTGAACGCACATCTGGTTAATTTTTTCGATGCCAACGCCATGTTCACCGGTGATCGAACCGCCGAGTGCCACCGAGAGCTCAAGAATTTCTGCACCAAAAGCCTCGGCCCGCTCCCACTCACCAGACTTGGATGCGTCGTACATGATCAGCGGATGCAAATTGCCGTCGCCGGCATGAAAAACATTGGCGCAACGCAATCTGTATTTGCTTTCCATAACTGTAATTGCAGCCAGCATTTCAGCCAGACGCCGGCGCGGAATGGTGCCATCCATGCAGTAATAATCCGGCGTGATGCGCCCAATTGCAGGAAAAGCCGCCTTGCGCCCTGCCCAGAAACGCACCCGTTCGGCTTCGGACTGTGACACCTTGATCCCGTTTGCACCAGCAGCGATCAACACCGCAGTAACGCGTGAAATTTCCTCCGCCACCTCCTCCTGCGTGCCGTCAGATTCGCAAAGCAGGATGGCGGCAGCACTGAGATCGTAGCCGGCATTCACATACGGTTCGACAGCAGCGGTTGCCGCTTTGTCCATCATCTCCAGACCGGCCGGGATGATGCCGGCAGCGATGATCGCCGCTACCGCATCACCGGCCTGGCTGACATCGGCAAAGGAGGCCATCACCACCTGGGCCAGCTCCGGCTTGGGTACCAGTTTGACGGTCACTTCGGTAACCACGCCGAGCATGCCTTCTGAACCAATCAGTAATGCCAACAGGTCGTAACCCGGTGCATCTGGTGCCTCGGAACCAATCTCGAAAATTTCGCCCTCAATGCTGACGACGCGGAGCCGCAACACGTTGTGAACTGTCAGCCCATATTTCAAGCAATGCACTCCGCCTGAGTTTTCGGCCACGTTTCCGCCCAGCGTGCAGGCGATTTGTGATGAAGGATCTGGCGCGTAATACAACCCAAATGGGGCCGCTGCTTCCGACACGGCCAGATTACGTACTCCTGGCTGAACCACTGCAAGTCGTGCCACGCGGTCCACCCGCAAAACATTGTTCAAACGCGCCAAGGAAAGCACAACCCCATGCGCATGCGGCATCGCCCCGCCGGAAAGCCCGGTTCCCGCACCACGCGCAACGACTGGCACACCTAAATGATGACAGGTACGCAACACCTCGACCACCTGCGCTTCATTTTCCGGCAGACAAACAGCCATCGGCAATTCGCGGTAAGCAGTCAGCCCATCGCACTCATAAGGACGCAAATCCTCCTCATCAAGCAACAGGCAATGTGCCGGCAGAATAGCGTTAAGGCGGGCAGCCAGAGCGGCCTTGTTGGTCGAAAACGGGGGATCAGAAAAAGTCATGGCGGCCTCATTTTAAACTGAGCCAGGCCGCAACCAGGCGGCAGAAACAGACACATTGTGAAGAAATCAAAACCAAGGTTGATCTGTATCAAACATTCAAGCAAGCGATCATATATGCTAAAAGACCTACACATTTCGAGCAATGCATTATGGGTACTCCCGAACTTTTTGCCTGGTCCGACAGCTACATGGTCGGCATTCAGGAAGTTGACGAACAACACCAAGTACTTGTTTCGTTGCTCAATCAATTGCATACAGCGATTATTGAGCATCACGGCAAAGCAACTTCACGCGAAATTCTCGACCGCCTTGCCGAATATACCCGAACCCATTTTCTGCTCGAAGAAAGCCTGATGCGTCTGACGCATTACCCGGGTTTCGATATCCACAAGCAGCAGCACGAGGAATTGATCAAACAGGTTCAAGACCTGCAGCACAAGCTCGACGAAGAAAAAGTGGCAATCACTTTTGAGCTTCTGCACTTCCTGAAAAACTGGCTGGCTCAGCATATCAACGAGAGCGACAAACGTTTTGGCGCTCACTTCAAGGAAGCTGGACTTGGCCAGTACGCCAATTGGAGCAAGGAAGTCGAAACCACCATGAAAAAGAAAAAATGGTGGTGGAAGTTCTGGTAATCAGCAGAGCGCCTTAAACCATTCCAAGCCGGCCTCAGTGCCGGCTTTTGGTTTGTACTCACAACCTACCCAGCCGTCGTAGCCGAGGCGATCCAGCAAATCAAACAGGAAGGGGTAATTGATTTCACCCGTACCCGGCTCGTGGCGACCCGGATTATCGGCAATCTGGATATGGCCGATACGGTGGATATTGGCCGCCAGCGTGCGCGCCAGATCGCCGGCAATTATTTGTGCATGATAAATGTCGTACTGTAATTTGACATTGTTACGGTCAACCGCCTGCAGCAGCCGAAAACCTTTCGCAACATCGTCGAGCCAGTAACCCGGCATATCGATGCGGCTATTGATCGGCTCTATCATCAGCGTCACCCCCACCGTCGCCAGCCGATCCGCAGCATGCCGCAAATTGGCGATATAGGTTTCTTCCAGCAAAGCCTCGCTAACACCGGGTGGGCGTATGCCGGACAAGCAATGCAATCGCTCACAATCGAGCAACACCGCGTAATTGAGCGCCTGCTCGACCGTTTCGGCGAATTCACCCTGACGATGCGGCAAGCAAGCCAGCCCGCGCTCCCCTGCTTCCCAGTTGCCCGCAGAGAGATTGAACAAGATCTGCTCCAGGTCTGCTGCCCGCAACCAATCCGCGACATCATGCGCCGCATAGTCGTAGGGAAAGAGATATTCGACGCCCTTGAAGCCAGTTGCCGCCGCCCGTTTGAAGCGCTCCGGAAACGGCACATCGGTAAACAAAAAGCTTAGATTGGCGGCGAACTTTGGCATCTCGGTGACAGTTTGCAAAACGATGCGCCAAGTATAATCCGCCGACTTTCAAGAGGAGCACAGCATGACTGAACGCAAGGGCAACCGCCTTTCAAAAATCGTCACCCGCACAGGGGATGCCGGCACCACCGGGCTGGGCGACGGCTCGCGGACAACCAAGGACAGCCTGCGTATCGACGCCATTGGTGAAATCGATGAACTCAACTCCAGCCTCGGAGTGCTACTCTGCGAAGAAATGCCGGAT
>ERZ724504.1634-NODE-1634-length-12381-cov-3.976391_pt1 | contig 12381 bp, 28 predicted proteins | sample MGYA00376037_ERZ724504 | MGnify/ENA primary metagenome ERZ724504 (study PRJEB28724, sample SAMN07190888) | wastewater metagenome | isolation source: influent of sewage treatment plant in Hong Hong | place: USA: Christiansburg, Virginia | collected 2016-03-01 ... | reverse complement strand
AGACTGTCTTGCGACCGCTGATGTCAGGATGATTTCATCCAACAGATAAAGGCTTTCGCCTCTCCGAACCCCTACACCGCTTGACATCGGCGTGAAGTTGAAGTCGTGATACCAGAGAATTTGCTCGTGCGTTGCGATGGTCTCGGACGTGTAGTTGTCGCGCCCGTAGTCCTCATAAATCCGACCGGACGCTGTTTCGAAGCTGGCTTCGTACTCTTGCCGATACTGCTTAGGCGACATCTGCCGCTTAGCGGCTTCGATGGTCTTCGCCGGGAGAATCTCTGACGATTTCCAGTGATAGACGCGCCAGTCTGGATCGTTGGCAGTCTTGGCGTATTCCGCCATTTCATAGAAATGGTTCAGCCCGTCAGGGACTCCGATAAGCCAGCACCACGCCTGATAGTCGGGTCGCTCCGGGTTGTAGGTGTCAAGCGCGGGCCGGATGTTGGCCTGCCACGCCTCTTCCTTCACGTCGGCGATCTCGTCTATCACCCCACCCGACCAAAACACGCCTTCGATCCGCTCAGGCCGATCTAAGCCGATCAGATGCACCTCTGTTGCGTTGTCCAGATACAGGATCAGGTCAGTCTCTGACGGAGGCTTGGTGTGCGTGCTTGAGAAGCTCAACCGCTTCATGTCCGACCAGTAAATTTTTTTTACCTGATCTCGCGTCGGTGCAGCGATGAAATACCGCTCGCCTGGGTTCTTCATTGCCATCTTGGCAACGAACCGCTTAGCCCGCTCTGTCTTTCCTGATCGCCTGCCCGATGGGACAAGAGGAAACCGGACGCCATCGCTGATTGCGTTAACTAAGGCGCGCTGGACGGGATGCTCGATCAGCGGATACCACCTGTCGCGCTCTCTCTGAGCGAGTAGAGGCAGCATCAATCGGGGAGGCTATCCGCTAGGCGCTTCAACAATTCCTCCTTGCTGATTCCGCCCTCTGCCGCTTTCGGCGCAGTCGGCACGCCGTAGCCGCGCTCGATTATTGCCATCGCCGCCCGCAGGCAAACCATGTCGCTCTGGCCGTGATTCATGATCCGTGCGATCACTTCAAGGGCTTGCGGCCCCATCTGACGGCATGCAGCAGCGAGGTCTATTTCCTCAGCGGTCGGTTTCTTTCTTCCGCCTGGATTGCCTGATTTCCCTTTTTCGAATGGCATTGTTTAACCATTGCTGTCAATACGAGCCGAATGGCCGCTCAACAGCGACAAGACTTCTGCGCCATCACATTGATGCTCATATGTTCACCCCTAGGTGCGCCCATAACGACTAACCCGAAGGCTGGGCGCTGCGCTTCTCACTCTCAGCGCGTTCGACAGAGTGCGTGCCGATGAGTTGCCCCGAGGTTGCGAATCTCGGGCCGGGTGCGCCTGCCGGGATAGTTGGTGGGTCGGCTCACTTGGATAGAACCCAATGCGAAGCGTGGAGCCGCCCACCGTAATCTGCCGCGCAAATACAAAAGCCCCATACGGCTAAGTAGGGGCTTAGGGGCCGAAGCCATGAAAGTTGGCGTCACTCTCATTGGCAAAGCCACCTCTAGGGTGGCGTCGCCTGTCCATCCTCACGGACGGTGCTTCTGTGCGGATGCGCGGAGCGTTGGCCGCGAGTCTATCCTGTCTCCTGATCGATGTCAAATCACTCCTTATCCAGTCTTGAAAGAATGTTTGACGCCTTCTCTAACGCATCAACCTTCCAAAGTGGGACCATCTCTCCCGTGTCAAGAAAAAACCATGACATCCCGTACTCTCGTGCCACCTGGACCCGCCGTGACTTCTTAAAAACCCACCACCCTTCTGTGATCGTCACCTCTGCGACAAATGCCCGATTGTTTAAGCTATCACCAAGGATGCGAAGCATCTTGAAGTCGCTGATTTCCATCACACCCCCCGATTTATCAACATCGCCCGCGCCGCAGAGATCAGCGCCGCCAGCCCTTCGAGCGTCTCTCCGACTTCCCTCGCTGCCCGCCGTGGGTTGCCGCCGTAGACATAGCACCATCGCACGCTGAATCTGTGCGCATCAGGAAGCCCGCTGATGGCCTTCTCGACTGCCTGCGCGTCCAGCGTGTTGATCGGGATCGATACGGCTGTTCCTGCCCACACTTCCGAGGCTTTGAACCCGCGCCACATCGGATGGACCCACGAGGACCGGCGAGGACGAATCCACCGCGCCCAATTCACCAGCCGCTCGTGGATGTGCTCTTGACGGAACGGGACAGCGTTGAAGTCGATGTCACTCCCCATCAGCACCCCCGAATCTGTCCAGCGTCATCTGCGCCCGTTCCACGCTGGTGAACAGCCACGCATCCAGCCCGCGCCCTCCTGCGATCTCCATTGCGCCCTCGACAGCCTCTTCCGCTTTCTTGTCCTTCTTCAATTGAATCGCGTCATCGTGATCGCCGCCCCATGTGTCGTTTTCGACCATGAGGAAGATTTCGCGCGACGGCATGGGACGATCTCCAAACGCCTTCTTTGCGCTTGACGAGGTTCGCTGCGGAACAGCAATGTTTGGATGGATGGCAACCCCCGTCTGGACGTAATGAGCAAACGCCGAACACGAGAGCAACTCTTCGGCGCATCTGCTGATCTGCCCGCAGTCGAATTTCTTGCATGGCGTAACGACGCCTGCGGCTTCGATTGCCTTCACGAACGCATCAAGACTCATCGCTGCCCCCAATCATTCGCATGTTGGGAGAAGAAAGGCACTCCCCATTGGCCTTGAACAGCGTGCCCGTCGCCTTCACCGCGTAGAACTTCCCATCGGCTGTATCGACTAGGGCGCAGTCCCGTTCGAACGTGCCCCAGAACGACTCCACTTTGCGGACGATGTTCGGCAGTTTCTTCAATCGATACGTCTGGCATCCTGTCCCTCGTTCTGATTCGACGGCAATGCAGCCGCGTGTGTCTGCAAGTTTGAAGAATGTGTATGAGTTTGGTTTTGTCATACGAGTCGCACCTGTATGCCGTGGATAGTTGCCATCAAATGCCGCTTGAGCCTGCTCATGGGGGTGTCCATTCCCTTCACGTCCTCGACTACCTTCTCGCCGGAGTCGGTGACGTAGCTGAAATCCGCCCGGTATCGAATGGCAGGCCGCTTGCGCTTCTCGCCGTACAGCTTCACGCCTTCGGCCAGGATGTAGACCGGCTGCAATTCGAGGCCCGCGATGTGCCCGAGCAGCGCCGAGTGAGCCAGCAGCCGATACCGCTTTGCCTCGGCTGCGCTATCGAACGTGATGCCATCGACAACCGTCTTTCGAGCGCCGTACTTATTCGCCAAGTCCGCCCCAATCCGTCACCTCTTCGACAGGAATATCCCGACGCTCGCGCAGTTCGATCAGCAACTCGCACTCGTGCTGAATCTTCCGCAAGTCCTCGACGCCGCCCTTTTCTTTGTAGCGGGTGATTCGCTTGACGATGGAGCCCTCAAGAAACCCGAGATCGTTTGCCACGATGTATTCGACGGGCTGAATCTTCTTGTTGCGGTAGTGATCGCCGCCTGGTTGTTTGTCTAGTGCGCTCATATCGATCCAATCACAGCAGCACCGCACGCGAAGCAAAGGACGACAGCAAACCCGGCAGCGACATCACCACCCCGGTGGTCAAAGTCATATCCCCCCAGCCACGCGATAAATGCGCCGGTTGCCATCGCGACAGCGAAGAAACATGCCGCTCTTTTGTAGTTGCTCACGAGTGCTCCCTTTGAAAGTTAACCAGTTCCTGACGCACGAACGCGCCGAAGCTGACCTGTGATCCCTCTTTCAACATCAGGAATTTGCGGATGAGGTATTCGCAAATTTCCTCGCGTCCCTTCACCCTGCCGACTTCGACGCCTGCCGTGAAAAGCAAGTCGCCGCCTGCTTTGCCCTGGAATACTTGATCGAGGATCGTCACGCCCGCAGCGCCCGCCACTCGGACACGAAGCCGCCGACGATTGGCCCGCTCACCTCGTATCGCTCACGAGGCTTAGGCGCATACTGAATCTCGACGCCCGGCGGGATGTGCATCGGCGTGCGGTTCCACTCGGCTCGGCTGGCTTCCTTCGTGTGCTCGTGCCCGCGCTTGCGTGCTGCCGTGTACCTGAACGATGCAGGAGCCGCCTTTGCCCGTTTCGGATACGTCCGCTGCGCCTTCTCGACCACTCGCGTTTCGATCTGCTCGGAAAACTTGTTCGCCTGCTCTTGCGTCATGAAATACTGCGAATAGGCAGGCATCCGAACCCGGTAAATCCGCTTTTCGGCATACAGCCGCGCGAGCTTGCAGGCCAGTTGGTAGCGGTTGAGATTGCAAACCACGTCATTGACTGAGACGCCGCAGTCCCTGTCAGCAAGTTCAAAGATCGTGCCGAAGATGGAGCCATCGCCCTTGACTGACATGGCCTTCGCACTGAGCACCATCGGAACAGGCTTGAGGTATTCGACGTACTGCTCCGGGCTGACGGTGTAAATGTTGTACTTGCCCGATTTCGTCATTCCAGCCAGCCCGCGCTTGATCTGGTAATCGAGGCAGTTCTGCACCTCGACTGGCGTGTGTTGCGGCTTGAACTCCCGACTCCACACACCACGAGGCCATTGCGCCGCGATGTATTTCATGATTGCCCACGTTTTCGATTCTTCGCGCGTTGTCATGCTTCCTCCGGGATGGGTACGCCTGCGGGCCACTTGCCCAGGCGGGTTAGTTTTTTAACTGTATTGATGTGGGCGCGCTGCCACATCATTTGCCGCTGCTCTGCGCTGTACTCGCTGCCCTGATCGATCTGGTGGTGGCAGTAGTGGCACAGACTCGCCACAAAAACGTCGGAGGCTTTGATGCTTCGGCCCTTGCCGTGTCTGCCCTGGTTGCTGTGCGCGGCAACAATCGTTCCGTCTTCTATGCCGCAGATTTGGCAAGGCAGATCACGGCACGCCTTGAGCAACTTCGGGCTGCGGATGTATGCGAACTTCGGGCGCGGAGTCATGCGGCTTCGTCCTCGTAGACAGTCACCCCGCGATCAGCCGCCGTCGCCTTGAGAAATTCCAGCCACTCGCTGAACTCCGGCTTCAGCATCTTGGAAGTCCGCACGCCCAACATGACGACACCACCGTTCAGCCCCATCGCAACACGCACCGTCTCGCGCCTGAATGCCGCTGTTAGGACATCCTTCCAGTCCTCGGCTTCCATCCGCACCATCTCGCCGTTAACCGGCCACAGCAGTTGCTGTGAGAAGGCTTCTAGGTACGGCCACTGCGCGTTGTTCTGAGCGGTGCTGCGTGTCTCGCTTTGGATGATTGCCATCAAGCGATGTCCGGCGATAAGCCACGGACGCGCGAACACTTCGAGCGCACGAAACTCCGTGTGCGCCTGCTGCGCGGAGTAAAGCGTTGTGCTGTGCCTCATGCCATCCACCCGCACAGATCACCCGTGACGATCAGAGCGGTCGTTATCAAGTCGTCACCGACATCGACACCAGCGCGTGCGCAGTCGAGAATGAAGTGGGCTTCGGACTTGCTCATGCGGCTTCCTTCGATGCTTCGATCACGCGTGCCCTGAAAAACACCCACTGCTCAATCCCGTTCCACGGTGGCATTCCAAGAGCGGTTGCCCGCGCATCAACGCCGCCGCGTGTCTCGTGCCAGTGGGTGATCTCGCCACCGCCGTCACCATCCGCGCCGTCCATCCATCGGCCTTGGTTCAGCCACGTTGACGGGTTCGGGATGAATTCGCCAGCGTCCTTCGTCCACTTCGCGGAGGATTTTTGGGCGTCGATGGCTGAGAGCATCTGTGCGAGCAGCGCATCGTCTGGATTGCGTTTCTCGAAGGACTTGCGCGCAGCGTCCTTGCCGGTCTTGTTCGGGTAGGACTTCCAGAAAATCTCAAAGCGTGCATCAGCCCCCGCAGGGGGTTTGGGGGATTCCTTCCCTTCCTTTCCCTTCCCTTCCCTTCCTCCCTGCGCGTCGCTGCCGCGTGCCTGACGCGTGCCGACGCGTGCCTGACGCGTCAATTTCTCTGTAGGTGCGGGCAGTTGGCTTTCGCTTTCTCGCGGGTTGACGTGCTGGTGTGCCTTGAAAGACGGGATCACCGCGTAGCCATCGCCATAGAGACGAACCAAACCGGACTCAACCAGTTCTGCACACAGAGCATCAACGTCGCAGTTGTCTCCGGGCAGGTAACGCAGCTTGAAAGTCGTCGGCTTCCACACCAGACGGCCTTCCTTATCTGCCTCGCACCACAGCGCGATATAGAGAAGGCGAGCCATCGGCGAGCGGGACACGATGTCCGCGCTCGTGAAGAACTCTGGCTTGATGGTGCGAATCCGTGCCATTCAGCGGCACACCTTCACAACCCGCCATGTAATCAGGCCATGTCGGTTCTCGACCTTCAGCAACTGTTCATCGACGCCGAGGCACTCCGGAACGCGCTTCCAAGGTGAATTGCTGATGCCGTATTGAAGCATCTGCGCATACGTGTGCGGGTGACGCTTGAGCCGGTCTATGAGCTTCCGGCCCTGTGTTTTGCATTTGCTCATCAGACCCCCATTGTGATTCAAAAAAAGCCGGGCAGGCGGTCGTCACACCTGCCCGGACAAAGTGCGCTGGAGACGCACGGAGACATTCATTCCACCTCAACCTCGGATTCAAAATCAAATGCCTCGGATGTTTCAAGGTCTTTGCGACCTGCCGCAGCCATTTGAACATTCTTCAAAGCCTGACGGTAGTAACTTGGCTTCAACTCAACTCCCATCCCGCGCCGACCAAGAATGACCGGGCTGTAAACCTCTGATCCGACGCCCATAAATGGCGTGAACACAGTCTCGCCGGGATTGCTAAACAGTTCCACGCATCGATCAATAACATCAAGCTGCAACGGGTGAACATGCTTTTCGTCCTCGCCATCCCTTGCCTCACGGAACGGCAACACGCGATTCAATCGGATGTCATCCCACATGCAATCTGCATACTGCCGCCAGATCCAATGTGACCACCTGTTTTCTGTTTGCTTTCCTGACCAGCCACGGTACGGCAACAGGTCAGCAGGCGGGACGCGTTCACCGGCGTAGTCAAATAGGCCCTGCGGGTGCATCACTGGGACAGGATTGGTTCCATGCCTGCGGAACGTCAACAAAAAGTCCGCCGAGGCAACACCACAATCGATAGAGTCCGCACACAACGACGCATGGGCTAGGTTTTTCTGCATGGTTCGCAAACGAACGGCCAGCGGTTCTTTCCAAATTGCCCGGCGACCCGTATACCTCCACCCTTCACGCTCATGCAATCGAATGATGTCCCCTGGGAAATCAATCAGCGAGTCCGTCCCGCTGTTGCTGCGAGGAACGTCCATGCAATGAACAGCTGTTACTCGACCAGGCATTGTGATTCGAGCAAGCTCTCGCACGACAAACGTGTAGTGCTCAAAAAACGAGTCGTAGTCATCGCAATTTGAAAGGTCGCGCTCGTTGCTGCTGTAGTGATACAGGCCTCCAAACGGTGGCGAATAAATCGATAGGTGAACGCTCGCAGATGGCAAGCCTTCCATCACCTCAACGCAGTCAGAGTTATAAATCGCAAACCGATCGCTCACATGTTGTTCTGTTACAGCCATGATGGCAACTCCAGTTGTTTTGTCATTGGATGGCTGCGTTCGACACCAGCCGCGTAGTTCATCTCAGTCACAAGGCGGTCAAACATTTCGTCTGCCTGCTTCGCTTTGCGCTGAAGATTTCTCATTACTCCACGCTCGCCCTCCGTGGTGACGATGTCAACCCTGACAGGCCGTTTCTGACCAAACCGCCAGCACCTGCGAACAGCTTGGTAGTATTGTTCAAACGAGTGAGAAGGGAAAAACGTAACGTGATTGCAGTGCTGAAAATTGAGCCCCCATGCGCCAATCTTCGGCTTCGTAATTAGCACCCGAGCACGCCCCTCCGCAAACGACAAGAGGCGAGCCTCTTTTACGTCATCGCTATCGGATCCGCTCACTTGAACAGCGTCCGGGATCAGCTTTTCCAGTAGATCGCCCTCGTCGTTCATATGACACCAAACCAGCGCAGGCTCCCCGGTGTTGTTGACCAATCCAGCCACACGCTCACAACGTTCCTGAACGGTGCGCCTACGCTCCTCGCGTTGCTCTTGGAGTCCCTGCGCTGGCAACGCGAAAAGCATCCCATCGGCCAACGTATTTGCCTCAACCAGATGCTCAACCTCGGTCAACTCAGGCAAGACAAACCGCGTATCGTCAAACCCAATGTCGGACGGCTTCCGCATGGCGCTCGCCCACGAACACACCCACCGCCAAAACGGGAGTTCTGCATGCCCCTTAAGCCGCCATTTCACAACCTCGCCACGCATGCGTCCTGTCGCGCTGTTGTTAAGGTCGTTTTTGAAAAACCTGTTTAACATGTCCATGTGGCCCAAGTACCCAAGGGCCTCAGACGATGTTCCTAGCTCAAGATAATCATTCGGCGCAGCGGTCGCTGTCTGTAATAGCCTATACGGAACCTTACGCATGAACTGCGTGATTTCTCCGCGCCGCTGGCCAGCGAACGACTTCAACACACTTGACTCATCGCATACAACGCCAGAAAAATCTGCCGCATTGAAATAGTGCAATCGCTCGTAGTTCGTGACGATGATGTGGCCGTCAGAATTGCCGTCGCGCGATTGCTTAGCTTGGATGCCAAACTTTTCTGCCTCCCGGATAGTCTGAGCCCCGACAGCCAGTGGCGTCAGGTACAAAACAGGCCGCAACGTTTTGCGAGCCACGTTCGACGCCCATACAAGACCCATCGGCGTCTTTCCAAGTCCGCAATCTGAAAAGTTAGCTGACCGGCCTTTGCGGATTAGCCACTCGCATCGGGCCTTTTGAAAGTCGTACAAAAAGTCCGGCATCCATACGGGAGCAAACCCGCTATCCGATCCTTGTTGAGACTTCGCATTCAGAAACTGCGAGTAGCTAGTTGCGTTAAACGTCATATCGTTCATTGTGCAAACACCTTGTCACGGAGAACGCGCAGCGCCCAGCGTTGCAGCATCTCGGCAGGGATAGACACCTCCACCCCAGGACGAGGGACGTACATCAAGACAACGTCAGTACCTCGACGCTCGATGCTGACTTTCGGCAGCTGAATAACCTGTTTCGTTTGCATGGGCCGAATGTTTACGTGCCTGCGCTGATCTGTCCAATTGTTTGTGGCTATAAGAAAACGTTCCATCATAGAAAAAATCAATTTCACAGGCGAGGCGCAATGCCCGATAGTTCATCCATCGCAACACCCGTTGCACTCGCCCAGGCAGGGCACAGATGGAGACGCAAATGAGCACACCGATTCAAGGCTTAGTCACCCCCCACCAGCAGCTAACCGCGCTCCTCGCCGCTGCAAAGCGCATCGCTCACCAGATGGCCGACTCTGGCGTCTGGGATGAAGTGATCTGGACTGCCTGCGAGTCAATCGATGCCGCCGTGATGGAAGTTGAAGGCACACACGCACTCACCAGCGACGAGAAAGCGGTTCGTGCTCGTGACGATGCGCAAAGCTGGAAGTCCACGCAGCGCCGGGAAGAGAGGCACGCAGCATGAAGAACGTCTACGGCTTTGAACACATGGCAATGCAGCACCTTGCCGACGAGACGCGCAAAACCGGATGGGAGTGGATCGACAGCCATCCGCGCATGGAAACGCCGCCAGTGTGGGCCGAGCTGAAAGAGCCGGAAGAGTACCCGGCAGGCTGGTGGGTGTGGCCTGTCGTCGCGCTGATTGCAACCGTTGCTGTCTGCGTGCTGGTGAACGCATGAGCAACAACTTAAATCGCCATGCGTTGCCGCCAATCCCATACCCGACTCATTCGACGTGGCAGTGGGGGAAACAGACTGATTGGTTTACTGCTGAACAAATGCGCGACTACGCGATGCAAGCAATTAACGCGATCTATGAAGAGGCGGAGCAAAGCCTTTCCGACGTTGTTGATGTGATGCTGAAAAGCGAAGCGCCGAAGGACTGACATGACCTACCTCGCCGCGTGGTTCCTGCTGTCTCTGATCGGCTGCGCGGTGTGGTTCCTATTGACTCCATTCACGGAGGACTGTGATGAATACGAGAAGTTATCCGCGCACGCTCTGGCAGGCATTCGGCCCGCACACGGACAACGTGCTGCACCCGATGCCGTCGAGGAAAACGACGCCGCTATTGGTGCGTTTTATTCAGCGACTGTTAGGAGTGAATAAATGAAGACGACGATTACAGGCTATATCCACATGCTCAACGAGCCGGACTACGACGACTTCGATGGGCGCAATTTTGTGAAGAAGTGGGCGCCAGGCTTTAGGGCATGCAGATACGAAGACGAAGACAGCATCTTCATCTGTGAGCAGCAATTCACCGTCGAAATACCCGACGACTTTGATCCGATCCCCGGACAAGTTGCCGCACTGGAAGAGAAGAAGCGCGAAGCACTGGCCGAGTATCAGCGCACGGTTGCAGAGATCAATGACCGGCTTTCCAAGCTGCAAGCAATCGAGTTCGCGCCATGAAAGCACTGATTCACGACATCCAGATGTGCATTCACGCCGCCATCCAGCAATGGAAGTTCTGCCGACGCATGAGGCAAGGCGGCAACCCGGATGACTACTACTTTTGAGGACTGAAATGAAGGTATATCAAGCAATCGGCGCAGTAAGCCGCGCACTGTCGAAAGACGGGATCAGCAAGGATAGAAAGAACGCCCAACAGGGCTATAACTTTCGCGGCATCGATGACGTGCTGAATAGCCTGTCTGCCGCTCTTGTGGATGCGGGCCTTGTCATCCTGCCTCGCTGCACACATCGTGAGGTTGTGGAGCGAACTACAGCCAAAGGCGGGGCATTGTTCAACGTCACCTGCGCGGTCGAGTTTGATCTTGTCAGTGTCGAGGACGGATCGAAGCACACAGTTTGCACATACGGCGAGGCAATGGACTCGGCAGACAAGGCCACGAACAAGGCCATGAGTGCGGCATACAAGTATCTGGCGCTGTTGGTGTTCTGCATCCCGACTGAGGCGACACCAGACACCGACGCGGACTTCACAACACACGAGGTCAAGCCGAAGGCGGAAAGCACCAGCCCCGCCGCTGTTGCGAAGCAGATGACTGCCGAGGCAGTCACAAACCTTCAGCGCGTAGTTGATGCGCTGGTTGAAATGGAAACAGCCGATATGGACAAGATTTGGCCGTTCATACCGCCTGCGATGCAAGACAAGATTTTGGCCGTGTGGCCTGCAACAGCGTAAGGACTGATATGGACTATGACCGCACCAACACCGGGGCACTCTTCACCAACGACAGGAAGACCACCGACAAGCACCCCGACATGAACGGGAAGATCAACATTGCCGGAGTCGAACACTGGTTTTCGGGCTGGTGGAAAAAAGGCCAGCGCGGGGACTTCCTCTCGCTGTCCATCGGCAAGCCCGTCGAGGAGCAAGCACAGCCTGAGACGCGCGGACGCCCTGCGCCTGTATCGCGTCCGATGCCAGGACGTGCCCCGGCAAGGCCCGCCGAGAAGACGGCATTCGATGACATCGATGACGCAATCCCGTTCTGATCATGGAAATCTACTTCGACATCGAAACCATCCCCGGCCAGCGTGCCGGGCTTCGTGAAGAACTGGCCGAAGACATCAAGCACCCCGCAACGATGTCTAAGCCGGAAACCATCGCAAAGTGGGAGAAGGAAGACAAGCCCGCAGCAGTCGAGGAGGCTTACCTCAAGACGAGCTTTGACGGCGGCATGGGGCAGATCGTTTGCATCGGGTGGGCCATCGGTGATGGTGGGCCTGTTGCCTCGTATGTGCCTGACTTTGATCTTGTAAGCGAGGGATGCGTGATCCGCGCTTTCTTTGAGCGTCTTGCGGCATTCCACAACACCAGCAGAACCCGTCCGATTCTGATCGGGCACAACCACATCGCATTCGACATTCCATTTATCTGGAAGCGGGCGATTGTTCACGGCATTCGACCACCGATCTGGTTTCCTCGAAACCCGAAGCCGTGGGCTGAATCTGTTGTGGACACGATGCTGCTCTGGGACTCAACGAACCGCCCCGGAAAGAGCATGGACAAGATTTGCCGCGCTCTTGGCATACCCGGCAAGGAGGACGTATCGGGAGCGGATGTGTGGCCGATGGCGCAGCGAGGCGAGTTTGCACAGATCGCTGAATACTGCCGGGATGATGTTGAGCGCACCCGCTCGATGTATCGGCGGATGACGTTTGCTTGATCAGGTGAAAGACATGACGACAGAACGCGAGAGATTCGAGGCGTGGCTTGCTCAGTTCAGGGAGCTAGCGCCGCTGCATGGGCCTGTACTTTGGGAAGCATGGCAAGCCGCCCTATCCGCGCCGCCCGGCTATGCGCTGGTTCCGGTGGAGCCGAC